>Ga0256406_1003064_pt1 | contig 21741 bp, 15 predicted proteins | sample RumenRJG_03DNA_FD_185986 | JGI IMG/M metagenome (GOLD analysis project Ga0256406, IMG submission 185986) | Bovine rumen microbial communities from Lethbridge, Alberta, Canada - RJG_03 | ecosystem: Host-associated > Mammals > Digestive system > Stomach > Rumen | place: Canada: Alberta | collected... | reverse complement strand
GGCTGTTGCTTCGGAAAATGTAAGCATACCCTCAATACTTCCGCCCTTATCGTTATAGTCGGACATAAACACATTTTCAATATCCTCATTGAATATGAACTCATCAAGCTCAAACACAGTATTGTCATAGGTAAATATAAACTGAATACCCTCTAATTCATTTGGAGTAATTTCAATACTGTATTTTACGGTCTGGCCCGACTCTGCTTGTGTTTTATCGGCGGTTACAGACAATGTATTTGTAACACCCGTTCCCGAAACCATTACTTCATCATATGTAATGCTCCCCTCGGGAAGAGCGACCGCATCCACTGCGCCCGTACCGATTTTTTCGTTTACAACAGAATAATTTATTCTTCCGTCAACAGCGGTATCCTTTACGGTAAATTTAAAGCTGCACAGCTCCTCATCTCCGTTCAAAGGTTTATTAACAAATACTGCCGCAAACCCTAAATTGCTTTCATTTGCCTTTTTTACCGATTTTGCGTAGGCATTGTTCTTCACTGTATTTCCATATGTATATTCCGTATATGCAAGCATATTACTGTCAAAATTTAAGGTATACTGAATTTTACCTATGTTTTCGGCATTTTTTATGGACACTGTCAGGATAAGCTCGTCACCTATATTAACATTGTCCTTATCTGCGGTAACTGTTAATGCCAAACCGCTCTGCGCCATTACTGACGGGAAAACCGAACACAGCATAGCAATAATCATAAATACAGATATAATTCGTTTTTTCACTGTTATTCCTCCTAAAGTATTATTGTACTTTCCAAATTATAAGAACAGCTATTGTTCTGCAATATACTGTTTTCAAACGATAAAAGCCGTAAGCCGATGCGGCTTACGGCTTTTATAATATACCGTTTTTAACTGAGAATAATATCGTTATCTATACGGTTATATACCCCAGTCAATCTTATCAATCGCAGCCAATACATCAAATATATCTATGACTTCATCTGCTCCGTTGTCCTCTTTTACTATATTGGCAAGTTCAAATTCCTCTGCTGAAGGTGTTACCTTTCCAAGAGCTATCTGAACCATTTTGTAAATATCGTTGATATCTACCACGCCGTCCTTATTCAGGTCTCCCGAATAATCGGCATTAAATTCCGCAACGGCTCTTTCCCACTCGACAAGTACAACATAATTTGTAACTTCCTGCTTATCTGCAACAGATAATGTTTCATAGCCGTTTCTTGCCTCTTGAATTAAAGCACACTTTTCAATATAGTTATCTCTGTTAAGCTCCTCAATATCGCCGATAGCGTCAATTAAGGCTATAACCTCATCAACCGTCTTAAGCTCTCTCATTTTTGCTTTTACAGCTTCAAATTTTTCAAGTCTGTCGGCACCTATTCTTTCCTGGTTGCTTTCTGTGAGAAGATTTATCAAATACTCAGTATTGTCAACAGCCTCCTGGTCGCCGGTTGTGAGATTATCCAAATCAAACCCATCTATTGCAGTCTGTATTGCGGTAATTGTCTGCTCTATGTTTGCATTATAAGCATTTCTTGCTTCAAACAATACAACATAATTTGATACGCAAAGCTTTTGAGCTCTTTCAAGATTGTTGAACATACTTTCAATTTCGGCAATTCTTACACCGTATTCAATATTGATTGCAGAATTGTTTACAATGTTTGAGTATACCTCACTGTCGTACAAATCCTTCTGAATTGCATTAACGACCTCCATATAGCCCTCAACAAAGCTCAATCTGCTGTCAATATCGTTCAATCTTGTACTGAGTTCATCCGAAACAAACTCTGCTTCCCTTGCGGTAAGATCTCTGAATGCTTCATTTGCTTCTTCCCAAGCGGCGCGCACATCAGCATAATTGTCATCTGTTATCTCCTCGGGAAGGTTATTTATCATTGCGATAACCTCGACTGCATTTGCTGCCGCTTCGCTCCAGCTGTTATAATCCTCTATGGCAGCTGTCAGGGTTCTTCCCTCGGTTACGTATGCTCTTTGTTCATCTGTTAACGCATCGTATTTTTCCTTTGCCTCATCAATGCTCTCGCCGTATGTCTGATAGTTGTCAGCCTTCATTGTAACGCTGCCGTTCTCGTCATAATAACCGATAGCTCTTATGCTTTCATCAACTGCATTAGCCTGTACCTTGTTGTAATTAGCCATTGCTGTCTTATATGCCTCAACGTCAAGCTCATAACGAGCATAGCCTTCAACATCAAGCTTATCCTCAATGGCAAGCTGATTATATGCATCATCAACGGCTTCAAGCATATCTCTGATTGCCTCAAGCTCTTCTATTGTTGTATATTCCTCAATTTCCGACGGAACCGGCAAATCGGCGATCATATAGCTTACAAGCTTTCCTCTTAATTTGTTAAGCTTTGCATACGCTTCGTCAACAACTCTCTGAGCATTTTCGGCGGCAAGCTCCGTTTCCTCATAGAGGGCGGCAAGAGACTCGATATCAGCCTTATAATCAGCCCAATTTTCTTCGGTCAATTCCGCTGCTATAGCTTCAACATCACTATAATACTCTATGGCGGTATTATAATCATTCAGCTTGTTTCTGTTCTCCTCGGGAATCTTAACATTTTCACCGTAATAGGAACGGTTTGTTGTAAATGCAGCCACGGAAATATTTGCCTCTGCAACTGCGTCCTTAAGCAGCTCTGTATTAGTAATGCTGTCGAGCTTGGTTATTACGTTCTCAATCAACGATAATTCAGCCTCGCAAAGCTCATCTGCTTTTGTAACCAAATCCTTAACATCGGCATCAAAGGAGGCATACTTCAGCCACAAGTTCTTAAATTCTGTTCCCAATACCTCCGATAATACAATGTTGCCAGGTAATGCTATGATACCATCTTCATTTGTAATACTGGCCAGCAATTCCGCAACCTTTTTATCAAAATCATCATATGCGGTAATTCTCTTTTCGCACTGTTTCTTAATGCTGTTGCTTTTCGTATATTGTTCATCAACCCTGTTAATATCCTGAATTGCAGGCTCAAGATCATTGAACTTGGCATTGCTGTTTTCAACATCTGTACAAATAGCGCTCAGCTTATTGCGATATAAATCTTCTCCGTACTGCGCCCTGTATTCATCAATACCGGCAAAGTTTTCAATAATACCGTCAACCAATCTGATATAGTCGGCAGATTTCTGATATTGGAATATACGTGTATTAATATAGTACAGGTTACTCAGCGCAACAGGCTTCTGTCTGTTCATATATGCTGTTTCCGCTTCGGAGAAATTCTCCATTGTTTCATACAATGCATCATATTGAGCTATTGTATTGTCAAGATTTTCAATGCAGCTGTCCTCAACGTTCTCAAATAAATATGCAACGTTTTCTGCCCATTCGTCAACCTTTGATATTACCTCTGACGGATTGATAGCTTCAAGCTCGGCATTGATTACGCTGTATTGATCTGCATATTTTGCATAAGTTCTGTAAGGCTCTGCATCCGGAACATTGCCTGCAACGGCTTCAATAGCGTCAACGCTTATATTGTAAGCATTTACCGCACTGCTCATTGCGGTAAGCAGCTCATTTACCTCATCTATATCATCGGGGCAATATGATAATGCGTCATTTAACAGTGTCTGTATATCAACTCTGTTTGTATTTTCATCAACGGTAATTCCCGCACAGGTAGGTATTACGGTACAAAGGTTATTTAACTTATCAAACAAAGCGTCTCCGTTTGTAATAACAGCCTCGCCTTTATTTCTTAAATCAACAAGCTTATCCGCTTTATTTCTCAGAGCTTCCTTTTGAATGTTCAATTCCTCCGAAACAAGCGACTTTAGCTTTTCTCCGTATGCCTCATCCTCTGCCATAGCCTTTGCCGCATCATATAAAGCCTCGGCGTCAGAAACCTTTGTTTCTACTTCCTCGTTTGTCAGTGCTGTAAGATAACCCAAATCAATATCCTCAACAGCAGCTTTGAAGGAATAAACCTTGGCACGTATTGCATCAGCCTGCGCCTTTAACTCATCATATTCGGCTCTTGCTGTCTGAAGGTTAGCATATTCGGTGGCAATAAGCCCCTGCTGATCAGATGTGAGTGCAGCATAAGCGTTTTCTGCCGCTGTAATTGCCGCTTCACTTGAAAGAGTTATGCTGTCTGTTGCAATTGCGCCTACCGTTCCTATAGCGTTTATTAAATTACGCACGTTTGTTGCTTGAGCATAATTTTCATTAATTTCATCATACAGAGCTTTCTTGTCGTTGTAGGTGTTTATGTAATCGGTTATCTCTGTTCTGTGAGATACATCAACTGCATTAATTGCATTGTTTGCATCCGTAAGACGCTGACCAACCTGCGTCCATGCATTTGTATCCTTCCATGTATCGTAATCAAAGGTGCCTATTGCGTCAACTGCGTTCTTTGCTGCCTCAATAAGTGCGGCTTTAAATTCGCTCCATATTGCCGCAGCATTTTCGGCATAGTCATGCGCTTCATCAGACATTACCTTTTGTTCATCACTAAGACCGTCATACATCACTGCTACAGCATCAATTGTTGATTTCTTTGCCATATAATTACTGCTGTTCAAATCATCAACACTGTCAACGCCTATAGCCTTTACGTTAATAAAGTATTTTGCTGCCTCAATCAGGTTAGTAATACGTGCACTCAAAGTGGCATCTCCAAAGCCGTCAACCTTTGCAGCCAGATTATCATACTCCGTACGTGCTCTTTCCGCACTTGCCTTAACCGCCTCACAATTTTCCAAAGTAATATCCTCTGCAACCATATCACTTACAGTGCTTATTGAATCAGCCTTAAAGCCGTCAAGCGCAGCTTGACCGTCAGCCAAAACGCCTTCGGCACTTTTACCGAGAGGGGGTACTGTATATATAATATTTCCGTCCTCGTCCTCAACGGGATTTCCGTCTGCATCAAGCTTTGGTATACCATCATCAACATCGGGCTTCTGATCCTCCAGCAATGCGTTATACTGCACCTTTGCATTATTCAAATCAGCGGCACAATCACCATAATTATCCGCTGTAATTTCAGTCTTATCGGTTACAACCTTATTTAATAATGTAACGGCAAGGCTTACGTCAGCATTCCAGAATCTTTCAAAATCCAACACCGCTTTTACCCATTTTTGTCCGTAAGGGGTATTTCCCAGTTCTCTCTGCGCGCCTGCCGAAAGAGTATCATACAATACTCCCGCCTCATCAATTACACCGTAGTTTTCCTTATAATTATCCGCCGTAATGTTTGATATATAATCATACCCCGGTTCTGACGGAAGGGTATCTCTGAAATACTCATATACCGGTCCTGCCTCAACAATGTTGGCTGCCTTATTTATTTTTTTCCAATATGTATCAGACATGGAATCATCCATAGGAACATTCAACGCTTCTCTTTCCTCGTCGGTCAGAGCGTTTACATCGGCAACAATGCTGAGTACCTCCGTCTTTAACGTATTGTAGTTGCCAAACGTTACATCAGCCAAGCCTGCAATTTCAGCCTTAACCTCCTCAACGCTCTTTTGGATTGCTCCCGCATTAGGTATTCCGCTCATTTCTATTCTGCCAAAATCGTTATCATCTTCCGCTGCCGTTACAACCAAAGAACCCGCAGAAGATATAGCCATGCTCATGGCACAAATAGAACTTAACAGTTTTCTTTCAAAATCTTTCATAACATTTCTCTGTATAATGATAATAAGGACTACCCATTATACCTTTTCCTTTCTTTAATATTGTTCTTTGTTTTCTCTTATAAATGTCCTTATTCATTTATAATTAACACCAATAAGTAAATAGCATTCACCACATAATTTACATTATGTGGTGAACATTGTCATAAAAGAATTGAGTTTTTATATTCTGACCATTATAAGGAAAAAAAGTGTACGGCAAAATAACCAATGACCGTATTTTAAATGGTTATTGGTCTTGTTTTTATGTACAAATCCCAAAAAAATTAACAAATTATTAATAAAAAAAGAATTTTACGCATTGACTTTTAAAAATTTCTGTGCTATAATCAATGATGAATATATGTAAATACGTTTTTTTACGACATAATGTAAATTATGTCGTATTCTTTTTTTCAGCACAAAAGCAGCCCCAGCTTCTGCACCTGCATACGGTGAACATCACCGTTTTCCATTGTGTAAATTCTTGTTGTATTTATACTTGAATGACCGAGGATATCTGCAAGGCGGACTATATCCTTTTGTATTGTATAATAGGTTCGTGCAAAAAGATGTCTGAGATTGTGTGGGAACACCTTATCTGCCGAAACGCCTGCGCCTTGGCACAAGCGTTTCATTTCAGCCCATACATTTGACCTGTCCAGCGGTTTTCCGTTTTTTGAAACAAAGACGGAGCCGCTTTTTATTTCTTTATTTCTTATATATCTCTTAAGCATACCGCACAGCTGCTTGGGCAAAAATACCTGCCGCAGCTTTCCTTTGCAGCTTATTACAGCCCGTCCCGCTTTTACTGCCTCACAGGTTATAAATTTCAATTCGGAAATTCTTATTCCCGTACTTCCTATGGTCTGCATTAAATAATAAAGCCTTTCGTTTTTACGGTTTTTTGCCGCCATAAGCAGTCTTTTGTATTCTGCCTTTGTCAGCTCCTTTTCCTTGTCGGCAAATATCTGTCTTTGAATTTTTAAGGTCTTTACCTTTAATTCGTGCCAATCCATAAATGTAAACAACGCGTTCAGTGATGACAAAATTGAATTCACGCTTTTCGGTGCGTATTTTTTGCAAAGCTCCTTTTTATATTCAAGAACAACCGATTTGTCTATACCTCCGCCCTGGAGCCACTCTGCGAAAAAACCGATATCACGCATATATTTATCAACAGTGTTGTCGCTTCGCTCCTCCTCGTAAAGGTGTAGCTTAAAATTGTTTACGATTTCCTCAGTAATAGTTTTCATTGCATTAACTTCCTTTCAGGGTTCTATTATACAGGTAATTGCAAAACTCCGCAACTCATAAAAATTTTGTGTTTTCGATTATTATACCCTCAAATTCAGAGTAATAATACCGCAAAGCTGCATTCGGTTATTATATTTTTTCTTCAGTCAGCCGACGAGGAAAAAGAATTTTAAAATATTTTTCAAAAACCTATTGACAAACGGCGAAATATACTGTATTATATGTATTAATACAGTTGATACAAGGAGGTGATTATATGATAATCCTAAATCCAACCGATTCCCGTCCGCTTTATGAGCAGATAACAGACAAGCTGAAGGAGCTTATAATCGGAGGCTACCTTAAGGAAAATGACAAGGTGCCGTCGGTCAGGGAGCTTGCCGCCGAGCTTGCGATAAACCCCAACACTATACAAAAGGCATACAAGCAGCTTGAAGCAGACGGCTATATTTTTGCCCGTCCTGCAAAGGGCTATTTCGTAAGGCTGCCGGAGCAGAATACGGGAAGAATATCTCTGCTTACCGGTCAGATGGACGATATCGTTCATGAGCTTCATTATCTCGGAGCAAAAAAATCCGAGCTAACGGCGGTAATTAACAAATATTACGAATAAATGTGCAATGCACGGAAAGGAAATTCATATGAGCATGATTGAAGTAAGCGGTGTTACCAAGGTCTTTGACGGCTTCAAGGCGCTTGACGGCTTAAATCTTACTGTCGAAAAGGGCAGCGTATACGGCCTTATAGGCCCGAACGGCGCAGGTAAAACCACCATAATAAAAAATCTGTGCGGCATATACAAGCCGGACAGCGGTAAAATTCTTATTGATTACAACAATGTATACGAAAACACAAAAATAAAGGAAAGAGTTATATATATCAGCGATGAGCTTTTTTTCTATTCTACCTATTCTATTAAGGCTACGGCGAAAATGTACTCCGAGCTTTACCCAAAATGGAGCTGGGAACGCTATGAGAGTATGAAGGAGGTCTTTAAAATAGATGAAAAGCGCAAGGTTCGCCGTCTTTCAAAGGGAATGCAGAAGCAGGTTGCCTTCTGGCTTGGAATATGCACCTGTCCCGATGTTATGATTCTTGACGAGCCTGTTGACGGTCTTGACCCCGTAATGCGGAGAAACGTCTGGAGTCTTGTTCTTTCGGACGTGGCGGAAAGAGGTACAACCGTCCTTGTATCAAGTCATAATCTGCGTGAGCTTGAGGACGTATGTGACCATGTAGGCATTATGTTCAACGGTAAGGTTGTTCTTCAAAAATCACTCGATGACGTAAAGGGAAACATACATAAGATACAAACAGCCTTTGAGGGCAGCTTTCCCGCAGAAATCGAAAATAAAATCAAAATTCTTCACAAGTCGGAATTTGGCAGCGTTGTTACCCTTATAGCAAAGGGCGAGGCTGAACGGCTCAGAGCTGAAATAGCCTCATACAATCCTCTGATTCTCGACATTCTTCCCCTCACCTTAGAGGAGGTATTTATTTATGAATTAGGAGGCATGGGCTATGAATTTGAAAACATCATACTTTAATACTACGCTTTTTAAAGCAAACATCAAACGCTTCTGGTGGGTGGCGGCAATATTTTTTATAGCCTTTCTCACCTTCGGGATTCTTCCCCTTATTAATGAAGGCAACCTTGACGGCTTTCACGTAATGACAGGAATATCGGCAGTAATTGCGGCAGTCCTGCCGGCGATACTCTTTTCATACCTTGATTTCCCCGGCTCTGTTACCTGTATGCACGCCTTTCCCATAAAGCGCAAGGCCCATTACATTACCAACATTGTTACAATATATGTGCTGATTCTCGTTCCTGCCGTTATCTGTTATATTATAGGAGCGCTGTATTATTCGGCAATGCTGTATCCCGTAAATACTATGAGCCCCTCCCCCGCAATATTCGGAACAATGCTTCTGCTTCTTATTGTGTTTGTAACAATTTTCGCAAGCGGAGGTATACTCGGCACTATGGTAACGGGCAATCCTATAGCTGCTATTGCCTTTTCGGCATTATTTATCGGACTTCCTTATTATACAGAGGCACTTTTTTCAACCTTTTTGTCTACGAACCTTTACGGAATGCCCCTATATGAAATGCACACCTTTTCAGGGCTGAGCGTGGATAAATTCACTCCCTATATGATTATATCATTTTTCGTATGGCTTGGGGTTATGCTTCTTTCATGGCTGTTATACAAAAACAGACGGCTTGAAACAAACGGCGACATAATTTCCTTCGGCTTTTTGAAGCCTGTCTTTGTGGGCTGTGTTTCGGTATTTTTAGGCTTGATAGGATATTTCTATCTGACGGAAATTTTTGAGGTTGAAAGTGTTTTCCTGATACTCCCCTTCGGCATATTGGGAATTATTATCGCAAATATGCTTGCAAAAAAAGCGTTTACTCTTAAGGGTGCGCTGATACCGGGGGTTATATATATTGTAGGAGTAACTGTGCTGTGGGCGGTAATAACCTATGACCTCACAGGCTATGAAAACCGCATACCGAAAACTGAGGACATTGCCTCGGTTCGCATTACCGACACTGACGACCGGTTCGTAAGCTACAACGGAACACAGAGCGAATTTGCCGGAAAAATAGAAGGCACCGAATACTATTACTCCGACCCTCTCGATCCCACAGAGCTTGAATTTACCGATCCCGAGGAAATAGAAAAGGTCAGAAATATGCATAAATGGCTGACCGAAAACAGAGAAAACAAAACGCAGTATCGCTTTGTACCAATAGAATATACCCTCAAAGACGGTTCAACCCTTAAAAGACGTTATCCCGTTAACTTCACAACCGATGCCGAGGCTGTGGCACCTGTATACTGTACAAAGCAGATGAGGCTTAACAAATATTTTATTTTCAGAGATTTTGAAAAGACAATTAACTCTGTTATGATTCGTGACTCACGTATTACGGTTGACGGCGACCTTTTTGAAGTCTTAAGCGGCAATGATGAAAAAACTGCCGCTATTATGGAGGCTCTTAAGGCAGATGTGCTTTCGGCTGACTACAATACCATTGTGCAGTACAACGACGATGTCTATACCAGAATTTTAATTAACTACTCCCGTCCTGTGGAATCGGAGGACGGCAAGCCTTATCCGGACACAGACGAACGGTTCAGCAAGAGCATAACAATCGGTATCACCGGCGCATTTACAAGAACTATGGCTCTCCTTAAGGAATACGGACTTGAGGAACGGATAATAAAGCCGGAGCAAATCGCATACGCAGAGGTGCGCTTTAACTACGGCGAGGGCGGAAATTCGCTGAGGGTTGACGACAGGGAGACTCTTAATCAGCTTTACAACCTGTATACAGACTATGATTATACCGATAAAACGGCTGCTCCGCTGAATAAGAGTATTCATAATCTGGATATTACCTTCTTTGATGCTGGCGAAAATGCTTTATTCAGTACCTCGATCGATTCATACACGGCTAACCTTCCTGCCTTTCTGATTTATGAGGCGGAAAAATGGGCAGCGTCCTACTACAATGAAAACGGCGAAAAAGAAGCTGCCGCAGTGTATCCCCAAGAAATTGAAACGGCAGAAAGCGTGGCTTTTTAAGCTGACGCAATACAACAAATGCATAAATAAAGTGTGCGGATAAGCAATAACCGCTTATCCGCACACATTTTATTTACCTATTTTTTAATTCCTTATCTATTGCCTCTGCTGCGGCTTTTCCTGCGCCCATTGCAAGAATTACCGTTGCGGCGCCCGTTACAACATCGCCGCCGGCGTACACCATCGGCTTCGAGGTTGCGCCCGTTTCGTCTGCAACAATACAGCCCCTCTTATTGGTTTCAAGTCCCTCTGTGGTTTTCTTGATAAGGGGATTTGGGGTCTGACCTATCGCCACAATGGCGGTATCTATATCAATAATATGCTCTGAGCCGGCAATAGGAACGGGACGTCTTCTGCCGCTTGCGTCAGGCTCGCCAAGCTCCATATTAATAACCTCAACGCCCTTTAACCAACCGTTTTCATCACCGATAAAACGTGTAGGATTTTGAAGGAGTAAAAATTCAATTCCCTCCTCCTCTGCGTGCATAACCTCCTCGGCTCTTGCCGGAAGCTCCTCCTTACCTCTGCGGTAAATGATATAAACGTGTTCTGCACCAAGTCTTTTTGCACTTCTTGCCGCATCCATTGCAACGTTGCCGCCGCCGAACACTGCAGCATTCTTTCCTATATATACAGGTGTATCGTATTCGGGGAATTTGTAACCCTTCATAAGATTTATTCTTGTTAAAAATTCATTTGCGGAATATACACCGTTCAGACTTTCGCCTTCAATTCCCATAAAGGACGGCAATCCTGCGCCTGAGCCTATAAATACCGCATCATAGCCCATATCCTCCATAAGCTCGTCAACAAAAAGGGTTTTTCCTATAATAACGTTTGTTTCAATCCTAACACCAAGCCCTCTAAGCTTTTCGATTTCCTTCTGAACAATATCCTTGGGAAGCCTAAATTCGGGAATACCGTACATAAGCACGCCGCCCGGAGTGTGAAACGCTTCATATATTGTTACATCATAGCCTGCCTTTGCAAGGTCGCCTGCCGCCGTAAGTCCCGACGGGCCTGAGCCTACAACCGCAACCCTTTTTCCGTTAGGCTCTGCCTTTATCAGCTTATCCTCGCCGTTTGCCATATGATAATCGGCAACAAAGCGTTCAAGCCTTCCTATTCCCACAGGCTCTCCCTTTATTCCTCTTACGCATTTTGACTCACACTGCTTTTCCTGGGGACAAACTCTGCCACATATTGCCGGAAGTGAGTTGGTTTCGGTAATTTTGTTGTAAGCGTCCTCAAATTTTCCCTCCGCAACAAGGGCAATAAATTCAGGTATTTTAACCGATACGGGACAGCCCTCCATACAGGGCTTGTGCTTACAGTTTAAGCATCTTTGTGCCTCATCAACAGCCATTTCGGCAGTATAGCCGGTTGTTACCTCAAAAAAATTCTTATTTCTTACCTCGGGTGCCTGTTCGGGCATCGGGTTTTTCTTTAATGACATATTTGGCATATTTCAGGATTCCTTTCCAATTATTCTTTTTATCCTCTTATACGGCATTTCCCCTCGTCGCAGGAACGCTTTTCATAGCTTTTGAACATCTGCTGACGCTTCAGAGCTGCGTCCCAATCAATCTTATGACCGTCAAAATCGGGGCCGTCAACACAGGCAAATTTTGTTTCGCCGCCCACAATAACTCTGCATCCGCCGCACATTCCCGTACCGTCAATCATAACGGGATTCATTGATACGGTGGTGGGGATATTGTACTGCTCTGTCAGTCTGCACACCGCTCTCATCATAACAAGAGGGCCGATTGCTATAACCTCGTCAAATTTTTCTCCTGCCTCAATCTGCTCCTTTAGCCTGTCGGTAACAAAGCCGCCGACACCGTTTGAGCCGTCATCGGTTGTTATTATCAGCTTATCCGATACCGCCTTAAGCTCCTCCTCAAGTATAATAAGCTCCTTATTTCTGAAGCCTGTTATAACCGTAACCTCAGAGCCCATAGAATGAAGCTTTTTAGCCTGGGGATATGCTATCGCCGTTCCGAGACCTCCGCCGATTACGGCAACCTTTTTAAGACCGTCAAGAGGAGTCGGCATACCCAGAGGGCCTGCAAAATCAAGGATTTCATCACCGCTTTTAAGGCTTGTCATATCCTGCGTTGTTTTTCCCACAACCTGAACAATTATTGTAACAGTTCCCTTTTCTCTGTCAAAATCGGCAATAGTAAAGGGTACTCTTTCTCCCTGCTCATCAGTCCTTAAAATAATAAACTGCCCCGGCTCTGCCTTTTTCGCAACCAGAGGGGCTTCAATCTCCATCAAAAATATCTGAGAATTTAAATCTCTTTTCTGTACTATTCTGTATGCCATCAGACAATCCGCTCCTTAAAATATGAAAATAACCGCAAGAAAGCCGCCCTACAGTGTAATATAATCACTCCGCACCGCTGCGGCTTTTCCCGCATTCCTATCCTATTAAATATATAATATTTATCGAAAAAAGTCAAGAGCATTTATTTTAAATTTACATTCTGTATAAAATGTTGGAAAATACAGCCGAAAAAAATGTTATAAATTATTGCGCTTTATGATAATTTTATACAAATTCAAAAAACGACACATTCTGCAACAAAACATTTTTATAATGGCAAAAATAACAAACTGACAAAAAAATAAATATATTTAAACCGCAATTTTTTGCAATTTGTCATTATTTTTTTTGCAATTTTCTATTGATAATCCTGCAAAAAAATGATATAATAAAATCCTAATGCTAACAAAAGCGCAGGCCTTTTCTGCCTTCGCTTAATTTAAAGGAGGATTTTTTATGTCTTATGTTGAAAGGGTTTTGGAAGAACTTGAAAGAAAAAATCCGGCTCAACCGGAATTCATTCAGGCTGCCACAGAGGTATTGACAAGTCTTGAGCCTGTAATCGAAAAACATCCGGAATTTGAAAAGGCTGCTTTGCTTGAAAGAATTGTTGAACCAGAAAGACAAATTATGTTCAGAGTGCCTTGGGTTGACGATAAGGGCAACGTTCAGGTCAACAGAGGCTTCAGAGTTCAGTTTAACAGTGCTATAGGTCCCTACAAGGGCGGTATCAGACTTCATCCGTCTGTAAACCTCGGTATTATTAAATTCCTCGGTTTTGAACAGATTTTCAAAAATTCACTGACAACGCTTCCTATCGGCGGCGGTAAGGGCGGCAGTGATTTTGACCCCAAAGGTAAATCGGACAGAGAGGTTATGGCATTCTGCCAGAGCTTTATAAATGAGCTTTACCGTCATATCGGTGCGGACACAGACGTACCCGCAGGCGATATCGGAACAGGTGCAAGAGAAATCGGATATATGTTCGGTCAGTACAAGAAGATTACCGACAGATTTGAAGGCGTTTTGACAGGTAAGGGTCTTACATGGGGCGGCTCTCTCGCTCGTACAGAGGCTACAGGCTACGGTCTTGTATACTTTGCCGCTGAAATGCTTAAGGATCTGGGAACCAGCTTTGAGGGTAAAACCGTTGTTATTTCGGGTGCCGGAAACGTTGCAATTTACGCAACCCAAAAGGCACAGCAGCTGGGCGCAAAGGTTGTTGCTCTTTCGGATTCAAACGGCTATATCTATGACGAAGAGGGTATTGACCTTGCTGCAGTTAAGGAAATTAAAGAGGTTAAGAGAGGCAGAATTAAGGATTACCTCAATTACAGACCCAATGCAAAATATACGGAGGGCAAGGGAATCTGGTCAATTAAGTGCGACATTGCTCTTCCCTGCGCTACACAGAATGAGCTGCTGATTGACGATGCAAAGGCTCTTGTTGCCAATGGATGTATTCTTGTTGCCGAGGGCGCTAATATGCCCACCTCACTTGACGCTACAAAGTACTTACAGGAAAACGGCGTATACTTTGCACCGGGTAAGGCTGCAAACGCAGGCGGTGTTGCTACATCAGCCCTCGAAATGAGCCAGAACTCACAAAGACTTTCCTGGACCTTTGAGGAGGTTGACGAAAAGCTTCACAATATTATGGTTACAATCTACAAGAATGCCGCTGCCGCTGCTGATGAATACGGCAAGGAATTTAATGGTAAAAAGGACCTTGTTTCAGGTGCCAATATTGCAGGCTTTATGAAGGTTGCCAACGCAATGCTCGCTCAGGGTGTTTGCTGATTATATTTATCAGAGCTTTTACGGCTGTTCCGTTTTGTGCGGAACAGCCCTTTTTTATTCATTTCTTATGCAATAATCCAAAAAAATTTACAATATATTCAAAAAATCTTGACAAAATTCCCGATATATGATACTATTGAAATAATAAAAAATGAACAAAAAGATAGAGGCGCAGCAATAATTAGTAGCACTTCACATAAAGCCCGGAAAAGCTGTGAGCTGTAAAAGGTATTGCTGCCGAGGTATATGCGTAATTTCCGGTTATGCATACAGCCGGGATGTCATAGAACATATGGCATACTGTCACAGGTGTGAAGAGCTATCATGGCAAATTAACAGGCTATGGCAGCTTTCTGCCTTGCTCTGTTTTTTTATTGTTCAAAAAAGGAGGAAATTTTTCTTATGAAAAACAAAAAAACCGCATTCGGAGCCATGCTTGCCCTGCTTGTATGCCTCTTTATGCCCGTTGTCTGCTTCGCCGTTGAAGGTGACGCTCCGACATCAAACTACTATGCAACATTTATGGCGCTTTTGCCGCCGCTTGTTGCCATTGCGCTTGCGCTTATCACAAAGGAGGTTTATTCCTCACTGTTTATCGGTATTGTTCTGGGAGGCTTGCTTTGTGCAAATTGGCACCCCGTTGCCGCACTCGATACCTTTCTCAACGACGGTATTATTGCCGCAATTTCATCAACTGCAGGCATATTTATGTTCCTTGTAATTTTGGGAATTATTGTTGCTCTTGTCAATAAGGCAGGCGGCTCGGCAGCCTTCGGAAGATGGGCGGAGGTACATATCAAATCTCGTACCGGTGCTATGATTGCCACCTTTATTTTAGGTGTTCTGATATTTATTGACGACTACTTTAACTGTCTTACCGTGGGAAGCGTTATGCGTCCGGTAACCGACAGACACAACATATCAAGAGCAAAGCTTGCATATCTTATAGACGCAACGGCTGCTCCTATTTGTATGATTGCGCCTGTTTCGTCCTGGGCGGCAGCCGTATCTCAATTTGCCGAGGGTACCGACTACTCCGGTATTGAGCTGTTTGTACGTGCAATTCCCTACAATTTCTATTCGCTTCTTACCTTTGTGTTTGTTATCGGTCTTGCTTTGATGAAGTTCGATTACGGCTCTATGCGTAAGCACGAATATAATGCAATTCACAATAATGACTTGTATACCTGCGGTGACAGAGTTGATGAGGCAGCAAAAGAGGAGAATAATCCCAAGGGACGTGTTGTCGACCTTTTGTTCCCGATTATCGTGCTTGTTGTTGTATGTATTATAGGTCTTATATATGTGGGCGGCTTCTTCTCGGGAGCTGATTTTGTAACCGCCTTCGCCGATACCGACGCTACGGTGGGACTTCCCTGGGGCGCTTTGATAGCTCTCATTGTTACAATAATCTATCTTGTGGCAAGACGTGTTGTTTCCTTTAAGGAAGCAATGGAATGTGTTCCCAAGGGCTTTATTGCAATGGTTCCGGCTATACTCATTCTTACCTTTGCAACTTCTCTTAAGAATATGACCGGTCTTTTGGGTGCTGCAGAATTTGTTGATGCACTTATGAAATCTGCCGCAGCAGGGCTTGCAAACTTCCTGCCTGCCATTATCTTCATTGTTGCTTGTATTCTTGCCTTTGCAACAGGAACCTCATGGGGTACCTTTGGTATTCTTATTCCTATCGTTGCGGCAATATTTGAGCCGGGCAGCGAGCTTTTGATTATCGGTATGTCTGCCTGCCTTGCCGGTGCTGTATGCGGCGACCATTGCTCACCTATTTCGGATACGACAATTATGTCCTCCGCAGGTGCCCAGTGTAATCATATTAACCACGTATCAACCCAGCTACCCTATGCAATTACAGTTGCGGCAATATCCTTTGTGATGTATGTAATATCGGCATTTATTCAGAATGCATTTGTATTACTCCCTGTGGGCGTTGTTCTTACAATCGCCGTACTGTTCGTGTTAAAAACTGTTTTTGCAAAAAAGGCTGATTGATTTTCAAGCTGCTTTGACGGGGCTGTTGCGTAAAATAGCGCATAGGGGCTGATTGATTTTAGATGCAGAACGGACAGAACACACCCGACGGCGTACTTTGTGTAATCCGAGTGGTGTGTTCTGTTAGTAGACGTATGGTTTTATGCCATACGTCGATCTGCGCTAAAAGCAACAGCCCCTTTATTTCGGCACAAAACCCGACCGTCTGCACACTATTATGCAAACGGTCGGGTTTTTATATTCGCCATTTAAAACAGATATTTTACAGACGGGAAAGCCCCTCTGCCATACTTACAAGCCTTTCGCCTCCGGCAATGTGTTTTCCATGCTCACTCATATAAGAATCAAGCATTCTGCCTGTTTTGTGGGAAACGGAATATTCCTTCAGCACAGACTTTTCCTGAAATAATGCTCCGCTTACAAGGAGTATATTCTTGCTGTTCAGCTTATAGTAATCGGATCTTATTAATGTGTCCTTATTAAGCACCGTTAACGCATTACACAGGTCATCAAAGCTGTCAAATACAAATGCCGTGCGTCTTTCCGTCGTTTCCTTTAATACTGCCTTTACACGCTTAGCTTTAGGTCTGCTCTCGCCTGCCCATTGCTTCTGGGGCGGTATGCGTGTTACGGTAAGAACCATTCCTTCGCCGATCGGCAGTGCCTCCACCATAATCTGCCCCGAATAGGGGTTAAAGCCCGTTTCCGCGCGCACACGCTCCATTATCTCATATAAAAAGCTATGTAGCCGGGGCGAATCGGGTTTAAGGCTTTCCACACTGACGTTCATTTCCCTAAGATCAATCGGTCTGAGTATTACTCTGATTTTATTTGAATCCTCTTTCTCAATCTGCACTTTCATCACTGCCTTTCCGCTCAACAAGATTTCAATGAAAGATTTTTTGTTAAGGATAATGCCTTAACGGTATATTTACAAGGCAAAAAGCAAAATGCCGCCGCCTGTTTTTTTATAAACAGCCTCCCCTAAAAAGGGAGGATATTATTTCGCTTGTTATATTATACTATAAGTTTTTGATTTTGGGAATACTTTTTTTGAAATTAACGTTAATTACATATATTGCCATAAAAAAACATTGTTCGCCCGAAGCCGTTTTGGAGCTTTTTACCAATGGGGCTGCGGTATATGTGTTTTGTATGAAAACAGCAGATTTTTTAATTTTTGTGTATTGACTTACGTGTTAATACGTGTTATGATAAAAATATAATGAACTATGGAGTAGTAATAATAATTAAATTTCAAACAAAGCTGAAAAATTATAAAAATGCACTTGCTCGTTTGCACGAAGGCTTGAAGGAGTCAAAAAGCAACTGTAGCCTTACGATGAGGGACGGCGTGATATGGCGGTTTAGATTAACAACGGAGCTTGCCCTGAAAGCCATAATAGAATATCTTCTCTCCAATGTGTTTAATGATGTTAACACTCCAAAAATGTTATGAAAGCGGCATTAGCTACCGATATTATAACAAACGAGGATGGGTGGATAACAATACTGCGCGACCGCAATTCAACATCGCATATTTATGACGAGGATGATGCCAACGAAGTTAGTCACATAAAGCTGTTTGATGAGCTGTTGAACAAGCTGTCAGCCATATAATTATTTTCAGTCATTATAGAAAAAAATCTATTCGCACCAAGCAAATGCGGATGGATTTTTTTTAATTTATAATATTTATTCCTTCAATTCCTTAACACATTTTTTATAATACACGTTCTGTCGGTCAGTCTTTTATATGTCCCAATGCTGTACCGTCGGTCACGCTGTCTATTACTACCTCTTTATAGCAGCCCGAAAGCTCCTCCTCACATTGTACCGCAACGGTGATATAGTTTGAGGTTTTTCCCTCATACAGTCGGTTTTTATTTCGCTGCTCAAAAAGTACCTCAACGGTTTTTCCGACAAAGCTATTTATAAACTCATCTCTCTGTCTTTCGCAAAGGTCAATCAGAATTTTGCTTCTTTTTTCTTTTACCTGCGGCTCTGTCTGGTCGCTTCTTTTTGCCGCCGGAGTTCCCTTTCTGGGGGAATATTGGAAAATATGCGCATCGGCAAAGTGTATTGATTTTACAAATTCAACGGTTTTTTCAAACTCCTCGTCGGTTTCGCCGGGGAAGCCGGTCATGATATCGGTGGTTATTGCCGCATCGGGATAATTTTTTCTCAAACCGTCAACAATTGCCTTATATTGAGCTGTTGTATATTTTCTGTTCATTCGTGCAAGAGTTTCATCACAGCCGCTTTGCAGTGACAAATGAAAATGATGGCACAGCTTTTCGCAGTGCTTAATACTGCTTATAAAGTCCTCATTTAAGGTCATTGGCTCTATGGAGCTAAGCCTTATTCTTTTTAAGCCCTCAATTTTATCCGCCCGACACAAAAGCTCTGCCAGCCGGGCACCGCCCTTGTCTATTCCGTAGGAGGCAACGTGAATACCGGCATAGGTTATCTCGGTATATCCATTTTTAACCAATATTTCGGTTTCCGATATGACATCATCAATATCTCTGCTTCTTATGGGGCCTCTTGCATAGGGGATAATACAATAGGAGCAGAATTGATTACAGCCCTCCTGTATTTTTATATAAGCACGGGTTCTGTCGTGGTAATCAGCAACGGTCATTTTCTCAAAGTCGTGCTGCTTCATTATATCACCCACGCAGCATCTCTGCTCCGATGGTCTGACGCTTTCGCAAAGCTCCACAATTCTTTTTCTGTCATCGGTTCCCAATATTAAATTAACATCCTCGATTTCCGCCACAGCCTTTGGATTTGTCTGGGCATAACAGCCTGTAACCGCCACAACCGAGTTTGGGTTATGCCTTTTTGCCCGTCTTATTATCTGTCTTGACTTCCTGTCGCTCATTGCCGTTACGGTACAGGTATTTATTACATACACATCGGCATATCCGTCAAATTCGCATATTTCATAGCCTGCCTTTGCAAACAGCTCACTCATTGCCTCTGTTTCATATTGATTTACCTTGCACCCCAAGGTATAAAATGCTGCTTTATTCATAATTTCCTATTTTTCCTCTCAAATATTACTAATATTTTTGTAGCATATTGTATGCTCTTTATATGGCTCAATTGGCAGAATTATATAAAAATTTTCAATTAATTTCGATAGCTCTTGACTATTTAAAAAAATCGTTGTATTATATAGGCTGTAAGCTATACTTACAAATATTTTTTAGGAGGTCAGTAATTATGAAAGTTTTTAACATAATGCTGAATTCAATCAACGATGTCAAGGAATTTGTCAACATTGTATCAAAGTATGAGTTTGATATTGATTTAACCTCAGGCAGATACGTTGTTGATGCCAAGTCCATTATGGGCATCTTCTCTTTGAATTTGTCAAAGCCTATCAAGGTTGAGGCTCACTGCGGCGATGACGAAAAATTTATGGAAGAAGTAAAAAGATTTATCGTTGACTGATGCTTACGGCTTATATATCCCCCGTTATCGGGGGATTTAATCAAGCTATCGCGCTGCAAATATGATTCGCCTGCTGTTTTCTTCGGGTTTTTGAAAGCTCAGGCCGTCATAGCAATCAATGTCGGCAAAGCCGGCTTTTTTTAATGCCCCGATAATTTCCTCTTTTGTGTACGCTCTCTGCAAATGCCTTTCGCAAAACCGCCGGTAGCCTTTTTTTTCCTTAACAAAAAAGTTCAGATACATTTCCGAAATACACTTGTCCTTATGAAATTTATTCTCCCATGTATAAAAAATATCGTCACCGTCATGAATAAAGGTGTTGTTACCCACCACCTCCGAGAGCTTATAAAAGCTGCTTATATCAAATATAAATATTCCTCCCGGATTGATAAAGCATTCTTTTATTCTCGTAAACATATTCAAAAGTGCCTTTGGGGAAAGAATGTAATTAATACCGTCAATCATACACAAAAAAGCGTCACAGGTGCCGTACAGGTCAAGTCTTGTAATGCTTTGATTTAAAAACAATATGTCCTGCCCCTTTTCCGCAGCCTTTTTCCGCGCAACCTCAAGCATCTGCACAGAGCTGTCAACGCCTATCATATCATAGCCGCGCTGTGCCATCGGTATGGTTATGTTCCCCGTACCGCAGGCAAGATCGGCAATCAGAACGGGATTTATGTCGTAATGAATAAACAGATTTTCAATATAGTCCGCTATTCTTGAGTAATTTATATCCTCTGCCATAAGCCTGTCATAATAATCAGCAAATCTTTTGTAGCTCGCCATAACACTCTCCCACCAAAATTGTATTAATATAATTTTATCACATTTTTCTTTTAAAGTAAATAGTTTTATTAAATTATGCTTATAATAAATCTGATAAAATTTCCCATTTAATACCAAGGAGTGTGTTTTAATTGCTGGTTTTAGTTATAAGAACCCTTATTCTGTATCTCATAGTGGTAATTTCTATGAGAATAATGGGCAAACGTCAGATTGGCGAAATGCAGCCCTCGGAGCTTGTGGTTGCGATAATGATTTCCGACCTTGCCTCGGTTCCCATGCAGGCTATAGACCTGCCTCTGCTTTCGGGAATTGTGCCTGTATTTACGCTTATTGTGGCAGAGATAATAATGTCTGTGCTTGGGCTTAAAAGCAGGCTGTTAAGAAAGCTGATTTCGGGAGAACCCAGTGTTATAATAAGCAACGGTCATGTCAATGAAAAGGAGCTTGCAAGGCTGAGGTTTAATTTGAATGATTTGCTTGAACAGCTTAGAATAAGCGGCAACTTTGATATTACAGAAATCGAAACGGCTATTCTTGAAACGAACGGTCAGTTAAGCATCGTGCCGAAAACTCCTGCCCGTTCGGTAACCGTACGGGATTTGAAGATAAAAAACGCAGCAACCGACGGACTTCCCTGTATGCTTATTTCGGACGGAAAGCCGGTTGAGCAGGAAATTAAACGAAGCGGGCATGACAAAGAATGGGTTTTTGACGAATTGAAAAAAAGAGGGCTGGATTTAAAGGACGTGTTTATTGCATCTCTTTCCTGTGACGGAACCTTGTATATTCAAACGCACGAGCGTTGATTAACCTCACGGGCCGAAACGGTT
>Ga0256406_1003063_pt1 | contig 21743 bp, 16 predicted proteins | sample RumenRJG_03DNA_FD_185986 | JGI IMG/M metagenome (GOLD analysis project Ga0256406, IMG submission 185986) | Bovine rumen microbial communities from Lethbridge, Alberta, Canada - RJG_03 | ecosystem: Host-associated > Mammals > Digestive system > Stomach > Rumen | place: Canada: Alberta | collected... | reverse complement strand
CGGCGCCGCGGAGCCTGCATGAGATGTTCGGGCCGGGAGTGCCGGAGGAGATCCTGCGGCATGTGCCGGACTATCGGATCACGATTCTGGCGCCGGGAGAGATGGAAGACCTGAGTGTATTTCGGACGGACCTTAAGCAGGTGCTGAGGGCAGTGCAGGTAGAGAACGACCTTGATGCGCTGCGAAAGCTCCTGACAGAGGATCCATCCTTTCGGTCAGTGGATCATGACGCGGCGGTGACGATACAGACGCTGACAAAGATGAGCCTGAGGATCCCGCCGGGGAAGGAGGCAGTGAATATGTGCAAGGCTGCAGAGGAATGGAAGGAAGAACTGCTGACGCAGGGAAGAGCGGAAGGAAAAGCAGAGGGGTATGATGAGAAGACATTGATTGTTTACCGCAACTGTTTGAACCGCGGAATGTCGAAACAGGATGCGATTGCGATCTCAGGGATTACGAGCGAGCTTCTCAAGACAGTTTCAGAGTGAGAAACGTTATTTAAGTATGGCGGGAGCGGGTAAGGCATTTTTACCAACTCCCGCTATTTTATTTCAGAGATCCTGCTAAAGAAGTATTAGTTGAAAAAAAGAAATATTGGTGCTGACGGCACCAATGTCCCGATTCGGAAGAAAACCCATACGAGCGTTTTCCGCGGATGACGTAAAGAACGCGGTATGGGGCATAAAATGATAAAATAAAGGAAATTTACCAGATCCAGATGGGTAAGGCGGACGGGGACAAGAGCTGTCCCATTGAACATTTCATGGCATTAGCAGGGATGGGTGCAGGCAGATATGGGGAAAAATATTGAAAGAAGGAAAATATTGAAAGAGGGAAAATATCGGAGAATGGAGGTGCGGCGGATATGACGCATATTACATCGATCGAGAAGCAGACGGATAACCGGTTTCTGAACATGTATCATCTGACCTTCCGGGACAGATTGGGCGGCGACGGCAACTATTATTTCTGCACGCGCAACAGCGACGAGAATCTGAAGATCCGGACACACAACATGAAGGCGGACGGAATCTGTATCTACGCACTGACGCGGGAGAAGGAGCCGAGGCTTGTGCTGATCCGGGAATATCGCTTCCCGCTCGATGCGGAGATTTATTCGCTGCCGGCGGGACTGATCGATCCCGGAGAGACGCCGGGGCAGGCCGCGGCGCGGGAGATGGAGGAGGAGACAGGACTGACCTTCACGGAGTATACCGGCGGCGAGGCGTTCTGCAGGAGGCCGTTCTTTCTTGTGCCCGGATTCTCGGATGAGCCGGGATGCGCCATCTTCGGCACGGTAGAGGGGACGCCGAGTCTCAGGGAGAACGAGAGCACGGAGTACATTCAGATTCACATCGCGGACAAGGCGGAGGTACGGCGCATCCTCTCTGAGGAACGCACTTCGGTCCGGACAGCGTTCCTGATGTGGAATTATCTCAACTCCAGCGCGGCGGAGCCGTTCCGGTTCCTGGAGTGCAGGGAAGACAACTAGAGAAAATGGCGGTGCGTAAAGCAGAAAACGCTGCACTACCATCCATGGCATGAAGGCGCAACAACGTAGGACAGGAACAATAAGCAGGGGTAAACCAGAGGGCCTGTAACAAGGGATCTGAAAGGGGTATCTATATGGAGTATGTATTGCCATCAACCAAATGGATCTGGGCTCCGGGGAAGGAGAGCTTGCAGTTCGCGGAGCCGCGGCTTGCACTCTTTCGCAGGAGCTTTGCTGTTCCGCAGGACAGTCTGGAGGAGGTCCGGACGAGAGGACTGAGAATCCGGATTTCCGCAGACACGCGGTATAAGCTGTATTGCAACGGCGTATTGCTGCAGATCGGACCGTCGAAGGGGGACAACAAGGAGTGGTTCTATGACGAGGTTGATCTGACCTCGTCGCTTCGCGCGGGAGAGAATGTGCTGGCCGCCGAGGTGCTGCACTATCCGGTGGAGCGGAGGATGGGCAATCACAGCTTGTTCCGGACGAGTACGCCGGGACTTTATGTCGAGGAGCTGGTGGAGGGAACCCCGGAGCCGACTGAGCAGACAACGATGAGTCTTGTGCAGGACGCGGCGGACCCGAAGGCAGGAGGAAGGCTCGGCCTCACGGCGGACGGACAGTGGAAGTGCCGGTTTGCGGACCGCTATCATATCGTGTCGGAGTCGCCCGGTTTTGCGCCGCTGCAGATCCTGGAGCGGACAGAGGGAGATGCCGCGCTGCATGGCTGGAAAAAGCCGGGCTTTGACGACAGCGGCTGGGAGGCAGCAAGACCCTACAACATTTTCGAGATCAGCACGGCGGTCGTGCCGGGTAATCTGCTGAAACGCACCATTCCATATATGTACCGCGCAGGGAAGACTTTTGCGGGCGTGCACCATGCGGTTGAAACGGATATCCCGACGGAGCAGTGGAACGCTTTCCTGCGGGAGGGATCCGCACTTGCCATACCGCCGCACCGGACGGAGATCGTGGAGATCGACGCGGGTCTCGAGGAGACAGGATTTCTCTCGCTCCGCATGTGCGGCGGCGCGGGCGCGCACGTTCAGGTTCTGTGCGCGGAGTGCTATGTCTACGCGGACCCGGAGCGGGAAAAGGATCCGTTCTATCTGCCGAAAAAGGGAGACAGGACAGATTTTGAAAAAGGCGTGCTGCGCGGCTATACGGACGAGTACACGGCCGCTGGCTGTGGCACGGCGGACGAGCCGGAGCGGTATGAACCGTTCTGGTTCCGCACCTTCCGATACATCCGCCTTGCTGTGACGACGGGAGATGAGCCGCTCCAGCTGCTCGGCTTTGACTACGAGGAGACAGGCTATCCGCTCGAGGTGAAGACCCACGTCAAAACCTCCGATCCGACGCTCGACGCGGTTTGGAAAATCAGCGAGACGACGCTCCGGCGCTGTATGCAGGAGACCTACACGGACTGCCCGTTCTATGAGCAGCTGCAGTACGCGATGGACTCGCGCTCGCAGATCCTCTACACCTACATGGTCTCGGCGGACGACCGGCTTGCGCGCAAGTGCATGCGTGATTTCAAGAAGTCGCAGCGCTATGATGGTATGATCAACTGCGATTATCCGTGCTATGAACCGAACGTGATCCCGGGCTTCTCCATTTATTACATCCTGATGCTCCATGATCACATGATGTTCTTCGGCGACAAGGCGTTTCTTAGCGAATTTCCCGGCTGCATCGACGGCATTCTGCATTTCTTCGACGCCCGGCTGACGCAGGACGGCCTGGTCGGCAAAATCGGCGGCGAGAACGGGAATACTCGGTACTGGTCCTTCATCGACTGGACGACGCAGTGGGACAGCACCAGCGGGGTGCCGACCGCAACCCGCCGCGGACCGATCACGATGGAGAGCCTGCTATATATCCTCGGACTTGATGCGGCGGCGGATATCATGGCCTATCTCGGGAGAGTATCGACGGCGGAGGAGTACCGGCGGCGGGCCGATCAGGTCAGGGAGGCGGTTCGGACGCACTGCATCGGTGAGAACGGCATGATCATGGATGGGCCGGGCGTTCCGGAGTACAGCCAGCATGGTCAGGTATTTGCCATTCTGACCGGGACCATCGACACCACGCAGGGAAGAAAGAATCTTCTGGAGACGCTGGATCACAAGGAGCAGTACGCGCAGTGCAGCGTCGCCATGGCATATTATCTTTTCCGCGCGATGCAGAAGACAGGGCTGTATGAACGGACGGACGAAATCTGGAATATCTGGCGTGACATGGTGCGCTGCCATCTGACGACCTGCGTCGAGGACGGCGTGAACGGGCGGAGCGACTGCCATGCCTGGGGGTCCCTTGCGCTGTACGAGCTGCCGGCAGTCGTTCTCGGCGTCGCGCCCGCGGCACCGGGCTTTGCTGAGGTGAGCGTTGATCCCGAGCCCGGGTTCCTGACCTCAGCGGAGGGAGATGTCGTTACGCCGCGCGGCATGCTTCATGTCGCGTGGACGAAGGATGCCGCGACAGGGAAGCTTTCGATCTCGAAGGAGTGGCTGTGACGGGAATTCGCGGCACCGTTTCCATGCCGCCGGGTTAGAAGTGCACGACTGCAGCGGTGCCCGCAGATGATATTGCCTCACTATCAGCACGGGAACCTGCGCCGCTTTTGATGGAAGAAAATGACGACTGAGAGAAATAACGTCAGTTCCTGTTGTCTAATCCGCGGCAATCTGCGAAAATGAATCTGTAAACGGCGGCGGATGGACCGCAGGAAGGCGGACTGAGGCATGGGTGCCTATGGCACTCATGTCACAGTCCGGAGAGATGCCGCTATGGGCATTTCCCTGCGGGTGCGGCAAAAAAACGGGGCACGGAGCATAAATCTGGCAGAGATATGTTTTCCTGTGTGCGCTTTTGTGTTACCATATCAGCCGTGGCTGTGAAAACAGCGTAACTTTTTTCAGGTCCGGCGCAGTCCGGAAAAGAAAGGGAGTAGTACATGAAAAAGCAGGTAATTGCAGCAGCACTTTCCGCTGTGATGGTGATCGGTATGGTCGGATGCGGCTCCAGCGCGTCCTCCAATTCCGCAGCCTCCACAGCATCGACGGCAGCATCTGAGGCAGCGACCACCGCTGCGACAGAAGCGGCAGCCGCTTCCACAGAGGCAGCAGATGCCACTTCCGCAGCACCGGCAGCGGATGCTTCTGACTTCTCTGTCGGTCTTGTCGCTGATGTCGGCGGTGTCAATGATGGTTCTTTCAACCAGTCCGCATGGGCAGGACTCCAGAAGGCATCACAGGATCTCGGCATCAAGGCAAACTACCTTGAGTCCAGCGGAGATGCGGACTACAAGCCGAACATCGAGGCTTTCATGGATGAGGACACGGATCTCATCATCTGCGTCGGCTACATGCTTGCGGATGCGCTCCGTGAGGAAGCAACCGCGAATCCGGATCAGAAGTTCGCGATCATTGATGATGCTTCCTGCGCTGATCTTCCGAATGTCACCTGCCTGATGTTCAAGCAGGAGCAGGCTTCCTACCTCGTCGGTGTTGTCGCCGGCATGATGACAAAGACCAACAACGTCGGCTTCATTCTCGGCATGGCTTCCGATACGATGCATCTGTTCGGCTACGGCTATGTGGCAGGTGTCCTTGACACCAATCCGGACTGCAAGATTCAGCAGATGAACGCGAACTCCTTCGCGGATCCGGCAACCGGCAAGTCCGATGCCAACTCCATGATCACCAATGGCGCTGACATTATCTTCCACGCAGCAGGCGGCACCGGCAACGGCGTCATCGAGGGCTGCCAGGAGGGTGGAATCTACGCCATCGGCGTTGACTCCGACCAGTCCAGCATCGCTCCGAAGACGGTCATCACCTCCGCGATGAAGAGAGTGGATAACGCCGTGTACGATGCTTCCAAGAACGCCATGGATGGCTCGCTGCAGGCTGGTATTGTCACGTATGATATCACCAACGGCGGCGTCGATATCGCACCGACGACCGATCTTCTGACCGATGACGTGATCACCAAGGTCAATCAGGTCAAGCAGGATATGATCGACGGCAAGATCACCGTTCCGTCTAGCAAGGATGAGTTCGATGCCAAGTACGGCGACGACGCATATCAGCTGGATAACTGATCGTGCTCCTTCAAAATCCCCGGCCCTGGATGAAAAGTCGAAATCCGGGCAGAGGATGAAACAGCGATACCGTTTCTGAACAATCGCTGATGGAAGGGACAAAGTTCAATCGAAAAGCAAAACAGAGGTTGAAAAGACCTGAAAAGACCAGGGAAGAACCCTGCGGAAAGACTTCCGCAGGGTTCTTTTTATGCTATAATTCATAGTGACTTTTTGCGCTCATTTTCACCCGGACAGGGGCGGCCATTCTCCGCACTTCTGTCCGGATTACTCCGCGCCCGAAACCGGGAGACGGGGATAAAAACAGCGCTGTACCTATAAAACCGTTGTTTTCTAAGGAGAAAGGTTTGAAAGTGGCCCTGATACGCCGCCTTCAAACTGACATTGGCGCCGATGGCACCAATGTCCCGACACGGGAGAAAGCCCATTCGGGCCTTTCTTCCGCGGCTGCCGCAAAGAACGCGGCAATGGAGGTAAAGATGAAGGAAATGAGACCGATTTCGATGGAGCGGGTGGAGAAAACCAGGCAGGAAATCCTCGAAACCATTGAATCCCCGGAGCTGACGCACGAGCAGAAGGTCGCCGTGATGGCGCAGAAGGCGGATTCTCTTCTGGAGGTACTGGATCTGCCGGAGGGACTTGACGAGCTTCTGAATCAGCCGATCGACCGGCAGTGCATCTGCGATCTGTTCGAGGGACACGCGCCGATGCGTCCCCGCTATATCTGCCCCGACTATGAGAAGTTTCTGAAGCAGGGTAGCGAGTATCTAAGGCTCGATCCGCCAAAGGATCTGTATGAGGCGCTGAATAACCTTCTCATCCTGTACAAGCATGTCCCGAGCGTCACCAATTATCCGGTGTACCTCGGTCAGCTGGACGATCTGCTGGAGCCTTATATCGATACCGTGGACGAGGCGACGGCGAAGAAGCTGATCAAGCTGTTTCTGAAGCAGTGTGACCGCACGATTCTCGACTCCTTCTCCCATGCGGACATCGGCCCGAAGCCGACAAAGACCGCGCTCTATATCTTCGAGGCGGAGAGCGAGTTGGAGGATGCGGTCCCGAACCTTTCTCTCAAATATCAGGAGGGTGTCACCACAGACGAATATATGATGAAGGCCATCGACTGCGCGCTTCACTGCGCAAAGCCGAGTTTTGCCAATCACAATATGTTCGTGAAGGAGCTCGGCGAGAGGTATGTCATCGCCAGCTGCTACAACGGTCTGAAGCTGGGCGGCGGCTCCTACACACTGTGCCGTCTGATCCTCGGAAACATCGCAAAGCGCGCGTCGGGCATCGAGGATTTTGAAAAGAATCAGCTGCCCTATGTCTGTGATATCATGGCACGTTACATGGATGCCCGCATCCGGTTTGAGGTGGAGGAGAGCGGGTTCTTCGAGCAGAACTTCCTCGTCCGCGAGGGGCTGATCGACCGGAAGAATTTCTCGGCGATGTTCGGTCTGGTCGGACTTGCGGAGGCTGTCGACATCCTTCTCGAGAAGGAGGGCAGGAGACGCCCGGATGGCTCTGCGCTGCGCTTCGGCCACGACGAGGAGGCGACAAAACTCGGCGTGGAGATCATGAACATCATCGACGACTTCAATCAGCATCACACGAATCCGTACTGCGAGGCGACGGACGGACACTTCCTGCTCCATGCGCAGGTCGGCATCGCGAGCGATGTGAACGTGACGCCGGGCACCCGCATCCCGATCGGGGAGGAGCCGGAGGAACTGATCGATCAGCTGCGTGTGCTGTCGAATTTCCACCATTACTTCCCGTCCGGCACCGGCGACATTTTCCCGGTGGACATCACGGTCCACAGAAATCCGGAGTATGTGCTCGATATCATCAAGGGCGCGTTCCGGATGAATCTGCGGTATCTGTCCTTCTATTCGAGCAATTCCGATGTCATCCGCGTCACCGGCTATCTGGTGAAGCGCTCGGAGCTGGAGAAGCTGAACAAGGGAACCGCAGTCATTCACGACACGACGGCACTCGGACTCGGCGCGGCGAAGAACGGGCACATCCTGGAGCGGAAGGTGCGCTGAGGCACTCTGACAGGGAAGGCGCCGGTTTTCCGCAGGATTACTGAAATAAATCCGGGGAGAAAAAAGACGCGCGGACGGACCGGGCGCGGGCACAGAAGGGAAAAGTTATTTGGAACAAAAGGTACTTGTCAATAAAATCATTCCGTTCAGCAGTGTGGACGGACCGGGCTGCCGGACAGCCATTTTCCTGCAGGGGTGCAACATCGACTGCAGGTACTGCCACAACCCGGAGACGCGGAAGGTCTGCATAAACTGCGGGCTCTGCGTGGAGAAATGCCCGGCGCACGCGCTGTCCTTCGCGGAGCGGGAGGGAGCACGGACCGTGGACTGGAACCAGGATCTGTGCTGTCAGTGCGACACCTGCATCCATGTGTGTCCGCACGACGCCTCCCCGCGCGTGCAGTGGATGACGCCGGAGGAAGTGATGGAGAAGGTGCGGAAGCAGATTCCATGCATCCGCGGTATCAGCGTGTCGGGCGGAGAGTGTACGCTGCATCCGGAATTTCTCACGGCGCTTTTCCGCCTGGCAAAGCAGGACGGACTTGGCACCCTCATCGACAGCAACGGCATGATTCTGTTTGAGGACTTCCCTGCGTTATGCGAGGTCTGCGACGGCGTCATGCTGGACATCAAGGCATTCGATCCGGAGGATTATCACAGAGTCACCGGCGCGGACAACACAAATGTGCTTCGAAATGCACTGTGGCTCGGCCATCACGGCAAGCTGGAGGAAGTCCGTTTTGTGATTGTGCCTGATCTCTATGACACAGAGCGGAGCGTCCGCGCGTCGGGCGAATTTCTCCGCGAGGTCTATGCGGAGCATCCGTTCCGGATCAAGCTGATCGCGTACCGGCCGATGGGCGTGCGGGAGCAGTACTCCCACTACGAGGTGCCGTCCCAGGCATATCTCGGTCAGCTCCGGGACCTGCTCGCCGGCATGGGATATCAGGATATCGTACTGATATAATGAGGAAGCGGCGGAATTTTGCATGCGCCTGCGGACTCAGATGACATCATCGGTGCGGAAGCACCGGGTGCCGCAAAAGCGGCATGATGTGGAACGATACAGAATAATGAGGCAGGGAGGAAACGACGTTGGATCATACGAGTCACATCGATGAGAACACCGTGGTCATCCAGATGAAGGATATCGTCAAGAAGTTCGGCGATTTCACGGCAAACGATCACATCAATCTCACGGTCCACAAGGGCGAGGTTCACGCCATTCTGGGAGAGAACGGCGCCGGCAAGAGCACGCTGATGAATGTGCTCTACGGTCTGTACAAGCCTACGAGCGGCCAGATCTTCATCGACGGGCAGGAGGTCCACCTGAACGGACCGCGGCACGCCATCGAACTGGGGGTCGGCATGGTGCACCAGCATTTCATGCTGATTCAGCCGTTCACAGTCACGGACAACATCATTCTCGGCGTAGAACCGACGCGCGGCATCGTCGTCGATGAGAAGACGGCGAGAAAGCGGGTCATTGAACTCTCGGAGCGCTACGGCATGAAGGTCGACCCGGACGCCAAAATTCAGGATATCTCGGTCGGAATGCAGCAGCGCGTGGAGATCCTGAAGGTGCTCTACCGCGGCGCGAAGACGCTGATTCTCGACGAGCCGACGGCTTCCCTGACACCGCAGGAAATCGATGAGCTCATGGAGATCATCCGGAATCTGACCGCCGACGGCAAGAGCGTCATCCTCATCACGCACAAGCTAAAGGAAATCAAGGCCTGCTCGGATTACTGCACCATCATCCGGCAGGGCAAATATATCGACACCGTGAAGGTCTCCGATGTCTCGGAGAGCCAGCTGGCCTCCATGATGGTCGGCCGCAATGTCAGCTTCACTGTGGACAAGCCGGACAAGGAACCCGGGAAGGAAGTACTGGAGGTGAAGGACCTGCGCGCGAAGGACTACCGCGGCGCGGAGATTTTGAAGGGCCTTGATCTTCATGTGAGAGCGGGAGAGATCGTCGGTCTCGCCGGCGTCGACGGAAACGGGCAGACCGAGCTTGTGGAGATCCTGACGGGACTGAAGAAGGCGGAATCCGGCACGATCACGATGGAGGGGAAGGATGTGTTCAACAGAACGCCGAAGGAGCTCTTCGACGCCGGCATCTCCTGCATCCCGGCGGACCGTCAGAAGAATGGACTCGTGCTCGACTTCTCCGTGGAGGACAACCTCATCCTGCAGCATTACAACGAGGAGCCGTACGCAAAACACAATATTCTTCAGAGAAATGTGATTCGCCGCCACGCGGCGGAGCTGGAGGAACGGTTCGATATCCGCCCGCGGCACACTGAGGCGCACCCGGCCGGGACGCTGTCCGGCGGCAACCAGCAGAAGGTGATTATCGCCCGGGAGGTCACGAACGACAAGGAGCTTCTGATCGCATTCAACCCGACGCGCGGCCTGGATGTCGGCGCGATTGAATTCGTGCATAGGTATCTGGTGGAACAGCGCAACAAGGGGAGGGCGGTGCTGCTGGTCTCCTTTGAACTGGACGAGATCATCGACCTCTCTGACCGGATTGATGTCATCTTCGACGGAAAGATTCAGGGCGAGATCGCCGGCAAGGATGCGGATGAGAAGGAACTCGGCTTCATGATGGCAGGAGGTGCGAAGCAATGAAGAAGAAATCAATCGGCCGGCGGATTCTGGAGGGAAATTTCCTCTACACTGTCATCGCAATTGTCATCGGCTTCCTGATCGGCGCCGTATTCCTTGAGATCGCGCATATCAGCCCTGCTGTGGCATACGGCAAGCTTGCCTCCAGCATCTTCGGAAAGCCAAAATACTGGTTCTACACCCTGACCTATGCGGAGCCGATTATTTTGACCGGTCTCTCCGTCGCCTTCTCATTCCGGACGGGTATCTTCAACATCGGCGCGGAGGGGCAGTACGTGGTCGGTGCGCTCACGGCGACCGTGCTCGGCATCATGCTGGATGTGCCTGCGCCGATTCACATTCCGATCTGTCTGCTTGGCGCGGCGGCGGCCGGGTTTCTGTGGTCCTACATCGTCGGTCTGATGAAGGTGAAGCGGGGCATCCATGAGGTCATCTCCTTCATCATGTTCAACTGGCTGGCGTTCTATCTGTCGAATTATGTCGTGAATCTGAAGGTGATTCACAAGGAGGGCGGCGGCGAGGCGAGCAAGGATATTCTTCCCTCTGCCAGCATTCTGTTTCCGCAGAGCGTGCGCACGGCGACCGGCTGTACGGCGTTTAACTGGGGCATCGTGCTCGCCATTGGACTTGCCATTCTTCTCTGGGTGATCATTGAGCGCACGACGCTCGGCTATCGGCTCAAGGCGGTCGGCTTCAACCGCGGCGCGGCGAAGGCCGCCGGCATCAACGCGGACCGCTCCGTGCTGCAGGCACTCGGTATCTCCGGCGCGATGGCCGGACTCGGCGGCGCGGTGCAGATTCTCGGCATGGGCGGCAGACTGGCACAGTACGCGACACAGGAGGGCTTCGGCTTCGAGGGCATCACGGTCGCGCTCATCGGCGCGTCCAGCCCGATCGGCTGTATTATCTCCGGTATCTTCTACGGTGCCATGAAGTACGGCGGATCCAAGCTGACCATGGTCAAGGCGCCGGCGGAGATCGTCGACATCATCATGGGCTGCGTCATCATCGTCATCGGCATCTCTCAGGTGTTCAAGCGGCTGTTCCTGGGACTGGCGTCGAAGAAGAAGGCTGCTGCATAACCGCGGCAGGGGAGGAAAGCGATGGGATCTTTTATTACGAATCTGGGTCTTTTGATCAACGCAACGCTGATTGCCACGCCTCCGCTGCTTCTGGCGGCGCTCGGCTCCTGCTTCTCGGAGCGCTCCGGTGTGGTCAACATCGGCATTGAGGGGATGATGACAATTGGCGCCTTTACAGGCGCGGTGGTCGGTCTGCTCAGCGGAAACGGCTGGCTGGCATTCCTGTGCGGCGGTCTCGCCGGCGCGGCGCTCGCCGTCATTCATGCCATTGTTTGTATCCAGTTCCAGGCGGATCAGACGATCGCCGGCACCGCGATCAATTTCCTCGGCACAGGCCTCTCGGTCTTCCTGGCAAAGGCAATGTTTGACAACTCCTCCGACACGCCGCCGATGGACCCGTCGAGCAAGCTGCCGAAGCTGTTCGAGGGCGTCTTCCCCAGCGGCTCGTTCGGGGCAAATGTGCTGAACAACTATGTGATGGCGTATCTTGTATTCGCTGTGGCGGCGCTGTGCTGGTTCGTCTTCTACCGGACAAAATTCGGCTATCACCTCCGCGCCTGCGGTGAGCACCCGGAGGCCTGCGAATCACTCGGCGTCGATGTGTACCGGGTCCGCTACATCTGCGTCATTCTTTCCGGCTTCCTTGCCGGCTGCGGCGGTGCCTTCGTGACGCTTGCAACGGTCAACCAGTTCCGTCCCAGTATCATCGTCGGCCAGGGCTTCATCGCCATCGCGGCGGTCATCTTCGGCAAGTTCTCTCCGGGTGGCGCGATGCTCGCCTGCCTGCTGTTCGGCTTCTGCACCGGCATCAAGACACTGGTGAGCCAGGGCAATGTCATCTCGCCGAACCTGATCTCGATGATCCCTTACATTGTGACGATCCTCGCGCTGCTGATCTTTGTCGGCCGCGCCAACGCGCCGGCGGCAAACGGCAGACCGTTCACGAAGTCGCACTGATGGGCGTCTTCTGACGGTAGATTGCTGCTATGGCGGCAGTGGCTAACCAGGCTATACAGGAGTAAAATGACAATACCTTTCCCGGCACGGGCGACTGTGGATGGGAAAGGTATTTTGCATATGGAGATGGATATCATGAGCACGAAGGAATTGATCAGACTGGCACTTGAATCGAGGGAGAGAGCCTATACGCCCTATTCCGGCTTCGCCGTCGGAGCAGCGCTCGAGGCAGCGGACGGAAAGGTCTACGGCGGCTGCAACATCGAGAACGCGGCGCACACACCGGCGAGCTGCGCGGAGCGCACCGCGTTCTTCAAGGCGGTGTATGACGGGGAGCGGAGCTTTCGCTGCATCGCCATCGCGGGAGGCAAGGCAGGGGAGGCGCCGAAGGAGCTCTGCGCGCCGTGCGGCGTGTGCCGACAGGTGATGATGGAATTCTGCGATCCGGAGACGTTCGAGATCATTCTGGCAGTCTCGGAGGACAACTACCAGACTTACCTGCTGAAGGACCTGCTGCCGCTGGGTTTCGGACCGAAGTCACTGGAGTGATTGGTGTGGTCAGCCGGAAGAATTTTTGTTCGAACTGATATCGGTCCGACATGCAATCGGTTCGTAATTAGATCGGTCTGACTTCAATTTTGCATTGAGGCCGGATTAAGGTTCCTGCAGGAAAAAATCATGAGGCAGGATGAGGTAACGCCATGAATTATTCGGAAATGCCCAAACTCGATCTGCACTGTCACCTGGACGGGTCGATCAATCTGACGCTTGCGCAGGAACTGCTGCGGGAGCGCGGAGAGGAAGTCACGCTGCCGGAGCTGCGCGTGAGAATGCAGGTGCCGGAGCACTGCACTTCCCTGGAGGAATACCTGAAGACGTTCGCGCTTCCGCTCGACCTCCTGCAGACGGAAGACAGCCTACGCAGGGCGGCCTTTCAGCTTGCCATGGACTGCGCTGAGGAACGGATCGTTTATCTGGAGGCGCGGTTTGCGCCGATGTGCTGCAGAGAGGGAGGGCTCACGGCAGAACAGGCTATCCGCGCGGTGTGTGAGGGTCTTACTGAGGCGCAGGCAAAACTGACGGCGGAGGGATGGTACTTACGCTCGGGCGTGATCGTCTGCGCGATGCGCCACATGTCGGCGGAGGAAAATGCTGCGGCATTCCGCGCGGCACGGGAGCAGCTTGGCTGCGGCGTCGTGGGCGTGGACCTTGCCGGCGAGGAAGCGGCGTATCCCAACGCAATGTTCCGGGATCTTTTCGCGGAAGCAGTCCGTCTCGGGCTTCCGATCACGATTCACTCCGGAGAGACCGGGAGCCGCGACAACATCCGGGAGGCCGTTGCCATGGGTGCCCGCCGGATCGGCCACGGAACCGCCATGCAGGGAGATCGCGACCTGGAACAGCTTCTGGCAGAGCGGCACATCGGCGTCGAGCAATGCCCGACCAGCAATCGGCAGACAAGGGCGATTCCCGGCATCACTGCCTGCCCTGTCCGGGAATTTCTCCGGGCGGGCGTCCCTGTCACACTGAATACGGATAATCGGACGGTCAGCGGGATCACGCTGACGCATGAGTGGTGCGAGGTGAATCGCGCCTTTTCCCTGACCAGGGAGGAGAGAGAAGCCCTGCTCCAGAATGCGATCGAGACCTCGTTCGCGGATGATGAGGTGAAGGGGGAGCTTGCGAGAATCTGTTTTGAGTTGAAAAATTAGCTGAAAACTTTCACAACGTCAGATGATTTTATTTACGGTTAAGAAAAAGTGTTCAATAACTATCCTACATTTATGACTGAATATTTAATTTCCGGGTTTATTTCGGCAAATATCTATAAGAAAACTATTATTTGACGCTTTACTGTTTTCTCTGGCATAATGCGGATGTCTTGGGAGGGGACCTGATAGGGGGGTCTCCTTTTTTTGTGAAGGCGACCGCTCGTCATCGGGTGCGAAGCACGAAATGACGGCAGAGCCGCCGTATCGGGTGGGGCAGATTTTATCTGTCCTGCTCATTTTGATCGTATTTCTGTTTTATATGCTGGTTTTTCCCGGCAATCGGAGTCTGTACCGCTATCGCTGCGTCCGGCGTTGCAGACCGCTGTATATGGCGCTTTTACCATGTTAGTGATGGCGCCTGCCTGGACGCAGCAGAGAGGGAATGAATGAAGAAGCATAAGAAGCGTGGCACTTCCTATCTGCTTTCCGCAGTGATGATCGGCGCTCTGCTTGCCGGAACCGGCGTCTCTGCGCTGGCACAGGGCGAGCCGGGAACCGTGGGCGCAGAAAATACCTCTGCGGGAATTTCTGCGCCAGAAAGCATTGGAACAGCAACATCGTCTGAATCTTCCTCCACAGGAAGCGGAACGGATGGAAGTACAGGAGATGCGGCATCTGAAGGACAGTCATCTGCTGGAACGGTGAATCAGATCATCGGCGGGAGCGGTTCCGCTGCGGAGGGAACAGCTCCCTCCACAGGAGAGGATGCTCCCGGTGAGGGTTCAAAATCAGTCACAGACGCGGCCGGTGTGGAACAAACTGCTTCTGACGAGAAAAGCAGCACAGAGGGAAGCACAGCTGCGGAAACAGCGGAGACGGCAGCAACGGACATGACGAGTGATCCTGCTGAAGAGGGGCTTTCCTATCCGGCCTTCACGGATGAGATAGATACTGGAGACGGCGTTGTCGTCTCAATTGACGCACCGGAGGGAGCCTTCCCTGCGGGAATTCAGTGCGCGGTGACAAAGGTAGATTCCGAGGTCATTCTTCCTGCCATTCAGACAGCGGAAAATGACAGCGCGATCACGGCAGACGACATCGTGGCATATGATTTTGACTTCTATCTGGGAGACCAGCACGAGATCGAGCCGCTCACGGCTATTTCTGTCACCTACAGCGGATTAACCATCGAGGATGGGGATACAGCCGCGCTCTATCATCTGGAGGATGACACTGCCGCCGCGGAGCAGGAGGCAACAGAAGCTGTTGATCAGGAAAGCGGCACCCTGCAATTCAGCAGCAGTGCGTTCTCCATCCATGCGGCAGTGCTGAAAGCGGGGGAGAGCGAAGAAGAGAAGAACGGTGCGGGAATAAAGATTGATTACGACGAAAATACAACAGTTCATATGGTTTCGGATGTGAAGGAAGGCAAAATAATTTTATATTGTATGAACAATATGCTGCACTGGCCACATGATACTCCGAACTTCAAAGCACCAAATTATAAGGAGGATAACTTTGAATCCTATTTAAATCGGTGGGGAGTGTCGAATGTACAGGAAGTAGTAAACAGACTTGAGGCTATAATCTACGCTGGATATGACAATAACGGATTAAATTTGTACGAAATTGTCAATGATGTTGCAGTAGCGAATGAGAATGAATTTAATGAGTATTTAACTCCTCCAGATTCATTAAGAAAAGATTTCCCAGATACTATTGGGAATGCAGTATTCACTTATGAGAATAGAAATAACGATACTATTAAAGAGCAACTGAAGAATTTTATGTCAGAGGTGTATACGCTTTCTGGAACAACAAATTCTGGTCTAACGAAATCTCAGATAATGGCGATGCCATTTTATCATGCTGTATTTTGTTTGCTAAATTTTACTGATCCGGTCACCGCGTATTCATCACAATATGGAACAACAAACTTTGTGACATCTGAACAAGCCTACACTGCCACTAAGGAGGCAATTTGGAATTTGTTATTTGAAAGCGGAATTCCTGATAATAACTTGGAGAAAACGGATGAACCAGAAAAACTGTCAAATGAATTATTGACTCAATCTCGGTCTGCCCAGATTCTTAAGGAAGAACCGCAAAACTCAAAAATCGGAATCTCCGGAAGTGAGGAATTCACATATAGTACTGCAGATAACAAGTGGTATAGTGGTGAATTGCAGGTAACAGCACCTGAAACGTATCATGGAAGCTATCATATTACGGCTGATAATGGAGTAAGCATAAGTGTAGAGGAGGGCGAGGCAAATCAAGATTCTGCTGAAGTAATGGCGGGACAACATTTCCGGCTTGTAACCAATGATGATCCTGCCAAAAAATCTGTAACAGTAGCCGCAACATCTGACAATATCAAGTACATGGTTGGCGATCTTCGGATGTATCAGCCGGTGACAGATGCAACTGCCTCGGATGGCAAGGGCTTCCAGAATATGGTTGGCGCAGTGATCAGGACCGGATCGGTGAAGACGAAAAAAACTTTGACGTTCCCGAGAGGTGATCTTTCTGTCAGCAAGACAGTGGTAGGGAACAGCGGTACCCAAAAGCAATTTGCATTTACCGTGAGACTGACTGGCTGCGAGAATCTTGACGGCACATACGGGGACATGATCTTCAGCAAGGGCGTTGCATCATTCACGCTGACGAGTGGACAGTCCTGCACGGCAGCAGGATTACCGGCTGGAATTGCCTATACGGTGACAGAGGCAGAGGATAAGGAATATGACACCACATCCTCGGGAGGAACCGGCACAATTGCTAATGGAGGAATGGCACAAGCCGTATTTACCAACACATACAAGAAGCCAACCGGCAGTCTCGAGATCGTTAAGACGTCTACCGGCGCTGGAACGCCGGCAGATACGCAGTTTGTGATTCGCAATGCCAACGGCACGGAGGAGTATGAGAAAATCGTCCGGTATAGCGACTTCACGGATGGCAAGGTCACAGTCGAAAATATTCCGGTGGGGACATATACGGTAACGGAGAGTACGGATACAGCGCAGGTGCCGGGATATTCCCTCACGGTTGATGGGGGCAATGGAATGCAGGTAAAGGTCGAGAATTCTCAGACTGCATCTGTGACTATCAACAACACTTATTTCAGGAATACGGAAGAGAAGCCTTCCAGTAACGGAGGAAATTCCGGCACGACAGAAAACAACGGAAATTCAGGCAGCACAGAGAACCCGGGTTCGGGAAATTCTGGCAATACAGAAAATAGCTCTTCCAATCCCTCCAGTGAGGTGAAGCCAACAAAGACGACTCCTGTTCAGAAAGCGCAGGAGAATACGCAGCCGGCTAACCAGACGGTGGAAACAGTGGCTGGAACGGAGCATGCGGCGGAGAATCCGGCAGGTTATGGCGTTCTTGGAGCGGGACGCGGAAAGAATGGCAGTGCCACGAACGGCGCAAGCGTTCAAACCGGAGACAACTCCCATATGACGGGATGGCTTGTTTTGGCGGTGATCTCGGCTGCCCTGCTGGTGACATTTGCGGTGTATAGGAAGAAAAAGGGTGATCAGGAGTAGGAGAAGGATGCGTCCAAATCGTCATTTTCTCCAATAGGCAGACGCCATTTTTTCTGTTACGATACAGTCATCTCCGGTGAACTGGATGAGGCAGCCAGATCCCGGAAGTGATGGGATAACAAAGAACAAAATACAATCAGGAGCCCTGAATCGGACGAGATCTGTTTCATTTTGAATGCAGACCAGTACCGATGCAGGGCTTTTTGTGTATGCAGGAGGAGTAAAGTATGCCGGGCGGCGGGCAATCAGGGGAAGGAGAGGGCAGGATGCAGTGGGACTGGGTGCGGAGAGTCAGGGATTTTGCGAGAGAAATGGTGCCTGAGGAACGCAGGAGAAGACCGGAGGCAGAAGAGGCAGTGCCCGATGTTTTTCCGGAGGAGTTGCTTGGGGAGAACCCGAATCCACATTCCTGTCATAGCTGGAAGACGGGGAGATATCGCGGCAAAGAGAAAGGAAAAAAGCAACGGGTCCGGAGGCAGATGGCGGGGATAATGTCGGCAGGGCTATCTGTGGGGCAGATGCTCCGGCTGATTCTGTGCGTCGCGGGCGTGACGGCACTGATTCTTGCCTCCGTTCATCTCGACCGGTTTCGCACTGTATGCCGTCTGGGGTACAGCGGTCTGCAGGCAGATGCTATCATCCGGAAGCTTGACAGTTGTCTTGCAGAGGGGGATTTTGTCGGGGTCGCCATTCTGGGTGAACAGTATGACATTGCCGCCAGCAGAGACAAGAATTTTGCACCGTATCAGGGTGTACTGAAGGCGGCAACGCGGTATGCGGAGGTCTGCGAATGGCTGTTTCCAGATGGCATGGAAAACGAGAAAGTCGAGAAAATGCGGGGAGTAGAATGCGCGGAGAAGGAAGAGGCAGCGGAGATGCCGGAAGCAGGAGAGCTGCGGAAGGCTATCGTACGATTCCGGAAGGTGCAGCAGCAATTCAGGGAGGAGAGCTGGATGCAGGAGATGACATCGCAGATGGAGGAGCTGCTCGCCATGCGAGGGGCAGAGAGCGCAGCAGAGAGTACACGGGAGGAACAGGGCAGATGAGAGGGCGGTGGAAGTGGATTGCGGTGGCCGGAATAATCTTTGTACTTCTGATCGATGGCCTCACGTGGGCGCATCTGGCCGCGGCGGAGAAGGTGCGGATTCAGAGGTTAGAGCGGACTCGGGAGGAAGTGCTGATTTTGCTGGAGGAAAGCAAATTGAAGGATGGAGATTCCGGTCAGATCAATCAGCGGGCCGGCGAGGGAGACTAAGCCCGCCTGTGGTCTACATTATTCTCTTGCGGAGCATGCCAGGCAGGAAGGCGTCAGCATGAATCAATATTGCGTATATCTTCTTTCCAAAAATGATGCGATGGAGAAAGCTTAGAAGCTCGGAAGGTTACATAGAGAAGTTTGGTAATGGCGTCGAGCGGTCGTGATCAAACAAGGAACGGAAGTCTGCATGGTAATTTTCTGCCGGATATGGCAGAATGAAATTGTTCCGGATCCGGACGGGCATGGTTATGACTGGTATCGCCAGAATGGGTATCGCCAGAAAGGATATCTTCAGGACGGACCATGAGGATGAGCCACGAACGAAGCAGGATCCGGGAAGCGGAGCAATGACAAACCAGGCAAGCATCAGAAAGTAAAAGGGGGATGGAATGATGGGACTTGCAATATTGATCATATTGATCGTAATCGCGCTGATTTTGTTCTTCAGCAATGTGAGGATCATCGGACAGAGTAATGTCGCGGTGGTGGAGCATTTGGGAAAATTCAAGACGGTATGGAATGCCGGACTTCACGTGAAGGTGCCGTTCATCGAGAAGGTGGTACGGATCACCTCACTCAAGGAGCAGGTGCTCGACTTCCCGCCGCAGCCGGTCATCACCAAGGACAATGTCACGATGCAGATTGATTCTGTGGTGTTCATGCGGGTGTTCGATGCGCAGATGTACACGTACGGCGTGGAGAATCCGATCGTCGGTCTGCAGAATCTCTCCGCGACCACGCTCCGGAACATCATCGGAGACATGGAGCTGGATCAGACGCTGACGTCCCGCGAGGCGATCAACGGCAAAATGCAGGCAATTCTCGACGAGGCGACGGATCCCTGGGGGATCAAGGTCACGCGCGTGGAGATCAAGAACATTCAGCCTCCGAAGGAGATCGAGGAGGTCATGACCAAGCAGATGCGTGCGGAGCGTGAGCGCAGGCAGACCGTTCTGGAAGCGCAGGCGCATCAGGAGGCGGTCGTCTCCCGCGCGGAGGGCGACAAGAAGGCCAAAATTCTGGCCGCCGAGGCGGAGAGAGATGCCCAGATCGCGCTGGCAGAAGGCAAGTCCCGCTCCATCAAAATGGTCTATCAGGCGGAGGCAGAGGGCCTTGAGGCACTGAAAAATGCGAACGTCTCCGACTCGGTGCTGCGGCTCAAGGGACTTGAGGCATTAAAGGATGTCTCCGACGGCAGAGCCACCAAGATTTTCATGCCGACCGATATCGCCGACCTTGTTGCGACGCTGGGAGTCGCGGCAGAATCTCTGGGTATCGGGGATGCGACACCGATTGACAAGTCGGCTGAGCGAAAGAAACCGGCTGCACCGGATCCATGCCTCGGCCCGGATTCGAGCAAGGGAGCAGTGGATGCGGCGGCTGCGACAAGGAAGATTCAGGAAGATGTCGAGAGGCAGGACCGCTGAAATGCAGGCTTTCTAAAATAAAGTAATTATATAAAGGGGAGCGCTTCCGGGAGGAGACGCTCCCGCAAATATTTTACGACAAATCACAGGAGTTCAAAGTATGTTGAAATATGCATGCAAAACGGGTATAATCGAATTATGATAAAGAGCTTCGCCGACAGAGAAACAGAAAAGGTATACCGGCAGGATTTTTCAAAAAAGCTGCCGCAAATGATTCAACGTGTGGCATTGCGCAAGTTGATGATGATCGATGCAGCAGACATGCTGGAAGATCTACGTGTTCCTCCGTCGAATCACTTGGAAGAGCTACGTGGAAATCGGAAGGGACAATACAGTATACGGATTAACGATCAGTATCGCATCTGCTTTAGTTGGACCGGGAACAATGCTTTACATGTAGAGATCGTGGACTACCATTGAGGGAGTGATCAGATGATGAACTATATTGAAACACCGAAAATGAGTGAGATTTTGTCGGAAGAGTTCATGCTTCCGATGGGAATTTCTGCATATAAATTGGCGAAGGATATCAACGTTCCGGTATCACGCATTCAGGATATTCTCCATGATCGACGCAGGGTATCGGCTGATACATCGGTTCGACTCGGTAGGTACTTTGGCGTTTCGCCGCGGTACTTCCTGAATCTTCAGGATGATATTGATGTGCGAAATATTGAACACACCCTGAAGGGGGAACTGGATCAGATCAAGACAATGCAGTACGCCTGATTTATCGCTATCAATACTGGACCGCTTATTTACCGGCAGGATCTCTGAAACTCACCCGGGGTGCAGTGCATGTAGCGGCGGAACATGCGGTTGAAATAGCTGATGTTGCTGTATCCGGCAGAGAGGGCGGCGTCACTGATGGAGAGTGCCTTGCCGGAGCGGAGCAGCTCGCAGGCCTCGCCGATGCGGCAATAGTTGATGTATTCCACTGCGGTCATGTTGATCTGTGATTTGAAAAAGCGGCAGAACTGGCCCTCACTCATGCTGAATTCTCTGGCAAGGTCCGAGAGGGAGAGAGAACCGGCACAGGACTCGCGGATATAGCGGAGTATTTTCTTGGTCAGTTCCATCGCCCGGTCGTTCCGCCAATCGTATGCTTCGATGTTGGTGGCGGGATTGGCGCACAGATAGTACCAGATGCGGAGCAGATCCGCCTTGATCAGCAGCTCCTTTCCGGAGGCTGGATTCATGGCGGCGCCCGGGTCGGTCTGGCAGGAGTGTCGGACTTCCTCCATCGGCGGATGAATCGCGCTCCAGAGTGCCTCCTGCGGGCGGATGTGGTCGCGGAACACGAGTTCGCCGGTGCACTGCCTGTTGATGTATTTCTGCTGAATGTCATCCGAGCCGTAGCTGGAGATGAGCTCCCTGCCAAAATCGATGGCGTAGAAAGCCAGCGGAATGCCGGGTTCCGCGGAGAGGGAATGGACGAAGCCGGAGTTGATGAAGAGGATGTCGCCGGTGC
>Ga0256406_1003062_pt1 | contig 21744 bp, 21 predicted proteins | sample RumenRJG_03DNA_FD_185986 | JGI IMG/M metagenome (GOLD analysis project Ga0256406, IMG submission 185986) | Bovine rumen microbial communities from Lethbridge, Alberta, Canada - RJG_03 | ecosystem: Host-associated > Mammals > Digestive system > Stomach > Rumen | place: Canada: Alberta | collected... | reverse complement strand
TTGCCCGGCTCGCCTCCCAAGTGAATCACATTGGTGGTCAGCAAGAGGAACCCGCCGAAGATCTCCCAAGAGATCGGTAGGGATCCCCTCTCTTTAGAGAGGGGAGGATGTCAAGTGCGAGTACCAGGTGAGGGTGAGCTGCCCCAGGGTGCTGCCGCCCATGTACCCGCGATGCAGCGGGAAGAGCAGGCGCCCGTATCCTTCAAAGAGCGGATCGGCCGCGACGTCCGAGATCCTGCTTTGCGCGTCGAACCTCGGCGCCGCTCCAGGCGCCGCCATGGCGCCCGAGTTTTTCAAAGCCTCACTTGAGGAAGTTGTAAGCTGCATCGTCAACCTTCTGAAACCATTTCGTGGAGGCGCATTTTCCGGGAACCTCGATCGCAAGGTGCTGGAACCAGCTGTCCCTGGCCGCGCCGTGCCAGTGCTTCACGCCTGCGGGGATGGTCACAGTGTCGCCCGGGAGCATCTTGACGGGATCCCGGCCTTCCATCTGCCCCCATCCCTCGCCTGCCACGGCTACTAGGATCTGCCCGCCGCCTTCCTTGGCCTCGTGGACGTGCCAGCTGTTGCGCACGCCCGGGGCGAAGGTGACGTTGTAGACGCCGGGGGCGCCCTCGGAAGAGAGCCTCGACACCCAGCTTCTGCCTGAGAAGTGCTTGGCGTTGGCGGTGTTCTCATCGCCAAGCGGGAAGTGCGAGAGCGCAGCCTCCCCGGGCGCTCCCGTCTCCTCGCCGTAGACCTCCTTCACCAGGGGGCAGGGCGCTCCAGGCCTTGGGCCAGCCGCAGTAGAAGGCAAGCTGGGTTATGGCCTCGACCGCCTCCTGCTTGGTGATCCCGTGGGCCTTGCCCAGGACGAGGTGGGACTTGAGCCGCGGGAACTGGCCTGCCGAGAAGAGCGCGGCGATGGTGACGAGGCTGCGGTCGCGCACGGAGAGCTGCGGCGTTCTCGACCAGATCTGAGCGAAGAGCACGTCGTCGTTGAGCTCGGCAAACTTGGGCGCGAAGCCGTCGAGCCTTGTGCGACCGGCAGTCTGGGTTTCAACCGTCCTCGGGTAGGTGCCAAGGACGGCTCCGCCGTCCTGCGCCGCCTCCGCGGCGGCGCTGTAGTCGTTGATGGCGAGGGCGGCGGCAAGCGCCGCGGCAAAGGTCCTGATGCGTGTCTTCATGGTGTGCTCCTTTGAGATCGTGGTTTGAGTTGGAAATCGCGGTCTTGCGCGGACTTTCAGATCCCGCGGTTGCTCTCGTCGCAGGCAGGCTCGAGCCATTCGTTTGAGGCCCCGGCGCCAGGAACCTCGACCGCAAGGTGCTGGAACCAGCAGCCCTTGGCCGCGCCGTGCCAGTGCTTCACGCCTGCGGGGATGGTCACGGTGTCGCCAGGCAGCATCTTGACGGGATCCTCGCCCCACTGCTGGTACCAGCCGCGGCCTGCGACGCAGATGATGATCTGCCCGCCGCCCTGCTTGGCGTGGTGGACGTGCCAGTGGTTGCGCACGCCCGGGGCGAAGGTGACGTTGTGTACGCCGAAGTCGCCCGTGTTGAGCTTGGCAAGCCAGCTCCTGCCGGTGAAGAACTGCGAGTATGGGTTGGGCTCGCCCAGCGGGAAGTGCGAGAGTTCGCCCATCTGGACGTCGTCGTCCTTCACGTCCGCGTAGACCTCGCGGATGATGGGCAGGGCGCTCCAGGCCTTGGGCCAGCCGCAGTAGAAGGCAAGCTGGGTCACGGCCTCGACGGCCTGGGACCTGGTGATGCCGTGCGCCCTGCCGATCTGCAGGTGGGCTTTGAGCTGCGGGAAGAGGCCTGCCGAGAAGAGCGCGGCGATGGTGATGAGGCTGCGGTCGCGCGGGCTCAGCGCATCGATCCTCGACCACACCCTGCCAAAGAGCACGTCGTCGTTGAGCGCGGCAAACTCCGGAGCTAAGGAGCCGAGGTTCCTGCGTCCGGCGCTCTGGGCCTCGGGGTCGCGGATGCTGCCGCCGAGCACCACGCCCGCGCTTGCAGGCTCGCTGTCGCGCAACGCGCAAAAAGAGTTCATCCTGATGACTTTCATTTTTTTACCTTCTTTAATATTTATGTTGAATATCAATAAATAACTTATTCAGATCTGCGGCATTGCCATGAGGGCTAATGCCGCGCCCTGCCTCACAGCCCCTTGGCGTTCAAGCGTGAGATCAGGCTGTCTGCCACCTGGTCGCTGTTCCTCTCCTCGAACATTAAGTGGCTGTTGCCGCGGATCCCCTCGTCAGGCAGGCTCACGACCTGGGCGTCGCCGCCCTGCTCGTTGAAGGCCTTTGCAAAGGCGCGCGCGGAGGCGAGCGATTCCTGCCAGAACTTCGTGGAGTCGATGTCCTTGGGGCCGTTGGCGATGTAGTCGCCGTAGTAGAAGATGACCGGGATCTTTGATGCAAGCAGGGCCTTGAACTGCTCGGAATCTGCCGCAGGAGCGCGGCCTGGCTCGATGAGCACGAGCGCCGCGGCATCCTTCATGCTGGTGTTGACGGCGACGGTGCAGCCCTGCGAGTGGGCGATGAAGACCGCTTTTTTGCCGCCTGCCATGCTGCGGGCGTCCTTGAGCACATGCGTGAGGGCGTCGGCGTTGACCTTGACGTCAAACGAGCCGGTGTTCGGGGTCATCTGCCTGAAGAACTGATCCTGCGCGCGATCGCCTGCGGGGAACTGCGAGTCCTCGTAGGTCTCAGGCGCCACGCGGCCGATGCGGAAGTGGGTGTACCATGCCTGATCGCCCGGCATGTAGTCCTTGGACTTGCCGCCGTCCTTGGCGTCAAGCGCGTCCGAGGTCATCGAGACGGTGGAGCCGGCCTCGCCGCGGTGCGGGACTGGCCGTAGCCGTGGAGCATCACCACGGGGATCCCGTTGGATTTTGCGGGGATGGCGTAGAGCACGCTGGCGTGGTCGACGTGGGCGGTGGTGCCGGCGCGGGTAATGTCCTGCCAGTTCTTCTTGGCGTTGTACTTCCCCTCAACCGGCGCGGTGACGGTGCCGCCTGATGAGAAGACGCCGAAGTCCGAGAGGCTCAGCGCCTCGTCTGCGGCCAAAGCCGCGTGCGACGCGGCGGCGATGGAGACTGCTGCGGCGATGGCGGCGAGCTTGCGTGAGATGATGGAAGCCATTTTTCGATTACCCCTTTCATGGTTGAAATTGCCCTGTTCCATGGCTGCCACTTTAGCCACGCCAAAGCCCGCTGCATAATGCCAAATGCAGATGCGGCATATAACTTTCGGTTATACTTTTGACAAAGTGGCAAGGACCAAGGAGCCTTCAATGCCATCGGTGATCGAGATTAACTTCCTGCGCCAGCTCGCCGCCTTCGCTGACACCGGCACGCTCTCGGCGGCCTCCGAGAAGCTCTTCATATCGCAGCCCGCGCTCACGCGCTCGATGCAGAAGCTCGAGGATCTCATGGGCGTCGAGCTCTTCACCCGCCAGAAGAACCGCCTCTACCTCAACGAGAACGGCAAGCTCGCCGCCTCGCTTGCCCGCAGGGTCATCGAGGAGGACGAGGGCCTGGTGCGCCAGGTGCGCGACTTCGATCGCAGGATGCGCACGGTGGCTCTTGGGTGCTGCGCCCCGGTGCCGATGATGGAGATCACCCCCTGTGTCCAGGCTGCGTTCACCGACAAGACCGTGACCTCGGAGATAAGAAACGATCCCGAGCTCATCAAGGGCCTTTCTGACGGCACCTACCAGCTCGTGATCCTCCACGAGGAGCCCGAGGGCGAGGGCTTCTACTTCAAGGCCTGCGGCAGCGAGCAGCTCTACCTCTCAGTGCCGCCCGACCACCCATTGGCCTCGCGCGCGTCAATCTCGTTTAAGGATCTCGACCGCGTGCCCATACTCCAGTACTCGGAGGTGGGGTTCTGGTACGAGCTCACGGTCAAGGCGATCCCGCATCCGCACCTTCTGATGCAGCACAACCGCAAGGCCTTCATCGAGATCTCAAACAGCTCGGTGCTCCCGACCTTCTTCTCGGACTACTTCTTCTTCAAGGGCGACCGGCTTGGGCAGGAGCGCAGGGTCATCAGGCTCACCGATGAGGAAGCCCACCCCGTCTACTACCTTGCGTGCAAGGCCTCCGAGCAGGAGCGCTTCCGCGGCGTCTTTGAAAACCTCCCCGAGTGGAGCGACACCTCGATGCGCCTCGTCAACCCCGACGCCATCACCATCGGCAAGGGGGAGATCATGAAGATGGTGCTGCGCAAGTAAAGTCCATAACCTGCGCGCATCAAGCCATGAGCACAAGGACGTTCTCATGAACCGCTGCGCGGCCTATCATCGCGGCAATGGAGGCAATGCAATGGACAATTCGCAAAATCGCAAGATCCTCGTGGCCTATTTCTCGGCGCAAGGCGCCACGGCGCGCGCGGCCAGGGCTGTCGCCCAGGCAGTCGGCGGCACGCTCTTTGAGATAAGGCCCAAGGAGCCGTACACCGATGCCATCTCAACTGGATCAATCCCAAAAGCCGCGTAAGCCGCGAGCATGCGCAGGGCGGCCTCGAGATCGAGCTTGCGGTCAACGCTCCTTCTGATTTCAAGGAGTACGGCACCGTCTTCCTGGGCTTTCCCATCTGGTGGTACACCGCGGCCTGGCCCGTGGACCGCTTCGCCTCGGCAAACGATTTCTCAGGCAAAAGGATCATCCTCTTTTGCACCTCGGGCGGATCGCCGCTGGGCGACAGCCGCGAAAGGCTCTCAAGGCTCGCCCGCTCCGGGACCTGGGTTGAGGGGGCGTGCTTTAGCTCAAGCACCCCAGAGTCGGAGATCGCAGCATTCGCCCGCAGGGCATGTGATGGTGCTTTGCGTGCTACGCAAAAACTTGCGTTAAGAACAGGTTAAATCCATGTGGCAGAATGGTTAACACTTTGAAGATCCATCATATTAGTCCAACACAATATTGACCTTGCTCATTTAAGATTTCCGGCAATGCATTACCGCAGTGCAAAAATGGAGATTCCGAATGGCAGAAACGCTGCTGCTGGCGCTGGTCGTCGTGCTGATGATCTTTGCGGCGCTGGATCTTTTCGTGGGCGTGTCCAATGACGCCTGCAACTTCCTGAACTCGGCCGTGGGCGCCAGGATCGCCCCCTACGGGTTGGTGGTTCTCGTGGCCTCGGTCGGCGTGATCGCAGGCGCCACCAGTTCCTCGGGCATGATGGAGATCGCCCGCAACGGCATGTTCTTCCCCGAGCGCTTCAGCATGCTCGAGATCATGGCGATCTTCTCGGCGGTGATGATCGCCGACGTGCTGCTCCCGAACCTCTTCAACTCGCTGGGCCTTCCGACCTCGACCACGGTGTCCATAATCTTCGAGCTCCTGGGCGCCGCCGTCTGCGCGGCCATCTGGACCATCCACAAGTCCGGCGCCCCGATGTCGGACCTCATCGAGTACATCAAGCTCGGGCGCACCGCGACCATAGTCTCGGGGATCCTGCTCTCGGTGATCATCGCCTTCACCCGGTGATCATCGCCTTCACCGCCGGCATGTGCGTGCAGTTCGTCTGCCGCCTCTTCTTCTCCTTCCGCTTTGAGCGCTCCGTGAAGTACTTGGGCGGGATCTTCTGCGGGATCTCGATGACCGCGATCGCCTACTTCCTCATCGTCAAGGGCGCCAAGACCTCCTCGATAGTCAGTCCTGAAGCCATGGAGTGGATCAAGGCGCACTTGGGCGCCATCAACTGGGGCTTCTTCATCGCCTTCACGGCCATCGGCCAGGCGATCGTGCTCATGGGGCGCAACGTATTCAAGCTCATCGTGCTCGCCGGCACCTTCGCGCTGGCCTTCGCGTTTGCCGGGAACGATCTCGTGAACTTCGTCGGCGTGCCGCTGGCGGCGCTTGACAGCTTCAAGCTCTGGACCGCCGAGGGCGGGGATCCGGGGAGCATGCTGATGGGCGGGCTCAACTCGATCACCAAGGCCAGCACCTTCTGGCTCTTCGTGTCGGGACTCATCATGTGCCTGACGCTCTTCGTATCGCGCAAGGCCAGGCAGGTGGTGCAGACCACGGTAGGACTCTCCTCAAGCTCCAAGGGCCAGCACGAGCAGTTCGGCGCCTCATACCTGGGGTGCGTCATCACCCGCGTCGGCCTTGCGGTCTCGCGCACGGTGTATCGCGGCACCCCGGAGGGCGTCCGCGGCTGCATCGGCAAGCGCTACGCCCGCCCCGAGCTCGTCAAGGGCCAGATGCCGGTGGCCTTCGACGCCGTGCGCGCCAGCGTCAACCTGGTCGTGGCCTCGGCGCTGATCTCCTGGGCCACCTCGATGAAGCTGCCGCTCTCGACCACCTACGTCACCTTCATGGTGGCCATGGGATCGTCGTTTGCCGACGGCGCGTGGGACCGCGAGACTGCGGTCTACCGCATCTCCGGCGTGATCACGGTCATCGCCGGCTGGTTCCTCACCGGCTTCTGCGCCTTCACGCTCTCCTTCGTGGTCGCCGCGCTCATCCTCGCGACCTCGGGCGTTGCCATCGCGATCCTGGTGCCGCCGGTGCTCGGGCTCATCGTCTGGACCAACTTCCTGCGCAAGACGCCTGAGAACTACGGCACCTCGATCCGCCGCGCCCGCTCTGACGCCGAGATCCTCGACGTGCTGCGCGACGCCACCGTGAAGTACATCGACGAGGAGAACGAGTGCGTCCACCGCGCGCTCGAGGCATTCTTCGCCGACAGCGAGAGGGATATGCGCCACATCAAGAACAAGGCCTCGAACATCTCCTCGGAGCTTGCCGACAACCGCAGGCCCTACTACGACATGGCGCTGGACGGCGGCGAGGGCATGTTCGGCGGCAGAAGCAGCAGGGCGGCGCCAGCGTCGACGGCAAGTTCATTTTCTACCAGGTGTTCACCAACCTGAACAAGGCATCGCGCACCATCCGTCGCTCCATCGGCAGGGGGCTCGAGCACGTGGCCAACCGCCACTCGATCTTCGCAGGCAAGCTCGAGGAGAACCTCTACGATCTCTCAGGCCGGGTGGACGGCTTCGTCCGCGAGGCCAAGGAGGCGGCGGCCCGGCCCGACGACGCGCGCATGGAGAAGCTCATGGCCTCCGGGCGCGAGTTCAACGAGCTTGCCGACCAGTGCCAGTTCAACCTCGTCACCGAGATCGGCGCCGACAAGATCTCGCTGCACTCCTCGGAGATGTACCTGAACTTCATGGGCATGATGCGCAGCCTCGTCAACCGCTACACCCGCGTGGCCATGCAGGAGCACGCGCAGTGGAACAAGGTGAGCAGGAAGGAGCCGATCTCAAGGAGCGCCAGGGCCGCGCTCTACGACAACGACGCCGACGACGACGCGACCCCGGACTTGCCGGGCGCCAAGGCATAGCCTCAAGCCAGCCTCTCCATTCAATGCCGCGGCCGGACGCGCAAGCGCCCGGCCGCGCCTGTCCCATGGCCTCCCGCGCCGCGCACCGTTGGCGCGCATCCCTGTGCCCTGCAGGACATTCTTTCCATAACCTGGGGTTATGCGTTGAAAGACGTTTCCCATGGCCTCTTAGCAATAGTTGTGCCCGAATCTGCCCTGGCGCATTCTGATGGATCATGCCTTATGGTTATCGTTAAATCAGCTTGCTGCAATTTTTCCGATGCGCTTTTCCGGCAAGAATTAGGCTGTTCCCGATGAGGGACGGAGCAAGTCCCCGCAGACAATGCAGCAAGAACAGAGGACATGAGCATGAACAAGGCAATCAAGGCCGCGGCAGCGGCGGCGCTGGGCGCCTGCCTGAGCGCCTTCGCAGCCGACGGCACGAACAACCTCTGGGGCCTCGTCTACGACGGCGCCATCGTGAAGAACGAGCCTGGCAAGGTGAACATCCACCCGGTCACCTACACCTTAAACGGCATCAGGATAGCCGCCAACGTCTACACCCCGGCAGGCTATGACGCTAGGAAGAAGTACCCGGCCATCACCGTCGCCCACCCCAACGGCGGCGTCAAGGAGCAGGTCGCGGGCCTCTACGCCCAGCGCCTGGCCGAGCTTGGCTACATCACCATCGCCGCCGACGCCTCCTACCAGGGCGCAAGCGGCGGCGAGCCCCGCCACACCGACAAGCCGCAGTACCGCACCGAGGACATCCACGGCATGGTCGACTACATCGAAACCTTCCCCGGGGTCGACGCAAGCCGCCTGGGGGCGCTGGGGATCTGCGGCGGCGGGTACACCATCAACGCCGCCAAGAGCGAGAAGCGCTGGAAGGCCGTGGCGACCATCAGCATGTTCAACTCGGGCGAGGTGCGCCGCAACGGCTACATGAACTCGGCGCTCGACACCATCCAGGAGCGCCTCAAGCAGGCCGCCGACGCGCGCGACGCCGAGGTCAGGACCGGCAAGGTCGCCCTCTCGGGCAGCCTCGACCTCGACAAGGTGAGCGACGAGGACATCGCCAAGATCAAGAACGACCTCTACCGCGAGGGCCTGATCTACTACGGCAAGACCCACCGCCACCCGAACTCGACCTTCGCCTACACCACCTCAAGCCTCATGGATCTCATGACCTGGGACGCCAGGGATCAGGCCGAACTCATCAACGTGCCGCTGCTGCTCATCGCAGGCTCCAAGGCCGACTCGCTGTACATGTCGCAGGAGATGTTCAAGGCGGCCACCGGCACCAGGAACAAGGAGCTCTTCCTCATAGACGGCGCCACCCACATTCAGACCTACTACGTGCCGCAGTACGTGGACAAGGCCGTGGACAAGCTCAAGCTCTTCTACGGCGAGAACCTCTGACGGGCCGGGGCGGCAAGGCCGCCCTTGGCAGCCGATCCAAACGGGCCGGGCATCCGGCCCATTCTTTTGCACAATTCCAAGGACAAGTTAAAAATGGCAGTGCTGCAGCAGATGGCGATCTTCCTTACCCTCTTACCCTGATCATCGTCGGGATCGTCGCGAAAAAGCGCGGGTTCATCACATCTGAGAACGAACCCCAGCTCACAAAGATTGTCGTCAGCATCGCCTATCCGGCGCTGATCCTCTCAGGCGTCACCGGCTCAGGCGGGCACATCAGGGGGCACGAGCTCTCCGAGGCCCTGGCCGTCATCGGCGGCCTGCTCGCGCTGCTCTTCATCGCGGCGTGGCTCATGCCCAGGATCCTCCGCTACAGCAGGGAGTGCTACGGCATCGTCAACGTCATGGTGATCTTCACGAACATCGGCTTCATGGGCGTGCCCATGATCGACGGCATCTACGGCAAGGACGCGCTCATCTACATCACGCTGCTGCTGATCCCGTTCAACCTGCTGTTTTACTCCTATGTGATCCAGACCATCAGGGGCGGCGGCGAGAACCCGCACCGCTTCAAGCTTGGCGATCTCCTGAATCCGGGCATGATCTCCTGCGTGCTCGCGGTGCTCATCTACTTCCTCAACATTCCGATCCCTTATGTCGCGAGGACCGCGGTGGTGATGCTCGGCAGCCTCACGGCGCCGCTGGCGATGATGCTCATGGGGGCCTTCCTCCTTGAGACCGACTGGTCGGGGATCCTCAGGGACTGGAGGGTCTGGGCCTTCACCTTCCTCAAGATGATCGCCGTCCCGGTGTGCATCGTGCTCCTGATGAAGCAGTTCACTGACAACGCCTACCTGCTCGCGGTGTGCATGGCCACCGCCGCGACCCCGTCAGGCAACGTGATCCCGCTTCTGGCGTCGCTCTACAACAAGAAGGCCTACCCGGTATCGGTGCAGGGCGTCGCCCTGACCACGCTGGCCGCGGTGTTCACGATGCCAATCGTCTCGCTCCTAACCGGGATAGGCTAGGGCATTCAGGCATTGGCGCTCTCCAATCTGCTCTCCGAGGGGCTTAAACGAAAGCCTTGCCCTTACAAGCAAGCGAAATTCAAGGCGTTTTGAGATAATGGAAAGGCGGGTCGCAGTTAGGAAAAAGCAGCCCGTTTGGGAGATGCGATGAATTACAAGAATATCCTGCCTGGCAACACGTCGATGGAGATGGTCAGGGAGCAGAACCTGCTCTTTGTCGACAAGACTAGGTACATAGCCTGGCTTGAGAATGGCGCCAAGACCAATGTGCCGGTGTTCATGCGTCCGCGCAGATTTGGAAAAACCAGCTTCACTGTACTTCTCAACGATTACTACGACATCGCGCGCAAAGCCAGCTTCGAGGAGAACTTCGCAGACACCTGGATCGGCGCCCACAAGACGGCCCGGGCGAGCTCCTACTGCTGCCTGAGCTTTGACTTTTCAATAGTTTCGTCAAAGCCAGGACAGGTGTTGAGCAGCTTTATTGAGGTTCTGGCAAGCGGTTTGAGAAATTTCTCGATAGCGTATCCTGATTTTGGCCTGCCAATTGGCAAACTTGATCCAAGCTTGTACTCCTCACCGTCAGATCTGATGATTAAGTTCTTTGATCACTTCTTATTTGCCTCAGGCGGCAGGGTGCGGCTCTACGTCATCATCGATGAGTACGACCATTTCGCAAACGAAGTCCTGTCAAGGGACAAGGCTGAATTCCGAAGGATCACTTCGACAGCTGAAGACAACGAGGGCTTCATCAAGCAGTTCTACGCCTGCCTCAAGGCCTATTTCGGCGGCGACCCCAGAAGGCCCATAGAAAAGTTCTTCATAACCGGGGTGTCGTCGGTATCGCTTGACTCAATCACCTCCGGATTCAACATTGCCAATGACATCAGCGGCCGCAAGGAGTGCGCGGCCATGGTCGGCCTCACCCATGGCGAGCTGTCGCAGGCGATCGACGAGACGGTCGATTTCAGCCGCATCCATGGCGTGGACAAGGCGGGGCTTATCGAGGTGATGGAGAGGCTGTTTGACGGCTACTTGTTCTCGGATGAGCCTTGCGTCGAGAGCGTGTTCAATACCGACATGTGCCTAAATTACCTCAATGAGGTGATCAGAATGGGGCGGCTCCCTGACAGGGCGCAGGACATATTCATAAGTGCTGATTCGGCAAAGCTGAGGGGCATGATGAACCTAGCTGAGCCTTCCGCGCGCGATGAAGTGTCAAATCTGATCCTGGCGAGGAAGAATGTGCCAGCGGCTTTGCCAGAAAGACTCAACCTGAACCAGGTGGATTATTTTTACTTCAACGGGCTCGTCTCATTGCTCAAGTACCTTGGCTACCTCAGCTTCGCCAAGGGCAGCGGCTCAGCAGGTGACTCGGTTGAATACCGCTGCCCCAACGAGGTCTACTACCAGATCTTCGTGCTTTACTGCGAAGGCAGGTGCGGCTTGGTGAAACGCAGGGAGATCAACCTCGGTGACATGGCGTCCAAAAAGGCCGACATCGCGCCGCTGCTCAGGAGCGTCGAGGAGGAGATCTCTGATCTGCCAGACACTGGATTTGCCGGCTTCAACGAGAAGACGCTGCAGATGTGCTTCAACTTCGCGGTCAGGACCGACTCCAGTGGCAAGCTCAGGCCGCTGCTCGAGGCTGACACCGGCGGGCATGGGCGCGCCGATCTCGTCGTCATGAACAGCAACCCTGCCGGGCGCAATTTCCTGTTCGAACTCAAGTACATTCCAAAGAGCAAGCGCACGGATGCCGCAGTCGCCGCCAAACTTGAGGAGGCGAAGGCGCAGATCCGGGAATACAAGGCCGCGCCGAATATAGCCGCGATCCCTCGCCTTGACTGCTGGGCGATAGTGTTCTCAGGGGATAGGGCGGCGGCCTTTGAGAAGGCCTGATGCCATCATAAAGGACCGTTGATTCACTCAGGGCCTGGCTTCACGCCAGGCCCTGCGCGCAATAGGGGCGCGCGAGGACTGCCTTTGGCAAGGCCAGCGCCTCTGCGTCACGCGCAGACACGCCAAAAAGCCTTGAAGGGCTGTATTGAAATGCAAATCAAAATGGGAAGTCTTTGGAATGCTTCATGGCTCCTCCTACTGGACTCGGACCAGCGACATACGGATTAACAGTCCGCCGTTCTACCGACTGAACTAAGGAGGAACGCCTTGAATTTTTTCAGCTTGGCGCTGAAAACGAGACACATTATATTGGCGAGTCCCAAGCCTGTCAACAAAAAATTCAGAAAATTTTAATAAATGGATAACATATTGATCTTTCTATATTCGTTCTGGAATACCATGACGGAACCCAAAGACATGGGGGCGTATTTAGGCGCCCTGGCGCCTTGAAGATGCCAGGGCAGGCGTGGCTGCGCTCCCTGCATCACCAAGCCCGCAATGCAGGCCTAGCGGCAATCCCCGTCCAAAGGATGCATGCACCCAGCATGCGCCTAAGTTGTCACGCCGACCCTATGGGGAAGTTACTGTTGAAACAGTGCCATATCAAGGATGCTCTCTTGTTTCTGCAAAGGTCCGGTGCTTCATTGCGAAGGCGGGCGAAGCCGATGCCGTGCCCTTGCCAAGGCCATGCCTGCCGATAGCCTTTTCCATCTGCCTTGCCGCAGGCGTGATAGATTTGGGTACTGGATTTTGCGGGAGGCATCATGCCGGTCAGGAAGAATTTCGAACTCGTAAGCCCGTTCAAGCCGGCGGGCGACCAGCCGCAGGCCATTGAGAAGCTCGTCGCGGGCCTCAGGGCCGGCGACAAGGCCCAGACGCTCCTTGGCGTCACCGGATCGGGCAAGACCTTCACCATGGCCAGCGTCATCGCGCAGATGAACCGGCCGGTGATGATCCTCTCGCACAACAAGACCCTGGCCGCGCAGCTCTACGGCGAGATGAAGGGCTTCTTCCCGCACAACGCCGTCGAGTACTTCGTCTCCTACTACGACTACTACCAGCCTGAGGCCTATGTCCCAGCCTCGGACACCTTCATCGAGAAGGACGCCCAGGTCAACGACCACATCGACCAGATGAGGCTCTCGGCGACCAAGGCGCTGATGGAGCGGCGCGACGTCATCGTGGTCTGCTCGGTCTCCGCGATCTACGGCTTGGGCGAGCCTGAGACCTACCTCAAGATGATGCTGCACCTCTCGCGCGGCGAGCAGATCACGCAAAAGCAGATCCTCGACCGCCTCGCCGCGCTGCAGTACACGCGCAACGATCTGGGCTTTGAGCGCAGCACCTTCAGGGTGCGCGGTGACGTCATAGACGTCTATCCCTCCGACTCCGACGGATACGCGGTGCGCATCGAGCTCTTCGACGACGAGATCGAGTCGATCTCCATATTCGACCCGCTCACCGGCGGGCAGGGGCAGCAGCTGCCCAGGGTGACCATCTTCCCGAAGACCCACTACGTGACCCCGCGCTCGGTGCTCGACAACGCCGTCGAGCAGATCAAGGCCGAGCTCAAGGACCGCTGCGACTGGTTTTTAAAGCAGAACCGGCTGCTCGAGGAGCAGCGGCTGCGCGAGCGCACCACCTACGACATCGAGATGATCAACGAGCTGGGGTACTGCTCGGGCATCGAGAACTACTCGCGCTACCTGACCGGGCGCAAGGAGGGCGAGCCGCCTCCCTGCCTCTTCGACTACCTGCCCAAGGACGGCCTCCTGTTCATCGACGAGTCGCACGTTACCGTGCCGCAGATCGGCGCGATGTACCGCGGCGACCACTCGCGCAAGGAGAGCCTCGTGAACTTCGGCTTCCGCCTCCCCTCGGCCTACGACAACCGCCCGCTCAAGTTCGAGGAGTTCCAGAAGCTCCAGCCGCAGACCATCTACGTCTCGGCGACCCCGGCGGAATACGAGCTTGAGCAGTCATCCCAGGTCGTCGAGCAGCTCATCCGCCCGACCGGGCTTTTGGATCCTGAGATCGAGGTGCGCCCGGTCAAGACCCAGGTGGACGACCTCATGGGCGAGATCAGGGCGCGCGCGGCGCGCAACGAGCGCGTGCTCGTCACCACCCTCACCAAGAAGATGGCCGAGGAGCTCACCTCCTACCTCGACGAGAACGGGATCAGGGTGCGCTACCTGCACTCGGACATCGACGCCGTGGAGCGCATGGAGATCATAAGGGACCTGCGATTGGGAGAGTTCGACGCCCTCGTGGGCATCAACCTCCTGCGCGAGGGTCTGGACATGCCGGAGGTGTCGCTCGTGGCGATCCTCGACGCCGACAAGGAGGGCTTCCTGAGGTCGGAGCGCTCGCTCATACAGACCGTCGGCCGCGCCGCGCGCAACGTCAAGGGCAAGGCGATCTTCTACTGCGACACCATCACCGACTCCATACGCCAGACCATGGAGGAGACGCGCCGCCGCCGCCAGATCCAGCAGAAGTTCAACGAGGAGCACCACATCACGCCCAAGCAGGTCGAGAAGAAGATCGTCGACGTGATGGAGGCGGCGATGCGCGACACCGCGTCGTTCAAGGCCCCCTCCGAGAAGCGCCGCCAGGGGCCTTCGCGCAAGGAGTGGGACGAGAGGCGCCGCCGCGGCAGCGCGAAGCCGATGACGCCGCGCGAGGCTGCCAAGCGCATCGACGAGCTGCACGAGCAGATGATCAAGCTCGCGCGCGATCTCAAGTTCGAGGAGGCCGCGCAGGTGCGCGACGAGATGCAATCCCTCCAGCAGGACCTGATGCTGATGTCGGGGCCGGAGGGCGCGAAGGGCTAGGCCTTGCTCTTCTTGTAGGTCGAGAGCAGGTGCTCCCTGATGTAGGCGAGGACCTCGGCAAACGACTCCTCGTCCACCTCGGCCTCGCTGGTGTCAACGCGCGAAAGCTCGCTCAGCGTCTCAACGAAGTCCGCGAGATCCCCGCGGGGCAGGCGGTTCTGCATCCCCGACTGCGGGCTGCACGAGAGCCCCAGCGTGAGCGCGTGGCAGAAGTCCGAGAGCGTCTGGAGCCTCAGCTGCGCGCCATCCTCCTTCGTGGGCATCGGCACGAGCTCGTCGTCGGCGCGGTCGAGGCGGTCCTTGAAGTCAAAGCCCATCGAGGTGAGCTCGGCCACGAGCACCCCCGGCAGCGCCTCCGAGCCGTTCAAGAGCTCCGAGGCGGTCTTGACGATGGCGCGGTCGGAGGGATCGAAGCCGCGGCAGAGCATGCCCTCGACCAGGCCCGCCCAGTGGTACTCCTCCTCCATCACGCCGGCCTTCCTCAGGGCGGCGCGCAAGGTGTGGAATGCTGATTTCTTCTCGTCCATAAGGTGCTCCGAAACAAGACAGGATGGCGGGGCGGGGGAGCGCTGGCGGCGCGCCTTTGGGCGCCGCCGTGCTAGAATACTCCGGCAACGGGGGCACGGGCTGATCCCGGCCCCCGCCAGCCCGGATGCGGCGCAGTGCCGCGCCCGGAGGAAAACGCTCTTTCTTCAGTCTTGGAATTCTAACATATGCATCCGATGCTAAATATCGCCGTCCGCGCCGCCCGCGCCGCCGGCAACCTGATCGCCCGCAACATTGGCCACCAGGATCAGTTCTCCGTCGAGGAGAAGCGCAAAGACGACCTCGTTACCAGCATTGACCGCGAGTGCGAGGAGACCGTCCGCAGCATCATCCTCAAGTCCTTCCGCGACCACAGCGTGCTCGGCGAGGAAGGCGGGGTGTACGGCAATGCCGATTCGGAATTCCAATGGATCGTCGATCCCATCGACGGGACGACCAACTTCGTGCAGGGCATCGGCCACAGCGCCGTCTCCATCGCCCTCAAGCACAGCGGCAAGACCGAGGTCGGCGTAGTCTTCGACCCGATGCTCAACGAGATGTTCACCGCAGCGCGCGGCGAGGGCGCCCAGCTCAACGGCCGCCGCATCCGCGTGGCCCAGCGCGTCTCGCTCGACGGCGCGATCATCGGCACCGCCTTCCCGACCCGCTACCGCGACCGCATGCTCCCTTACCTGGAGCTCTTCGCAAGACTCATCACCAACTGCGCCGACGTCAGGCGCATGGGCGCGGCCAGCCTCGACCTCTGCTATGTCGCCTGCGGGCGCTTCGACGGCTACCTCGAGCAGGGCCTCAAGCCCTGGGACTTCGCGGCAGGCGAGCTCATCGTCCGCGAGGCCGGCGGCCTGGTGACCGACTTCATGGGCGAGCCCGGCTACGTCAAGAGCGGCAACCTCGTGTGCGGCAATCCCAAGATCCTGCGCTCGCTCATCTCCGTGTGCGATCCGCAGAACCTCCCTGCGATCCTCCGCTGAGGATCCCTTCCTTATTAGTGCGACCGCCTGAAGATCTCAGATACCGAGGGCGGGCGCTTCCTGAAAAGCTCCCTTGACTGGGCGAGGAAAACCTCGGCCGTGGCTATGCTGTCCGCGCACGCATTGTGCGCCTCGTAGGACGGCAGGCCGCGGCGCTGCCTGATCGATGAGAGCCTGACGTCAACGCCCTCGCGGTAGCCCGTGATCGCCCGCTCAAGCTGCATGGTGTCGGCAAAGGCCATCGGCAGCTCGAGCGAGTCGCCAAGGCCTAGCGTCTTCTTCAGGAAGTGGTACTCGATGGCGCTGCAGTGCGTGAGCACCAGCCCGCCTGAAAGCTTGTCCATGAGCTTTAGCATGGCCTCGTGGGGATCCTCGCCAGAGCAGAGCTGCTCGGGGGTGATCATGTTGACGATGGCGCTCTGGGCGTTGATCTTCGAGCCGTCGACCCTAAGCAGGGTGTGGAAGGCCGTCTCGTAGTCGATGGACGGCCCGTCGAAGCCCACGCCGCCTAGGGAGATCACGATGTCGTTCTTGAAGTCGAGCCCGGTGGTCTCGAAGTCTATCGAGGTGAAGGGCACGTTCCACACCGAGGTGCGCCCCGATGGCATGGGCCTTTCGTAGAATGGCCTGAGCTCAGAGGGCAGATCCGGGCTTTGCGCGCTCCTTTTGATCCTCGCAAGCAGCCTCTCGTACGGGTTGAACAGCGCTGCGATCCCCATCAGAGGATCCCCCTGCCAGAGGCGAACTTCACGTTGGCCGCCTGCTGCTGCCTTGAGATGATCCTGAAGGCGTCGCGCAGGTGGTTGCGCTCGAACTGCGAGAGTTCCGAGGGCGGCAGGTTGTTGGTGAGCTTGGCCCCGCTCTTGATGGAGTTGAGCTGGTGGGTGAAGCGCACCGAGTTTATGAAGGTGTAGGCCTCGGCCAGATCGCGGCAGTCCTCGTCGCGCAGCACGTCGGCCGCCCGCGCCGCCTCGAGACGCGCGTAGGTGTCGGTCTCCTGGCTCCTGGCGGCAAGGCCGTAGAGGCGCGCCAGCTCGACTATGAGGTTCACCGCCTGCTTCTTGATGTTGAAGTAGGGCTCGTTCTTGCCGTCCTTGGTCAGCACGAACTGCCTGAAGGTGCCAAGCGGCGGGGCCACCGTGGTGGAGATGGTGCAGAGCGTGGCGAGGAAGCGCGAGTTGGCGTTGACCTCGTCGGAGAGGTGGCGCTTGAGGGCCGAGGTCAGCTCAGCGTCGCCGTGCAGGTGGCGGATGTCGAGGAAGACCATGCTGTTGAGGATGGCGTTCTGCGTGGTGTCGGCGATCCACGAGCTGTAGTTCCGCTCCCACTGCTCGAGCGTGACGCGCCACTTGGGGTTCGAGGCCATGTAGTTGCCGTCGCAAAGCGGGTAGCCGCAGGAGTCGAGATCGTGGCAGACGGCGTCCGAGAGCCTTGCGAAGTACTCCATGCCCTCCTCTCCGGGATCCTTCTCCAGGATGATCCCGTTGTCCTGATCGGAGAGGAACTGGACTTCGCAGCGGGCGAGCGATCCCGCGGCAAACCACGCAAAGCGGCAGGGCGGGGTGCCGGCCTTCTTGATGTTCAGCGAGATGATCTTCTCGTAGAAGACGTCGGCGATGCGCGACATCATGCGCTGCACGTCGTGCGGCGGCATGCCCGCGGCGAGCATCCCCGTGAAGATCCCCTTGACGCGGTGCGAGAGCAGGGGCAGCGCCTTGATGGAGTCGGCGTTGGTCACGTCGCGCAGCAGGTACACCGACTCGAGCCTGGAGTCGCGGAGCATGCGCGTGGGGGTGATCACCCCGGTGAACCTGCCGTGGTCGGTGACGGGGAGGCACTCGATGTTGTTCATGACCATGAGCTCGAGCGCGCGCTCGACCGGCTCGGATCCTTCTATCGAGATGACGCCGCGCGACATGATCTCCGAGGCCTTGGCCGTCGCCGGAATCCCGCAGGCCACGGCGCGGTTTGAGATGTCGGTCTTGGTGATGACGCCCTCGGGCTGGTCGCCCCTTGCTATCACCGCCATCTCGCTGTGGGTGTCGCGCAGCGCCGCGGCAACCTCCTGGATGGTGTCGCCCTCCTGCATCAGCGGGATGTGGCGCGTCGCCGCCTCGAACACGGTCCTGCCGGCCCCCGAGGCCTCCCTGCGGGCGGTGGCGGCGGCCTGGCTCGAGTGCAGCCTCACGCGGTCGTTTGAGCTGAAGTAGCTGCCCACGGCCTTGTTCTTCTCAAAGATGAGCTTTAAGACGTTGCGGTTTATGAAGTAGATGAGCGAGTTCTCAAGGAAGCGCACCTTGTAGTCGCTCCGGCCCTGCTTGTCTATCTGGGTGTAGCCGAAGGTGTCGCCCACCCCCATCCTCGCGCGCAGCTTGCCGTCGGGCTTGGTCAGCTCCTCGCAGGCCCCGGTCCTCACGAGGTAGAGCCCGGCTCCGGCCAGATCTGCGTCGTCCAGGATGTCACATGGCTGGTGGTAGGAGATCTTGACGGCGGTGGCGACCGCGTCCATCTCAAGCGGCGAGAGCTGGGAGAACGGGTAGGTTTTGGAGATGAAGTCGTAGATGTTTGGAAGAAGAGACTGATCCATGCGAGGACCTCCTGAGTGTCTGGAAAGTCTAGCATCAGGACGCGCCTTGAACCTTGCGCGGCGCTTGAAAAAAGCCTCACAGGTGAAAAGCAGCAGGCCCGGGGCATTGCTGCCCCGGGCCTGCAAGGGCTGCCTTAAGTGGCAGTCACGGCTTAACGCTCAGCTGCGGTCGTCATCCAGCGGATCGCCCTCGCGCTTGGTGTCGATGGTGCGGTAGGTTCCAGCCTTGGCCGTGGCCTGCGCATAGCCGCCCTGGCGCTCCGAGTGCGGGTAGGAGGAGTCCTGCTCGGCAGCCTCGGGGACATTGGAGAAGTCCAAGCTCTCCTGGACGCCTTCTGCTGCATCCGCGTGGACGGTGCCGCTGGCCTGGGCGAAGCCGCCCTGCCTCTCCGAGCGCTCGAAGGCGGGGGCTTCCGACTCGTCGCGCGCCTGAGGCACTTCCTCGAAGGAAGGCGCCTTCACGTCCGCAGACTCGGCTGCCGGCGACTCGGTGAACTCGTAGGGCTTGCGCTCCACGCTCTCATAGGGCCTGGGCTCGACCTGGAGCTGCTGCTCCTCGGGGGCCTTGGGCTGGGGCTGGCGGCGGCGCGGCGCGCGGCGCTCCTGGCCTGGCTCCTCGCTCCTGGGGGCGCGGCGCTGGCGCTGCGGTCTCTCGCCCTGCGGCTTCTCGGCCCTGGGCGCGCGCTGGGAGAGTGGCTTCTGCTCGCCCTCGGCGGCCTTCTCGGCGCCCTGGCGGACAGGGCGCTGGGGCCTGGGCTGCGAGGCGCGCTCAGGGCGCGGGCGGCGGGACTGGCCTTCTGGCCTCTCGCTCCTCTCGGTCCTTTCAGTCCTCTCGGTCCTCGAGCGCGGCGCGTTGCGCCTGCCCTCGGACGACGAGGCGCGGGTGCGCTGCTGGCCCCTCTGGGAGCTCCTCTGGCCCTGGCGGCGGCGGGAGTCCTGCTCGTCCTCATGCTTGGAGCCTGAGACCATGCTCCTGAAGAAGCCGACGACCGAGCTTAAGAGCCCGCCTTCCTGCTTCTGCGGGGCGCTGCGGCGCTGCGGGCGCTGGGACTGGGCCCTGCCGGTGCGCTCGGGCCTCTGGGTCTGCGCCTGGCGGCGCGGCGCCGGAGCGGCGGGCTTGGGCGCTGGCTCGCTCATCGTGCTGCTGAACTGCTCGGCGCTGATGGCCGGCTCGTCCTTCTTCGAGGCCTTGGGGGCATCGTGCACGAAGTTCTTCATCTCATCGCGCTGGCGGGCTTCCTCGTTGAGGGAGCGCAGCATCTCGATGCTGTTCTTGAACTGGGCGGGGCTGTTGTTCAGCACGCGCTGGACCATGTACTCCTGCGGCATGTAGTGCTGGTCGGGGACCACGGTGATGCGGATGTGGTTGTGCTCCTCGATCTTCGCAAGCTGATCGCGCTTCTCGTTGAGGATGAAGGTCGCCACGTCGACCGGGCAGACGGCGTAGACGTCGCCCGAGTTCTCCTTGTGGGACTCCTCCTCGATGAGGCGCATGATCGACAGCGCCAGCGACGAGGTGTCGCGGACAGTGCCCTGGCCCTGGCACATCGGGCAGACGTGCGAGCTCGACTCCTCGAGCGACGGGCGTAGGCGCTGGCGGGACATCTCCAGAAGTCCGAAGCGGGAGATGCGGGAGAACTGGATGCGGGCGCGGTCCTGGCGCACCGCCTCGTGCATGCGGTTCTCGATCTCGCGCTGGTTCTTGGCCGGGGTCATGTCGATGAAGTCGATGACCACGAGGCCGCCGATGTCGCGCAGCCTCAGCTGCCTGGCGATCTCCTCGGCGGCCTCGATGTTGGTCTGCAGCGCGGTCTCCTCGATGTCGCCGCCGTGGGTGGCCTTGGCTGAGTTGACGTCGATGGAGGTCAGGGCCTCGGTCGGGTCGATGACTATGGCGCCGCCTGAAGGCAGGCGGACCTCGCGCTGGTAGGCCGAGTCGATCTGGCTTTCGATCTGGAACTTCGAGAACAGCGGCACGTCGATGTTGTCGTAGAAGTGGACCTTGTTCTCAAACTCCGGGCGCACCATCTTGATGTAGTGCAGCACCTCGTCGAAGACGCTCTTGCTGTCCACGAGGATCTCGCCCACGTCCTCGCGCAGGTAGTCGCGGATCGCGCGCAGCGCGATGTTCGACTCCTGGTGGATGAGGAACGGAGCCCTGCGGGAGCTGGCGGCGTCCTTGATCATGCCCCAGAGCTTGGTGAGGATCTGGAGATCCCATGAAAGTTCCTCGGCGGTCTTGCCCACGCCCGCGGTGCGGACGATGATGCCCATCCCCTCTGGGACCTCGAGGCCCTTCATCGCCGACTTCAGGTCTGTGCGGTCCTCGCCCTCGATCCTGCGGGAGATCCCGCCGGCCCTAGGGTTGTTCGGCATCAGCACGAGGTAGCTGCCGGCGAGCGAGACGTAGGTGGTGAGCGCCGCGCCCTTGAGGCCGCGCTCCTCCTTCTCGATCTGGACGATGACCTCGGTGCCTTCCTTGAGGGCGGTCTTGAGCGACGACTTGTTGGAGAAGTCGGTGCCCTCGGGGTAGTACTCGGGGGCGACCTCCTTGAGGGGCAGGAAGCCGTGGCGCTCGACGCCGTAGTCGACGAAGGCGGCCTCCAGGCTGGGCTCGATGCGGGTTATCACTCCCTTGTAGATGTTGGCTTTCTTGTTGGCGTGCTGCGGGGATTCGATGTCGAGGTCATACAGCTTCTGGCCATCGACTAGGGCAACGCGGATCTCTTCTTGCTGAGTCGCGTTTATAAGCATTCTCTTCACGAGAAAAGCTCCTATTTGGACGCGGTTTTCGCTTCCAACACGGACAGGCCGCCGTACCGGGGGCCAGGGTATAGTCAAGCACCCGAGCAGCCCAAGCCCAGTCACGAAGGCGGAAAACCGTTTTCAGATTTTGTATAGCCGCACGTGGGCGCGCCTATGCCCCCGCAGGGGGTGGGGCCACGGCATGCGGCGCCGCATTCTTCGCCTTTATCCACGCCACCGCGCAGCGAATATACCAGCCGGCAGGGGAGGTGGACGCCCGGCATCCCGGGCAGGGAAAATGCAAAATGCGGAAAGAGAAGCCATGAACAACAGGCTGTCGTGTTTCTGCAATCGGATATTATGCCACAGGCCCGGCGGATGCTCTTTGCGCGA
>Ga0256406_1003061_pt1 | contig 21764 bp, 13 predicted proteins | sample RumenRJG_03DNA_FD_185986 | JGI IMG/M metagenome (GOLD analysis project Ga0256406, IMG submission 185986) | Bovine rumen microbial communities from Lethbridge, Alberta, Canada - RJG_03 | ecosystem: Host-associated > Mammals > Digestive system > Stomach > Rumen | place: Canada: Alberta | collected... | reverse complement strand
TATGCATAATAGATATAGCTGGTGTCCATTTGTCTTGTTTTTTTTAATCACTTACAAAGGTAATGGATTTCCAGCTATTTTCTTTACATCATCCACACTTTATCACACGATTTGTCGGATGAACCTATTGTCATCAACAGCGGTGCGGGAATGATCGTCCCGATAGCCGGAAACATCCTGCGCATGCCGGGGCTGCCGAAGGTTCCTCAGGCCGTCAATATCGATGTCGTCGATGGGCGCATCGTAGGACTGAGTTAGAACGCGGGCCGGTGAGCCACGATCAGGCGTTGATGATCCACTTGCAGGGTGCGACCCCTGTTGTCGTCAGCTTGGCTCAACAAAGCAAATAAACGTTTATTAGGGCTTTAAGACCGACCGAAGGAACTGATGAGATTCGGTCTGACGACCGACCGGACGGCTAAAGGCCGTCCCTGCAAAGGGATCACGGTGGCAATGGGTTGATAATGAGATATATGCGGCACGCAATCTGCACGGCAATGGATTTGCGGTATGCCATCATTTGGCCGCCAATGCAAAGGGATCACGGTGGCAATGAATTCGAGGCATGCTGTTATTGCGCAGCACCTCCGCCGCACAACCGCCGCACTCGCTCAACGCTATTTGCGGCACCATATCAGAAAAATAACAATGAATAATAACATCGCAGAACAATCGGGTGTAATCCTCTCTGTCAGAGGCAGTCTGATGGCTCGCATACCCCATTATATCCTCATCGACGGACGCATGGTTGGCATCGCCAAGGGACGTGACATCGTCATCATGATGCCGCCCGGCAACCACGCGATAACGATAAGGAGCATGTATAAGTTCTTAGAGTCCACGACCGATGTCGACGTCCCTGACAACGGCCTCCGCCGCGTCATCTACTCCGACCGCGACCGCTTATGGAACTGGATTTTCAACATCGACCTTGTGGTGTGGCTCCTGAAGACCATCTTCGCCGCCGACATCCCCAGTCCGTGGGGCCTTATCTATGAGATTGTCAGCGATACCATCCTCGTCGCCTGGATCGTCCGCACATGGCTCATCCGCAAACACTTCTTTATTTTCACCACCAAGTGACCTTCACGAGCCACAAGGGTCACATAGATTCCACAGCTCCCCACAGATTAATCAAGCATAAGAAAATCATTGCGAAAAATCCATGTAATCTGTTCAATCCGTGAGAATAAAAACTCCCGTGAGAACATGTCTCACAGATTCCACAGATCTCCACAGATTAATCAGCCAGAAGAAAATCATTGCGAAAAATCCGTGTAATCTGTTTAATCCGTGAGAATAAAAATTCCCGTAAGAATAGGTCTCACAGATTCCACGGATCTCCACAGATTAATCAGCAGAAGAAAATCATTCAAGAAAAACCCGTGTAATCTGTTTAATCCGTGAGAATAAAACTCCCGTGAGAGTATGTCACACAGATTTCACGGAATCATTGTGCAATCCGTATACATATTTTGTTGATTCATTGTGCTGCGATGTGCGTTAATGATCCCTTTGCAGGGGCGGCCCTCGTTGCCGTCCGGTCGGTCGTAAGACCGAATAGATTTATTTACCCGTTGATTCCTGACGACCACATTATTATATACACGTTCCCAAACTATCCGCTACCAGCCCCGACGGGGCTGAATCGTCAATAACCCCGGACTAAGCGAGTGACAACGAGCGCAGTCCGGGGTCATAGCTGCAAAGAGCCATTCACTCAGTGCCTCGAAGACGCACAATAGCACGTAGTGCGCAAAGTTCTGATGCAGTGATGATTATGCGCGTACCGCTATTCAACCTCTTCGAGGCTGGTCGTGGATATCTTGCGGCCGCGTTCCACCCCAGACTGCGGTCGCTGTGCTCCCTTAGTCTGGGGTTATTGAGAATTAAGCCCCCTCGGGGCTTTTCGCTGGCGGAGTATAACAGTAGGATGTGGGTAACCCCACGCCTACCGCAGATATGAATAACACCTTTTGCCTCCGTGATCCCTTTGCAGGGGCGGGCCTCGTGGCCGTCCGGTCGGTCGTCAGACCGAATAATCGTATTCATTTGTCGATTCGGGGCAATCGACCGCCCCTAACCCCACCTTCTCTTCAAAGGTATTACGTTGTTAATCCGGTGATAGCTAATGTGTTGCACGCATCCACCGTAGGGTCGGGGTTTATCCCCGTCCTACCAGCATCGGACAAGATTCAAGGTAAACGCCCCGCAGCTGCGAGGGTGGGGATAACCCCCACCCCTACTATAGGAGCTATAGGCGATGATAGGCAACTATAGGGGCTATAGCAACTATAGCAACTATAGAGGCTATAGCAGCTATAGAAACTATAGGCCGGGGCCTATGGGCGCCCTGCTATTTCCGGCCGATGATGTGGAGCCACTTGAGAGGCTTCTTGATGAGCTTCTTGAGGCCCGACTCCTTCTTCTCAGGGATTTCGAACTCGTCGCGGATGTCGTATTTTGTCGAGTGGAACTGGCTCTGAGAGTCCTTGGAACTGTTCCTGCGGCCGTTGCGACCCTTGCGGCTCTTCTCGCCACTGCGGTTCTTTTCGCCGTTGGCGTTACGGCTGTTCTTGCCGTTAGCGTTGCGGCTGTCGTTGTTGGCAGCGCGGTTCTTTCTGCCGTTGCGGCTGTTGTCGCCACCGTTGTCGGTAGCGGCGTTACGGTCCTGACTCTTTCCTTTACGGCGGTTGTCGTTGTTAGGATTATCGTTGCGTTTCTGGTTGCGGCCACGCTTTGTGCCCTCGCTGTTGCGCTGTGTGTCAGCCGGATTCTCGTTTTCGGTACGGTCGTTACGGCGGTCGTTGTGCTTCTGCTGTCCGCGGCGCTGATTATCCTTTGGCTTATTCTCCTGTCGATCGTTGCCGTTCGGCTTGTTCTGGCCGTTGTCAGCAGCCTGCTGTGCTGCGCCATCGCCCTGACCCTTCGGCCGGCGCTGCGAGCGCGGACGGTCGTTGTTTCTCTCCTTTTTGTCCTTGTGGCTCTGGCGGTCGCGGTCCTTGCGGCGGCGGCTCTTGGCCGACGACTTGCGATATTCGGGTGCCTCACCGAGGCCCTCGGGCAGCGGCAGCTTCTCGACCTCCTTCTCAAGGAATTTCTCTATCTGATTGAAGTAGACCATATCGTCGTCGCTGACGAGCGTGATGGCACTGCCGTCGCGCTCGGCGCGTGCCGTACGGCCAATGCGGTGGACGTAGTCCTCGGCATCGTGTGGCACGTCGTAGTTGACGACCATCTGGATGTCGTCGATGTCGATACCACGGGCTATGATGTCGGTGGCTACGATGACGTCGTACTGTCCGCTCTTGAACTTGAACATCATATCGTCGCGCTCGGCCTGCTCCAGGTCGGAGTGCATCTCGCCGCAGTTGATTTTCATGCGTTGCAGGGCTCCGGCGACCTGCTTGACCTTCATCTTCGAACCGCAGAAAATGATGACCCTCTTCAGGTCGTTGTCCTTGAAGAGATGTTTGATGATTCCGAGTTTCTGGGTCTCGTGGCAGACGTATGCCATCTGATGGATTTTCTCGGCAGGCTTGCTCACGGCCAATTTCACCTCTACGGGGTTGTGGAGGAGCGTCTTGGCGAGGTCCTCAATCTTCTTAGGCATTGTGGCAGAGAACATTATCGTCTGACACGTCGGCGGCAGGTGCTTGGCTATGGTCATGATATCCTCCGAGAATCCCATGTCGAGCATACGGTCGGCCTCGTCGAGAACGAAGAAACTCACCTTGCTGAGGTCCACGTTTCCGAGCGAGATATGCGATATGAATCGTCCCGGAGTGGCAATTACCACGTCGGCACCGAGCTGCAGGCTCTTGAGTTCCTGGTCGTAGCGGTTGCCGTCGTTGCCTCCGTATACGGCCACGCTGCTCACTCCGTCGAGATAGTAGGCGAAGCCCTGCATGGCCTGGTCGATCTGCTGTGCGAGCTCTCGTGTGGGGCTCATGATGACGCAGTTTATCTTGTCGTCAGGATAGCCGCCGTCGGCGAGCTTGCTGAGTATCGGCAGCAGGTAGGCCGCCGTTTTTCCCGTTCCCGTCTGGGCCACACCGAGCACGTCGCGGCCGCTGAGGATTTCGGGTATACATTTTTCCTGTATTGGCGTGCAGTTGTCGAAGCGCATATCGTAGAGCGCGTCGAGCACGTCGTCGTTTAAGTCTAAATCTTCAAATTTCATTTCATTAATTAATTAGGTGCCTGGCGGTAACAGAACAGAGCTATCACCGCGAAGATAATGTTTGGAGTCCATGCGGCCAGTGGCGGCGGCATGTTGGCCTGTACGGCGAAAGCCGACGAGACCGTCTGGAGCATGATGTAGGCGAAGCTCAGGGCGAATCCCACACCGAGATACAGTCCCATTCCGCCTTTCCTCTTCCTTGCCGACAGCGATGCTCCGATGATGGTGAGGATGAACGATGCGAACGACATGGCTATTCGCTTGTGATATTCGACCTCGTACTGCTTGACGTTAGCCGCTCCGCGCGACGTCTGCTTGCTGATATACCGTTTCAGCTCCGGACTCGTGAAGGTCTCCTGCTGCCCCTTCGAGTAGATGAGGTCGGCGGGCTCCATGGGGATGACGGTGTCCTTGACGGCTCCCATCTGGATTTTCTCCCTCAGTCCGCGCAGCGTACGCACCTTCCAGTTGTTGGCTGTCCAGTGGTATTTCGACTCGGCGATGGTGTCGTACTGTATGTCGCTGGCTGTCATGTGGCTTACGAGCTTCTTGCCCTCAAACTTGTCGAGGCTGAATCCGTAGCCGCGCTTAATCTGGTCGTCGTAGTGCTGCATGTAGACGACGGTGCTCTTCGAGAGGCGTATCTGCACGTTGTCGGCGGCGTTGGTGACCTTGTTCCGGCGATAGCGGTTCTCGAACTGCTGCCGTATGACGGTGCCATGGGGAATGACATAAGCGTTGAGGTAGAACGTTGTCAGGGCTATGAGCACACACGAGAACATATACGGCCGGAGGAGTCGGCGGAACGACATTCCCGTAGCCATCATTGCTATTATCTCGGAGTTGCCGGCGAGCTTCGAGGTGAAGTATATGACGGCAATGAAGACGAAGAGCGGGCTGAACAGATTGGAGTAGTAGGGAATGAAGTTGGCGTAGTAGTCGAAGATTATTGCCCTCCACGGCGCATGGTACTGCGTGAACTTCGAGAGGTTCTCGTTGAAGTCGAAGACGATGGCTATGGAGATGATGAGGAGAATGGAGAAGACGTATGTTCCGATGAACTTCTTGATAATGTACCAGTCGAGCAGACTGATATATCGCCGCGGGTTGAGCCACGACAGCATCCATGCCATGATTTTCACCACGGGTTTCATCCATCGCATGTGGTTCCCCAACCTCCGGGCTCCGCTCAGCGCCTGCCGGCGGGCCTTCAGCAGTCGGCGATATTTTCTAATCTTGCTATAGTCCATTGTTTTTCCGTTTTCTTTTTACCGTCTCCTTCCGAGCTGGTCGATGACCGAAGCCTTCCACTTTGTGAAGTCGCCGGCGATGATATGCTGCCGTGCGTCGGTGACGAGCCGCAGGTAGAACGCCAAGTTGTGGATACTGGCTATCTGCATGGCCAGCAGCTCCTTAGCCTTGAAGAGGTGGTGGAGGTAGGCTTTCGTCGTCACCCTGTCGATATGGCATCCGCCTTCGTCGAGCGGCGAGAAGTCGGTCTCCCACTTCTTGTTCCGCATGTTCATCGTTCCCTCGTAGGTGAAGAGCATGGCGTTTCGGCCGTTGCGTGTCGGCATGACACAGTCGAACATATCGACGCCACGCTCTATGGCCTCCAATATGTTCTGCGGGGTGCCCACCCCCATGAGGTATCGCGGCTTGTCCTTCGGCAGGATGGCGTTGACGACCTCAATCATCTCGTACATCACCTCCGTGGGTTCTCCCACGGCGAGTCCGCCGATGGCATTGCCGTCAGCGCCCTTGTCGGCTACGAACTTTGCTGCCTCGACTCGCAGGTCCTTGTATGTGCATCCCTGCACGATGGGGAAGAGGCTCTGACGGTAGCCGTAGAGCGGCTCTGTGGCGTCGAAGCGCTTTATGCACCTGTCGAGCCACCGCTGCGTCATGGCGAGGCTGTTCTTGGCGTAGGTGTAGTCGCTGAGTCCCGGCGGACACTCGTCGAGGGCCATCATGATGTCGGCGCCGATGATGCGCTCGGTGTCCATAACGTTCTCCGGTGTGAAGAAATGTTTCGATCCGTCGATATGGCTGCGGAACTCGCATCCCTCCTCCGAGAGTTTGCGGATGCCCGTCAGCGAGAACACCTGAAAGCCGCCCGAATCGGTGAGGATGGGGCGCTCCCAGCCGTTGAAGCCATGCAGGCCTCCGGCGGCGCGCAGCACGTCGAGTCCCGGCCGGAGATACAGATGATACGTGTTGCCGAGGATAATCTGGGCCTTGATTTCCTCGCGCAGCTCGTCGAAGTGAACGGCCTTGACAGCTCCCTCGGTGCCCACCGGCATGAAGATGGGTGTAAGGATTTGTCCGTGGTCGGTGGTGATGACTCCGGCGCGCGCGTCGGAGGCATCGTCAGTGTGTTGCAGTTCGAATGTCATTGTTTTTCGTCTCTACTTCTTATTTTCCTTGTCGTCTTTCTTGTCCTCGATGGTGAAGTGCACGGGGTTGTCAACAATCTCGTCGGTGAGGGCAAAATTCCACACGTCCTGTACGTTCTCGACATAGTGGAAGGTCACTCCCGTGCGGTATTTCTCGGGAATCTCCTCGATGTCCTTGCGGTTCTCCTGACACATGACGATGTCGGTGATGCCGGCGCGCTTGGCAGCGAGAATTTTCTCCTTGATGCCTCCCACGGGCATAACCTTTCCGCGCAGCGTTATCTCGCCCGTCATGGCGGTGTTCTTGCGCACCTTCCGCTGGGTGACAGCCGACGCTATCGACGTGGCGATGGTGATGCCCGCCGACGGTCCGTCCTTAGGTGTGGCTCCCTCGGGCACGTGGATATGTATGTTCCACTGCTCGAAGAGGCGGTAGTCGATGCCGAGGACATCGGCATGGGCCTTGACGTATTCGAGGGCGATGATGGCACTCTCCTTCATGACGTCGCCGAGGTTGCCGGTGAGGGTCAGTTTTCCGTTGCCTCGCGACAGCGATGTCTCGATGAAGAGAATCTCACCACCGACACTTGTCCAGGCCAGTCCCGTGACGACGCCGGCATAGTCGTTGCCCTGGTAGATGTCGCGGTAGAAGGGCTGCTTGCCGAGGAGCTCCTCGAGCTTGTCGGGAGTCACGCTGTGGTACTTCATCTCGCCGTCGAGGGCTTTCTGGTAAGCGAGCTTGCGCAGTGCCTTGTTTATCTGTTTCTCCAACTGCCTCACACCGCTCTCGCGGGTGTAGTTCTCAATTATTTTCTCGAGTGCCTTCTTTGTGAATGTCACCTTCGGCTGCACGGTGTCGAGGCCGGTGTTGGAGAGTTCCTTAGGTATGAGGTGGCGGCGGGCTATCTCCACTTTCTCCTCGGTGATATATCCGCTGAGCTCAATGATCTCCATACGGTCGAGGAGCGGCCGCGGAATGGTGTTGAGGTCGTTGGCGGTGGCAATGAACATCACGTGCGAGAGGTCGTAGTCGATGTCGAGATAGTTGTCGTGGAACGCCTTGTTCTGCTCGGGGTCGAGGACCTCGAGTAGTGCCGATGCCGGATTGCCGTTGATGGTGTTCTGCGTCACCTTGTCGATCTCGTCGAGGATGAACACGGGGTTGCTCGTTCCCGCCTTTTGCAGACTCTGGATGATTCGTCCCGGCATGGCTCCGATGTAGGTGCGGCGGTGACCACGGATCTCGGCCTCGTCGTGCAGTCCTCCGAGCGACACCCTGACGTACTTCCTGTTCAGGGCCTCGGCGATGCTCTTTCCGAGCGATGTCTTGCCCACTCCCGGTGGTCCGTAGAGGCAGAGGATGGGGCTCTTGAGATTGCCGCGGAGCTGCAGCACGGCTATGTATTCGAGAATGCGCTCCTTGACCTTCTCCATGCCGTAGTGGTCGCGGTCGAGGATGCGGCGGGCGCGCTGCAGGCTGAGGTCGTCGGTGGTAAACTCGTTCCACGGCAGCGAGACGATAGTCTGCAAGTAGTTGAGCTGCACGCTGTAGTCGGCACTCTGCTGGTTGAGGGTGGCGAGTTTGCGCATCTCCTTGTCGAAGACCTTCTTCACCTCCGCCGACCACTTCTTCGTCTTAGCCTTCTCGGTGAGCTCGTCGCTGTCGCTGTTGCCGGAACCGTCGCCGAGTTCGGCCTGGATGTTCTTTATCTGCTGGTGGAGGAAGTAGTCGCGCTGCTGGGCGTCGAGTTCCTCGTGGGTTTTCATGCGGATATTCTGCATCATGTCGAGGAACTGGTTCTCGCGGCTCATAATCTTCAGAAGCTCGAAGAGGCGGTCCTTGATGCTGTCGATCTCGATGAGGTGCATCTTGTCCTTGATGCTCAGGGGCAGCGACGAACAGGTGTAGTTGGTCCGCACTATCGGGTTGTGGATATTCTGGAATGCCATCTCGGCCTCGTCGGGCATATCGTCGTTGTTGTGGATATACTCCGTCGTGGCCGTGTTGAGACTTTTGATGGCCGTGAGCCACTCTATGTCGTCATCTTCGGGGAATTTCTCCGTGGCCGGCGAGACGACACCGGTGAGGTAGTTGCGGCCTTTCTTGGCCGACTTCAGGCGGCAGCGGCCGAGGGCTTGGATGATTGCCGTGCGGGTGTTATCGTCGCCGGGCACATCGATAACCCTGACGAGACGTGCCATCACACCGGTGCGGAAGATGTCCTTCTCGCCCGGGTCCTCGGTATCTTCGTTGGTCTGGCAGAAGACGGCGAAGACCATAAACGTGTTGTCTTCTGCCTTTTTGATGATGTTGAGGCTCTTCTTGCGGCCGATGAGCAGTGGGGTGAGCACTCCCGGGAAGAATACCACGTTGCGCGTGGTGAGGATTGGCATTTCGCCGCCCCCGCCGCTGGTGAGCAGATCGGTGGCGTCGCCATCGTAGTCGGCTATCATCTGAATGCTTTGTTTCTTTCGCATTGAAGTTATATATCTTTCCTTTCTTGGTTTATACTGAATTTTCTATTAGGGTGCAAAGGTACAAATAAAAAACCGAATACCACCTATCTTATTGATAATAAATATAAAATTGAGGGAGAGGCTATTAAAGCTATAGAATCTATAGAGGCTATAGAAACTATAGATGCTATAGATGCTATAGAAGCTATAGTCAGCTATAGAATCTATAGATGCTATAGAAACTATAGCCAGCTATAGCTGCCTTTCCTCTGAATTATCTTTACATAAAATCCATTCGGCCCATTTGGTCCTGCAAAACGGTCCTTTTCGCGTCGCGAAAGGTACCGTTTTGCGTTGTGAAATGGCCCGTTTTGCAATGCTAAACGGTATCTATTGTAAACGGTTTGATAATCAATGGATTACAATGGCAGTTGAAGAGGATCAAAGAAATGAATTATATTTACAAAGATAATTGCCCTTTGGCTGCCAACGGCCCATAATTCTGCCTACCCGCGCCCTGCCAACGGCCATCGTTTATTCGTGGTGCTTGGACGGCCATAAACGTTGTTTTACCCTTTGTCTCCGTGATCCGCTTGCGGGTGCGGCCCTCGTGGCCGTCCGGTCGGTTGTCAGACCGAATCTCTGTATTTATTTCCGACGATGACAACACTATCTAAGAAACTTGTGCAAACCTCTGATACTAAGACACTTGCAGCATTCTGTAGCCGTAGGGTGGGGTTTATCCCCACCCTCGCTGCTGCGGGGAATTTGCTTTGTATCTTGTCCGCTGTTGGTAGGACGGGGATAAACCCCGCCCCTACGGTGGATGCGTGCAACACATTAGTTATCAATAGGTTACCAACGTAATGCCCTTGCAGAGTATGCAGGTTGGGGGTCGTTCGGTCGCCTCGAAGATGCAAAGGAATTCGTGTATTCGGTCTGATGACCGACCGGACGGTCATAAAGGCCGCCCCTGCAAATGGATCATCGCTTATTCATAGGTTCACCCGTCCACAAGCTCAACCTTTTCCCATGGTATGAATTTTGCGGCATCAGCGGTTTTGCAGGTTTTTCTTGCGGTTGCAAGCCTGAGGCACGAAGGCTGTTTCTTCTCTGTCGCCGGCTTGCCGAAGCTTGCTTCGGAGCAAGGCGGTGACGGAGAAGAGACAATGGGCGAAGCCCTTGCAAACGCAAGTGGTTTTATTTGGTTTTTGTCAGAAGATAATGAATGTTCCCGCCCTGCGGTGAATGTTTACGACGCATTTTATTTGGTTTTTGTCAGAAGATAAAGAATATTCCCGCCCTGCGGTGAATGTTTACGACGCATTTTATTTGGTTTTTGTCAGAAGATAAAGAATGTTCCCGCCCTGCGGTGAATGTTTACGACGCATTTTATTTGGTTTTTGTCAGAAGATAAAGAATATTCCCGCCCTGCGGTGAATGTTTACGACGCATTTTATTTGGTTTTTGTCAGAAGATAAAGAATATTCCCGTCCTACGGTGAATGTATGTTATGGATATTTTCTACGCATTATGCTGATTTCCGCTGCCCCCTCACCTAATATAAAACTCCTTTGTCAGCTCATGGTACCACTCCGAACGGCGGCCATCGGGGGCGGTGAGGATAACGTCGCTGTGGTCGTAGGTGGTGGCGGGACCATTGACGAGACGGGCCATGAAACGGCGGGGACGCTTGCCCTGGCGGGTGCTCACGGCGACGGTGGCGGCGACGGACATCCCGCTGATGATGGCCTCACCCTCCATGTCGGACTCGGCATCGGCGGGACCGATGACCGACATCACACCGCCGTCGGCCAACAGCCTCCGGGCACCGCCCATAAGGTCGCGGAACGACAGCGAGGCGGTGTGGCGCGCGGCCGTCCTGCGGGCATCGGGCGAGAGGAGGGAATTCTGAAAATACGGTGGGTTGCTCACGATGGCATCGAACGACTGTGGCACGGCCGTGACGGCAAAATCCTGCAACGACGCGTTGACGACCGTAATCCGGCTGCCGAAAGGCGATGCCGCGGCGTTGGCCACGGCCTGACGGCACGCGTCGGCATCGATGTCGATGGCCGTCACGAGGGCTTGCGGAAATCGCTGCGCCATCATCAAGGCTATGAGACCGCTGCCCGTTCCGATGTCGAGGATACGGGTTCCGCCGGCGGCCCATGCTCCGAGGAGCACGCCGTCGGTGCCCACCTTCATGGCCGTCATGCTGTCGTCGACGGCAAACTGTCGGAATGTGAACATCGTCGGGTTAAATCTGTAATGTGCGGCGGACGACATCCTGGAGTCTGCGCCCCTGTGCCACCACCGACGACCGCAGTCGGTCGATGTCGTAGAAAACCTCCGAGAAAGCCGTCTGCAGGGCGTTGGGCTGCCGCGCGGCCTTGTTGGCGTTCTTGTTCACCACCATATTGATGCCACCCTTATGGACCCTGATTTCCACATCGGCACCGGTCATCTTCGGGTCGCCGTCGAAATGGATAAGGCCCGGCTCGGAACGGTGGATGAGAATGCTCTCGGTCTTGAATGTCTTTATCTTCGTGTTCTTGTCGAGGGTTTTGTTGAAGAGTTCCAGGGCCACCTGCGGGGCCTCTAAAGCATCGAAGGGCTCCATGATTATGACGTTCAGCAGACCGTCGCTCATCGAGGCCTGTGGGGCTATGAAGGCATTGTTGCCATACTGCGACGCGTTGGCGACACTGATGAGGAAAGCCTTGTAATGGCTTGTACCGTCGTTGTCGACAATCTCGTAAGTCTCTGGTTTATAGCGTGCTGTCTCCTCAAGTACCTTCTGTACGTAGGTCACCAGACCCCGCTTGCCGGCCTCGGCAAACTTCATGCTTATGAACGCGTCGAAACCCATGCCGCAGGTGCAGAAGAAGGGCATGGCGTTGATGGTGCCGTAGTCGAGTTTGTGGATTTCGCCGTCGTTGATGATGTCGAGGGCTTTCGCCGCGTTCATCGGAATCATCAGGTGGCGGGCCAACCCGTTCCCCGACCCGCAGGGCAGTATTCCCAAGGCAGTATCGGTGTTGATAAGCCCCTTGCCAACCTCGTTGACGGTGCCGTCGCCGCCGACAGCCACGACGATGTCGTCGCCACGGTAGGCAGCCTGAGCCGCAATCTCCGTGCCGTGACCGGCATACTGGGTCTCCTCGATGGAGAAAGTGAACTTGCTCCTGTCGACACGCTCCTCGATGAGGGCCGGAATGCCGGCCTTGCTCACCGTTCCGGATATGGGGTTGAGGATGAATGTTATGTGCTTCATAGGTTTGATTTATACCATTAGGAAAGTGCAAAGGTAAGAAAATCCTTGCGCATTAAGGCGAAAACACGCAAAAATTTCATGGATTTTCAATATTTCCGGAAAAATGTTGCCGTATATTTCAAATATTTCGTAACTTTGCAGCCTAATTAAAAAATTGTGGAGCCACTATGTGGCTGCGCATTTTCATAACTAAGAATGGGACAGTTACAAGAAAGGTATAAGAATTACCGCGAGCCTCAGAAATTCATGAAGGCTGGTGTATATCCTTATTTTCGGGAAATTACAAGCAAACAAAGTACGGAGGTCACCGACATCGATGGGCATAAGATTCTTATGTTCGGGTCGAATGCGTATACGGGCCTGACTAACGATCAGCGGGTCATCGACGCGGCCCATCGCGCTCTTGACAAGTACGGGTCGGGATGCGCCGGAAGCCGTTTCCTCAACGGTACCCTCGACATCCACGTGCAGCTCGAGAAGGAGCTCGCCGCCTTCGAGCATAAGGACGACGCGCTGTGCTTCTCTATGGGCTTCGCCGTCAACGCAGGCGTTATCCCCGCTGTCGTGGGCCGTGGCGACTACATCATCTGCGACGACCGCGACCATGCAAGTATCGTCGACGGACGCCGGCTGAGTTTCGCTACCTCGCTCCACTATAAGCACAACGATATGGAGGACCTCGACCGCGTGCTGAAAAAGCTCCCCCACGAGGCCGTGAAGCTCATCGTCGTCGATGGCGTCTTCTCCATGGAGGGCGATCTGGCCAAGCTGCCGGAGATTGTGGAACTGAAGAAGAAATACAACTGCTCGCTGATGGTCGATGAGGCTCATGGCCTCGGAGTCTTCGGAAAACAGGGCCGTGGCGTGTGCGACTATTTCGGTGTCACCGATGATGTCGACCTCATCATGGGCACATTCTCGAAGAGTCTGGCCTCCGTCGGTGGATTCATCGCCGGCGACAAGGACACTATCAACTACATCCGTCACAACTGCCGCACGTACATCTTCTCGGCCAGCGACACTCCTGCCGCTACAGCAGCAGCCATGGAGGCCCTGCACATCATCGAGAACGAGCCCGAGCGCCAGCAGCACCTGTGGGACGTGACGAAGTACGCCCTGAAGCGCTTCCGTGAGGAGGGCTTCGAGATTGGCGATACCGAGAGCCCGATTATCCCGCTCTACGTGCGCGACATCAATAAGACATTCCTCGTGACGAAGCTCGCCTACGATGCCGGTGTGTTCATCAACCCCGTCATCCCGCCGGCTTGCGCGCCGCAGGATACTCTCGTGCGCTTCGCCCTCATGGCCACCCACACCGAGGAGCAGGTCGAGGAAGGTGTCCAGCGCCTGAAGAAAATCTTCGTCGAGCAGGGCATCATAAAGAAATAATGTGTGTTAGTAAGAACGATTGAAGAGTATCGGTGCTATATATATAATAATGTATATAGCCCGTACACTTCTCTCGTATCTTCTTTTTTATTGCAGTCATCGATTGCGAGTTCTACGTAATCGCAGGTGTATTGTGCACCGTTACCATGAAAAATAAGCAAGGAAATTTTCGGTGATTACGAATTGTGCCGTAATTACAAGTTGTTTGTGCACCGATTACGTGGAAAACGGATAATGAATAATCATCAAGTTTCGTGCTCTTAGGATGTATTGACATGGGAATCTGCAGCCGATTCTTTGCCATCGTGATTCATTTGCAGGTTGTGGATAGGCTGGGGTAGTGGTTATCCGCGGATGACGGCAAATAATGATTGCCATCCCAACCTACGTGTCAAGTTGAAGATATTTGGTCTGACGGCTGACCGGACGGCCACGAGAACCGCCCCTGCAAGCGGATAATTAACGCATTCACAATATTCTGGTCGACGGGCCACTGCCATGTGCCCTTTCGTCTTATTCGTCCAAAACTATCCGTCTCGACCCTAATGTGTGGCATTTACAATCATCTGTATTTCACCCGCTTCAATATCCTTTAAAAAAATATCGTGAAAAATTTGGAATTGCTAAGAAAATGTTGTACCTTTGCACTCGCAAAACAGAAAACACCTCAACGGGAAGTAGCGCAGTCCGGTAGCGCTCCTGGTTTGGGACCAGGTGGTCGCAGGTTCGAATCCTGTCTTCCCGACAAAAAATGCAATAAGTGATTGGGTATTCCAGTCACTTTTTTTGTGTCTGTTAGTTAAGAGGAATGGGATTATTGGATAGGTTTCGATGTAAAACCTTGTTGGATTATTCTTTGATTTTAAAAGTTATCGATTGAATCCTTTAATTCCTTAGGTGTAAACAAAAGGCTCGCACACACCAGCAACGACCCAAATTTTTACTAATCTTGTTGTTTGCTTAAATAGTTTTCAGCATTCATGAATTTTCCGCGTCGTCTTTTTCCTCTTCTTTGCTTTTCTTGAAAAGAAATATACTTGCAAGCCCTACAATTATTGCCGTTATAGAACCTGCAAGCCAATCGTGCCCTTTATAACCAAGAAAACAAACAATGCCTATACTGAATATTGCAATAATGAAAGCCATAATTTGGCCAATTCGGCTCTCCCTGATTCGTGAGTCAATGATCTTCTTTTCACATTCGAAACGGTGAGCCATCTGCTTTTTTATGCCATCGTAAGGATACGCTCCGGGGCATCCGCCATGACATCCTGATAAGCCTTGAAGTCCTCGGGAGCGGGGAGAGGCCCACTGAATGTTTTCCTTTCTACCATAGCTGAGAAGGCATGAGCGATGATAGAACGTTGCTTTGGATCCTTAATGCCGTCAATGACCTTGTTGATATCAACTATAGATGGGTTTTCAGAGACGTGGCTATCTATTTGATCTTTATCTTTTTCACTCATATCTACATCTTGGAATATTCACGCATAGCTCGTTTTAAATCGCCACCGATGGCCATCCAATCCTCGCGCATATCAGTTATATCACTAAAGTTTCCCACTTGTTCAAAATGCCCATAAACAAGGGGTTTCTGAAAAGTTCAAATAGCAGGATGCCCATAAACAAAGTAGTTTAACAAGTGCTTAATAAATGTGAAAGGGCAAATGACCTTAAAAGGAGAAGTCCGATAATGCAATATTCTACTGCTCATAAAAAGTTTTTTGAAAAGTTAAAGATGCGCATACCCTTTGGGAAAGCCTTTTTATAAAGGGGTTCTCCAAGTGGGAAACTTTAGTTATATCATTGCTACGCATATATTTCTTGAAAGGATTGTCAAGCCTTAAGATGGTCATAGATTCCAAACCGGTTTTGAAATTCGGCAGGCAATGTCTCAATCCAGCTGTGGAGCTTTTTGTTGTATACTTATGATTCTTCTTCATGTGGCATTTGGAGTTAAGCATTTGTTAGGTATGCAAAATAAGTAATTTCTTGTCAAAAGACCAAACCATTTCTGTTATTTAACATTAAATTGGACACTTTGAATTGAATCGTGCGTTAATTGGTGGAGTTATCTCATGGTAGTAGAGTACGTTAGCATATAGAGCCTGCTTATTATTCGGAGTTTAATATACGGATTAGGATGTATAAATTGAACGCTTTTTTCCCTCCTGACTTTTCATCTTTTTTAGGTATTGCCGCGACGGAATAATGTTCTTACCTTTGCAACCGGACAAATGCAATAATATATAATGATATGAAGAAAACAGCAATTATCTACGGGTCGTCCACGGGGACGTGTGAGGACCTGGCCAAGCGGTTGGCCGACAAACTCGGTGTCGACGCATCCGATGTTCTCGACGTAGCCAATATTGACAATCAGACGGTTGCAAAATACGACAACCTCATCCTCGGTACCTCCACATGGGGTGCCGGCGAGATGCAGGACGACTGGTACGAGGGTGTGAAGACACTGAAAGCCGCCGGACTCAGCGGAAAGACCGTGGCTCTCTTCGGCTGCGGCGACTCGGAGAGCTACTCCGACACGTTCTGCGGCGGTATGGCCGAACTCTGTAACGAGGTCGAGGGTGCCGGTGCAAAAGTCATCGGACAGGTCGCTGCCGATGGTTATACCTATGATGACTCCGAGGCTGTCGTCGACGGAAAATTCGTTGGACTGGCCCTCGACGAGGTCAACGAGAGTGACAAGACCGACGAGCGCATGGACGCTTGGGTGGAAGCAATAAAACCAGAACTTTAAAAAACCGTAATCCGTTATGCAACAGACTGATACAATTCCTGCCGATATCCGTGTGCTCTCAGAGCAGATATACCAATATAAGAAAGGTGTGCGACAGATGGTGCTCTGCACCTTTCCCGAGCGGTATGAGTCTTTAGCCATAAAGAAACTCAGCAGTCAGGCCATCGACTATATTGTCCAGCCTGTTGGCAACGGACGGATAAATCTCTATTTCGGACGGAAGGCGTGTGTCGAGGCCATCCAGTATATCATCAGCCGTCCGCTCAGCGACATCTCGCCCGAGGAAGATTTCATCCTCGGTGCCCTCCTCGGCTACGACATCACGATGCAGTGTGAACGCTACTGCAAGCGGAAGGGACAACGCAATTAAATGGGCCTCCCTACAGCATGAAGCGGCAGAGATTCGGTCTGACGGCCGACCCGGCGACCACGAGTGCCGCCCCTGCAAGTGGATCGTTAACGCTCATACGATATGCTGGCTAACGCGCAAGGAGCATAGTGCAGTTTGCCCATTGGCTTCTTCCGGCCCTTACCCTGTCTATCCGCACCTTGCAAGTGTGTAGGTGCACCTGCATTGAAAATCGTATCATCCGTGTTGTCCGTGCGGAACGGGCTGTCTGTTCTTATGCGAACGATACGAATTTTACGAGAATCAACTACAAAGCCACAAGCGCTATAGGGGAATTTATAGCGTTTGTGGCTTTGTCGTTTCTGCGGGTCTGAAGCATAGACTCGAAACCGCCCGCTGCCGTTTATCTGTCGAGGGGTGGGTTAAAACTCGAACCGCCCACGACAGTTTATCTGTCTGGCCGGTGGGTTAAATCTCGAACCGCGCGCTGCAGTTTGTCTTTCGTCCGGTGGGTTAAAACTCGAACAGCACACGACCGTTTATCTGTCGGCCGGTGAGGTAGTTAGGTACGGCATACTGCTGGTTGGTGACGTCGGTTACCCAATAATATGAGTTCACGTTGCTGATGCCGAAGAGGTTGAGACAGTCGAGACCTAACCATATATTCTTGAAGATACTGTTCTTTGTTCGATCATGATTGTCGTAGAGTCGGTAGCTCATTCCGATGTCGACACGCTTGTAGGCCGGCGCGCGGAATGACGACCGCTCCAGTTCGCGGTGCGGAGCCGAGAACGGCAGTCCGTCGGCATAAGCTAATTTGAGGTTCATCTTCCACCGCGTCGTTCCCGGGAAAAAATCGGTGAAGAAGAGGTTTACGCTGTATCGCTGGTCGGTAGGCAGCGGAATGCTGCGCCCGTTGAGGTTCATCTTCGTGTTCATCAGCGAGAGGGTGAGCCACGAGTCGCTGCCGGGGACAAATTCGCCGAAGAGTTTCAGGTCGAGACCTGCGGCATGACCACTGGCGCTGTTGTCGCCGTAGTAGACCACTTTCACGTTGTTGACCGAGTAGGGGATAAGTCGCGAGATAGCTTTATAGTATAGTTCGGCAGAGAATTTGAACGGTCGCTCGAGCATGTTGAACCTATAGTCCATTGATGCGATGAAGTGTATGGACCGTTGCGACTTGATGTTGCGGTTGAGGTTGGCGTAGGTTATGCCGTTGACCGTTGTCGTATCGCGCAGCTCCTTGTAGAACGGAGCCTGATAGTATAGTCCCGTGGCGAAGCGGAACGTCAGATTGCGGTTCCATCCCGGCGTTATCGACAGCGACACGCGCGGCGAGAAGAGGCTCTCACCGTTGAAGTTCCAGTGGGCGAAGCGCACACCGTAGTTGAGCGTGTAGAGCGTCGGCAGCGAGTCGTTGCGGCTCTGAAAGTGCCAGTTGTCCTGGAGGTAAGCCTCGGTGCGGTTGCCGTTGAGGCTGTTTCGCGCCCTTAGCGAGTAAATCATGTACAGGTCGTTGCCGGTGTGAGGCACACTGTAGCCTGCCGAGTCGCGGTATTCATATTCGGCCGAGTTCTCGCGTATGCGCTCAATCTTGTACGTCACGGCACCCTCGACATTGTGTTTGGCCGTCTTGTGGCTCACCATGAGCTTGACACTCTTGACGTTAGCCTTGAGATAGTCGCGGGAGTGCTCCATGTACGTGCCCACGCCGAGGTTCTCCGATGTCTCCGTCTGCGTCAGCCAGTACTGTCCCTGGATGTCGTAGCGCTCCTGCTCCTTTGTCCAGAAAGCCGATCCGAGGAGCGAGATGCTCGTCTTGTTGTCCTTTAGTTTATGCGTTATGGCCACGGTACCGAAATAGGTGCGGAAGAGGTCCTTCTCCTGACCGTCGAAATAAACGCGGAAACTGCGCACGTTCTCGAGCGTTCCGAACCGTGTCTCGCGGTCTTCGGGTTCGAAATTATAGTGGTTCTCCGATATGTTTCCGATGAAGTAGACCTGCCAGTTTGTCTTTGGCCGCCAGCTGAGATATGTCTGATAGTCAAGGAAATTCGGCCTGTACTCACCCTCCGTCTCCAGCGATCCGAGCAGATAGCGGTTCGTCTTGTAGCGCAGTCCGTTCGTCCAGGTGAGCTTTTTTGTTGCCAGTCCCAGATAGCCGCTGGCTCCGAGGAGCGAGGCTGCGATGCTCCCTTCGGTCTGCTTTGGCCGTTTGTATGTGATGTCGAGTGCCGAGCTCATCTTGTCGCCGTATTTGGCCTCGAAGCCGCCGGTCGAGAATCCAATCTTGTCGACCATATCGGGGTTGATGATGCTCAGTCCCTCCTGCTGTCCGCTGCGTACGAGGAACGGCCGGAATACCTCTACATTGTTGATATACACCGAGTTTTCGTCGAACGATCCGCCACGGACGTTGTACTGGCTCGACAGCTCCGAGTGGGTTGACACGCCGGCCTGCGACTGTATGAGCTCCTCGACGGCGTTGCCCGTTGCCGACGGTGCCGTCTTCATGTCCTTCGTGTCGAGTTGTTTTGTGGTGCCGTGCTGCGGAGTCTGTCCCTCGACGACGACCTCGCCGAGCATATTGTCGTCGGCGAGCTGCACCTGGAGGGTCTGCTTGCCGCGTGGACGGTGTAGAATGCGCGTTTTCGATTTGTATCCCACCATGGCGAAGACCACCTTCACCGTGTCGGCACTCTGCAGGTCCATGTGGAACTCGCCCTTGAGGTTGGTCATGACGAGCTTGCCCTGGGCCAGCACCGAGACGCTGGCCAGCTCTATGGGGTTGCCGTCCTTGTCGGCGACCCTGCCCTGGAGGGTGAACGTCTGTGCAAAGGCTCCGAGAGAAAGGAGAAGAAAGCACACGACGGCGTATATTCTGAATGTCTTGATGTTCATATTATTGTATAAACGTCCGGCGCGCTGTTTTATTGTGCCGGAGGCCGTCGGGATACCGAAAAGGCGCGGCGGAACAGTCGGCGGCGGGCTACAGAAAAGAAAAAACCTGCCACAGGGAAGTGACAGGCCGTAAGCCGATTGGGTGGAGCTGGTGGGATTCGAACCCACGTCCGCACAAGGAAATCATATGCTTTCTACACGCTTATTCCGGCCTTCGGTTTTCGTGCAGCTGCAAGACCCGGACCACCAACAACTGCCTTATCCCCTAAAAATTCACACTACGGCCGGGGCACCGACGTGCTATTTCCGATTTAATCTGCACCGCTTGACCTTTGGATTCGGAACAACATCCGCGGAGCGATGTCTCGTCGCATCACCTTGTGACGCGATTAAGCCAGTAACTTACTGTACTTCGGTTAGGCAGCGAGAGCGTAATTGTTTTCGCCAATTAATTTTTGTTCACTCAGATTAAGGAGCTAGCCAACGAGGCTCCGCGTGCTTACATACCATCTCGTCTTGCCGTCAAATCCAGTCAACCCCAATGATATGTAGTCTGCAAAGGTATGAAATTCTTTTCTTATCTCCAAATTCTTTCCCCATTATTTTTCTTTCTTTTTGCTCTAAAAACAGGCTAATATTCTGAAATTTCTTTACTCCCTCTTCGCGGCATATCGTTTCGCACGCTAAAACGGGCCGTTTTGCAGCCTCAAAAGGTCCGTTTCGCGTTGCCAAATGGCCTGTTTCGCAACCCGAAACGATAGCTTTCGTAACGAGCTGAAAATGAGGGAGTAATATGGGCCGGTAAATGAAATGACTATTATGAATAATATTTACATAAAATATTGTTCTTTCCCACGAGTAGAGATATTCCAGTTTTCGCGGTTGGATGACGGAGATAGCCCAACATCCTCATTCGGTTGACTGGGTGTTTTCCCTCTCGCCAAGCCGCAAAGAGCGCAAAGGCTGCGCCAGCGATTCACGAACAACGCGTATTCCCTTTCTGACAAAAACCAGAAAAGCCCTTGCGGTGATGCAAGGGCTCAGATTCAGACAAAAACCAGAAAAACCATTGCGGTGATGCAAGGGCTGCGCCCTCTGTTTCTTTCCGGTGCCGGCTTGCTTCGAAGCAAGCTTCGACAAGCCGACACCGGAAAGAAACAGCCTTCGTTCCTCAGGCTTGCATCACCGCAAGGAAAACCTAAAAAAACGCTGGCGCCGCGAAAATTGATGATAGATTATCAGCAATGGAGTTTTGCAGGGTACAGTCCTTGTGGTAGTGTCTGCAAGCAACAGGGGAATGAATTTATTCGGTCGCAAGACCGAATCTTTTTTTTGCACCCCCAAATCCATCCTGCCCCGCACCCTGCAACCGACTGTGCCACTTGCTTGTGGGCTCGGACGGCCACGAGGGTCGCCCCTGCAAGTGGATTACGGTGGCATTGCGCTGATTAATAAAGCAAATCACGTAAAGTCGTACGGACAATACGCAGATAATCAATGTGTTGCACGCATCCACCGTAGGGGCGGGGTTTATCCCCGTCCTACCAGCTGCGGGCAAGATTCTAAACAAATTTACCGCAGCAGCGAGGACGGAGCAAATCGTTGCATATGGTTAAAATTCAAAATAAATGCCCCGCAGTTGCGAGGACGGGGATTATCCACATCTTACTGCAATGTGTGTGATTTTTTCTGCCAACGCGAAGCCCCGCCGGGGCTGGTATTGACTGAAAGAAAACGCCCTCGCAAAGGCAACGTAATACCTTTGCGAGGAAGGTAGGTTAGGGGTCGGCCGCTTGCAACGAATCGACAAATGAATACGATTATTCGGTCTGACGACCGAATCTCTGCATTTATTTCTGACGTTAGACAAGTCGTAATATTCTGCGTAAACCACTGATACTAAGCCGCTTGCAGCACTCCACCGCCGCTTCCTAGGTTTCTGACCAAAGGAAATCTCGATTATTTTTCGTTTTTAACTAAATTTATTGTAATGTTGATTTTTTATTTACATTTATAGTGCTGCCTCAAGTGAAGGTTCCGTCTTCAAT
>Ga0256406_1003059_pt1 | contig 21779 bp, 22 predicted proteins | sample RumenRJG_03DNA_FD_185986 | JGI IMG/M metagenome (GOLD analysis project Ga0256406, IMG submission 185986) | Bovine rumen microbial communities from Lethbridge, Alberta, Canada - RJG_03 | ecosystem: Host-associated > Mammals > Digestive system > Stomach > Rumen | place: Canada: Alberta | collected... | reverse complement strand
TCGATCATCAGACAATACATTGAAAACCAGAATACCCCCGATTAGGCGCCTTATATCCCCGGGCTGAAGCCCGGGGTTTTACGGCGCTTTTTTGATAAGCGCAGCCTGACTGCCTCGCATCATGCCAAGGGCCGTGGCAGGGCGATGGCAGCCTGGCGCGGCCTGTGACAGGCGCTGAGGGCGATATGGCAGCGTTTTAAGGAAGGGATGTCAAAGAAGGAAGGAGCCGGGAGATTTGCCTCAAGCAAAGGTGATCTGGAGGCTGGGCATGGAAGATTAGCAAGGCGCCGTCGGCGGGATCATGCCCTCAGCAGCGGACGACCTTGATGCCGCGCGCCTCGATGAGACCGGCGTCGTTGTCGGAGAGGGCCTTGTCGGTGATGAGCATGTTGACGTGGCTTGAGTCCAAGGGCGCCACCTCGAAGAGCTGGGTCTTGCCAAACTTGCTGGAGTCGGCGACCAGCACGCGCTTTGAGGACTGGCGCAGCAGCGACTCCTTGAACGCGGCCTTGTCGTTCGTAGGCGCGGTGATCCCGGACTCCAGGCTGAAGGCGTTGCAGCTTACGAAGGTGAAGTCGGGGTGGATGCGCGACATCATGTCCACGGCGAAGCCACCGATGCACGACTGGCTCGACCAGTCAATGTCGCCGCCCGTGACCGCGACCGAGAGCTGGCGGCAGTCTGAGAGCAGGATCCCGATGTGCAGATCCGGGGTGATGACCTTGATCTGCTTGTCGCGCAGGTTGCGCGCGATCTCGATGGTAGTAGTTCCGGCATCGAGAACCACGCTGTTGCCGTCGCCGATCATGGCCGCGGCCTTGGCCCCGATGAGCTCTTTTTCGTGGTGGTGGCGGCTTGCCTTCTCAGAGGTGGTGGGCTGGGTCTGGGTGGTACGGCTCAAGGTCACGCTGCCGTGCACACGGTCCACAAGGCCCATCTGGTCGAGCATGATGAGGTCGCGCCTGATGGTGGCGGGGGAGGCATTGGTCACTGCGACAAGCTCGGAGACTGTAACCAAGTTGTTGTTCTTTAAGAATTCGAGGATCTGCTCGTGTCGCTCATTCATCGTTTTGCCTGACGTAAAATGGAAAGATGCTTTTCAATCATCATTCAATCATGGTTTGCTTAAGCAACTAAGAGAAAATAAACTCTTGCTCTTGCATGGCGCTGTTCAGCGACTTATAAAAACTATCTTGCTACAGTTTAACAGATTTTTTGCAGAGATAGCACCGAGCAATTGATTGTTCCCTGGAAATTGGGAGCGTCATCAAACCTTGGGATATTTGAATGATTGCGCTCATCTCCATGACTGATTTTTCTCAAAGTTCGCATCATTGGCAGTCAAAGGAGGGGCGTTTGCCTCAGCAGGGGGCTTGCATGGATGATCCGGTCGCAGGGCCGCTTAGCTTGGGATGGACGTGAAAAAGGCAGGCTTCAATGGCCTAGATAGCCTGAAAATGCCGCTTTAGCGCAGATAAGACCAGTCCCGCAGCAGAGGCGCCGGAGCAGGGAGGGCAAAGACAGGGACAGCTTGCTGTGCTGTCCCTTTGTGTTCTGCTGCAGGAATTGATCAGTCTGGAGTGTACTTGTAGTCCTTGACCTCGACCTTGTCCTGCTGCTGGAAGGGGCCGAGCGTTGAGATCATGACGACCTTCTTGTCGTAGTTATTGATGCAGTAATGGACTTCCTTGGGCTCGATGTGGATGAAGTCTCCTTTTTCCATGTGGTTCACCTTGCCGTCCACCACGATGTCGATCTTCCCCTCGATGATGTAGAAGTTCTCCTCCATGATGTTGTGGTAGTGGGCCGGGAAATCCTGCCCGGGCTGGAACTGCACCACGGCGAAGTTGAGCCTTGGCCCCTTCATGAGGTATTTTGGGCCTGAGTCGCCGAAGCGGAACTCCTTTTCCTTGTCGTTTAGTTTGAACATAGTCGCTTTAACTCCATTTCTTGCTTTTGTTGGTCAAAGTCATGCCAGGCCCGGGGCAGCCCACATGTGGCGGGTGATCCCCTGATCGGCGAGCGAAAGCTCCGCCTTGTAGAACTTTCTCCAATTAGAGTAGATCTCAAGATAGAGCTCGTGGTTCCTGGGATCCGGCTTGAAGACGCGGTCGGTCTTTACGAGCCTTGAGGCGGCGCCCTGGAGATCATCGAAGATCCCGATCCCGTAGCCAGCCATGATCGCAGCACCCAGGGCGGTGGCTTCCTTGACCACCGGGACCCTGACCTCGACCCCGAGCGTGTCGCAGAGGATCTGGGTCCACAGCGGGGACTTCGAGGCTCCGCCGCCGAAGACCACGACGTCTGGCAGGCATCCCGTGCTCTCCTTGACGATCTCCATGTGGCCTAGCGTCACCAGGGCGGTGTTCTCGAGGATCGCGCGGTAGAAGGTGTAGCGGTTGTACTTCTCGGGATCGAAGTCGAAGTTCGCGAAGGTCGGGGACGCGTGCTTCCATGACGTGAAGTTCATGACGTCGGAGAAGGCGCACATCATGCCGTAGGAGCCTGCGGGGATCTTCGAGGCCTGCTCGTTCATGAGATCGTAGGGATCGCGCCCCAGCTTTTTCCCCAGCTCCTTTTCATGCTGGCAGAACGCCTCGCGGTACCAGCGCATGATCATGCCAGGCTTGAAGGCGAGGGCCTCGAACTGCCACATGCCTGGAATGCAGTGGCAGTTGACCCTCACGCGGCCGCGGCTGTCGGTCTTGGGCTGCGGGGTGTTGTACTCGTACTGCCAGAAGCTTCCGCCGAACACTGCGGCCTCGTCCGCCCCGGCAACGCCCACGCCCAGCGTGCCAAGCTGCGCGTCGCCGCCGCCTGCGACCACCGGGGTGCCCTGGGCAAGCGAGCTGTCGGCGGCGCCCTTGGCGCTTACCGGCGCCACCACGCTGCCGCACTCGATGGCCTCGGGGAAGATGTCGGTGCGCACCCCGCACGCGCGGGCGATCTCAGGATCGAAGTTCCTCGTGGTCAGGTCCATGAGCCCGGAGGTGGAGCCGTTCGATGGCTCGACCTTGAGCACTCCGGTGAGCTTTAAGATGAGCCAGTCGTTGAACATGCCGACATAGCGGCACTTGCCGTAGGTCTCAGGCAGGTGCTTCTTGACCCACAGGAGCCTTGGCAGGGCGTCGAGGGCGAAGGTCTGGCCTGACTTGTGGTAGAGCTTTAGCTCGAGGTCGCGGTCGCCTTTGACCAGCTCGGCGACCTCGCCGGTGGAGCGGGCGTCGACGTTGGCGCAGGCCCAGATCTCGTTGAGGTTGTCATCGTAGAGGACGATGCCCTCGCGCATGCAGGTGGTCGAGACTGCATTGATGTCAGATGGCGCCAGGCGCGACTGCGCCAGGGCCTCGTGGATGCACTTGCAGGCGAGGTCCCAGTTCGTCTTCCAGTCGAAGTCCATCGATCCTGGGTAGCGCGGATCCTCGCGGTGGAACCACTCGTGCTGGCCCTCGGCGATTTGGTTGCCTTCCGTGTCGAAGATCACGGCGCGCACCGAACCTGTGCCGGCGTCTATAGCCATCAGATATTGCTTGTCTTTCATGCCTGATAAAACCCCCATCACTGGTTCTTGAGGAGGCTGCGCGCGGTGCTCTCGTCCGTGACCAGGATCCTGGCCAGGCGGGCGTTGATCACAGAGCGCATGACAGCCTCCTTTTCCGCACCGCCTGCAACCATGATGGTTCCGGGCAGCTCCTTCAATGTGTCAAGCCCCGTGGTCACCATGAGGCTGTCGTTCTCTTCATCGACGATCCTGCCGTTGCGGTCGATGAAATGCCCGAGGATGTCGCCTACGGCTCCCTTCTGCCTCAGGTATACGAAATCGCGCTTTTCAAAAAGCCCCTGCGTTATGAGCGTGGCGTCCTCGCCCAGGCCGCCGACGCTGAAGAGCGACATCGTGGCGGTCTTGATCATCTTTGAGATCCACATGACGTCGTGCTGGCGCAGCATCGCGTCGCGCAGCGGCTTGTCAGAGAGGATGAGCGGCGAGGGGCAGAGGTAGAGCTTGAGCCTGAAGATCTCGGAGAGGGTGTTGGGCAGGTAGTTGTTGACGCCGCCGGTGAGCGAGATGGCCGTGACGGTCGACTCGACGCTCGAGGCCAGGTAGTTGACCGCAAGCGAGAGCGTCCTGCCATAGCCGATGTTGATCACGCTGTCGCGTGAGATCCGTTCGTTCACGTAGGCGGTGGCCGCCTTGGCGAGCACGGAGGGCAGGCTCTTTTTGTCGGCAGGCGACGGGATCACGTAGGCGTCCTCGAGCGGATAGGCCTTCACCAGGGCGGACTCGACCTCGCTTAGCGCATTGTCGAGCCTGTTGATGTGAAAGCTGACCACGCCGCGGGAGCGCCCTTCGTCAAGCAGCTTGATGACGCGGATCCTGCTCAATCCGAGCAGCGAGGCGATCTCCTGCTGCGTCAGCCCCTCGCAGTAGTAGTGCCAGCAGATTTTCTCGATGAGCCGAAGATCCGATGATGCCATTGATTGACCCTGTAAAAAGTAGCAAATTCAGTTTTAGATACAAATGTTCCTGCCTTTTACTTTTATGAAAGTATAGGTGGAATTTCGGGAATATTATTGGCTAATTTGCGGTGTCGATCAAATTATTGTGAGGTAAAGCTGGCTGTTTTTTTCTATGCTGTAATCAGACAAAGGCCGGTTGAGTGACTTTTGTTTAAAGACCATTAAATTGTAAATAAGGACTGGTCAATGGCTGAAGAAGATTTGTTGCTTGAGGCGCGCGATGTCGTCAAGAGCTTTGGCCTGAACCTCGTGCTCAAGGGCGTGACGCTCACGGTGCACAAAGGCGAGGTGCTGTCGCTCATCGGCGGCAATGGAGCAGGCAAGTCGACTTTGATGAAGATCATCATGGGGATTTACACCGCCGACAAGGGCAGCCTCAGCATCTGCGGACAGAGGCTCGAGGGCGCGATAACCCCGTCTAGGGCGATGAAGGCCGGCGTCTACATGGTTCCGCAGGAGCCGATGATATTCCCGCACATGACGGTCTCCGACAACGTCCTGATGGGCTTCCGCGGAAACAAGGCTGATCTTAAGAAGCGCCTTTCCGAGGTCTACAAGGAAATAGGCTGCACCATCGACCTGTCGCGCCTTGGCATGACGCTCTCGATAGCCGAGCAGCAGATGGTTGAGCTCTTGCGCGGGCTCATGAGGCAGAGCAGGGTCCTGATCCTCGACGAGCCGACCTCCTCGCTCACCTTCGACGAGGTGCAGACGCTCTTCAAGATCATCGGCGACCTCAAGTCCAAGGGGATCGGCATCATCTACATCACCCACCGCATGGCCGAGGTGTTCGAGATCTCAGACACCATCGGGATCATGGCCGACGGCAGGATCACGTTGAACGGTCCGGTTTCCGATTTCACGCGCGAGATGCTCGTCAACGCTCTGCTGCCTGAAACCAAGAAGAAGGAAGCCCGCGAGCGCACCCCGATCGAAAAGAAGATCCGCAAGGCGATGCCTCTCATCGAGTTCGACCATTTCTCAGGCTATGGCTTCAAGGACATCAGCTTCAAGGTCCTCGAAGGCGAGATCGTCGGCATCGCCGGCGTGGTCGGGGCCGGACGCACGGAGTTCGCCACCGCGGTATTCGGGCGCGAGAAGCCGCTGGGGGGCAGGGTGCTCCTGGACGGGACCGACATCACCGGCCTGCCGACCAAGGAGGTCATACGCCTTGGGATCAACTATGTTCCTGAGGACCGCCACCTAAACGGCCTCTTCGGGATCTCTCCCGTGGCCTCGAACATCACCTCGGCCCTGCTCAACTCGAAGCTTACCGGCAAGGGCGGCTTCCTGAACCAGGCCTCTGAGAACAGCATCGCCGACCGCTACATCGAGGACTTCCGCATCAAGGTGACCTCGAGGTTCCAGGAGGCGGGCTCGCTCTCAGGCGGCAACCAGCAGAAGGTCGTGCTGGCGCGGGCGCTTGCGACGATGCCGAAGGTCGTGATCTTAGATGAGCCGACCCGCGGCATCGACGCGGCAGCGCGCGGCGACGTCTACGGGATCATCTACAAGCTGCGCGAGCAGGGCATCGCGGTGATCCTCATCTCGTCGGACATCGATGAGATCATCGAGCTTTCCGACCGGGCGGTGGTCTTCTGCCAGGGCAGGATCAGCGCCCAGTTCCCGCGCTCGAAGATCAATCAGGAGAACCTGACTGCAGCCTCGTTCGGCGTCTACAAGGAGGACAACCATGCTGCTTAAGCTGCTGCGCCGTTATGAGTTGAAGGCGCTGGCCTTCCTTCTGGGCATGTTCGTCATCGTGACGGCCGTCAACCCCTCGTTCATGTCAGCCGAATCGCTGACCAACTGCTTCAACGACTCCGTCGTGTTCACGCTACTGGCCGTAGGCGCGGGATTCGTGATCCTCACCGGCGAGATCGACGTCTCGGTAGGCTCGGTGCTCGGCATCAGCTCGGCGGTCGCGGCCACCTGCCTGCGCGACGGCGGATCTCTGCCGACGGCCGTGTGCCTGGCGCTTTTGATCGGGGCTTTCGTCGGCCTCGTCAACGGCATCGGGGTCGCGGTGCTCAAGATCCCCTCGCTCATCTTCACGCTGGGCACCTACGGCGTGGCGCGCGGCGCGGTGTACGTCTACACGGGCGGCGCCTGGGTTGAGAACCTGCCCGCCTGGTTCACCGGCGCCTCCCACAGCTACATCGCAGGCTACCTGACATGGTTCTACGCCGGCGTGGTGCTGCTGGTCGTGGCGGCCCAGATCCTCATCTCCTGCACCCACAAGGGGCGCAACTTCATCGCAGTCGGCGACAACATCAACGGCGCCAGGCTCGTCGGCATCAACCCGACCCAGACGAAGATCTGGGCGTTCGTGCTCTCGGGAGTATTCGCCTCGCTGGCCGGCATATTGTTTACCTCGCGCATCGGGTTCATCACCCCGATGTCCGGCAACTCCTATGAGATGAAGGCCATCGCCGCCTGCGTGCTCGGAGGGATCTCGCTTTCAGGCGGCCTCGGCACGCTCGTAGGCGCGGCCATAGGCGCAGTCATCATGACCTCGATCACCAGGATCCTGGTCTTCCTGGGCCTGTCCTCGAATTACGACAACACGATCACCGGCATCATCCTCATCGTGATCGTGGTCGTGAACACGGTCATTCAGGATCGCGCGATCCTGAACAGCCACCGCGAGATCAGCTTGAAGCGCATTGCCAAGGAGGCATTCAAGGAATGAAACGCTGGGAACTTGCTCTGCTGGTGGTGCTGGTGGCGGAAATAGCCATCTTCGCGACGGCCAATCCGAAATTCCTGATGCCGCGCGTGATCTTCGGATCGATCAACGACATCATCCCGATCTGCATCATCTCGCTGTTCGTAACCATGGTGATGATCACTGCCGGCATCGACATCCAGGCCGGGGCCGTGGTAGGACTTGCCTCGATCGTGCTGGGCGTGAGCTGGCAGGATCTGGGCCTCAACATCTGGGTGGCCGCGCTCTTCGCCATCGCCGTGGCCGCGCTCGTCGGCTTGCTGACAGGATACATAGTGGCCTACTTCAAGGTTCAGCCGATGGTGGTGACGCTGGGCGGCAGCTTCCTGTACGCAGGCCTTGCGCTGCTCGTGTCGACGCTCTCCTCGACGGAGAGCTACAAGGGCATCAGCGGCTTCCCCGACTCGTTCACCAGCTTCGCCTCATACCGCATCGGCGGCGTGCTTCCGGTGCAGGTGGTCGTGTTCCTGGTCATGGCGGTGTTCGCCTACGTGCTGCTGCACCGCACGAAGTACGGCCGCAAGATCTTCCTCATCGGCATCAACCAGAACGCCGCCGAGTACGCCGGAATCAACACTAGGTTCATCATCATGACCACCTACGTGCTCTCCTCGATTTCCGCAGCCGTCGCCGGCATCGTGCTCACCTCGTACCTGGGCACCGCCAAGTCCGATCTTGGCGCCTCGCTCACGCTGCCCATCATCACGGCAGTGGTCTTGGGCGGCACGCTGATGACCGGCGGCAAGGGCTCGATCATCGGCACGGCCCTGGCGGCTGTCATCATTGGCGAGCTCAAGTTCGGCCTGCCACTGTGCTTCCGCGTGAACATGCAGTACCTCGACATCCCAGTAGGCGTGCTGCTGCTCGTGGTGGTCTCGGCCAGGGCCGTAGCCTCGCGGCCCGGATTCCAAGTCCTTGTGCACAAGCTCAAGAGTCATGGAAGAAACTGAAAATAAAACAACTAATTCCTTTAACAATCGCTTTCATAGGAGTATCAGATATGAAATGCAATAAGTTCATCAAAGCGCTCATGCTGGCATCTTTCGCCTCAGCTATCGCCGCATCGACCGCCTTCGCAGCCGACTCGGTTCAAGGCAAGACCGTTGCTTTCATCCCCAAGCTCACCGGCAACGCCTTCTTCGAGTCGGCAAACGCCGGCGCGCAGGCCTATTCAAAGAAGGTCGGCTACACGGTCGAGTACATGGGCTCGCCCAACGCCTCGGTCGCCGACGAGGTCAACGTCATCAACCAGGCCGTCGCGCGCGGCGTCGATGCGATCTGCATTTCGTCTGTTGACGCCAGCGGCCTGAACAAGGCCCTCGACGGCGCCCAGAAGGACGGCGTCACCGTCGTGACCTGGGATTCGGATGTCGGCGACACCTCGAGGACCCTCATGGTCTCGCAGGGCACTCCGGACATCCTAGGCAAGATGCTGGTCGATATGGGCGTTGACGCGCTGCAAAAGCGCGGCGTCGATCCGAAGACCAAGGCCGTCAAGTACTGCTGGCACTACTCGCAGGCCACGGTCGCCGACCAGAACTCCTGGCAGCGCGAGGGCGCCAAGTACATCAAGGAGCATTACCCCAACTGGGTGAATGTCGCCCCTGACAACTACTACTCCGAGCAGGATGCTGAGAAGGCCGTCTCCATCGGCGCCTCGATCCTCGAGGCCCACCCGGACATCGACCTCATCATCTGCAATGACTCGACCGCGCTGCCCGGCCAGCTGACCGCCGCGCAGAACAAGAAGCTCGACAAGAGCAAGATCACCATCACCGGCTTCGCCTCGCCGATGTCGATCAAGAACTTCGCGCACAGCGACATCATCGAGGAGTGGGGCCTGTGGGACTGCGGCCTGCAGGGCGCCATCGGCACCTATCTTGGCGCCTATCTTGCCGCCGGCAACAAGGTCAAGGTTGGCGATGAGATCGATCTCCCCGAGATCGGCAAGCTCAAGGTCCTGCCCAACGACTCGCTCGTGCCCGGCGCCAAGACCGCTGCCGAGAACAACGGCGTAGTGCTGCTCCCTGAGCGCCTGGTCTTCACTAAGGCAAACGTCGACAAGTACAACTTCTGATTTATTGGATTCACATCCGTCACCACGGTTCCGCCAGGAAGGCGGAACCTTTTTGGAGGAAATAAAATGGCTGATCTAGAAGGCCTCAAAGTTGCTCATGACTACCATACCGACGTGCCCTTTGCCAACAACAAGGGGTTCTACGTCAAAGGCGCCAACTCCCTTGACTGGGGCATGAAAAAGCACCTTGCAAACATCTTCAGGCCCTCAAGCGGCAACACGGTCATGTTTGCATTCGACCACGGGTACTTCATGGGCTCCGTATCGGGCCTTGAGCGCCTGGATCTGCTGCTGCCCAAGCTCATGCCGTACATCGACGTCCTGATGTGCACCAGGGGCGCGCTGCGCACCTGCATCGATCCGGCCTGCCGCAAGCCGGTGGCGCTGCGCGCCACCTCCGGCTCGTCCATGGTCCAGGATGATCTCTCCCACGAGATCCTCGCCGTGGATGCTGAAGAGGCCGTTAGGCTCAACGCAGACTGCCTGGCCATCCAGACCTTCATCGGCGGCGACGGCCAGTTGAGCTCGCTTGACAACCTCGAGAAGGCCGTCAACATCGGGCAGCGCTACTCGATCCCCATCCTGGGCGTCGTCGCAGTCGGCAAGCAGATGGAGCGCACCCCCAAGTTCTTCAAGCTCGCCACCAGGATGCTGGCCGAGCTGGGAGCGAACCTGGTCAAGACCTACTACTGCGAGGATTTCGACGAAGTCGTCGCCGCCTGCCCGGTGCCGATCGTCGTCGCCGGCGGCAAGAAGTTGCCTGAAAAGGATGCGCTCAAGCTCGCCTACGATTCGATCTCCCACGGCGCGCATGGCGTCGACATGGGCCGCAACATCTTCCAGAGTCAGCACAGCGTCGAGATGTGCAAGGCGGTCAACAAGATCGTCCACTCGGGCTTCACTGACAAGGAAGCCTATGAGTTCTATGAGGATCTCGTAAACAAGAAGGCCTGAGCCTCCATTCCTTTTTACGAATGTCTGAAACTACCCTTTATGGCCCGCGCATGCGGGTCTTTTTTTTAATGGCGCATGCAGGCAGGCGATTTTAGGCATCTTCCATTTGATCAGGCTCCACAGTGCCAAATGCTTGTGGATAAGCGCCCTGATGCATCAAAAGGGGAGGAAATCGAAAGCCGCGCGGGGATGCGGTGCTGTTCCATCCAGGCGGGTGAGAGAGCCAAAATGAGCGCCCTTGAGGCTCACTGCCCATGCCTCTTGGCATGGGCAGGATGGCTATGGAATGGCTGGATGACTTTGCAACGGCCTCTGCGCACGAGGTGGGAATCTGGATGCGCAGGAACGATTGGTTACCTGTCGATGAAGGTGACCTTCTCGATGATCTGGAGCTTCTTGGGATCCTCGCCGTCGATGAGCTTCAAGAGCCCTTGGGCGAGCTTGATGCCCACGCCCATGAAGTCCTGCCTGAGCCCCGGAACCGGAGGCACGAACTGGGTTGCCAGCGCGCAGGTCTCGAGGCAGATGATCTTGACGTCCTTGCCGACCACCAGGCCGTTGTCGGTGGCGCCTGCGATGAAGCCCAGCGCCGAGAGGGCGGAGCCGCAGAACAGGCCGTCCGGGTAGTCCTCCTGCGCGAAGATCTTGCGGGCGAAGGCGCGGTAGTCGTTGGCGTAGGAGTCGTAGATGAGGCAGTCGTCGTTGAAGGCGAAGCCGTACTCCATGGCCGCGCGCTTGACCCCGTAGTACTTGTGCCACACGTAGGTGTAGTCCTTGACCGCGGTGACCATGCGGATGCGCTTGCATCCCTGCTTGTAGAGGTACTCGACGGCGCGGAAGCCGGCGTCGTAGTTGTCGATGTCCACGAAGGCGTGGTCCACCGACATCTCGGTCTGCCCGAACGAGATGAACGGGAAGTGGCGCTCGTGGAGGTAGGTCACGCGCGGATCGTTGGGCTTGGTGTTGTTGAAGATGATCCCGCCTGCGAGGTTCGACTCGACCACGTACTTGATGGGCTCGAGCGGATCCTGCGAGTCCCCGATGGGCACTACCGACATGTGGTAGGGGGTGTTCTCAAGGCCCCGCGTCACGCCGGAGAGCAGCGAAAGCGAACCGATGTCGCCAACGATGTCGGTCTTCTTCATCATCGGGATGACGCAGCAGATGTTGTAGTTGCGTCCGGTGCGCAAGCCAAGGCCCTGGAGGTTGGGGGCGTAGCCGAGCTTGCGCGCCGCCTCCTTAACCTTTTCCTTGGTGGGTTCCTTGACGTCGTCGCCGTTTTTCAGCGCCCTTGAAACAGTTGTTACCGAAAGCCCCGTGTATTCGGCAATAGTCTTTAGTGTCGTATGAGCCATTGCAGGAGACTCCTGATCCTGTCTGCTTTTCACTTATTATTGTTATACCTGAAATTTATCTCATAAAAAATTAGAAGAGAATTAGCAGTTGCGTTTTTTTGCGTAAAAAAGCGTTATATGCGCCGTTTTTGTGCCAGATTCCAATATGTTGGATGAAGAAAAATTACAATAAATGACTGAAATTGCGTTTTTTACGATTATACCCAAACGATAGCATTTTTGTTTCATATACTTCATGACTAACTACTTTTCAGCAGGTCAGATAGTTCAAGTAAGCGCTTACATTTGATATTTGATCACGATCACACAATAACGATATTTCAAAACAAATCTTGCAAACACAATACAGTGTTCATAAAACGGTAACGTTACTATTTTAGATGGGCGACACAATGCCAAAATATGGAGTCAGCGCCTTCAAGGCCTATGACATCCGCGGCGTGGTTCCCGATGAACTCGACGCTGCCATCGCCTACCGGATCGGCCGGGCTTTCGCGCAATACGTGAAGGCCGGCAGGGTGGTCGTCGGGCACGACATCAGGCTCTCGTCGCCTGAGCTTTCAGAGGCGGTCATGCGCGGCCTTGCCGAGGGCGGCGTTTCCGATGTCATCGACATCGGCATGTGCGGCACCGAGATGATCTACTTCGCCACCCCGCACTTCGACGCCGACGGCGGCATCATGATCACCGCCTCCCACAACCCCAAGCAGTACAACGGCATGAAGTTCGTGCGCCGCGGCAGCGTCCCCATCAGCGGCGACACAGGTCCCAACGACATTCGCGATCTGGTCGCCTCGGCGGAGTTCAGTCCCGCTTCCGACGAGGACGCCTGAAAGTCTGGGGTCAGGCGCGAGGACGTGTACGCTGACTACGCCAGGCACATCGCATCTTTCCTCGACCTCAAGTCGCTCAAGCCCTTGAAGATCGTCTGCAACACCGGCAACGGCATCGGAGGCAGGATGGCCGAGGCCATCGCAAAATACCTCCTGTTTGACATTGTGAAGCTCAACTTCGAGCCCGACGGGAACTTCCCAAACGGCGTGCCCAACCCGCTCTTGCCTGAGAACCGCGAGGCCGCCTCCTTCGAGCCTTTCTTCCACGTGCGCAACTCCGGCAATGCCGCAGGCTTTGAGTATGAGGAAGACATCGAGGCATTCAATGACGCGATGCACATGTGCGGCGCCTGCGCCTTGTTCACCACGATGAAGGACTGGCCGGATGACTACCTACTCTCCTCCTATCGCAGCAAGGATCAGCTGGAGATTGAGTTCGACACGTCGCGCGGCAGCTTACTTAAGCATGGTTAATCTTCAGAAGCCCGGCCAGGACAGCCCGGTTGAAAACGAGCAGATGGCGATGTTCGTGGCGCTCTGCCTGAGGTTCTGCTTCAAGAGGGAGCTTTCACATTGGCACCCGGACGAGCTTTGCATCGAGGAGGCGTACGCAGAGCTGTCAAAGCTTCCGTTTTCAAGGGAAGGCGGGCATTGGGCGCCTGCGCAGGAGCCCAATGAGCTCCAGAAGGAACTCTTGAAGGCGCTAGGGCTGGACGACGGGTGCTTGCAGGAGCTCGACCACTACTTGGGGCTAGGCTAGAAAGGCCTGTCTGAAAGAACAGGCGCGGCATTGGCCGCACCTGCTTTGCAAGTGCCTGGATTTCCCTCTACAGCACTATCTCAACCTGATCCTCACTCTTGTACTCGACGACCACGCAGTCGCGCTTGTAGGTGCGCTCGGGCAGGCCGATGAGGATATGGGCCTGCTTTTCATGGACCGGGTACGAGCACATGTGGAAGACGCCCGGCTTGATGGCGACCAGGGTTCCGCGCGGGACGATGAAGGCCTCCATGTCCTGGGGGTGCGGATCCGAGGATGCCGTGGTCACGTGGATCACCACGTCGTCGTCGAGGCACAGCGAGAGCTCGCCGGTATCGTCGTGGTACTCGTCCTTGTCGATGATCATGCGCTCAGGCTTGTCCACCACGAGCGGAGAATAGGCCATCGGCATGACTCCTGACACCGGGAAGATCAGGTGATCGTGGTAGAAGCCGCCTAAGTGCTGCCCGCTGGGGTGCAGCAGGTCAACGTACTCTCCGTACTGGGCGAATTTCACAGGGTCAAGCTCTTGCGCTTTCACGGTCTTCATTTCATGTCTCCTTGTTTGTTTTTGCGTCTGCCAAGGCGGCTTTGCCTTTGCAACAGCCCTTCCTATAAGGCAGATACAAGCATCTTGCATCAACACAGCCCTTAGAATTGCGCAAATGTAGATCCGTGTCAAACTTCAAACGCTTTTCTTCCCGAATATTTGCTTTGCATAACAAAACATAAAACTCGTCTTACATCTGTTTGCGCGATTGCGCAATTATGAGTCTGCTGTCTTATAGCTTTGGAGGTTTCCATATGAAGAAAGGCTTACTCGTTAGCGCTGTCGCTTTTGGCATTTGCATGTGCGCGGCAACCGCTTTCCCCACGGCGGCATCTGCTGCTGATGCCCAGTACACAATCGCGGGCGTCGGCAAGGACAGGACCCCCTGGTTCATCCGCCACAGCGCCGGCGTGATGCAGGGAGCCAAGGAAAACAACATGAAGGGCGTCTACTCGGCAGCTCCTACCGCCGACGAGGCCCAGCAGGTCCGCATCATCGAGGACTTCATCGCCAAGGGCGTGAACGCTCTGCTCGTTGTCCCGAACAACGCCAAGTCGCTTGAGCCTTCCTTCAAGAAAGCCCAGGAGAAGGGCATCGCGGTTGTGACCCAGGAGTCCCCTGATCAGGTCAATGCCGACTACGACGTCGAGATGCTCGACAACACCAAGTTCGGCGAGCTGATGATGGACGAGCTGGTCAAGTACTCCAAGGGCAAGGCCGGCTCCTACGCCATCTACGTCGGCTCCCTGACCGTCCCTGCCCACAACAAGTGGGCTGATGCGGCCATCGCCAAGCAGAAGGCCAAGTACCCTCAGCTCAAGTTCATCAACAAGTACCCGGTGTCCGAGGATCGCAACGCCTCCCGCCAAACTGCGCTTGACCTGCTCAAGACCTACCCTGATCTGGTCGGCATCATCTGCATGGGCTCCGAGGGCGCCCCTGGCGTCGCCAAGGCCCTGAAGGAGAAGAAGCTCAAGAACAAGATCGTTGTCCTGGGCGTCACCACTCCTAACGTCGGCAGGAAGGACATCAAGGCCGGCTACATGACCGAGGGCCTGCTCTGGGATCCTGCCCAGGCCGCCCGCGTCCAGGCTTACATCGCCAAGATGGTCCTCGACGGCAAGAAGGATCAGATCAAGCCGGGCTTCGAGGTTCCGGGCTTCGGCAAGCCTGAGATCAAGGGCAACACCCTGATCTTCGACCAGCCGCTGCAGGTCACCATCGACAACGTCGACAAGCTTGACTTCTAAAAAATCGCAATAACAAGATCCTGAAAAGGGCAGGATGCCGCCTGGTCGAAGCCCGGCGGCATTTTTCATGAAGGAAGACCCATGCTACTTAAAGCTTCGCAGATCACTAAAAGGTATGGAGGCGTCACCGCCCTCGACCATGTCGACTTCGACATGGAGAAGGGCGAGATCCACGGCCTGGCGGGAGTCAACGGGTGCGGCAAATCGACGCTGATGAAGATCATCGCAGGCGCCGAGCACCAAACCTCCGGCAAAATCTACATCGATGACGAGGAAAAGCCGCCGTACTCCCCGGCCCAGGCCATGAAGTACGGCATAGGCATCATCTACCAGGATTTATCGCTGTTCCCGAACCTCTCGGTGTTCGAGAACATCTACTTAAGCCGCGTCCTGGCCTCGGGCAGCAAGACTGTCCGCAGCGCCCAGTACCGCGCGGGCGTCGAGGAGATCATCAAGGAGCTCGGCATCGAGCTCGACCTCGACGCGACGCTCGACGAGCTCCCGATTGCCAAGCAGCAGCTCGTGGCGATCATCAGGGCGCTGTTCAACAAGACGCGCCTCATCATCCTCGATGAGCCCACCACGGCCCTCACTACGCAGGAGATCGAGCACCTCTTCGGGATCTTGAAGACCCTGAAGGCAAAGGGCGTGTCATTCGTCTTCATCACCCACAAGCTCACCGAGCTCAAAGAAGTGTGCGACCGCGTGACCGTTTTCAAGGACGGCCATCTCATCGGCACCTACAAGAACGACGAGACGCTAACCATCGGTGCCATCGAAAAGGCGATGCTCGGCAAGGAGCTCACCTACAAGCACTATGACTCCAACTCGAACCCGGACAAGGTCCTGCTCGAAGTCTCCCACCTCTCCAAGAAGAACAACTTCAAGGACATCAGCCTCACGCTCCATGAAGGCGAGGTTCTGGGGATCGCAGGCCAGCTGGGCTCGGGGCGCACCGAGCTTGCCAAGGCGCTGTTCGGCGCCGAGCCTGCCGACAGCGGCACCATCAAGGTCGATGGCAAGGAGGTTGACTGCTCGTCGATCCACTCCTCCGTCGAGTCCGGATTCGCCTACGTCCCTGAGGACCGCCTGGCACTGGGCCTCGTGCTTGCGCAATCGATCCGCCGCAACGCAACCATCTGCTCGCTAAAGCGCCTCTCAGGGCTCTTCGGCGTCTTGAACCTCAAGCTCTACAAGGAGCTGGCTTTAAGACTGCTCGACGAGCTCAAGGTCAAGTACGGCCTGGTCTCACAGCCGATCTCCTCGCTTTCAGGCGGCAACCAGCAGAAGGTCGTGATCGCCAAGTGGCTGGCCATCAACCCCAGGATCCTGATCCTCGACAGCCCGACCGTGGGCATCGACGTGGGAGCCAAGAGCGGCATCTACGACACGGTGCACGAGAAGGCCAAGGAAGGCATGGGCTTCGTCTTCATCTCCGACGAGCTGCCCGAGCTCCTGTCAAACTGCGACCGCATCGCCGTGATGTCGCATGGCCGCATAACTGCCGTGTGCAACACCTCGGATCTCACCGAGGAAAAGCTGCAGCAGATCATCGCGCAGTAGTGGAGGCTTAGGACAATGCTGCTTAAATTCGTAAAATCCAGGGAATTCTTCCTGTTCATGTTCATCGTGGTGTTCTCGCTGGCCATCACCGTCGTGAACCCCAACTTCCTGACCGTGGAGAATTTCGCCGATCTGCTCAAGTCTTTCACGGTGCTGGGCATTTTCTCACTGGGCGTGCTGATAGTCCTGCTCTCCGGCGGATTCGACCTGTCGTTCACCGCCATCGCGCAGGTGGCGCAGTACGTAGTGGTCTACTTCTTCGTCGAGTACGAGGTGGACAACGTGTTCTTCGCCATCATCGCCACGATGGTGATAGGCGCGCTGCTCGGCCTGGTCAACGGCGTGATCATCTACTACTACCACATCACCGCCATCATCGTGACAATCGCCACGAACAGCATCTACATCGGCTTCCTCTACGTGATCACCGAGGGCGAGCTGCTCTACGACATCCCCGAGAGCTTCTCCTTCCTCTCCGACACCAAGATTTTCCCGATGGTCAATGCCTCTGGCGCCGAGGTGGGCATCTGCGTGGGCACCGCGTTCTGGTTCCTGCTGTGCATCCTGGTGCACCTGTTCATCAAGCACACCGTGCTTGGGCGCAGCATCGTGGCCATCGGCGGCAACCAGCTCTCGGCAAGCCGCGTTGGCTTCAACATCTGCCGCACCACGCTGTTCATCTACACTTTCGTGGGCGCGATGGCCGGCTTTGCCAGCCTCATCCAGTGCGCGGTCTTCCAGTCCGTGGTCCCCAACTCGATGGTCGGCCATGAGATGGAGGTCATCGCGGCGGTGGTGCTGGGCGGCGCGTCCGTCACCGGTGGCCGCGGCACGGTGCTCGGCACCTTCCTGGGCGTGCTGCTCTTTGCAGTGCTCAGCAACGGCCTGACCTTGATGAAGATCTCGCCTTTCTTCTACCAGATATTCACCGGCATTGTGATCCTGCTGTCCGTCTCGGTGAACGCCCTGCAGGATCTGCACCGCAAGCACTCCCAGGTCCGCGTGCAGGTCAAGGAGGACTGAAAATGAACGAACACGTCAAGCGCCGCAGCGTGCCGCGCATCATCTCGGAGAACTTCGTGATCCTCATCCTGATGGTCGCGGTCTACCTGCTGATGTGGGCAATGGACGGCCACGACTTCGTGGCCATGAACAACCTCTCGTCGATGGCCTACCAGCTGCCGATCCTGGGGCTGCTCTCGCTGGGCATGATGATCGCCATGCTCTCAGGCGGCATCAACCTCTCGATCATCGCGACGGCCAACTTCAACGGCATCATGATCGCGGTGCTCATAAAGTCGATGGCGGGTGGCTCGATGCTCGACGCCTCGGGTGCGGTGGTGCTCCTTTGCATCATCGGGGCTTTCATCTGCTCAATGCTCGTGGGCGTCATCAACGGCCTCTTCATCTCGCTTTTGAAGATCCCGGACATCCTGGTCACGCTCGGCACGATGAGCATCGTGGGCGGCGTGAACGTCTGGCTCACCGAGGGCTACACGATCTCAGACTTCCCGCAGTCGGTGCTCGCCTTGGGCAACAGCACGATCCTCGGGATCCCCAGCGCTCTCATCATTTTCGTGATCGGCGCGGCGGTGGCGAGCTTCATCTTGAACCGCACGTCCTTCGGCCATGAGCTCTACATGATGGGGTCCAACCAGCAGGCGACGCGCTACTCGAACGTGAGCCTCGTGAAGGTGACGGTGCAGCAGTACATGCTCTCCTCGTTCTTCGCCGTGCTCTGCTCGCTCGTGATGATCGGCCAACTCAACTCGGTCAAGGCCGACTACGCCTCGTCCTACCTCCTAGTCTCGATCCTCGCCGGGTTCCTCGGCAACGTGAATCCGTTCGGCGGCTTCGGAAAGGTGGCGGGAACCGTCATCGCGGTCATCATATTGCAGTTCATTTCCTCGGGCCTCAACCTGATGGGCGTGGACTCGTTCCTCATCACTGCGATGTGGGGCCTGATCATCATCGTGGTGGTAATCGTCAAGGGCGCCGTGCCCAAGATCAAGAAGGCGCGGCTTGAAAGGAAAAACAGCAATTAAGCATTTAGAAGGCAGGCGCCCTGGACGGGCTCCTGCCAGGAATCACAAGCAAATATGCCAAGGAGTCAATCATGCAACGTTTGGTAAATGATCCCAAGAACTACGTGGACGAGATGCTCGAGGGCCTCTACGCCGCAGCGCCTGACAAGGTGACCTTCGTCAACGGCGACAAGCGCTGCCTCGTCAGCAAGTACAAGAAGAAAGGCAAGGTGGGGCTGGCCACCGGCGGCGGCTCGGGCCACCTCCCGCTGTTCCTGGGCTACGTCGGCAAGGGAATGCTCGACGGCTGTTCGGTCGGCGGCGTCTTCCAGTCCCCGAGCCCCGACCAGATGATGAACGTCACCCGCGAGATCAACCAGGGCGCAGGCGTCCTGTACATCTACGGCAACTACGGCGGCGACATCATGAACTTCGACATGGCCAAGGACATGGCCGAGATGGAGGACATCGAGGTGCGCCAGCTTGCAGCCGGCGACGACGTGCTCTCCGCCCCGAAGGACAACGCCGGCAAGCGTCGCGGCGTCGCGGGCATCTTCTACGTCTTCAAGATCGCAGGCGCGGCTGCCGAGTCGATGCTCTCGCTCGACGAGGTCGAGCGCCTTGCCAAGAAGGCTGCGGCCAACGTCCGCACCTGCGGCATGGCCCTTTCCCCTTGCATCATCCCGGAGAAGGGCAAGGCCAACTTCTCGCTGCCCGACGGCAAGATGGAGATCGGCATGGGCATCCACGGCGAGCCGGGCATCAAGCTTGAGGATCTCAAGCCCTGCGATGAGATCGTCGAGCAGATGGTCGAGCCGATCCTCGCCGACCTCCCTTACGTGAAGGGCGACGAGGTCTCCGTCCTGGTCAACGGCTTGGGCGCCACCCCGCGCGAGGAGCTCTATATCGTCTACCGCAAGGTCGACCAGATCCTCAAGGCCAAGGGCATCAAGATCTTCAACGTCTATGTGGGCGAGTTCGCGACCTCCATGGATATGGCTGGCATGTCTATATCGCTGCTCAAGCTCGACGACGAGCTCAAGAAGTACCTGAAGATGCCGTTCGAGACCCCGTTCCTTTCGCAAAACCAGCTCTGAGAGGCGGCAAAAATGGCATTTGACATTGAAAAGCTCCGCAAGTTCATCAAGGCCTGCTCGGACCTGATGGAAGAGAACAAGCAGTACCTCATCGACCTCGACTCGGCGCTGGGCGACGGCGATCTGGGCCTTACCATGACCGCAGGCTTCGCTGAGGCCTCCGACTTTGCAGGCAAGTCCTCCGAGACCGACATCGGCAAGCTCACCGCGCAGGCGGGCATGGCGATGTCGCGCAAGGTTCCCTCCACCATGGGCACCCTGGTTGCAAGCGGCTTCATGGGCGCCGGCAAGGCGGTGAAGGGCAAGACCGAGCTTTCAGATCAGGATCTCGCAGCCTTCATCAACGGCTTCACCGAGGGCGTCAAGCACCGCGGCAAGGCCAATGAGGGCGACCGCACCATCGTCGATGCACTGGGCCCAGGGGCCAAGGCCTTCGCAGATGCGGTTGCAGCCGGCAAGGGCGCTGCCGAGGCCGCCAAGGAGGCCGACAAAGCCGCCGCAGCAGGCAGGGACGCCACCGTCAACATGAAGCCGAAGTTCGGCCGCGCCGTCTACTACGGCGATCAGGTGCTCGGCAAGGTTGACCAGGGCTCGGTGGTCGGCGCGCTCATCTTCAAGGCGCTCGACGCCACCCTCAACTGATGGCTTTTGATTAGTTCATGCGGCCGGCCTTGCGCCGGCCGTTTTTGGCTCAGGGCAGGGGATCCTGCCTGAAGCAAAAGGAAGTTTTGATGGACAGCAGCAATTTCAAGGAACAGTTTCAGAACTTGAGCAAGACGGTGCTCGATGAGCACCGCAAGGTCTTCGAGAAGGAGGATCTCAAGGGCCTCATGGCCTTGACCCAGGCGGTAGCCAAAGCCAATAAGATCTTCGTGATGGGCGTGGGCCGCGAGGGGCTTGCCGCCAAGTCGTTCGCGATGAGGCTCATGCACCTTGGCAAGGACACCCACTTCATCTGGGAGGATACCTGCCCGGGGATGGGCAGGGGAGATCTCTTCATCGTGGTCAACGGCTGCGGCGAGATAAGCCACATCAACACGGTGACGCAGAACGCCAGAAAGACCGGCGCCACAATCTTCGTGATCACTGGCCAGCGGGATTCGACGGCCTCGAAGCTTGCAGACTCAGTGCTCTTCGTGCCGGCTGCCGTGTTCAAGGGCACCGACAGAGGATGCGTGCCTTCGAGCCAGCCCATGGGTAACCTTTTTGAGCAGCACCTCTTCATGCTCTCCGACATCGCGGTGATGCTCATGGAGAAGGAGCTCGGTGTCGACCCCAAGCAGATGGAGTCGCGCCATCGCAACATCGAATAGCGCGCGGTGCAGGAGGGCGGGAGCAGGGCTTAGGGCTCCGCTCCTGCCTCTTAGCATCGAGGTTCTGGGCTGTAGCGAGATCTTTTCACTCAGGGGAGTTTTGATGGACGGCGGGGAGTTCAGGGAGCAGTTCGAGGCCCTGTGCAGCATGGTGCTGAAAGAGCACCAGAGGGTCTTTGTAAGGGAGGATCTCCATGGCCTCATGGCCTTGTCCGAGGCGGTCGCCAGGGCAAGAAGGGTCTTTGTCGCAGGCGTCGGGCGCGCCGGGCTTGCCGCCAAGTCGTTCGCGATGCGGCTAATGCACCTTGGCAAGGACACGCACTTCATCTGGGAGGACACCTGCCCGGGGATGGGGAAGGGCGATCTCTTCATCGTGGTGAACGGGCGCGGCGAGATCGGCCACCTAAACAAGGTGACTGAGAACGCCAGGAAGACCGGCGCGTTCATATTCCTCATCACGGCGCAGCGCGGCTCGACGGCCTCGAGGCTTGCCGATGCGATGCTCTTCGTGCCGGCTGCGGTGTTCAAGGGCACCGACAGCGAGTGCGTGCCCTCAGGGCAGCCGATGGGCAACCTCTTTGAGCAGCACCTCTTCATGCTCTCCGACATCGCGGTGATGCTGATGGAGCATGAGCTCGGGGTCGATCCCCAAAAGATGGAGTCGCGCCACCGCAACATCGAATAGGGCGGGCGCGGCATCGCGCTAAATGCAAAATGAAACCGGCAGGGATTTGAAGGCTCCTGCCGGTTCTGCATC
>Ga0256406_1003058_pt1 | contig 21784 bp, 15 predicted proteins | sample RumenRJG_03DNA_FD_185986 | JGI IMG/M metagenome (GOLD analysis project Ga0256406, IMG submission 185986) | Bovine rumen microbial communities from Lethbridge, Alberta, Canada - RJG_03 | ecosystem: Host-associated > Mammals > Digestive system > Stomach > Rumen | place: Canada: Alberta | collected... | reverse complement strand
CCCGGATGCCTTGCAATGCTTGGCATCCGGGGTGTCTGGCGGAGGATACGAGATTCGAACTCGTGAGGCTGTTACACCAACACGCTTTCCAAGCGTGCGCCATAGACCACTAGGCGAATCCTCCATTGCTTGTGGAAACGCATTTGTGTGCGTAACCGGGCAACTCGAATAGGATATCACGAACCATGAGACATGCAAATTGATATGGGTGTGTCGCATCGGAAGGCGGCTAGAGATATCGCACGAGTTCCGTGTTCCTGTACGGGGATGGTTGCAGGGGTGTCAGATATCGTGCCGGTTGTGCCGGGGTTGTGGCGGGTTGTGGAGGATGCCGGGGTATTTGCGGATCGCTGGTGTGCCGGTTGGCGGGAATCGCGGGTTACGGGTGTATCTGTGGGTTGCCGTGGGTCGGGGTCCACAGGAATCGTGGGTTGCGGGGGTATCGGTTGATTCCCGGCGGCGACGATGGTCGTTGGCCCGCCGCCGGCATGCGATTCGTCGCCCTTCATACGAATGTCCTACACTGGGAGGTATGTCCATCGCATCGCAGGAAGCATTGAAGCAGCTCGACCGCATTGTCGCGCTCGGCTACCCTGATGTGGCTGATATGAGCGCCGAGGCATTCCGCGCCCTCGCACGTCCGCTCATCAGCGCACTCGAAGACAGTGATCTCGGCTCGAATATTCTGCTCGTACCTACGCGTGAACTGGTTTCCCCGGAATCCCTGATCGCGCGAACCAGTATCAACCGCATGGCCGGTTTCACGACCATGCCGCCGCGAGATATCGCCAGTTTCCTGCCGCAGGACGGTTTCGAGCCGCCGGAAGGCCCGTTCTACCTGGTCATCGACCCGCATACGGGCACCGCATACATCAATCGTGAGCCGGATGTCGCGCGCAAACTCATCGACTCCGACGAGCGTCTGCCGCTCACGCTTGAAGAGGGGCTCGCCATCGCCACCCAGCATCCCGATTGGCTGGTGGAGAAGAACGGCTTTAACCTGCTCGGCTCTCGCAGCGCCGACGGCCGCGCCCCCAGCATCTGGATGAGCCAGAATGCCCCGAGACTGGGAGCGGTGTGGCCGAACTCGCGGCACACATGGCTGGGGAACGCCTACTGCCGTTCACGCTGCGGGGTTTCGCTTTTCCACTGGGCGTGAGCCCCAGCACCTTGATTCCGACGTTCAAGGCGTTCCGGCGCCCCCCCACCACGCGTTACCGCTGCATCCACTCCTGATCGTCAAGCTTGTCGAGCGCCCGCAGCAGGGAATCGACATGCCCTTTCGCCCGCACATTGTATTTTGCGACACGGATGATGCCGTCGCCGTCAATCACGAACGTCGAACGAATCACTCCCAAACGCACTTTGCCATACAGATTCTTCTCGCCGTACGCGCCGTACAGGCGATGCACTGCCAGATCGGGATCCGACAGCAGCGGGAACGTCAGATGGTCGCGTTCGCGGAATCGCGCAAGCTTGTCGAGCGGATCCTTCGACACACCGAGCACGGTGAATCCTCGAGCTGACAAACGTGCAAGATTGTCACGAAAATCGCAGGCTTCCGTCGTACATCCGGGTGTCATCGCCGCCGGATAGAAATATAGGACGATGTTCTTGCCCCGCAGTGCGGACAAGGTGACGGTATCGCCCGTGTCGCCGGGAAGTGTGAAATCCGGGGCAGTCTGCCCGGCCTCGAGCCGTATGGACTCCTGGTGCGCGTTGTCTGTCATCGTGTCTCCTGGTGTTGATGGTTGATAATCGGCCAGCCTAATGAGCGTAGCGCGTTGACGGCATCGGCAAGCGGGATGCGCTCCTGTTCGACACGAAGATGGTCGGGGCGGCTGGAAGGGTCGGCGCCGCAGACCATCTGGTACAGTTCGCGTTCACTGGGGCCGAGCATGGGTGTCGCTTTGGGTTCGCGCGTAGCGATAGGAGTGCCTTCCGGCTTGAGATTCGTCCCGAACCACGAGTAGCGCCGGTAAGCTTCCGCATCCATGAACAGCGACCGGCAGCGCACCCCGGCTTGCCGCACGGCATCGAGGATTTCCAGGCCGTCGGCATCCATGTCGCCCCAATACACGACGTGCGTTTCGCGGCCGCGTTCGCCGGACGTGCCCAGCCATGGCAGCAGTGATATCGATGCTTCGATCGCCCTGCCGGCGCCCCACACGCACAGTCCGTCTCTGATGGCCGGCATACCCAGATATGTATCCTTATTTTCCACGATGATGACGTAGCAGATATCACGCTCGCCGCCCGGCTGCCACGGCGTGGTGACCATCATCTCCGGCTTGTCCGCGTCCGCCGGGTCGAGCCACCGCATGCGTAATTCCACCGGTCGTTCAGATAGTCCCAGTGAATCTTTGCCGCATAACGCGCATATTGCGCCACGCCGCTTGGCGTGCGTCTGATCGAGCCATTTGGCGCTGAATCCGGCGAGTGGAACCTGCCGCGGGGTCATGCCTGAGACGTCATGTGTGGCGAAAAACCGTGCGGCTTGGATGGCCAAGGTGAAATCCGTATCGGATTCACGGTCCAGCATATTCGCTACAACCGATGCCGTTTCACGTGAAACATCGAGTTCGCCGACCAGCCGGTCGATGCGCTCACGCGCCTTGCGATACCGGCGTGCCGCTTGCTCGCCGACCACGCGCAGTGCTGTAGCCTCATCGGTTACGCCGACCGTGTCAATCAACGCCACAGGCGTGACCATAAGCCGGTTCTTTTCCGTGGTCGCGCACCCACATCGTCGTGCCCACTCACGCAACGCGTTATTGGCCCGATGCCAGTCGGGCGCTTGAGTGGTCAGCGTGCGCTGATCCGGCCATCGTACGGCGAACATCAATGGCCACGACGGCACGGCATCGTACCGGTGTCGCGCCAGATATGTCGTGACGATGCTGCGGATCGCCTCAGGCGCCTTCGCCGCATCCACACCGCGTGCGCGTGAGCCTGCCATCAGTGTGCCTCGGCCGGCAGCCCCACAGGCCGGGCAGAGCCTGCCGAAGGTCCGTCGAACGCTCCGCCATCCGCATGTGCACTGACCAAGTCAAGCTCTTGCAAATGCGAATGCTGGGTCTCGTCTTTCATCACCACGTAGCCGCGTGTCGCCATCTCGAGGATTTCACCGGTTTTGCTTTCCGGGGCGGACACGATGACCTGGAATCCCAGCTGGGGCAGCACGTTGAGTGCGCGTTGCGTATACCGGCCATCCGCCTTGATCAACGCTTCGTCAAGGAACAGCGTGGTGTAGGTGGGGTGGCCGCTGATATCGCCGCCGAGCAGATAGATGAGTGCGGCGCCGTACACGAACGACGTGAGCTCCTGCAACGCACCGCCGGATTTGCCGCCGGTCGAGGAGATGCGTTCATCCGGACCGTCATCATGGTGGACGACCGCGTAGAAGGAACTACGGGCACGGGAATCGAGATCCCGGGCGCCATACTGGCGGATTCCCGCGGTGTCGCGGACTTTACTCAGTTCGCTGCGCAGCAGGTCGATCATCGGTTTGCAACTGTTGAATGCGCGCCGTGCTTCGCTGCCGTTCGCGCTGCCTGCGGTGGGCTGCTCCGCCTGCCATGCGTTGAGCTGCTCGATGATGCGGCGCAGCGTACCGCTGAATGTCGTGCTTTGCGGCTTGATGGTGACGTCAAGTGTGAGGCTGCCATGACGGGGACCGAACTGTTGGCCGCGCAACATCTCGTTGATGCGGTCAAGCTGGTTGCGTACTTCGCGCTGGTCATCGTCGAGATTCATGCTCAGTTCGTCGAAGTCAAGCGCGATTTTGCGCACGCTGTTGGCGATTTCCTCCGGCGTGGCCGCGTGCGCCACAATCTGTGAGAGGTCGGCCAACTCGTCTTCGTAATACCGGTAGTCGTCCACGGTGGGGGTGACGGTCGTGTCGTCGGCGTCCCAGCGGGACAGGTAGTCAGCCATCCGCCGTTCTACTGCGGTACGCGTTTTGGCGGCTTGTGCGGATGTCTCGCCGATGCGTTTGGCCAGAGCGCTGCTGACGGCTCCCAGCACGCGTTCATCAAACCGCCGAGTGCCCGACCGGGATGGCATGACGGTGATATGGGCGAGATTGTCTCCTGCCGTGCCGGTTGCCGCATCGTAGGTTGAATTGAGTGTGTCAGTGACGGTGTCGGGCAGTGGCGGCAAGGCGGCGGGTTCGACGATATGCTCGGCGTGCTCGCGCAGCCACGTTTTGGTGGCGTCGATGATCTGCTGCGTGCGATCCGCCTCGAATTTGGCGTTCACTTGGGATGTCATCGCATTGTCGAGCGCATGCTGTGTCTGTTCGCGCCGTTCGACGAGTTTGGCGAGTTCCGGGTTGTTGCGCATCGCGTCGATGTCGCGCTCAAGACGCTCTACTTTCGCGGTGACGCCGGCTTCGTCGATTTGCGCCCACGGCAGGTCGACGATTTGGGTGGATAGTGCCCGCAGCTCGTCCATATGGTCTTGCTGCCGTTTGATGTCCTGACCATCCAGTTCGCATTGCCTGAGCTGTTCGGTCAGGCGGTCGATCTGGCGTTTGAGCCCTTGCAGATACGTTTCATCGGCGAAACCGATGATATTGCGGATGTTCTTGTTGCCGTATGAGCCGCGTTGGCCGGCTTTGATCTGTCCGTCCGGTTGGATTTGCCGTGCGGTGTTCCCGTCATCGATGGTTTGGACGCAGAGTGCGTCGAGCCGGCGTGACGTGGTTTGCTCGCGCAACCACCCGAGGAACGGGGAATCCTCGCGGAACCGCAGTTTCCCGGACAATCTGCTTTCGTCGGTTGTGGCGGTCTGGTCGTTGTCGCGGGTGGTGTCGATATCGATGAACTGCCATGTGCGCCGGGACATGGTTGACGGGTCGATGGTGCTGACTTTGCGTGCGAACCCCTGTTCGTGCCGGCAGTCGACCAGAATGGTTTGCGCGATGGGCGCGTATGCCACATTCATGGCGGTACGCCACTGTTCGTCGTCTTTGCGCACGTCCATGAGTTCGGCGACGTATGGCAGATCGCGTTCGGTCAGCCCGGTCGCTTGTGCGATGGCGGCGCGATCGTCTTCCATATCTTGCGTGATACGGGTGCGTTTGCGGCTCTGCCGTTCGAAATCCTGCTTGATGGGGTCAAGCTGACTGGTGATGGTGTTGCGGCGGGTCACGTACGCTTCCCGCTGTCGCCACAGGTCATCGCGTTGCCGGTCGGCGTTGTCGATGAAATCCTGCGCTTCCTGCTGGCGTTGCCCCCATGACGTTTCTGACTGGGGCATGGGCTCGTCCACCTTGCTGAAGGCTTGACGAAGACGGATTGCCGTATGGCGTACCTGATCGAGTTCCTTCTGCGCTTGCGCATAGTCGTTTTCCATGCGGGCGAGCGTGTCACCGCCCTTGTCGCGCATCGCATCCTTGATGTGGTCGAGCTCACGCTGCAACGCGTCGACTGCCGTTTCGGCTTTGCGATACTGCTCTTGCTGGTGCTCGAGCGTGGTGCGGTCCTGCGGCAACTGTTCACGCACGCTGACGGCCAGTTTAGACAGTACCCACGTGTTGAGCGTGTTCCGCCCGGCGTCATCCTGCGGATCGGCGACGCTGAGGTCTCTCGCCTGCTCTTGCATGGCGTGGTATTCGGCGTATTCGTCACGGATTTCACGCAAAGCGTCCATTTGGCGGGCGTTTTCTTCCATGCTGCGGAAGTTCTCGTCGTACCGGTCGTAATCCTCCACCGCTTCGCGTGCTTTGGTCAACGCGTGAGGAACGTCAAGCACACCCTGTTTGAAAATGTCGTCAAGCCGCGAGGGGGCGTCCGCCGACTGGATTTTGTACAGCAGCCGGCAGGCGGCGGCCGTCAACCCCATACGCGTCCACACGGATTCGTGGAAATTCTCGGCGTTCGAATACACCGCGCAACCGGGATAGACGGTGCGCAACTGGTCGGCGGTGAACGGCGAAGAGCGGTAGCCGTCCATCTTACGCGGGTCGATCTCATGGTTCCATGACACGTATTGACGGCGCACATTACCGCGCTCGTCGCCGGGGGACAGGTACAGGAATTTCGCGCAGGACAACGTCTCTCCACCCATACGATTCACGTACGTGTCCACGATGGCGCCCCACACCGCGGTCGGCGATCCGTCCTGAGCCGAACCGCGCAAATATACGGCTGTCCCGCCGTCCGTGTCGTCGGCCACAGCGGTCATACCACGCAGATACGTGTAATCGCTGCGTTCGGAACGCCCGGAATTCGAAGCCTTGTTGAATGCCGTGCCGGCAGGGTAGAGCAGGGAGTTCTGGGCGTCCACCAGCGTGGATTTGCCGGACTCGCTCGCCCCGGCAAGGAGCGTGATCGGCATGCCCGGATCCATGGAGGGGCGGAACACGTGGTAGCCCTCGTACGACCCCCAGTTGATCAGCTGGCGGCTGGCAAGCATCCAATGGTCAGCCATGAGTGCGTCGTCGGTCATGAGAGCCTCGTTTCCTCATCGTCGCGTACGGTATCATCCGATTGATGCTGATCGTTCCCGCTTCGCGTATCATCCAGCCACTGTCCGGCGAGTTCGGTGGTGAGCACGGCCGGCACCAGCGGCGTAATACGGTACATGTCGTCAGTGCCTTCGACAGCGGCAAGATACCCGTTGCTGGTGCACCGCGTAATCGCACTGTTGATACGTTTCATCACGCCTTCCTCATCGTTGCGTGCGGCAAGCCACCCGGCGCCCGTGGTCAGGGCGGCACGGATTTCATCAATGCTGATAATCCAGTTTTCAGACGGTTCGCGTGCGCTCTCATACCCGAGCACACGGATGCGCAGCAGCGCCAGCATCGCCGCTTCCTCGCGCGTCAACGATGCGCGGGTTTTCAAAGCGCGCGCCCCCAGGTCTTCCGCCAACACCGGACGGGCATACATCACCCGATATCGCGGAATATCCACCAGTTCCAGCAGATCATTGTTCAATGACTGCCGTATCTCGTCCACATGGTCGAGCGCCATCTCGTAAGTGTCACCAGTGATGAACCGATTGCGTTTGAGCTTGATGGCAACCGTACGCGCGTCGATATCCATCGTGCTCGTATCCCCGGGAAACAGCGCATGCGGATTATCCGCAGGGTCGGCGGTCGCATCCGCCGAGGGCGCGGGCATATCTTCCGTAACCGCGCCAGACATGTTCGATGCACCCAAATCAGCCATCATATCGGCAATATCATCGGCCATATGCCCGCTCTTTCCTTGATTGTTCCAACGTCATGCGTCCTCCTCGATAATCCCGCGCAGCGTATCGGTGTCGGCAAGAACCGGACGGGTTCGCCACACGCGTGTCGTGCCGTTCGCCGAAACGCAACGCCACCGCGCGAACTGTCCGGCATCATCCACACGCAACGCACCCAGAAAGCCGATGAGTTCACTTTCCCGTCGCTCCGAAGCATCCAGCTGGTTGAAACTCGCCGCAACATCCACACGCCCGTCGCGCATAATCGGGTCGCGCACAATCAGTGACAGCATATGGCGCAATCGTGGGCCACCCGCTTCAACCATCGTCCGCAAATCCGTCTCGGCGAACTTGGTGGCATCATCGTTTTCCGGTGACAGGCTGTCCAGACTTGGCGGTGCCGTAAACACCATCGGACGGGCCGGACGCGTCGGCAACGGGGACAGCGTGGCCGCATTCACGTCAAGCGAATACGGGCTCGGGGACGTCTCACCATCCTTGATATCGCGGCTGATTGCGGCAAACAAGCGGTTAAACGTGTCCAAAGCTGTACGATACCGCGTGTCGCTACGCTGCCGGACCAGACGGCTCACCGCCTCATCGGACACGCGAATCTGATGGCGGACATCCTCGATACCCTCGTAAATACGCTTCAGTTCCGCTCGCACCTGATTGAGCAGCAGATTCGACCCGCCGCGCAAATACGGGCTTCGCGCGATATCCTGCATTGCGTCATCAATCTGCCGACGACCCTCATCGGTGACAATCACTTGGAATGCGTCCTCAAAACGACGCCCACTATCCGATTCGCGCATTGAGCGACGGTAGCGCTCATGATACGCGGTGAGAATCTCATCCACGCTCATCGAATGCTCTTGCATCCGTCGGCGCAGCACGTCGCCGTTGTCGCGCTCCTCAAGCGCAAGCTCATGCAAATCAACCGGTACGCCACGCAAGGTGTTGTGCACAACAGCGATGATATCCTCGACATCCTGGTCGGTTAACGACTCCACCGCCTCGCCGCCGCGAAGCTTGTCAATCTCCTGCTCACGCTCACGGATTTCCGCTTCGAGCAGGCTGATGCGCTCGCTGGGATCAACCGTCAGACGTTTGCGGGCGTTCTCGACCTCCATGATGATGGAATTCGCCTGGGCGCCGGACAAGGCGCGTGTGGTGTCCTCAAGCTGGGACAGCGCATCGATTGCGCGATGGGCGCGGGCGGTCAGCCGGTACAGATAGTGGTGTGAGGCCGGGTCGAACGAATTCGCGAGCCACGCGTAATCACCTTCGCCTTCACGGGTGAGTTCAACAAGCGTCTGATGGGCGCTGTCCTGCGCGGTTTCGTCATCCTTGAGCTGCCAGTCGCCGCTGCGGGAAAGCTCCTCGATCGCGCCGGCAAGCCGCGCTTCGAGGGTTTCTTTGGGCAGTTCGGCGGTCAACGGTTTGAAACAGGTGCGCAGCAGTGCGACATACGCCATCGCATGATTGCGCAACAGGAGCCGGAGCACGCCTGTTTCGTAGACCGGCCGCAGCTGTTCAAGTTGCGCCCTCACGTCGCTCACGAGACCGCCTCCTCTGCTGATCGCACCGTCACTGCCGGTATGTTGCTCGGAATGTCGCGGGCGGCATACCAAACACCATCTTATCGGACATGCATGAAGACCTTGGGTGCCGCTAGTGTCTGCGGGCTATGCTGGAACAAGGATCCGGCATCGGACTGGCGTGATGCCGGACAAGGAGGACGATGATGACCACACAAGAGCGTCAACATGACGGGCAACGGACACCTGCCGCAGACATTGCGCACGACGTGCCACGCAACCGGCCGCAGCCCAACGGCAACGCCGCCATGAACCATGATCTCGCCCCGGACGGCACCGAAAAACACAATGCGAACATCGGCATCGCCGTCATCGCCGCGCTGCTGGCGAATGTGATGGTTGCGGTCGTGAAATTCGTGGTGTTCATGATCACGCATTCAGCCTCGATGCTGTCTGAAAGCGTGCACAGTCTCGCCGATTCCGGCAACGAACTCACGCTGATTATCGGCAACAAGCTGTCGCATCGGCCGCCGAGCCGCAAGCATCCGCTGGGCTGGTCCCGGGCGCGGTATCTCGCCTCCTTCATTGTGGCGGTCTCCCTGTTCGCCATCGGCGGCGTGTATTCGGCGAGCGAATCCATCGCGAAAATCCGCGAAGTCGTATCCGGCGGGCCGCAAGCGCATGCCGTGGATACGCACAGTATGGCCATCGTGCTGGTCGTGACTGTGATTTGCGCGGCGATTGAGGCGTGGAGCCTGCACAACGGTATCAAGGAGGCGAAGGAACGCTTCGAGGAAACGCATGATCCGGGTCCGTTCAGCCTCATCAAGTTCTGGAAAGGCACCAAGTCCAGCGATTTGGCGGTCGTACTCGCCGAGGACACGCTTGCCGTGGTGGGTCTTGCCTTCGCGTTCCTCGGCTCGCTGCTCGCGATTCTTACCGGCGACGAGATCTGGGATGCCATCGGCGGCACGAGCATTGGCGTCCTGTTGATTGTGGGCGCGTTGCTGTTGGGCGCGCAGGTTGCGTCGCTGCTGATCGGTGAGGGCGCGAGCGACCACACGTATCGCGTGATCACGCAGGTGTTGGCGGATAATCCTGATGTTGAACGGGTGCTCGCAGATCCTGCCGCCATGCATTTGTCCGAAAAGCGTATTCTTGTGCTGCTTAAAGTGCAGTTCCGCAACGAGACGGAGCTGGATGACGCCGCCGCGATCAACCGGCTCGAGGAGCAGCTGCGTGCAGCCATTCCGTATTACACGCTGGATATTGTCGTGGAACCGGACACGTATGATCCGGTCAAGGCTGCGAAGGTCGAGGACTGGGTGGACTGAGCCGTGTGGGAGTTTATGTCCTCGGCGGCCGTGATTGACAACAATCCCGGTGTCGCGTGGGAGTTTATCGCGTTGTTGCGGTTTCGCCGGTAAACTCCCATCGGGTTGATTTCATGGGCTGCGCCGTATCAACGATGTCGTTGGGAGATTATCCCGAAATCGCAATCAGCGGATTAACCTCCCGGGCGTTTATCGTGCTTCGGGTGGATTGAGCGCAATCTCCCGCAACCAGCTGAAGGTGGCGTCATATCAAGCCTCCGAATCCTCCGGCCCCCGCATGTTTTTCCCACGGTGAAAACCCGGAATGAACCAAGCCGCGGGAAGTTGGGTGAAGTGAAAGGTCAAGGTCAGGAGCCCGGGAGGGTTCCGGACGCGGGTCTACGAAACCGGCCGGCGGCATCTGGGTGCCGACGCGGCCGGCTGCCAAGCCGCGTTGGCTCCAAACGTGAAGGAGTACCGATTATGGCTATGTTTCCGGCTTTGATGAATGACACCATGTTCTCTGATCTGTTCGACGACCCGTTCTTCGCGGGTTGGCGTGACGCGGCTGACGAAGGCCGTCAGCTTGCCGCCGCTCAGTCGGGCAGCCTGATGAACACGGATGTGCGCGAGACCGATCACGGTTATGAGGTCGCGATGGATATGCCGGGCTTCAACAAGGACGACATCAACGTCGAGCTCAAGGACGGGTATCTGACCGTCTCAGCGCATCGCAATGATTCCAAGGAAGACAAGGACAAGGAAGGCAAGTGGCTGCGTCGCGAGCGCTACGCCGGTACGTGCAGCCGCACCTTCTACGTCGGCGACGACATGAAGGAGTCCGATATCCACGCCTCGTACAAGGACGGCACGCTGCATCTGCAGATGCCGAAGCAGGAGGCCAAGGCTCAGGTCGAGCAGGCTCATCGCATCGCGATTGAGGGCTGACGGCCAGTGCGCGCCGGTTGACGCTATGTGCCTGACATCCTTGCCGGTCGTGTGAATCAATGATGATGTCGCGCGATGGCGAGTGTTCGCGTCGCCCGCTGCTACGTTGCCTACGCTGACTGATAGGCGGGCGGCGACACATAGCCAAGACCTGATGATGGGGACGGAGGTGAAAGCCTCCGCCCCCATCATTGCGTTTGGGGGAGAACGGTTTTCTTCTCTGTCCGGCCACGTGTGACCGGCTGGTTATCACCGGATATCAGCCGTTGTTGTATCGGGGGTCTTGCATTTGCCGCTGGCGGATGGCTACGATGGTGTAGCCGCGGCGATGCGTGGTTTGGCGGGCGTTTGAAGCCGGCCAACAAACCGGCGATCAGGAAAGGAGCCTTGACATGTCTCGTATGATGATGCGTTCCATCGAAGGAATCTGCCATATGCGTCATATGACGGGCTTCCGGATTGTCGCGATGGTCGAGGGGCAAGCCACCCGGTAAGAATCGCGGTGAGCGGAATCGCGCAATGATACCGGTCGGGTCGTTGTTGACTCTCCGGTGTTGCGATGGACGCAACATTCGATGTGTCCGGATTCGCGTGAAGTAAGAGGACGACTGACGCGTATACCCACAGGAGGTGACGAGTATGGAATATCAGGTAAGTGGCGAAGAAACGGAAACGCCGGTGACATGGGAGCGCCGGATTTGGGAGCGCCGGCTGCAAGCGAATGCGGAATGGCAGCGGCGCCAGCGTACCCGGCGTCCGCAAGCCGGTCGGCGTGCCGGTGTCGGCGGGTATCTGCCCACGGTGTGACGAATCAGTCGCACCACGGCCGGGTTGGGTGATATGGCGGCTGAAAATCCTGATATCTCGCCGCGATGCAACTGTCGGATTGCATAACGCCGAGGTACCTCACGGCCTGGCCGATTCGACGCGGCGCGGATGGACGCTTGTCATTAACCCGCTGCCAAAGCGTTGCCGTTGTGCCGGTCCTGTGGTCATATCCCGAAACCCCGAGACGGAATATGAATGCCTGCCGGTAGGATGGAACCATCCGTGTTACGCGCAGGTAAACGCGTGAAACGGCACCCATTGGTGCGGAGCCAGACCGCGCCGGAAACGTTGCCGTGGTCTTCGCGGCACAACCAAGATAAGGAGGAGTGATGGGTCAGGATCAATCATCGGTATTTGATCTCGCGGCAGTCGCCGCAGCGTCCAACGGAGGGAACAACGACCCGCTGCTGCCTCCGGCACGATTCATCGGCGGCCCGCAGAAGCCGAGCAGCATGCCGTACAACAAGTATGTCGCTTACGACAAGCAGGTACCATTCGAATTCCCTGAGCGCACGTGGCCGAACAAGAAGCTGCGTCGCGCCCCGCGCTGGTGCTCCGTCGATCTGCGCGACGGCAACCAGGCGCTGGTCAACCCGATGGATTCCGAACGCAAGCTGCGCTTCTGGAACCTGCTGGTGTCCATGGGCTTCAAGGAGATCGAGGTCGGTTTCCCGAGCGCTTCGGAAACTGATTACGATTTCATCCGCATGCTGATCGAGCGTGAGCTCATTCCTGACGACGTGACCATCATCGTGCTCACCCAGGCGCGCGAGCATCTGATCCGCAAGACCTACGAGTGCCTGCGCGGCGCCAAGCGTGCGGTCGTGCACTTCTACAATTCCGTCTCCGTGCTGCAGCGTGAGGTCGTCTTCCGCAAAGACAAGGAGGGCATCAAGAAGCTCGCCACGGATGCCGCCGCACTGTGCAAGCAGCTTGAGGGCGAAGCCAAGGGCACGGATCTGTACTACGAGTATTCGCCGGAATCCTTCACCGGCACCGAACCGGAGTACGCGGTTGAGGTGTGCAACGCGGTGATTGACGTGATTAAGCCGACGCCGGATCATCGCATGATCATCAACCTGCCGGCGACGGTCGAAATGACCACGCCGAACGTGTTCGCGGACGAGGTCGAGTACGTTTCAAACAACCTCAAGGATCGTGATTCCATCGTCCTGTCCTTGCATCCACACAACGATGAAGGTATGGGCGTGGCGGCCACCGAACTGGCTGTGCTGGCCGGCGCCGACCGTGTGGAAGGCTGCCTGCTGGGCAACGGTGAGCGTACCGGCAATGTGGATTTGGTCACGCTCGGGCTCAACATGCTCACCCAGGGTATCGACCCGCAGATTGACTACTCTAACGTGCCGGAAATCCGCAAGACCGTCGAGTACTGCAATCAGCTGAAGATTTCCGAGCGTCACCCGTACGCCGGTAACTTCGTGTTCACCGCATTCTCCGGATCCCATCAGGATGCCATCAAGAAGGGCCTGGAAGCCCGTCAGGTGGCGGCCGAACGTGCCGGTGCCGACCTTGACAAGTTCGTCTGGCTGGTGCCGTATTTGCCGATCGATCCGAAGGATATCGGCCGCAGCTATGAGGCGATAATTCGCGTCAACTCCCAGTCTGGCAAGGGCGGCATGGCCTACCTGCTCAAGACCAATCACAATCTTGACCTGCCGAAGCGTCTGCAGATCGAGTTTGAGAAAGTCGTGCAGGCCTACGCGGACGAAACCAAGCGCGAAGTCAAGGATGAGGACATCTGGCGCCTGTTCAAGGACGAGTACCTGCCGGTCGAGGATTCCGGCGCCACGGCTGCCGGTGCAATCGTTGGCGACCATGGCGATGAGACTTTGAAGCAGTGGGGTCGTCTCAAGCTGCTCAATGTCTCTGTCTCCTCCGGTGAGGATGGTTCTGACACCGTAATCAAGGTGAAGATGCTCGACCGCGGCGCTGACCTTGCCGACAGCGGCGATGATCATATCCGCGAGCTGTCCGGCATGGGCAACGGTCCGATTGCCGCGTTCATCAACGCGGTGAGCAGCCTTGGCATCAACGTGTCCGTCATGGATTATGTCGAGCATACGATGACCGCGAGCACGGACGCCATGGCCGCCTCCTACGTGGAATGCCAGATCGGCGACGAGGGTGACAGCCAGATCATCTGGGGTGTCGGCATCGATTCCTCGATCATCACGAGCTCGCTGAAGGCGATTATCTCCGCCATCAACCGTTCCGAACGCTGAATAGCGCCTAGACTACGGGTATAATACGTGGGCCCGGCCGCCGTCGCAATACGGTGGCCGGGCCCACGTCGTTGTTGAGGGAAACTGACGGCGATTCGTGCAGTGACGCCCCGACAGCATGCCGGGATTCCGGGCATACCATATCCAACCGTCTACCGACACTGGCACGGCTCCCAACGTCGACAGACGCTTCTGCCGACACTGACCGGGGTCGTTGCGTCGGCAGAAGCGTCTGTCGATACTCACGGGGGTCTGAGCGTCGGCAGACGCAGATTGGGGTCAGTGGATTATTGATCGCCGGTCCCGCCTGTGGTGTTGCCGGTACTGGTCCCGCCGGTGGTGGTGCCGTTGCCGCCGGCATTGCCCTCGGTACTTGTACCGTTGCCGCCATTACTGCCGGCTCCACCGGTACCTGAGCCTGAGCCGCCGGACGTATCAGCGCCGGTATTGCCCGTATCCGTGTTTCCGGTCGAAGGTGCGGTGCCGGTTGCCGGGGTTGTTGCCGTCGCGGATGGGCTGCTGGGTCTCGACGAGGACCCTGAGTAGCGCTTCGCGCCGCTACTACTGCCGCGTCCTGTGCCCCATGTGCCGTCCGGTCCGCCGACTTTGCCGTCATCGGTTGCTGTCGGGAACGAGATGTTTTCGGTTCCGTTGAGCGCCTGCTTCATGAATTCGGTGAACAGGTGTACCGGGTATTCGGAGTGGGTGTACCCGTTGAAATCGACGATTTCCTGCGGATTGCCATTCGCATCCGGATACCACATGGCCCACGTGTTGATCAGCTGCGGCGTATAGCCGACGAAGGATGCCGCGTACGCATCGTTCGCGGTGCCGGTTTTGCCGGCGATGGTCCGGCCGATTGACCGTGCTTCCTTGCCGGTGCCGTATTGCACGGTGCCTTCCATGGCTTTGATGACCAGCGCACAATCGTTTTCTTCGAACACGCGCTCATCGCCGGTTTTTGCGGTATACAGCTCTTTGCTGTCAGAACTGAGTACTTTGGATACGCAGTGCAGCGTGTGTTTGACCCCGCCGGTGGCGATGGTGGCGTGCGCTTGGGTGAGTTCTTTGACCGTCACCGAGTTGATGCCAAGCACATCGTATGGCGAGGTCCCGTCGATATCGCTGGTGATGCCTGCAGCATGCGCGATGTCCGCGGTTTTCTGCGGGGTGAGCTTCTCGTTGAGCCGCATGAACGCGGTGTTGACGGAGTAGGCGGTCGCTTTGTACAGGTCTACGTAACCGTAACTCACGTTGCCTGAATTGGCGACCGAACTGACCAAGCCTTTGAAGGTTTGCGGTGAATTGCCGTTAAACATCGTGTTGAAGCTGACGCCGGCCTGTGCGGCACCGAGTAGTGCGAACGGTTTCATGGTCGATCCTGGCTCGTACGTTGCCTGCGTGGCGTTGTTGAGCTGGTGGGTCAAGTAATCGTTGCCGCCGTAGATTGATTTGATGCTGCCGTCTCGCGGATCCGCCGCCAATGCACCGATCTGCATGCCTTCCGGCATACCGGACGCACGGTTGTCGCCCACGGATTGCATTTGATTCTGCGTGTTCTGGTCGAAGGTTGTCACAATCTTGTATCCGCCGGTTTCCAGCTCGTCCTTGGTGAACGCCTTGGAATTGACCAGCTCCTGTTCGACCATGGTCAGCAGATACCCTTTGTATCCCTGATAGGTGTTTTCTGTGGTCTGGGTGACGACGGTTTGCGGCATGGCGGCCTCCTGCGCTTGCGCCGCGGTGATGTAACCGTCTTCTTTCATGATGCGGATGACGCGGTTGAATCGTGACGTCGCCTGCTTGGGACTGATTGCCGGATCCCACGTGCTTGGCGCGGGGATGATGCCGGCGAGCATCGCCGCTTCGGAAACGGTGAGATCTTTGGCGTCTTTGTTGTAGTAGGCTTTTGCGGCCGCTTGGATGCCGTACGCGCCTCGTCCGAGGTAAATCGTGTTCATATAGTTGCATAGCACGGTGTCTTTGGACTGGGTTTGCGCGATTTTGATGGCGAGGATCGCTTCGCGCATTTTGCCTTTGTATGTGGTCGTCTCACCCAGATAATACCGTTCCGCATACTGTTGGGTGATGGTCGATCCGCCTTGTCTTGACCCGGTACGCAGGTTGGTGACCAGAGCGCGGGCGATGCCGCGTAGGTCGATGCCTCTGTCTTGGTAGAACGTGCGGTTTTCGGAGGCGACGATGGACTGGCCGACATATTTCGGCAGGGTTGAGCAATCGATGATTTCGCGGTTTTGTGCGGCGTAGCTGCCGATTGGCGTCGTGCCGTCGGCATAGTAGACGGTGGTTTTCGCGGCCATCGCGATTTTTTCCGGCTGCGGGATTTCCGTGGTGACATACAGGTAGGCGAATCCTGCGGCGGCGATGGCGATGAAGCCGAGAATCAGGCCGAGCGACCATTTGAGAATACGATGACGGCCTTTGACTCGCGTTTTGGGGCCACGGCCTTCGGCGCGATGCGTACCCGGCCCGCTATGTCGTGTGGCACCGGCACGGCGCGATGTGGAGCCGGCGTTGCGCCGGCTGTGTGAGCCGTGTGCGCGGTGTGATCCGCGCGTGCCGCTGGTGTTGCGGGACGCGGTGCCGAAGGTTTCGTTAGACCTGCGGGAATCGTATGCGTTGCCCCCCGTGCCGCGCGTGGATGATGCGCTGCGTGCGCTGCGCGGGCGTGATGAAGCACTACGTTTCTGTGAAGCCATGCTTGCCACCGTAGCCGGAGCACCTGAAAAATCGGCTGTTCTCATCGGAATCCACACAAATCGAGGCGGTTGGAGGGCGAAGCATCCTGTAGTGGCCTGTAGTGGTTCTTGTCCGCGCGTCGGTTCATGTGGTGTCGGCAGGATTGTGAGTATTGACGATGGGCGACGAATCCCATAAACCGGTCAATCGGTCTTCAACTGTCTGAACAATGATGATATGTCGCTGCATGTTCCGTCGATTTGTGATGTTTCTTGCCGGTTTCGACTGTGCTTCTCCAAACGAAACGGTATGCTTGAAGTTTGGAATAACGCAACGCTTAGTTAAGAGGAGTCCAAATGAGCATTCGCGTGGCAATCGCTGGCGTGGGTAACTGCGCCTCGTCTCTCGTTCAGGGCGTCGAATATTACAAGGATGCCAAGGACGATGAGAAGATCCCCGGCATCATGCACAACGTGTTCGGCGGGTACCGGATCAAGGACATTGAGTTTGTCGCGGCGTTCGATGTTGATGCCGCCAAGGTCGGCAAGGACCTGAACGAAGCCATCTTCGCCAGCATGAACAACACGTACCAGTTCTGCAAGGATATGCCGGTTTCCGGTGTCACCGTGCAGCGCGGCCCGACCGGTGACGGTCTTGGCGAGTACTACCGTCAGGTCATCACCGAATCCGACGCCGAGCCGGTGGATGTCGCCCAGGTGCTGCGCGACACCAAGGCCGACATCCTTATCAGCTACCTGCCGGTCGGTTCCGAGCAGGCTGACAAGGCGTATGCCCAGGCCGCCATCGATGCCGGCTGCGCGTTCGTGAACTGCCTGCCGGTGTTCATCGCGTCCGACCCGGAGTGGGCTGACAAGTTCCGCAAGGCCGGTCTGCCGATTGTCGGCGACGATATCAAGAGCCAGGTTGGCGCTACCATCACGCACCGCGTGCTTGCTCGCCTGTTCGAGGACCGTGGCGTGCGTCTCGACCGTACGTACCAGCTCAACGTCGGCGGCGACATGGACTTCATGAATATGCTTGAGCGTAAGCGTCTGGAATCCAAGAAGATTTCCAAGACCCGCGCTGTCACTTCCATCGTTCCTCACGAGATGGATCCGCATAACGTGCATATCGGCCCGTCCGATTATGTCGCGTGGCTTGAGGACCGCAAGTTCGCGTTCGTGCGTCTTGAGGGCACGACCTTCGGCGATGTTCCGCTGAATCTTGAGTACAAGCTCGAGGTGTGGGATTCCCCGAACTCCGCTGGCGTGGTCATCGACGCGCTGCGTGCCGCGAAGATCGCGCTCGACCGTCATCTGGCCGGCCCGGTGCTGTCCGCTTCCGCGTACTTCATGAAGTCCCCGGCTGTCCAGCATGAGGATAGCGAGGCGAAGGCGCTCGTCGAGAAGTTCATCACCGGCGAGTCTGAAGCCAATGAGGCGCAGCTTGATGCTGATGTCGCGGCGGCGAAGGCCGCAGGCAAGGACGTGTGGCACGCCTGATTGGGTGCGTTGCGTGTCTGGCGACAGATGATTGTTGAGTTGGCCGCCAGATGCCGTGATTACCCGTTATTGATTACCGTCTGCTGACGCTGAGAAATTTCTCGGCGTCAGCAGACGGTTTTTCATTGCGGTGGTGGTGTGGCAGGGGGGCGGTATCTGTCTGTGGCGTGATTGCTGTGTTGCACGGCGACGTGATTGGGGCGGTGTTCCGGCACATGCGGGCCATAGTTGCCAGTGATGCGACTGGCCAGTCGCACCGGGATGAGATACGTCCTATGCCCAGTATCCACCGTGGCGCAATACGCAAACGCCGACATGGAATCAAACAATCCCATGTCGGCGTTCAGATGTTGCAGTCGAGCGGCTCGGAACAGCCAGTCCTCCGCCGGCCCCAAATAGGCACTCGGTCAGACTTCGGTCAGCCCAAAGTCAGTCTTCAGCCGGCTCTCAGAGTAGCCACCCGTCCCGTCTCATCCGAGCAGCGGGGCGACTTGCTCCTCGTACGCGGTGAGCGCGGTGTCGATCACGTTGTGCATGTCGTAGTACTTGTACGTGCCCAGGCGTCCGCCGAACACGACCTTCGGCTCCTGCGCGGCCTTCGCGGCGTACTGCTCGTACAGCGCCTTGTCTTCCGCTGTGTTGACCGGGTAGTACGGCTCGTCCTCGCGAGTGGCGAAGCGGCTGTACTCCTCCCAGACCACCGTCTTGTCGGGGTTCTGGGAGTCCTTGCGCTCGGGGTTGAAGTTCTTGAATTCGATGGCGCGAGTGTACGGCACGTCGGAATCCGCGAAGTTCATGACCGGGCAGCCGAAATGGTCGCCCTCGTCGTAGCGGACTTCCTTGAAATCGACGGTACGCCACTTGAGATCGCCGAGCTCGTAATCGAAGTACCGGTCGACTGGACCGGTGTAAACGACCGGCACCTTGCCGACAAGCGCCTTCTTGTTCAGCGGCTGGGATTCGTCGAAGAAATCGGTGTTCAGGGTTACGTGGATACGCGGGTCGTCGATCATGCGCTCCATCCACGCGGTGTAGCCGTCCTTGGGCAGGCCTTCCCACGTGTCGCGGAAGTAGCGGTTGTCATAGTTGAAACGCACGGGCAGGCGCTTGATGATGCCTGCCGGCAGTTCACTCGGATCGGTCTGCCACTGCTTGGCCGTGTAGTTCTTGATGAACGCCTCATACAGCGGACGGCCGATGAGCGAAATGCCCTTGTCGTTGAGGTTGGCCGGGTCGGTGCCGGCGAGTTCGCCCGCCTGTTCGGCGATCAGTGCCTTGGCTTCAGCCGGGGTGTAGTGCGCGTGGAAGAACTGGTTGATGGTGCCCAGGTTGATCGGCAGCGGGAACACTTCGCCGTTGTGCGTGGTGTAGACGCGGTGGACATAGTCGGTGAATTCGGTGAAACGGTTAACATATTCCCAGACGCGCGGGTTGGATGTGTGGAACAGGTGGGCGCCGTACTTGTGGATTTCCGCGCCCGTTTCTTTGTCCATGTACGAGTATGCGTTGCCGCCGATATGATCGCGCACGTCGATGATTTCCACCTTCGCGCCATGCTTTTCGACCGCCTGTTGCGCCACGGTCAGGCCGAACAGGCCTGCGCCGACGATTACCAGATCCGCGTCCATACGTACCTTTCTGCTGTAAACCGCTTACTGCTGGGGCGATGCTGTATCGTCCGCCCCGTCCCCCATGCGGGAACCATTGGATTCCAGTCTAGTCCATCGTGCGCCTATTGCCGGAATCGCACGGATGCAACTGGCATAACGGGGTCCAGCGCCGCAATACAAAAGCCCGGTGATAATGCTGGATGAACCGCTGCATCATCACCGGGCTGCGTGTCTTATTGCCGATTAGGCGAACAACACCTTGAACAGGAATGCGCCGAGGATCGCGCCGAGAATCGGGGCGACCACGGGGATCCATGCTTCGCCCCAGCGGGAACCGCCCTTGTGCGGAATCGGCAGCAGCTGGTGCAACAGACGCGGCATCAAATCGCGAGCGGGGTTAAGGCCGGGACCGGTCGGGCCGCCCATTGAGGTGACCAGACCCCACACGATGAAACCGACCACGATGGACGCGGCCGCCGGATCTTTCTGACCCCACGGCATGGACAGGCAGCACAGCGCGCCGATTACGAGCATGAAGGTGCCGAAGAACTCGTTGAGGAAGTAGTTCACGCGGTCGTTTTCGGCATCAGTGGTGCAGAAGGTACCGAGGATTGCTTCGGCGTCTTCGGTGTCACGGTAATGCGGGTAGTAGGTGACGTAGACGATCAGCTGGCCGACGATTGCGCCAAGCAGCTGGGCGATGATGTACGGCAGCACCTCGTTCCATGGGAACATGCCGTTGACCGCCTGGGCGATGGTCATAGCCGGGTTGATGTGGGCGCCGGAGACCGCGCCGAACATGAGCACGGGGAACATGACGCCGAAGCCGTAGCCCATGGCGATGTTCAGCCAGCCGGCGTGATGGCCTTTGGTGTTCTTGAGTTCGACATTGGCGACGGAGCCGTTGCCGAACACCATGAGGATGGCGGTGCCGACGAATTCGGCGGCTAGTTTGACGAAAAGTGAGTAAGTCACTGCTCTGCTTCTCTCTTGTTTTTGTCTTTCTTGTGTTGTCCGCTCTTGCACGAAGCAACGAATGGATTCGCGTGCCTGGGCGCCTGTGCCTCCATCGGCCGCATGACTCCCAAGCGTGATAGGCGGGGGTCGGCGCCTGCCGGCTTTGGACATGATTAGCCCGCGGCAGGGTTCGTGGATGGATGCGCCGGACGTCGGCGCAAGTGTCAGTGTAGCGGAAACCGTAGTCTTGGTCGCCTGATGGTAGGTGACGGTTGCCGAATTCGTGTGGCATCCATCGTGATGCTCGTGATTCGCCGGCGGCCAGGCTGTTGTTCGGCTGCGGATTCGTCGCGGTTCGGTTGTGCGTCGGTTGTGCCTCGGTTGCGGCTCAGGCACGCTCCCCGGGAATGCGACACGCCGAGAAGAGGGATAAGTTGCGTTCGAATCAGAGACGAGTATAGTAATCACTCGGTTCGAGAAATCGACTAACCAACTTGCCCCTTTAGCTCAGTTGGTTAGAGCAGCTGACTCTTAATCAGCGTGTCCGGGGTTCGAATCCCCGAGGGGGCACTTTCAACCGCAGCCATGGCTGCGGTTTTTTGTTTTCCGGCACGTTGTTCCACAATTCCGGTGCGCGGATACCTAAGGTCGGAATCTTGACATCTTTCGTTGCTGCTTCGATGTTGTGAGTTATTGAGAGGGAAGCCTGATATCTCGCGGCTGGTGCTTGGTGCATTGTCCTGAACATCGCCAGGCTCTTGGGTGCACAGCGGACAGGATGTGCGTGGAGACAGCAGTGATGGGCACATCGACGATGAATCTATCGGGGGGTGTCCCTATGTAATTTGTCAAGTGCGTTTGATGCGGGGGTGTGTCGTGTCTTGTCGTGGTCTGGGGGCGTGTGCGGGGGTTGTTTCGGTTCGTGGTGGTGTCGTTGTGGTGGTG
>Ga0256406_1003057_pt1 | contig 21790 bp, 18 predicted proteins | sample RumenRJG_03DNA_FD_185986 | JGI IMG/M metagenome (GOLD analysis project Ga0256406, IMG submission 185986) | Bovine rumen microbial communities from Lethbridge, Alberta, Canada - RJG_03 | ecosystem: Host-associated > Mammals > Digestive system > Stomach > Rumen | place: Canada: Alberta | collected... | reverse complement strand
CAAGCACATCCTATATTTGGCCAGATCACTAAAAACACGACAATCATTCTTATCTATATGGGAAAAATTAAAGGATTTCTCTTTGCCGTACGACATAGAGAAATCCTAATGACCGATTTGGGTTTATCCATTTGAAGAAAAGTTCCACGTTCCATCGTTCTCTATAGAGTTCTGCGATGGTAAGAGCATCGCATTCCAAATGGTTGGTGATGAAACGGTAGAGATTTCCCGTGGCAAAGTCTTCATAGACTACCATGCGAAATTCCTCTGGGTACTTCTGCTTGGAGTTTTCCTTAGTAAGTCTGACAATCTCATCACTGATAACACCTGTCTGCTTATCAACAGGCATGGACTTTACAATCTCATGCATGTTGTCCTTAGCTCTTGTTACAAAGAATGCGCCATTCTTGTGGATGACATTGAAGAGCCTGTTGAAGTCCACATACCCTTTGTCTATCAGAAAGATAGTTCCCATCTCGACACAGATTTCATCCAAAGCGTTAACATCGTGAACCGATGCTTTGGTCAAAAGCACGAATACTGGGAGATTGCCTCTCAAATCAAGCTGGGTATGCAGTTTAATGCCACCCTTCTTCTTTCTGATTTTTGCCTAAGGACAGAGTTTGAGACAGAGACTGATGGTACTGCTGTCGAACGCATAGACCATGTTGTCAATGTCAAGTCTGAAGCTATCCTTCGCATAGAGCGGACGCACCTTTTTGATAAGGACTTGCCCCAATTCCGCATAGATATGCCAATCTCTGAGCTCATTCGCCTTAGCCAAAGTATTGCGAGGGACGGCATAGCTAATACCGCAGTGATAGAGCTTATGGGTAACAGCCAACGCATTCAGGCTTGCCTCTATATCGCGCAGACTTTTCTTATCAGCATATTGAGCCAGGCACATAACCAGCAACTGGTCATGACAAGTGAGGTTTCTCACCCTGTAATTGCCTCTGTACTTGACAACAATATCATTGAATTCCCTACGAGGTATGAACTGCATAATCTGTGCGAAGACGCTCTTTCCGAAATTCATATAACGCGCTTCTTTGATAAAGACTGCAAAGTTAGTCAATTCAAATCGTGTACAAGAAATATAGAGTCTAAATCATTCTATTTTAATAATTTATATTTAAATCGTCTCGTCTTAACGGGACACTAGTGAAATTCGACATATAATATTGCCAGTCAAACTGAAAAAAGTGGTACCTTTGTAAATGTAAAGATAAGATAGTAGAACCACTAAATAGCAAGCATTATGTCCAAGCGCGAATACATCATAGCCAACCGCAAGTGGTTGGAGAACAAAGCCAAGGAGGAGGGCGTGAAAGTCCTTCCCAAAGGCATCTATTATAAAGTGTTGAAGGAGGGAGACGCTCATGGTGCACAGCCTCAGAGACGAAGCATCGTCACCGTTCACTACACCGGCTGGACCATCGACGGCAAGAAGTTCGATAGCAGTCGGGGTGGCACGCCGATTGCCCTGCGACTGAGCGACCTGATAGACGGTTGGGGCATCGCCCTGCAGCAGATGCATGTCGGTGATGAGTGGGAGCTATACATCCCGGCAGAGATGGGCTACGGCAAGTTTTCTCAGCCCGGCATCCCAGGTGGTTCCACCCTCATCTTCGACATTGAGTTGATAGGGGTGGCGTAATATAATAGGAGGGAGCTTATGAAATTCGCATTCCTGTTATTCCTTCTCCTGCCCATCGCCGGTCAGACTTACGTGGCGTGGCGCACGTGGCAGCTGCTGCCGGACATCATGCCCTTGCGCATGGCCGTCGTGGGACTGATGGTATTGGCTTTTGTAACGTTCTTCGTCGCCATGTCGGGGGCTATCGACCGTTGGCCGATGTCCTTGGCGACATTCACTTATGAGGTGGGAACATCCTGGCTGATGATCCTGCTCTATCTCTTTTTTGTCTTCGTCTGTCTCGACGTGCTGCGTCTCTGCCATGTAGTTCCTTCCGCTGCTCTGCATAGTAACGGATGGCTGTCAGGAGGTATAGCCGTCGCACTGACCGTTTTGTTCACCCTCGCTTACTTCCATTACAACGACAAGAAGCGCGTGGACATGGTGGTGATGACGAAGAAAGATATGAAAAAAGACGTGAAGCTTGTTCTTGTCAGTGACCTCCATTTGGGCTATCACAACACACGCACAGACCTTCACCGTTGGCTCACGCTGCTGAAGGCAGAGCATCCCGATGCTATCCTCATTGGCGGTGATCTCATCGACGGCAGTTACCGGCCGGTAGCACAAGAGCACATGGCTGAGGAGTTCCGCAGTTTGGACATTCCAGTCATCGCCTGCTTAGGCAATCACGACTACTATACGGGGCTCAATGCCGACTTGCAGTTCTGTCGTGACGCCGGCATCATGGTGCTGCGTGACAGGGCTATATTCTTGGATGGGATAGGCAATATCACTGTCATCGGCCGCGACGACCGCACCAACCGCCAGCGCAAGTCGCTCTCTGAGGTTATGCGTGGGATAGACAAGTCTCGTTTTCTTATAGAGCTCGACCATCAGCCCTATCATTTGGAAGAGGCAGAGGTCAATGGTGTGGATTTCGAGTTTGCCGGACATACCCATCACGGACAGGTGTGGCCCATCAGTTGGATAACGGATGCCATCTATGAGGACGCCTTCGGTCCGCTGCGCAAAGGACAAACCCAGTATTACGTGAGCTCCGGACTGGGTATCTGGGGTGCCAAGTTCCGCATTGGCACACAGTCGGAATACCTTGTGCTGACCATCAGACAACAGTAACCTTCAAGTGGCTGCTACCACCCATAGAACTTTCCGCCGTCATTGCACATCTTCTCCCAGTCGGACTTCCGATATAAATCCTCCGGCGCGTTTTTTCTGCTTATTCTTGCCTCTCCGGAAGATGAACACCAGGAGGACGAGGATAAGTATGCTCCCATGTTAAGTTACCTATTTATTAGTTGTGTGGTGATGTGTTCTAGAAGAATGGCGACGAGACGGTTACGCACCCTCTACCGTCTGATGCTGGTCATCAACCACCACCGAGACGAGGGCGAACCGGTGTTCAACGAAATAGAATAGCCCATCTGATCATTTGCAGCAGCCACACAACAGAGCGAGGTTGCGGCAAAGTTTTATCAAGAATTTGAGAAACTCAAAGAATTTGGCTTAAAACATTTTGAGAAAAGTGTCGAGATTTTGAGCATTAAAGCCTTCAGCATTGCACGTCGCACAATCCACTCAACATCTCTGGGCGAAGACTTGCAAAACCATGCGAATTAGTTTTACTAAATCCCTTAATTCACACTAACTTAATGTATAAGACCTGGCGTTCACTTATTGCGCCATCGTTACTTCTTTGAGTAATCTCTCCGAGAAGCGGCTTGAATTTTTGACAGCCTATAAAGAAAGAATAACGTTCTTCCTAAAATAAGAGCCTTTGGGGATGTTTATTGATACAAATGGACTCTTTTGAAGTACTCTCGCTTAGGATAATACCATTGAGGTTAGGATTTATGGCGGCCTGCGGCCTGCTCATCGGGTAGCCTCAATGGTATAGGTGAAGCTGTCTGCGCGGTAGTAGCCAATATTGTACTCTACGGGCATTCCGTTGATATCATAGACAAAGCGCTCGCGGATGAGTATGGGGTCGTGCTCGTCGATGTCGAGCTTTTCCGCAATGAATGGGCCTGCGGCGCGTGCCCTTATCGATTCCTTGCTCACCTTTACCACCACGTGGTACTGTTTCTCTAAAATCTCGTAAAGCGGCGTGGCGTAGTTCTCGTCGCCGGTCAGTGGTATGGCAGGATTGAAATAGCTCACGAAGAACACGAAAGGAAAGTCCTTGTTGCCACGCAGACGCTCCAAGACCATGCAGCGCGTGGTCTTGTCGTCGGGCTGGAGCTGAAAAAAGTTGCGTATCTCCTCGTCTTGTGGAACCTTGAAGCTGATATGCAGCTCATAGTTCCTTACTTCGACACCGAGCCGTCTCATCTCCTGCGAGAAGCTCTGCCAGCCCTGCACGCCACCAACGATGCCCTTCATGGCCACCTTTGTGCCCACGCCGCGCTTGCGAACGAGCAGCCCCTCATACACCAATTTATTGATGGCTTGGCGTAAAGTGTTCCGGGAGATGTGTAATTGTTCAGACAACTCCACCTCGTTTGGCAGAAACTTGCCCTTTCTGTATTGGTCTTCCTTGATAAGCCTTCTCAGCAATTCCTCTGCCTGAATGTGCAAAGGTGTCTCCGATTTGTGGTCTAACTCCATGATTTTCCTTTTTGCGTGCAAATATAACATTTTTAAAAAAAACATCCAAAAAAACTTGTGGGTTTCCTTTGTACTTATTATCTTTGCACATATAATTAATGTTCAAACAATTATATTGTATCAAATGAGACAGGCCAACTATGACAAATATCCGTCAACCAAGATAAGCGGCGCCATATGGCAGGGCTGGAACTGCATCCTTGACCGGCTGGCAGAGGTCTTTGGCAGCAGCAGCGTGTGGGCCGTGGACCTCTATGCCGGCACCCTCGAGGAAGAGATCGTGCAGGCTTTCCGGCGTGTGGGCAGAAAGGTCGTCCTCACCAGAGACCTGATGAGGAGCGAGGAGGACATAGTGAGTATGACCCGCAGGTTTATGACCGACGACGTGCTTTTCGGCTACATCTCCAATGTGCGCCTTGAGGAGTATTTCGACGGGGAGAAAGTGAGAGCCCTCAAAGAAAGCCTGCGAAAGGAACACCTTATAATAATAGGTACCGGTGCGGCCAGCCTCGTGCCCGACGATGTGCCGGTGGTCTATGCCGATATGGCGCGATGGGAGATACAGCAACGTTTCCGCCGCCATCAGGTCAGAGGACTTGGGGTGGACAATCACGAGGAGGCACCCTCGCTACAGTACAAGCGCGGATTCTTCAACGACTGGAACATCTGCGACCGACACAAGCTTAGCCTGGCCAGGTCGGGGCGCATAGCCTACTGGATAGACACCAACGTGGCGGGGCAGCCCAAGATGATAAGCCACGACACGTTCGTCTCAGGCATCAGGAAGACGGCGCGGAGGCCTTTCAGGCCTGTTCCTTTCTTCGACCCGGCTCCGTGGGGAGGACAGTGGATGAAGCGTGTGTGCGACCTCGACCGAGGCGTGGCCAACTTCGGCTGGTGCTTTGACTGCGTACCTGAGGAGAACAGTCTGTACCTTGACGTAGAGGGAACGCGCTTTGAGCTTCCCTGCCAGGACTTGGTCATGTTTGAGACGCGCGACCTCTTGGGTGAGGCGGTGGAGAGCCGGTTCGGCAAAAGTTTCCCCATCAGGTTTGACTTCCTCGACACGGTGGGCGGAGGCAACCTTAGCCTGCAGGTGCATCCCACAACGGAGTTCGCGCATGAGAACTTCGGCATACACTACACCCAGGACGAAAGCTACTACCTGCTCGATGCCGAGCCTGGAGCAACGGTCTATCTCGGGCTGAAGGAGGGCATAGACGCAAAGGCCATGATAAGCGACCTGCGGGCGGCCCAGCATGGCGGTACGGTGTTTGACGTGGAGAAATATGTGAACCGTTGGCCCGCAAGGAAGCACGACCATTTCCTCATACCCGGCGGAACGGTACACTGCTCGGGCGCCGGCGCGCTGGTGCTTGAAATCAGCTCCACCCCCAACATCTTTACTTTCAAGCTGTGGGACTGGCAGCGTCTTGGTCTTGACGGCAAGCCGCGCCCCATCAATATAGAGCGGGGAAGGCAGGTCATCGACTTTGGCCGCGACACGGACTATGCGCGCCGTCACCTCATCAATCAGGTCGAGACCGTGGCAAAAGGCGACGGATGGACGGAGGAGCGCACGGGGCTGCATCCCAATGAGTTTATCGAGACCCGCCGCCACTGGTTCACCGCGCCCGTTGCCCATCACACTGATGGCGGTGTAAACGTACTCAATCTCGTGGCTGGCGACGAGGCCCTCGTGGAGAGCCCGTCTGGGGCCTTCGAGCCCTTTGTGGTGCATTATGCGGAGACTTTCGTGGTGCCAGCCTGCGTGGGTGAGTACACCATCCGTCCCTATGGCGCGTCAGAGGGCAAGCAGTGTGGTACCATAAAAGCTTATGTGAGAACTTAAAAACTATAGAGATGAAAGATAATAAAATAGTCATGATTGCTGATGACGACGGGCAGGTACAAGTGCCGTTCTCAGACCGCCGGGTCTGCTACCACAAGGAAAAGAAAACCGGCGTAGCCATCTCACGGCTAGGAGCCAGCAAGGCTGTTAACCTTGGCGCCTATTACTTTGCTGTTAACAAAATGAATGAATGAAGATGATGCCCTGCATAAAAAAAATAATTCTTTCAATGCTTATGCTTGGCATGTACGCCTCGCCAGGTCTCGCCAAGGAATATTGGTCTATAGGAAGCAAGGATAATTCCAGCTCAGACCTGGCGTTGGGTCCATCTGGGTATAAGGGATTTCTGGCGAATGACTTTGGCTTTGAGGACCGTTATTACCTCATAGGAAAGTCGGTGGCCAAACGTGATTTTGCTTACGTTCTTCCAGGTCCCAATGACACGTGGGGAGGCACTTGGGGTACCTCCGGATGGCGTACCCATGAGGACAACATACTCTTCACGGTTAAGAAAAAGGCGGGCAAAGGAATCTTTACTTTACTTCTGGACCTTGTGGACTCAGACCCCAAGGGCTCTGTGGTGAAGGTTACGGTCAACGGTCATGCACGTAAATTCAGTATCAGGGGAAAATGGGTAAAGGCACTTTCCGGTGACCTTTCAAAAGCGCAAGGGCAGACTTTGGAAGTGCCCATTGATGTCAGAGAGCTTAATACCAATGGCAATACGGTGACCATCTCGGTTCTGGAGGGCGGCTGGATCTGTTTTGACCGTGTGGCTTTTTCTGGACCTGAGGGATTAGTGCTGGGCGCTCCCGACGGGGAGGTCTATGTGAGGGGCGTAAGGGCTGCAGGGTATGAGATTTCCTCGAATGGTAATAGAACACAGCCGTTGCTCGTCGATGTGGAGCACCTTGCGGGGAAGCCGCTCCTTAAGGTACTGCTCGACGGTAGGCAAATTTTTTGTGCAGCTGTAGATTCGGCGCGCTACGTGTTTGAGGCACCTATGCCCGCTGTGTCCAGACGCACGAGGAGCCGTTATGTGGTGCTTGCCTCTGGCAGGGTCGTCCAGAAAGGCATGGTGGAGCGTACACCGCAGAGGACAGCCTCATTGGCCGACTATGTGGATACCAGCATCGGTACGGCACACTCACGCTGGATGATAGCACCGGGTCCGTGGATGCCTTTTAGTATGGTGAAGCTTAGTCCTGACAACCAGAACATGGGCTGGCAGGCAGGCTATCAGCCGACATTCGAGACATTGGGCTGCTTCAGCCACATACACGAGTGGACTATGGGCGGACTTGGTGTCATGCCCACCAATGGCAAGTTGTTTACAAAGGTAGGAGACCAGTTTAGACCTGACGAGGGCTATCGCTCGCGGATAGACAAGTCCTCGGAGCAGGCACCGCTGGGCTATTATCGCGTATTCCTCACCGACACGCAGATAGACGCGGCTGTGACGGCCACCGAGCGTGCAAGCTTTATGAAGTTCAAGTTCCCTCAGGACAAGGATGGACGCTTGATGATTGACCTGCACATACAGGCAGAATACGACTACAAGATAGTGGACGTGAAGGTGGACAAAGTGGGCGGAAACCGCATAGAGGGTCGCTGTCACCAACTTTCACCGCGTCCCACAGTGTGGAGCAATGATGCGGACCAGGAATACACCGTTAATTTTGTGATGGAGTTCGACGCTCCTATAAAGAAAGTGGGTGGGTGGAAGAACGACAGCCGCTTTGAGGGCGGCACCTTGCAAGGCTGTAATCTCAAGGATGCCGGAATGTATGTGGAGTTCGACACCAAGGCTCACCCTGTAGTCCAGGTGAGAACCGGCATATCGTTGGTGAGCATTGCCAATGCGGCCGAAAATCTCAAGAAGGAGATCACAGACCCCTTTGGCTGGAACTTTGACGCAGTGGTGCAGCATCAGAAGGCGGTGTGGAATAACATCTTTGACCGCGTGAAGATTACAACCAGCGACAGGATGGAGAAAGTGCGTTTCTACACCAATATGTACCGTGCGCTCTGCCGTAACCGATGGAGTGACGTGAACGGAGAATGGATGACACCTGACGAGAGGGTGGGACGCTTCGCCAATCCTGACCACATGGCCCTTGGCTGTGATGCCTTTTGGAACACGTTCTGGAACCTTAACCAGTTCTGGAACCTCGTAACACCAGAATGGTCATCGCGCTGGGTACACTCGCAGCTCGCCATGTACGATACCAGTGGCTGGCTAAGGGACCTGCGGGCATGGAGTATATTCCCGTCATGGTGGCCGAGCATGAGATTCCGCTCATGGTCTCGGCATGGCAGATGGGCATAAGGGACTACGACCCCCAGAAAATGTTTGAGGCCATCAAAAAGATGCAGACAACTGCAGCCGCGCACGTGGCAGGCGGTTTTGCGGGAAACCGAGACCTCATGCCTTATCTGAAGTATCACTATGTACCCTTTGAGAAAGGCCGTTTCTCCAATACAATGGAATATTCCTTTGACGACTGGACCGTGGGGCAAATGGCCAAGGCACTGGGCAGATATACGGACTACAGCACTTTTAACAACAGGGGGTACTGGTGGCGGAATGCCATCAATCCTGAGAGCGGTTACTGCCAAATGAAAGATACATTAGGCCGGTTTGTGAAAGACTTTGACCCGTTCCATTCGGGTGCCAACTCGCAGTACGTGGAGGGAAATGCTTGGCAGTTGACCTATTTCGTGCCGCAGGATGTGCCGGCACTCATCTCGATGATAGGCCGCAAGAATTTTACAGACAGACTGGAATGGGGCTTTACGGCCAGTGAGCCGTGGCGATACAATGCGCCCAACGATCAGTATTGGGACTATCCCGTGGTGCAGGGTAACCAGCAGTCTATGCACTTTGCCTTCCTGTTCAACTGGGCCGGGAAACCGTGGCTCACGCAAAAATGGTCAAGATCCATCATTGACCGTTACTACGGATGTGGAACCGCCAACGCATATCTTGGTGATGAGGACCAAGGGCAGATGAGCGCATGGTTTGTCATGGCTGCCTTAGGTCTTTTCCAGACCGACGGCGGCTGCCGAACGGATCCCATCTATGAGATAGCCAGTCCACTGTTTGAGAAAGTGGAGATAGACTTGGGCGGAAGATATGGACGCGGCGAGAAGTTCACCATTATCGCACACAATGCGTCAAGAAAAAACAAGTATGTACAGCGGGCTACGCTCAACGGACAGGAACTCAATACATTCAGTTTTCCTGCCGCGGAATTGCTCAAGGGCGGTAGCCTTAACTTGGAAATGAGTGATAAGCCAAACTATAATTGGGGAATTGGACAATGAAAATGAACGTTGCAAAAAACAAGCGTATGACAAAGGGTGCAAAGTATGCAAATGGAGTGGAAAGTCTATGTTAGTAATTGTCACAATGCTGGCGATGTGTCCTGTGGGAGTCAAGGCCCAGACGATGCACCTTTCAAAATATGTAAATCCCAATATCGGAACGGCTCATTGCAGATGGTTCTTCTACACCCCGGCTGCAGTCCCGTTTGGCATGGCCAAGCCTGCTCCATCCACCGACGGTCACCTCGGCAACCCAAGTGGCTGGGAGGCGGTGGGCTACGACTGTCGTCACCGGTCCATAGAGGGCTTTGCTAACTTTCATGAGTTTCAGATTGGGGGCGTGGTTTTTGCTCCGACTGTAGGCCGACTGCTGACCTCTCCGGGAGAATTGGATAATCCTGACGAGGGCTATCGCTCGCGTTTTGACAAGCGCGACGAGACTGCACGTCCCGGTTACTATTCGGTGATGCTGAAAGACTATGGTGTGAAATGTGAGCTGACAGCCTCTAAGCATGTGGCTTTCCACCGTTACACTTTTCCCAAATCGGAACAGGCTCACGTCATCTTCGACATCGGCCACAAGCAGGGTGAGAGTGGGGAAGTAAAAGATGCCTTTGTAAGGTGTTCCAAAGACGGCACAGTGGAAGGCTATGTCACAACGTTGCCCGTCTATGTGAACATCTATCAGAAAGGGGCTGATGTAAAGATGTACTTTTATGCCAAAGTCAGCAAGAAGCCCACATCGATAGGAACTTTCCTTTCAGGGAAAATAAGTGATGGCGTCGGGTCAGCCTCGGGGAAAGGCTGTGGTGCTTATATGACGTTTTCCACCGCTGAGGAAGAGCCTGTAGAAATAAAAGTAGGCTTGTCTTACACCTCCATTGAACATGCTCGGGAGAATTTGCTTGCCGAGGCCGACGGCATCTCTTTTGATGATGCGAGGAGGCAGGCTGAGGCAGTCTGGGACGACTATCTCGGCCGTATTGCTGTTGAGGGTGGAAAATATGAGGACAAGGTGAAATTCTATACGGGACTGTACCATGCCCTGCTTGGACGCGGGCTGGCCAGTGATGTATGCGGAGCCTATCCAAAGAATGACGGCACAGTGGGGCAGATACCTTGTGGAGACGACGGTAAGCCGCTATTCCATCACTACAACACTGATGCTATTTGGGGCGGGTTTTGGAACCTTACCCAGTTGTGGGCGCTGGCCTATCCCGAATATTACAGTGACTGGGTGAAAAGTCAGCTGCTTGTCTATAAAGATGCGGGATGGCTGGGAGACGGCATAGCCTGTAGCCGCTATGTGTCCGGAGTTGGAACTAATTTTACCGGACTGGCTATTGCCTCAGCATATAACTGTGGCATACGTGACTTCGATGCTAATCTTGCTTTTGAAGCGGCCCTGAAAAATGAGGTGGAATGGAAAGACCGTAAAGAGGGTGCGGGGAAAATGGATGTACGCCAGTTCGTAACCCGCGGATATTGTCCTTACGAGACAAGATTCGCCATGAACACTTCTGACGAGGGCTCCGGCTTCGCAGCCTCGCACACTTTGGAGTACAGCTTCAGTAGTTTCGCAGTGGCTCAATTTGCCAAGTTGCTTGGTCGAAGAAGCGATTACAGACGATTGGAGAAGCTCTCACATGGCTGGGAATATCTCTACGACCCGTCCGTCAGGCTCATCCGCCCCAAAGACACGCAGGGACATTTCATTAGCGACTTCGACCCGTTGGCTCCATGGAAAGGCTTCCAAGAGGGCAATGCCGTGCAATATACATTCTATGTACCCCATCACATCAATCAGTTGGTGAGAAGAATGGGGCGTGACGAGTTTAATAACCGTTTGGATAGTATTTTCATTCTTTCAGAAAAGAGCCTGTTTGGCGGTGGTACCACCATCGATGCCTTTTCAGGCTTGCATGCGCTCTATAATCACGGCAACCAGCCTAATCTTCATATTTCATGGCTTTTTAATTTCTCGGGGAAACCTTGGCTGTCGCAGAAATGGGTACGTCGCATTCTTGATGAGTTCTATGGCTCGGAGGAGGTTCATGGCTATGGCTACGGCCAGGACGAGGATCAGGGACAGTTGGGAGCATGGTATGTGATGTCGGCATTGGGACTGTTTGACGTAAAGGGACTGACGGAGCCATCTCCGGCATTTAGTGTTGGCGTTCCGCTGTTTGACAAAATCACCATCAGCCTAAATGGCAATTACTACAAGGGGAAACGATTTGTGATAGAGCAGAAAAGGCGGTCGGATGATGATTGCTATGTAAAGCGTGTAGAGCTGAATGGTAAAGAGATGAAATGTCTTCAATTGCCCTTTAAGAGCATTTGTGACGGAGGGCGTCTTGTTGTCAATTCCTCGTCAACGCCTAATACATTGTTAACTAAGTAGCTTTTAATCGATGGAGTCTAAGCGAATTCTAAAAGTATTGCCGGTCCTGTTCGGCTTTTTCATAATGGGTTTCTGCGATATCGTCGGTATCGCATCAGACTACGTGCAGAGGACCTTTGACTGGTCATCTACCATGACCGGGTTTATACCCTCAATGGTTTTCGTGTGGTTCTTGTTTCTTGGTATCCCCGTTGGAAACATGATGAACAAATGGGGAAGGAAGAACACGGTCCTTATTAGTTTGGTTATTACCATTATAGGAATGATGCTGCCTTTAATTGACTACACGAGTCCGACCTGCATAGCTGCGTTCATGTTGCTTGGCATAGGAAATGCCATTCTGCAGGTATCACTTAATCCGCTACTGACCGATGTGGTGAATGGCAGTTATGCTACATCTGCTCTTACTGCCGGACAAGTCATCAAGGCAGTGTCTTCCCTGTTGGGGCCTGAGTTCATACTTATTGCCATGGGAATGTTTGGTGAGGCACATTGGTACTATTGCTTCCCCATTATGGGCGCAATAACAATAGTCTCGGCTCTATGGTTAGCTCTCACGCCCATAGCCAGCAATAAAACAGCGGAAGAGGGGATAGGCATGATTTACACATTCAGATTGCTTAGGGACCCTAAGGTGTTGTTGCTCTTTTTGGGTATTTTCTTTATCGTAGGCCTTGATGTCTCGACTAATTATATAAGCTCGAAGCTTATGGCCCAGCGTTTCAGTTGGGCTGAGACACATGCAAAATGGGCACCTCAGGTTTACTTCCTATGTCGTACCGTTGGAGCTTTCGTTGGTGTCTTATTGTTGCCGCATGTTAGAGAGATACGCTATTTTAGATATAATATAGTGGCTTGTCTACTTGCTCTTTTTATGCTGTTGCTTTTCGTGGACCCAGTTATTAACCTTGTTTGCATTGGATGTGTAGGTTTTTTTGCCTCCTCAGTGTTCTCAATCATCTATTCGATAGCATTGAGGTATAAGCCTGATGAGGCCAACCGCATGTCAGGCCTGATGATAACGGCCATTGCCGGAGGAGGATTGGTAACACCGTTTATGGGATTCTCTATCGATATGGCAGGCATCTCCGGGGGTGTCTTGGTTACGTTGTTATGTGTTTGCTATCTTGTGTTTTGCGCCTTTGCAGTTAAAAATTATTGACCGTAAATTTGCATCATATCTTTAGACATATTATCTTTGCTGACGAATTGTATGTTCAAACAAAATATGAAAGCGATAAAAGTATTCGTTCTGCCGTTGGTGGCCTTGCTCTGTAGTATTCCTTCATGGGCAGGAGATGGTAAAAAACATAATCCAGACAGCGTACGCCTGGCCAAGGAGATCATGCAGGATGCACGGCTCGACAGTGTCAATGCGATGGCCAAACAGTTGCTTACGCAGGGCTTCAATGCCGGGAGCACCTATTCGCAGGTATGGTGCCGGGACTTAAACACGTTCATTGAGTTGGCCTGCGACGTTGTGCCGGCGAAAAACGTGCGTGGAGCCTTGCTCGTCTTCTTCAAGTTGCAGCAGCCCAACGGCGAGATGATTGACGGGTATGTGACCAAGGATCAATTCAACTGGGATGACAACCATGCCTACTACTCCAAACTGGCTCCCAGACACGTGGGTTTCAAGAATACGGTGGAGACCGACCAGGAGACATCCCTTATTCAGGCGGTGTATAAATATATTGCCAAGACGGGTGACAAGTCGCTTCTGCAAGAGAAGGTGGGAAAGAAAACCGTAGCAGAGCGCATCCACGACCTGATTGCCTACCTGAAGAAGGAACGTTACAACACGAAATACGGGCTTCTGATTGGCGCGACAACGGCCGATTGGGGTGACGTACAGCCGTTGTCTGATGATGTTGTCGATGTGAATGCTGACACGCGATGGGCTATCGATGTCTATGACAATGCGATGCTGCTCATAGCCCTCGACGATATGCAGAAGATGGGCATTGCCACGGAGGATGATGCGACGCTCCGACGGTCGGTTGCCCGCAACGTGCGAAAATATCTTTGGGATGCGGACAGGCAGAAGTTCCGTGCGCATATCTATGTAGGTGAGTCTCCAGTACCTGGCGATTTCAATGAGGATCAAGTCTATTATCACGGCGGCACTGCTGTGGCTATCGAGGCCGGTCTGCTGTCGCGTCACGAGATAGCTGAGGCCAACGGGGCCATGTTGCGTGATGTTGATTTGTCAGGAATGCCGACTATTGGTCTGACGCTTTACCCAACCTATCCCGAGGGATGGTTTCACGGTGGAATGGCTAAGCCCTATATCTATCAGAATGGTGGCGACTGGACTTGGTTCGGAGGGCGCATGATACAACAGCTTGTCAGGTATGGTCTCGTACAGCAAGCCTATCTTGAGATGAAGCCTATGATAGACCGTGTCATCAAGGACAAAGGCTTCTACGAATGGTACGGACAGGGTAATGTGCCCAACGGCTCCGGCAATTTTAAAGGCTCTGCCGGCGTTCTGTATAAAGCAATACAGATGTTGCGAGACTGGGCCAGGGACAAAGCTAAGCAGGAGTAGAGAAATTACCCCTCATCAGCTCCTTTCTGGTCTTTGCCCGCCCTTCATTCTTGTCGTCACATACCGTCCTTCTGACCTCATCTGCCGACTCGGTTTGCCTCAGGCTCATCTCCCTGTACTTGATGATGATGGCTTTCAAGCGCCTGGCGAGGAAATCCCGTTGTGCCATTTCGCGATCATCAGACTTGACTTCTGCAATCCGTGCCTCAATGTCGCTGCGTCTGACTCTGATGGTCTCGACACCGCCATGATAGAACATCAGTACACCGTTATCATCCTTTGATTCTCCACGCTTGTAGTTGAACCCGCGTGCAATGTTCATCAGCTGCCCCTCGGTCGTAAAACTGTACCCGAACATCCGTTCGATGTCATTTTGCTGGTCCTCGCAGACGACCCGGTTGAGTGCGGCATTGAGCCTGCGATAGTCGTGATGGTCAGACAACAGCCGTCCTTTTTCGGTTATTCTCGTTGTGAGGATGTGTACGTGGTTGTTCTCCGTGTCATGGTGGAAGTAGATGAAATACGGCTGACAGCCCATGCCGTATTCACGCATCATGGCGTGGGCTATGCTGACCAGCTGTTCCTTGTTCTTCTCCTGTCCCTTGCAGGATAGGGCAAGATGCAGCTGCCATTGCGTTGAGCGGGTGTTGCCATAGGTCTCAGAGCGGCCCTGCAGATACCGCTCCACCTCTTTGCTGCAGTCAATGCCCACGCCATGAAGCGTGCGCAAGGTATGCAGAAAGTTGCCGTCGATATTGGCATAGCCCGCGAGCTCGGCTACTCCTTCCAGGACCTTCTCTCGTTGTAAGCCGCCCCGGGGAACACGCCACCGTGGACGGACTGGAGTTTCTTGATAATCATAATCTATGAGTTATTGGTTTTGACTATTCGGTGGTCATGTGGTGACCAGACTGTGGTCAGACAATGACCAAACCATGGTCGGGAGATGACCAAAGCCCGGTCATGTGATGACCATGCCGTGGTCAGGCTATGGTTGTTGTACTGTGGTAAAATAGTCTCTCACTCTCTTCCAGATGTTGGCGTTAACAGTTCGGGCAGAGTTCATCGCCTTCCGGATAACGTCCAAATTGTCCGCTGCCTGACGTGTCACCGGTGTCGGACTGGACATTGCCTGCGCGTTGACATGGTAGGCAATCTGGTTGATGTTGTTGCCGATGCGGTTCAACTCCCGGTTCTGGTTGATGTAATCATCATGTACAGCTGCCAGCTTTTTAAACGCATCGTCACTCATACGTGTAAAACTATTTCCTAATCGGCCGAGTTCGGCGTTGTCACCTGTACCACTGAAGTTGCAGTGATAAAGTGAGTAGCGGAACATGTCGCTCATGTTTCCATCGAAATGTTCGTTGGCGGTCTTCTTCGCCAAATCCTTCACTACTCGCTTGCTCCTTGATGACCGTGTAATATTAAGTCAATAAAGAGCGGTTTTGCCGTGTCGTAAAAATCTCCTTGAAATGTTGTGTAATAAATCGTGGAGAGACTTCTTGAATACCGATGGGTCAATGCCCCATAACCCACGCATAGCAGATGTTTTCTATCGTCGTGCTCTTATGGAGACATGGGGACGTGGCATTGAGTTGATTATGGATGACTGTAAGGCTGCCGGATTACCAGAGCCTACATTTGAAGTTAATCCGCCATTTGTCAACCTCATAATTTGATTCAAAGAGAGCCTTGGCGGATTAAATGGCGGATTAAATGGCACGATAACACGGAAAGATGGCACGATAAATGGCATGATAAAAATATCGGAAGAGGAGCAGTCAGTACTTGACGTTATAGCTGCTAATCCACAATATAACAGAGAATAGATAGGCAATGCTATAGGTAAATCTCCACGTATGACGGCAAGATATATTGCTTCTTTACGTAAAAAAGGCCTAATAGATAAGCTTGGGAGTAACAAATCAGGCAGGTGGGTAATCCTAATCCCCGATAAATAATAAACTCACAGACTAACATTTGTGACATTGTTAGTCTGTGAGTAATCACATTACTGCATCTTCGGCTGCCTACTTGTTCTTGAACATCTTGACAAGCTCGTCGCCGTACTTTTCAAGGACAAACTCCAGGGCGGCGTTGGTGGACGCACAGCCTTTTTCGGTCCCATCTTTGGAATGTAGGTTTTACTCATTGGCATAAATTGTATTAGTGAAACAAAAAAGTTGGCTCTTATTAGGGTCGGCTCTGTTCTTATCGTTCACAAAAATAGGAATTTAGTTTCGATTTTACAATATAAAGTATAGATAACTTTCTGTCTATTAGAATATTTTAGAATTTCTATGTGGTCTGTTAAGACCTCTGCGTGGTCTGTAAGTGGTCTGAAGGAAATTCATCGATTTGAGTGAGCTTTGATACACGCAGCAAAACAAAATATCTTTTTTTCTCATTGACTTCAAAAAACCTTTCTCATTATTTTGCATTTTCAATATTTCTTCATAAATTTGCCAATGTTATCCATGTCCGAAACCTTATCGGCTGATGCAGGGTGTGTCCTTTGTGCCCGTCCGCCAAAACAGAAGTTCGTAGCGGGTGGGGAAGAGTTGCTCTTGAGGAACAGCTTGACTGTGGGAACATATGATTAAGGCGTTTACTTGACGCTTTGTTCTTGACATCTGAAAACTTCGCAAACTTTCAATCCAGTCAGGAATGAGGCAACAGTAGATGTCCATAGGTGTGTAGTCACCTGCCGGTGGTATACCTTTTATTATAAGGTATACCAAAGGTGCGATATACATACAGGCGTGGGCTTCTGCTTTGCTCGTTCAACTGGATTGGGCAATGCGAAGGCCTTCAGATGTGGGACGAGTGACGGTATGAACTCCCACGCTTTTTCACTCACTGACAAAACTCAAAACCAATTGTGTGCTGTAGAGGGTTTATGCAGCCTATAAGTAGATATAAAAATCTACTGTGAAAGGGTAGTATAATGAATAGAGACGAGCGCTCCAGTGTAATGCGGATTATGTCCGACATAATTAAAGCTGATGGAATAATAGACTCCAGAGAAATCGATTCTTTTTCTGCAATGTGTAGCAAATATTGCATTAAAGATGACGATAGGATCAATGCGACTAATATAACGCTTTCTCAAGCTGTGAAAACACTACAGAGCTCATTTTCAATTCCTGGACATGATATTCTTGGCGATATCAAAAATTTAGCGATGTCCGATAAATATTTTGCAAGGGAAGAAGCCTTGTTGCTACAGGGTATTAAATATTCGCTTGCAACGAAAAACATTCAAGCAGATATAATATCTGTTGTTTTGCCAGAAGTATATTTCCCTAACAACCAGATACTTTATATTGAGAATGAGTTTGATGCAAAAGCTAACGCCCAAATATTACAACGTTACAAAGAAATCGTTGCTGAATCAAAATTAGCCGGCTTCGATTTCGTGTACATACCAAAGATTATAGAGCATTATCAACTTCTCACGGCTGACCAGTTGTTTAAGATGATTTCATTCTTGTATCCACAGGCAAGTGCGGAAAGGCTTGATGTTGCTACCATGCAGCTGAAGAATTTCACCACCAAAGATTTCTGTCAGAATCTTCTGGTTTCGAAATTAAAATTACAGGAGTTGGACGATACACCACCCGCCGTACTGATTAAGATTGGTCAAAGTCTGTGTAATCAAAAGCTTTACACAAATTTCCTGCTTTTGGAACTGGATGGTGATGTTGTAGGCACGATTATGGATTTCTTATACCAGTTTGGCTCTTTGTACCAGACGCGGGTATTAGATTATCTACAAGAGAAGAAAGGACGTTTCGTTTATCGGGGCTTCTATCGCCAACTTCTTGAGTTGACCATGCTCCGTAAGGGTATTAAGAGCAGCGTCCTTATAGACAGCGTGAAAGGAGAAATATCTTTCCCTGAGGCAGATGTGTTCGTAGAAAAATTGCATAGACGTGAAAAAGCTTTATATGCTCTTTTCTTGGTCGAATCTCCAAGCGGAGGCATTAATTTCACCAAGCCCTCTAACCCGAAGCAGCTTGAACGATACGAACGTCGCATGAAAGCTCTACAAGAGAAATATGGGCTTATCTATGAAAAGTTTGGTGGAGAAAGAGCAAATGCCCCACGACTTGAAGTCCCAGAGATCCGTTTGCCGATGATAAGCCTTATCAAGAAGCAAATCAATAAATTGAGCAGTGTACTGTATCATGTTGATGATTACATCATCCATCGCAACATCTATGGAAACTATGGGGTCGGTATATCTGCCAATAATTGTTTATGCAGAGACTTTGATCAAACAGAAGCCATACCAATAGAGAAATCTAAGTCCTGGCAGCGTATCCTTGCCTTGTAACCTTGCAAGCATATAGCCAGCCACTTGTTTAAATTTAATTGCAATATTTTGAAAATATGTTCATAATGAAAATATATCATAAATTTGCGATATAATTCTTAAACAAAAAGCATATGATAAATCTTGAAAAAGAACAGCCTTTCCATGGAGAAGGGCTTGAAAAAAGTGGGTAAAGTTCTTGGCTGGGGCCCCAATGAAGAAACACACTATGTCAAGCATCTACAAGGCCGCTGATCGCATTTGTCCCGACAATATTGGGCTTTGATTGAAGGAATCGTTTTTAACGTAATTCGATAAGAAATTAGTAAATAAATATTAATATTATGGGTAAACATATTAAATCATTCGTATTTTGCCTGCTGATGGCATGTACGATGTCATGTACTTTAGTCTCATGCAACCAGATGACAACCGCTGAGTTGGAAAAAGAAGTAAAGGATCTTGCCAACGAAAAGTTATCGGGAACAGGTGTAAAGGCGACTAAAGTCATGTTAATTCACAAGGGCGGTAATGACTATTCTGGAACAATAACACTATCCGGTGGTGGTGAAGTTGAAGATTATGACATCAATGTAGTATACGATGGAAGAAGTTTCCAATACGAAATTCCAGACCTCAACTGAACTTAAAATACGCATACTGATATGAACAAAAATATTGCTTGGTGTTGCAACGCAATTGCATGGGTATTTGTTATACTTTGCATTGTGGAAATCTGCGGATTAATCTTCGGTAATGGCCTTACTGGCTTTTTTGGGTCACTAGGTTTAGGCCATTCAAGCGCTTCTATTCGCTTCCTACAAAAGTTTTCAGTATTCTTATTGGGTGGAGCTGCAACATTATTTTTCAATCTTGCTGATAAGATAAAAAGGAAGTGAGAAGCACCAGTGTCCACTAAGCACTTACATTCTACGAATCAAGATGGGCATGATTTTAAAGTCATGCCCATATCAGTAAGTACTTTAAGCCGAATACAGTAGTTGTACTTTTTAATTATTTGTTTCATGAATACAAAATCTAATCTTATGCGAAGCATAGCCGTACTTTTCGGCTTGTTTCTCGTCACCGCAGCATCGGCTGATGGCAAATGGATTAAACTGACCAAAGATTTCGACAGAAACATTCCGTTTATGAAGATTAAAATTAAATTGTCACTAAACATCCATGACAATGCCAATGTTTATTTCTCGCAGACTCCAAACGACGACAGCAAAGAGAATCAATATTATTACGATACCCGTAACAACTACCTGTATCAACACGGGGGTAAAACAGACTGGAACAACTTGGAGAAGGGTATGCTCCTTGGCGGCAATCTCCATACGTTCTCGAAACCGATGTTCTTTAAGGGCACTGACGACCATGCCTCTGTAGGTGCGATAAAGATTTGGTATGACGATGAACTTGTCAACGACTATAAGATGCAACAGGAAGAGGCTGCTGCAAAGGCCCGGGCAGAGGAAGAGGCGAGGGCTCAGGCTGAGGAAGAGGCGAGAATTCAGGCTATGGAACGGCGCCAACAGATGTTGAATGCAGAGAAGAGTGCTTTGGAATGGATAAAAAATACGTATGAGTCAGACGAGAGTAATTCTAACAACGAGTTCGACGAGAGCCAGTATTTCACGGCCAACTGCAACCGCGTGCTCAATGTCTGCAAAATGGCCGAAAAAAAGACAGGCGAAATTTTAGGCTGGGATGTGGATCACTGGACATTTGGGCAAGGCGGTTGTAGCGATGTAGAGCTAAGCGTCCAGTTCCCGGATGTGGAGGCTAGCGACCCTGAACACGTGAAAGTTAAAATAAATATTCTTAACGGAGAATGCTCCCAGAAGGGTGGTGTGGTGATGGTGAAAGAAAACGGCGAATGGAAAATTGACGACTTCTTCATTCGCTGGGATGATGGCACCATCAGTTCGGAGAAGAAGGAAGACATTGAGGGTATTAAGTATGCGGGATTGGACTACCTACTTAATGACTCGGAATAGCGTTGGAACTCTCTGGCCTGCTCTATGTGGGCGTCTCGTATGACATTTGGTAGAATGTTTTTGCCTCCTCGGTATAGGCACAATAGAATTCTCACAGACTCACTATAATATATGTGAGTCTGTGAGAATTCTTTACTCTCTGAATCTCCATCTTGTGCCCATCAAAGTACTTCTGCAGAATGGCATTGACGACATGCGTGATTTGTAACTGGTTTGAGGGGAAAATCATCGTTTTGGAAGAGGTCTATGAGCCGATAAGCAAAGTAAAGCATCTTTTTTCTTATTAATTTCAAAAAAAACTATCCCATTTTTTGTTCTTTCAATAATTTTTCATAAATTTGCCCTTGTGAACCACGTCCGAAACCTTATCGGCTGATGCTGGGTGAGAGCCTTGAGGTAGTACGAACATGCAGAAGCCCGCAGAGGGTGGTAAAGAGCTGCTCATGAGGAGCGACTTGACTGTGGGGAACATATATATGATGAAGGCGTTTACTTGACGCTTTGTTCTTGACATCTGAAAACTTCGCAAACTTTCAATCCAGTCAGGAATGAGGCAACGGTAGATGTCCATGGGTGTGTAATCACCAGCCGGCGGTATACCTTATTGTACTATATTGTATATAAGGTATGCCAAAGGTGCGATATACATACAGGCGTGGGCTTCTGCGTTGCTCGTTCAACTGGATTGGGCAATGCGAAGGCCTTCAGATGTGGGACGAGTAACAGGTACAGACTCCCACGCTTTTTTTTGTATGTATCCAGTTTAATCTATTATTAACTCAATCCTTGCTTCTGCGAGTCTGTCGGGATAAACTTTGAAGGCTATGAAGGTTATTTGCCCTAATTGTCATGTATCTATAACGATCAATGGTAACCATCCATTTTAGGCCGTCTTTCCTATAAGCTGTAAATTCCCGACCTTTGCCGGAAATTTGCAGTTTTATGTTTAATCTCAACGAGAGCAATCAGTTTTTCATTTCCAATGCTCCTACCGACATGCGTGTAGGAGTCAACGCAATGTGCGGCAAGGTTCGGCAGGCCGGTGGCGACCCTACTGATGGG
>Ga0256406_1003056_pt1 | contig 21800 bp, 17 predicted proteins | sample RumenRJG_03DNA_FD_185986 | JGI IMG/M metagenome (GOLD analysis project Ga0256406, IMG submission 185986) | Bovine rumen microbial communities from Lethbridge, Alberta, Canada - RJG_03 | ecosystem: Host-associated > Mammals > Digestive system > Stomach > Rumen | place: Canada: Alberta | collected... | reverse complement strand
GATGAAAGCCTTCAGGTCATGCCTGAAGGGGATAAGGGATATACCCTTCTTTTTCTATAGATGTATTACCGTCTTTGGTTAGGCAGCGGCATCCGCCCGCCACGGACAATCCCCCTTGGGCCCAAATGGGTGAGTAATTATGGCGACTACATGGAGTTTGTCAACGAGGCCAGCACCAATTTAGGCCAGGGCCTTAAATATTCTCAGTCGACCATTGATACCTGGCGCGCTGCGGAGAAGGACCCCAATGGAATAGCAGAAAGCGGATATCCTAACTATGTAGCTTATCCTAATACCGATTGGATGGACGAGATCTACCAGACAAAGTTGATGCAGGAGCATAGCCTCTCTATCAACGGTAGTGAGAAGCGTACGAAATATAATATAGGCCTTACTTATCTTGACAATCCTGGAATGATTGTCAATACAGCTCTTAAGAAATACAATATCAACTTGAATATCATTTCAAAGATTACTGACTGGATGGAAGTGGGCGCTCACATGTGGGGTTACCATGATGATCAGGATCGCAGTGATGTTGGTAATCTTACGGCTTGGTCCTTCCTTAAGTCAGTGCCAGGCATCTATCCTTATTACGATGGCAAATACGGTGGCATAGAGACCAATGAGGAAGATGGTGCCACAGGCAATCCTTTGCTGAACATTAACGGACAGGGACCGTCGTATTATAAGCACAATCGTTTGCTGAGCACTGTTTATGGTCAGGTAAGGTTCCTCCACGATTTTACATTTAAGTCGCAGTTCGGTTATGAGTATTTCTATCAGCGACATAAATACACCGAAGGAAATACAGGCACTTATAGTTTCAGCAGGAAGATGGAAGTGAATATACCGAGCAGCCTTGATCAAAAGTATACTTACCTCTACCACAGTTGGGCAAACAACTGGAAGTGGACATCAACGATCAATTGGGGACATACCTTCGGCAAGCATGATGTCTCAGCACTTGTCGGTTTCGAGGAAGGACGCGATTTTAGTGGCAGCGAAGATACATCCAAACGTGGCTTGCTCGATATGACGATTACAGCCATGGACGGCGCTACAGAAATGCGTAACATAGCCGGGAGTGACACGGAATATAAGTATCGTTCCTATTTTGGTCGTGCCAATTATGCTTACGACAACCGTTACTTATTAGAGTTGGACTTCCGTGAGGATGGATCATCCCGTTTTGCGCCAGGCAACCGTTGGGGATTTTTCCCATCAGCTTCTGCTGCTTGGCGTATCTCGGAGGAGCCGTTTGCCAAGCAGTCATTTCTTCAGGTCTTTGACAATCTAAAGCTTCGTGCTTCTTATGGTAAGCTTGGAAATGCATCTGTCGACAACTACGCCTATCAGTCGTGGTATGAGACAGGTTATACGGTGATGGGTGGCAAGAAGAGTCCTCGCTTCTATCTTAATCAGTTGCCCAATATTGATGTCACTTGGGAAAAAACAAAGACCTTCGATATAGGTGTTGATTTCGCAACGCTTAATCAGCGCCTGACAGGAACGATCGATTACTATGATAAATATACGGAGGGCATTCTGATTAGTCCTTCCATTGGCTTGACTTATGGAGACAAGACGGCTCCAAAGATGAATCTTGCCGAAGTCAGCAACAGAGGTGTTGAAGCCACATTAGGCTGGCAAGACCGTGTCGGGGAATTCTCTTATGGCGTGTCTGTCAACGGCACTTGGAACAAGAACAGGGTAGAGAAATACAAAGGCGCGTGGATTCATGGTAAAGGGACCAACCCAAATGATCCTTCTGATGAGAGCTACTACAATAATATAGGTGAAGTGTCATCAGGGGGCCGGCAACGCATTGTGGAGGGCCATCAGATCAACGAGTTCTATCTCCGTCGTATCTATCATGGCAATGGCTCCTATTTCAACAGCGATGGCAGTGTTAACATTAATGGTGGCCCAAAGGACGGTATGATCCGTACAGAAGAGGATATGAAATGGCTGAAGGCTATGGTGGCTGCCGGATATAAGTTCATGAGTAAGCAGAGCATTGGCAAGAATGGTATCTGGTATGGCGACTATATCATGGAAGACCATAACGGTGACGGTGTTTATGGCGGGAGCAATGACGAGTCGTTCATGGGCAAATCCGGCACGCCGAAATTCTACTTTGGTTTTCAGGGCCATGTTGAATGGCGTGGCATCGATTTCTCAATGAACTGGGGTGGTGCGACAGGTTTCGCAGCCTGGTGGCGTGAAGTCGGTCAGAATGCTTCGGGCATTGTCTTTGGTTTGGAGATACCTAAGGATATAGCCTATGACCACTATTTCTACGATCCTGAGAATCCAACAGATGCCCGCACCAATCTTACATCAAAGAATCCTCGTCTGACATTGCAGAAGTATGACCAGACCGACGGTGAGGAAAACGACTTCCGGCTTTACAGTTGCAACTTCCTCAAGCTCCGTAATCTTACAATTGGTTACACCTTCCCCAAAGAATGGATGAAGAAAATTTACGTAGAGAATCTCAGGATTTATTTCTCGGGCGAGAACTTATGGACCATTACAAGTTTCCCAGGGCTAGATCCTGAAATGCGTGCAGGTGCAGGTTATACAACCATGCGGCAACTTTCTTTCGGTGTAAACGTTACGTTCTAACAATTAAACTGACAATAGCGATGAAAAACAATAGATTTACTATATTTTGCGGAATTGCTTTAGGTATCTTGAACCTTAGCAGTTGCCAGTCAGACTTCTTGGATACGGTTCCATCGAACCGTGTGAGTACAGAGAATGTCTGGAAAACGCAGAACCTTGCCAACAGTGTTGTCAATGGAGCCTATGAGCGCTTCTACTACGAACTTATCGGCAATGAGGGCAAAGGTCTCGACGAATACACGGAGATCTGTGATCTTGATATAAACTGGGCTTCCGGTGACTGCCCGTTGGCGTTAGGCACGGCAACATCGTCTTCGGGAATATTTGAGTTTTGGTGGAAGTGTTTCTATGAGGAAATTTACCGCACAAGTAATGTTATACAAAACATCGACAAGGTCCCGGATATGAGCGACAGCGAGAAAGATCGGGACAAAGCTGAGTGTTGCTTCCTGCGGGCTTGGGCTTATGCGCGTGCCAATGCTTTCTGGCATGGCGTGCCTATCTACACAGAACCCGTAGAATATGGTGAGGCTACGAAACCTCGCAGCAGCGAGGAAGAAGTTTGGAAACAAGTAATCGACGACTGTACGACGGCTATTAACAGTTCTAATCTGCCGGATAAATATTCGACGAGCGATGCCAATTACGGCCGTGTGACAAAGGGCGCCGCCTATTATTTGCGTGGCCAGGCCTATTTGTGGTTGAAAGACTATGCCAAGGCAGAGGCCGATTTCCGTGCTATCACAAAGATGGGGTACAGCCTTTATCCTAATTATAAAGAGATGTTCAAGGCTGCCAACGAGAAAAACGACGAATACATCTTCCAATATCAGTATACTGATGATTCGGGGCTTGGCAACTGGCTTTCACAGTGCTATGGTAACCGTGTGACGGTTGACAATGCTTGGAACAACTACATTCCGAACCCAAAATTTGTTGACAGTTACACCTGGGCTAACGGTAAGCCTTTCAATATGGATGAAGTTATCCCCGGGTACTCTAAGATGGATCCGAACAAACGCTCGGTTTATTTCCTTCGTGATAGTTTAGGCGTAGACACTAAGCTCCTCAAAGATAACTATAGGAAAGGTTATGACCAAATGAAGGAGTACGGTTCCGATATGGATAAGTATTTGCCTTACGGAAATGAGGCACGCATCAAGAAAGCTTATGAAGGCCGTGATCCCCGTATGGGCTACAACTTTATCTTGCCATACTCCGGTTATGTAGGAGGCTGCACGGCAGACAATTATACTTACTATCTGCGTTGGCCATATTTTGGCTCAGACAATTCCTATCCTTTCGATCTGCGTACCGATACTAACGACAAATATTATTATATGTGGCGTAAGTTCGTTATCGAGGGTCGCGAGAGCAAGACCATCTGGGACTGCGATATAGACATCCCTGTCTTTCGCTATGCCGGTGCCTTGTTGAGCCTTGCCGAAGCTCTGAATGAACAAGGAAAGACAGATGAGGCCATTACCTACGTTAATCAGGTGCGTGCTCGCATTCCTGGCCTTGCTTTGCTCAACAGTAACGAATATACCAAAGTTACTGGAAAAGAGAATATGCGTACGCGTATCCAGGACGAATGGGGCTGGGAGTTTGCCGGTGAGATGTGTCTCTACTTCAAAGAACTGCGCTGGGGTACCTGGGCTGACAAGAAGTTTGGAACAAACCGGGAGACGGCAACCACCAATACGCTCAATGGTGCCAATGGTATGACAGAGATATGGGGCAGCAAGCGCTATACGCTTATCTGGCCGGGTGATTATTGTGTGAAATGGGCTGTCCCGCGGTCAGAGATTGAACGTAATCCAAACTTGACTCAGAACGACGGTTGGAATTAGACAGACAAATTATTAAGAAAATGAATACATTATCGAAAACATTCATAGCTGTTCTTCTAAGTGGTGGAGCTTATGCTGCCATCGCTTGTGCAGCCACAGCTTGTTCCGCGAGCCCTATAACAGGCATCACGGAAACGAAGACGTACAGAAACCCGCTCATTGACACCAGTCTGCCCGATCCTACCGTGATCCGGGCCCAGGACGGTTGCTGGTACCTCTATGCTACGGAGGACATCAGAAACACGCCTGTCTACAAGTCGGAAAACCTCGTTGACTGGTCGTTTGTAGGCACCGCCTTTACCGACGAGACACGCCCGAAGTGGAACCCGAAGGGCAATCTTTGGGCACCCGACATCAACTATATCAACGGCCAGTATGTGCTCTATTATGCCAAATCGGAATGGGGTGGCGAGTGGACCTGCGGCATCGGGGTAGCTACGGCTGCCAGGCCGGAAGGCCCTTTCACAGACCATGGCTGCATGTTTACCAGTGAGCAGATAGGTGTGAGAAACTCCATCGATGAGTTCTACATCGAGGACAGCGGACACAAGTATCTCTTCTGGGGCAGCTTCCATGGCATTTATGGTATCGAGCTTTCCGACGACGGACTGTCGGTCAAAGCCGGCGAGAAGCCGAAGCAGATAGCCGGCACGTTCATGGAGGGCACTTATATCCATAAGCATGGTGGTTACTACTATCTCTTCGGTTCAGCAGGCACTTGTTGCGAGGGAGACAAGAGCACATACCGCGTTACGTACGGTCGTTCAAAGAGCCTTTTCGGACCTTATGTGGACAAACAGGGGCGACGACTGATGGATAACCATTACGAGGTGATGATTAAAGGCAGTGATGCCGTTGCCGGACCCGGCCACAATGCTGAGTTTGTGACGGACGACTTAGGTCAGGACTGGATCATCTACCATGGTTTCAAGCGCTCGGATCCCGATGCCGGCAGGGTAGTGTGGATGGATCGTGTAGAGTGGATAGACGGCTGGCCTCATGTGGCAGAGAATCGTCCCTCGACAGTCTCAGAAAGTCCGGCGGTCGGAAATATCCTGCTGGCCGATCCTACCATCTTCAGAGACAAGGACACCTATTATCTTTATGGCACATCTTCTCCCGACGGATTCCTCGTCTATCAGTCGAAGGACTTGAAGCACTGGGAAGGCCCTTGTGGGGCTTCCGGGGGGCTGGCCTTGAAGCGCGGGGATGCTTTTGGCACGACAGGCTTCTGGGCTCCGCAGGTGTTCAAGATGAAAAATAAATACTTCATGGCTTACACGGCCAATGAGCAGATCGCCTTTGCCGAGAGTGACAGTCCGCTGGGGCCATTCCGGCAGAAGGAGATTGCACAACTCCCTGCCAAGGGGAAAGAGATCGATCCCTTTGTCTTCTTCGACAAGGGCAAGGCTTATCTTTATCACGTGCGCTTGCAGGACGGCAACCGTATCTTTGTGGCGGAACTGAATAAGGACTTTAAGTCGGTGAAGGAGAATACCGCGCGCGAGCTTATCCATGTCAATGCTGACGGGTGGGAGAACACGTCCAAGACCCAATGGGGCGTGTCGGAAGGTCCGACGGTCGTCAAGGAAGGCAAGACTTACTATCTGTTCTATTCCTGCAACGATTTCCGCAGCCCCGATTATGCGGTCGGTTATGCCACAGCCGACAATCCGATGGGTCCTTTTGTCAAGCACGGCGAGCCTCTTATCACGCGCAGCATGATCGGTGCTAACGGAACTGGCCATGGCGACTTCTTTGTCGACAGGGAGGGCAAGATGGAATACGTGTTTCATACGCATGCCAGCCGTTCACAGGTCAGCCCGCGTAAGACAGCCGTCGTTCAGCTTCAGTTTGACGGAAAAGACTTCAAGATAGTTGAGGGAACGGACCGGTATCTGAGAACCGACGAATGATCGTAACATAAATTAGGGACATCATTCGTTATCCAAGTGGAGCGATGCCGTGTTCGGCACGTCGACTTGTCCGGGTGGTGGGGAACAGTGCTGGTCACTGGTTCTCCACCACTTTTAAGTAGCTGGCGGATCCTGCCTCATCCGTGTCACGATCCTGCCTCATATGGGGCAATGTCACCATCATGCTTTTCTTACTGCGGGCGCAGGGATGTTATGGTATTGTTACTTTTCTCAAAAGAAATCTAAATTGAAGCGGGCCGGTTAAACTTTAGCGCCTTTTCTGCTTCAAACAATCAGTCGCGACAAGAATATTAACAGCGAATACAAGAAAAGTATTCCATCAACAAGAAAGATTATGAAGAAGATTATGTTCACAATGGCTGTGGCTCTGATGATGACGGGCGCAGTCTTCGCCCAAAGTAGTAACAAGCAAGGCGAGAAGCCTACGCAGGAACAGATGGCGCAGCGCATGACGGAACGGATGGTGAGTGCCTATGGTCTCAGTGACGCTCAGAAAACCAAGTTGTTGGCACTGAACAAGAAGTATGCGGGCAAGTTCCCTATGGGCGGTCAGCGTGGCGGTCGCCGAAATGGCAAGGGCAGGAACGGCAACGCACAGACAGGTGTCAAGACAGACGCTCAGACCGGTGCTACCCGGCAGGCTATGTCTCAGGAAGAGCGGACAAAGCGTCGTCAGGAGATGCAGGCGAACCGTGAGGCTTACACGAAGGAGCTGAAGGCGATCTTCACCGATGCCCAGTATCAGAAATACACGGAAAACGAAAAGAACCGCAGGCAGCAACGCCGTGAGGGTTCCTCTACAAATAAAGAGTAAGCTAAATACAGACATACCCACTTCGACGGTTCGCGCCAATCGAAGTGGGTATTGCATTTTGTAACAGGCGTGAGTGCCTGTCGAAGCGGGTATGACAGCTTTGTTGTCGGCTCACCCGTCGGTAATTTATTTCGTTGTCGGGTTTGACTTCACCCCGACTATTCCGGCAAACTTGTCGTCAAGATAGAATGTTGCATTGAGCGTATCTTTCTTGATGGCGTACTTCAAGGTGATCATATTGAGCTTTGCCGTGCGGGGCTGGTACTTGATCTGGCCTTTTACCAATCGCGAAGTCTGGGCTCTTTCGTGCATGGCCTCTAACATCGAGTCGGTGAGATGGAGCGTAGAGTCGATATTCGACCAGGCAATGTAGTCGACATCAGTCAACGCCATCTTCTCCGACATGAAGTCCTTGACATGTCCTTTCGCCGTGTAGCTGTTGCCGCACGACGAGAAGACAGCAAGCGTCATCAGGAAGCCCAGACCTGCACAAAACATTCGACTGGACTTCCGGACTTCCGGACCTCCGGACTTCTGCATTTCTGCACTCCCGTACTTCCGTACTTCTGAACTTCTGACAATCATTTCTTAGGAATATTCTTCAGTATCTCAAGAAGATGATCCCATACCATCTGTACGGTCGGGATCAGGAGGCACTCGTCGGGCGTATGCACGTTGTGCAGTGTCGGCCCGAAGCTCACCATGTCGAGGTTGGGATATTTCTCGGAGAAGAGTCCGCACTCCAGTCCGGCATGTATGCCGCGCACGACAGGATCTTTGCCGAAGAGCTTGCGGTAAGCCTCCTTGGCGATGCGCTGGAGCTGAGAGCCATGCTTCGGCTGCCAGGCGGGATAGCCGTCGGTCTGCTCCACATCGGCACCGGCGAGCTCATACGTAGCCTTTACGGTGTTGCAGATGTTCGTCAGGTTCGACGTTACGTTAGAGCGCTGCGAACTTATCACCACGACCTTGTCGTCCTCGCTCTGTACGCTTGCCACGTTGCTTGAGGTCTCGACCATCCATGCCAATTCCTTGTCCTGACACATCGCGAAGACCCCGTTGTCGACAGCCTGCAAAGCACTGATGAGGCGGTGGCTGACATCCTCAGGCATGACCTTCTGAGCATCGCAGCTCTCTAAGCTCCACTCCATGTGGGTGTCGGTGACGTGGTATTCGTCCTCGACCTGTGCGGCGAAGGTGTTCCAGTCGGCCTTCACTTCTTCCTTCTTGTCCTCGGGCACGGCGAAGATGATCTTGCCGTCGCGTGGGATGGCATTGTGCATCTTGCCCGAGTTCCACTGTGCCAGGCGCAGCGGCATCTTGCCCTGCTCCGTGTAGAGGAAGCGGGCGAGAACCTTGATGGCGTTGGCGCGCTTCTTCTCGATGTCGTCGCCTGAATGGCCGCCGTTGAGTCCCTTGAGTGAGCCTTGCAGGAAAAAGAAGCCCTTCGGAGCGTCCTCTCTCTGGAAACGGAAGGTAGCGATTGTGCTGCGGCCGCCGGCGCAGGAGATGAAGATCTCGCCCTCGTTCTCCGAGTCGAGGTTGATGAGGTAGTCGCCTGTCATGAATCCGGGCTTCATGCCGATGGCACCCGTGAGCTGCGTCTCCTCGTCGCGTGTGAAGACACACTCGATGGGTCCGTGCTCAATGTCGTCGGAGGCGAGGATGGCGAGCTCGATGGCGTCGCCTATACCGTCGTCGGCACCGAGTGTCGTCCCCTTGGCGTGCAGCCAGTCGCCGTCGACATAGGTCTGGATGGCGTCCTTGGAGAAGTCGAAGTCTACATCCACGAGCTTGTCGCAGACCATGTCCATGTGGCTCTGCAGAATTGTCGTGGCACGGTCCTCAAAACCCTTCGTGGCGGGCTTGCGGATAAGCACGTTGCCGGTTTCGTCGACTTTCGTCTCCAGACCGTGACGCTTGCCAAAGTCCTTGAGATATTCAATCATCTTCTCCTCATGCTTCGATGGGCGGGGTATTTTGTTGATAGCCGCGAATTGTTCAAACACGCGGGCGGGTTTCAATTCTGCCATATTCTTTTCTCCTTTAATAATAATATTTTATAATAATAATCCTTTTTATTGCGTTATCTCTTTGCAGTTTGTTCTTTTAACGCTATCTTTGCAAGCGCTAAGGTTACAAATGCTGTGCAAATTTAATAAATAATGATAGAAACGTTACTCCTTACGGTGTTAATTATTGCTATAGCCATGGCACTTCTCAGCGTGAAGGTGCTGCTGACGAAGAATGGCAGGTTTTCCTCCATGCATATTCATGACTCGCAGGCCATGAAGGACCGCGGTATCCACTGTGTCATTGATGAAGACCGCGAGATGCGTGCCACCGGACGTTTCAGATAAATCGTTTAAGGAGAATAAGACAATTAAGATAAAAGACAAAAATATGAAGAACAACATTCTCTTCGCGGTGGCTATTGCTGCTGCCACAACATTGGGCTTCACTTCTTGCAACAAGAGTGCGCCTAAGATGGACGACAAGACAGAACCGGCTGAGCAGAAAGCTCCGAGCAACAAGATTGCTTATGTCGAGGTCGACTCTATCATGACTCAGTATCAGTTCTGCAAGGAGTACACCAAGCTCCTCAACCTCAAGGGCACGAACATTCAGAAGACCCTCGCCAGCCGCCAGCAGCAGTTGCAGGGCGCTGCCGCCAACTTCCAGCAGAAGGTGCAGCAGAACGCTTACACCCGGGAGCAGGCTGAGGCTATCCAGGCCGGGCTGCAGAAGCAGAGCGGTGACCTGCAGGCGCTCAACCAGCGGCTGAGCAATGAGTTCCAGGCTGAGACCGACAAGTACAACAAGGCACTGCACGATTCTATCCAGCATTACCTTGCCTATTTCAATAAGGATCACAAGTATGGTCTGATCTTTGCCAAGCAGGGCGACAACCTGCTCTATGCCGACAAGGCTTACGACATCACCGCTGAGGTCGTCGCCGGTCTGAACAAGGCTTACAAGAGCAAGCTCAATACGAAGAAATAAGATTACCGGTAAAACCGTATTGTCAGGAGGGTGCATCACAATCTGATGCGCCTTTTTTGATGGTTGCGCTCTTTTCTACTCCTTGAAGCATAACACCTTAGCGAGGGGATTAAAGGGAGGAATTCAAGAGGATAGAGGGGAAGAATTCAAGGGAATAAGGGTGCCAGGCTTCTTTTTTTTAATTTTCTTCTCAAATTATTTGGTAGTTCCAATAATTAGCAGTACCTTTGCACTCGCTTACAAAAAAGTATGGCTCCGTAGCTCAACTGAATAGAGCATCTGACTACGGATCAGAAGGTTCCGGGTTTGAATCCCAGCGGAGTCACTCTTTCATCAAGCAGTTTTTTGTGGTTTGGCTCCGTAGCTCAACTGAATAGAGCATCTGACTACGGATCAGAAGGTTCCGGGTTTGAATCCCAGCGGAGTCACAACAAAGGTCGTAAGACAAATAAAAGGTAACTTCTTAACGAGGTTACCTTTTTTATTATATCTGCCATCAACTTCCCTACATTTTATTGAATAGCATTGGCTGTCCACGGCATTCATAATCAGCAACGACTCTTCACTGCACTATGCCAAAAGCGGGTGCGGGTCGTGAAGAGTCGTTGCAGATTTATTGCTTAAAAACGTGGAGGGAGTCCCTGCCTCGTTATAAATTCAGGTCAAGTTCGACGGGGCAGTGGTCTGATCCATAGATCTCGGTGTGGATGGACGCTTCTGCAATGTGGTCTCGCAGACGATCGGATGTGAGGAAGTAGTCGATACGCCATCCAGTGTTGCGCTCACGTGAACGGAAACGATAGCTCCACCACGAATAGGTGATGTCGTCGGGATGAAGCGTGCGGAACGTGTCGGTGAAGCCGGCCGAGAGCAGTTCTGTCATCTTCTCACGCTCCTCGTCGGTGAAGCCGGCGCTCAGGTGGTTGGTCTTGGGATTCTTGATGTCAATCTCTTCGTGAGCGACGTTCATATCTCCACAGACGATGACCGGCTTCTTCTTGTCAAGGTCGAGCAGATAGGCTCTGAAGGCATCTTCCCACTGCATGCGGTAGGGCAGCCGCCTGGGCTTCCCGCCTTTGGTCTCTGCTTCCTGCGAGTTGGGCGTGTAGACGCAGACGAGATAGAAGTCGGGCATCTCCAAGGTGATGACGCGCCCTTCATGGTCGTGCGCTTCTATGCCTAAGCCGTAGGTGACATTCAGCGGCTCGTGGCGTGTATAGATCGCCGTGCCGCTGTAACCTTTGCGCTCGGCATAGTTCCAATATGATTTATAGCCTTCAAACTGCAGGTCCAGTTGTCCTTCCTGCATTTTGGTCTCTTGCAGACAGAAGAAGTCGGCATTGAGCTCCTTAAAATAAGCTTCAAACCCTTTGCTTTTGACGTTGCCTTCGTCGTCTGTCTTAGGCTTGACGCAGGCTCTGAGGCCATTGACGTTCCAGGATATGAATTTTAGCATGGTATGGGAGATTAGGAATGGCGGGGAGGGTGCCGCCGTACAACTTATATTTATTGGGTTGGGGTGATGATGGGATGTCAGATTCGTTTCGACTCCCCGCGCAGGAGGCTCATGAACTCTTCGCGGACCTTCATCGAATCGAATACGCCACTGTAAGCCGACGTGGTGGTGATGCTGTTCTGTTTTTCCACGCCGCGCATCTGCATGCACATGTGTTTGGCTTCGATGACCACCATGACACCTTGCGGTTTGAGCGTGTCGTTGATGCAATGCATAATCTGCTCGGTCAGGCGCTCCTGTACTTGCAGGCGGTGGGAGTAGATGTCGACGACACGGGCAATCTTGCTCAGGCCGGTGATGTGACCGTTGGGGATGTAGGCAACATGTGCCTTGCCGTAAAACGGCAGCATGTGGTGCTCGCACATCGAGAAGAAGTCGATGTCTTTGACGATGACCATCTGGTCGTACTGCTCTTCAAAGAGCGCATCCGTGAGAACCTTGTGCGGATCTTGCGTGTATCCACGCGTGAGGATCTGCATGGCTTTGGCCACACGCATGGGGGTTTTCTTCAACCCCTCGCGCTCGGGATCCTCGCCGAGGAGATTGAGAATGGCTTTATAGTGGGCGGCGAGCTCGTCGAGGCCGTCGCGGAACTCTGTTTCTGGATTCATATTATTTTGGTGATGGGTGTGTTGGAAGCCGGTGGGCGGGGTGGGGGTAATGGGGGATTAATCGAAGACGGTGATCTTGCCTTTCACGATGATGGCAGACTTGTAGCCCATGGCTTTGACGGCCTTGAGCATGCGGCGTGCTTCACCGATAGAACGATAGTTGCCCATGCGGCAGATCCATCGTGGAGAATAGAAATGCACGTAGATGGGTTGATCGGGGAAGCGCATTTTGATAGCATTGCCGGCTTGCTGAGCCTTGAGCTTGTCGGCACGCGTGTTGCCGCCTGCGAAAGCCTGCACGCGATAGCCTGTGATCTGGTGGGCACCGCGCATCACTTTCTTGCGCATATCGACGGTAGGGATGTTAAACTCTTCTTCGGCTTCAGCACGTCGCTCTGCCGCTGCCTTCTCGGCGTTGCGCTTTGCTTCTGCCGCCTTCTCCTGCGCATTCTTCTCTGCTATCCGTTTCTCCAACGCTATGGCTTCCTCCACTGCATTTCTTTCGTTTGCAGCTTTCTGTGCCTGTGCTTTTTCTTCTTGCTCACGGCGCCAGCGCTCGCGGGCTTTTTCTATACTGTCGGCTTTAGCTTCCTGGGCTGCCTTTGCTGCCCGTTCCGCTTTGTTGGACAGTTCAATCTTTTTTACCTGCTCTGCCTTTTTTACCTGATCTGCCTTTTTTGCCTGCTCTGTCTTTAGGGTCTGAGCCGTTTGAGCTGTATTCTTGGTCAGAGCCTTTTGAGGTGTTTTTTGCGTTTGCCCGGCGATTATCGTTTTCTTTTGTGTCGTGTTGGCTTGTACAGTCTGTCTCGGTGCGACAACAGCTTCCTGAGCATTCTTTCCATTGACGAGTACATCAATGTCGTTGCTCTGAGAGATGGTTATTTTCCCATTTCCCGGCTTTTGTTGCAACAGATGCTGCGTGAAAGTCTGGGCATGCACCGTCGCGGTGAGGCCTATGAATGACAATAAAAGAAGAACGATCCTTTTCATTGAAGTTTGAAACGATGATTGCGAAAATATGTTATAATGGGGGCGAGCCTATTGCCCGCCCCTTTCTTGGGTTGGGCGGTTGAGAACCGTCAATCGTTATTATTTCTTCCAAGCGTCGATGATTCCCTTGAAGTCAGCAGCCTTCAGAGAAGCACCGCCGATAAGGCCACCGTCGATGTCGGGCTTAGCGAAGAGCTCAGGAGCATTGCCGGGCTTGCAGCTGCCACCGTAGAGGATTGTGGTGTCCTCAGCAGCCTCTTTGCCATACTTCTCGGCAACGATAGAGCGGATGTAAGCCAACATCTCCTCAGCCTGGTCAGCCGTAGCGGTCTTGCCGGTACCGATAGCCCAGATCGGCTCATAAGCCAGGACGATGTTCTTCCACTCCTCAGCAGAGAGATTGAAGACGCTGCCGTCGAGCTCAGCCTTCACGACTTCGTTCTGCTTGTTGGCCTCGCGCTCCTCGAGTGTCTCGCCGCAGCAGAAGATGACTTTCAGGCCGTTGGCCAGAGCGAGCTGAACCTTCTCCTTCAGAATCTCGGCTGTCTCGTGATAGTACTGACGACGCTCAGAGTGACCGAGGATGACATACTGTGCACCAGTAGACTTCACCATAGCGGCGGAAACCTCACCCGTGTAAGCACCCTTCTCCTTGTCAGCGCAGTTCTCTGCACCGAGTGCCACGACGTTCTGGTCGATGACCTGAGCCACGCTTGCCAAGTGGATGAACGGCGTGCAGATAATGACACCACAGTTGGGCTTGTCAGCCTTCAGTGTTTCGTTGATTTCCTTTGCCAGGGCAACGCCCTCCTGCAGGTTCTCGTTCATTTTCCAGTTGCCTGCTACAATTTTCTTTCTCATAATAATAATGTTTAATTATTAATGTGTAATGTGTAATGTTTAATGTGCCTAATGAATAATGTATAATGTAGAGTGTATAATTTATAGTGTAGAGTGTTGAATGTTGAGTGTATAATGTATAGTGTATGATGTATAGTGTATAATGAGGGAGTGTAAACTCCTAACTTCTAACTCTTAACTCCTAACTTCTAACTATCTTCCTGGTCCATGCCCATGTGCGGTCAGCAAAGACCAGGAGGAAGAGCGGGATGAAGAACCAGAGCACCACTTGCAGCAGCACGGTTCCGATGCCTTTCTTGGGCGGCGCGCCGATGTCGAGCTTCGAGAGGGGAGCGTTCAGCTTGGAGCTCGACGGCAAGTCGTTGTGGCTCCATTTGCGAATGATTGTCCCGTTTTTGAGTAACAATAGCCCGGGGTTGCTGCGGATGATGGTCTTGAGCGTCGTCTCGTCCGTGAAGCAGAATGGATATTCCGCGCCTGTGATATCTTCCCAATGGCGGATATCTTTCTCTCCGGAAGCCGTGAGACAATAGAACGGAATCTTTTGCTCTTGGCAGTACTCGTAGAGTTGGTCGATGTCGCCGAAGTTGGAGTCGTCGGCCTGTTCCAGGTGGGGGGCGATGAGGAGAAAGACATAGCCGCGGGCGTTGAGCACACTGTCCGTGATGTCGTCGCCGTCAGGTTTCTGAATGGAGAAGTCGTGGATGGGCGGTACATAACCTTCCTTGGTCAGAACAGTCTTTGAATCGACAAACTGCCACGAGGAGTCGGGATAGTTGTCGAGTGTGAACTCTTTCTTCACGCCGTTCTTCTGCAAGATAAAGGTAGTCTCAAACTCTGGCTGCGGCGCGCCCTTGGGAATCTCCATGCCCTTCTTGATATTCATTCCGATGTGGTAGGGGCGGAAGTCGATGAGCGGCAGATGATAAAGACAATGCGCGCTGAGCAGGAGCACAAAGAGGACGGTATAGTTGAAGGCGATCCACTGTGTGGAGCGCGAGAGGAACCTGACCATGCGAAGCGGGTGGTACACTACGACGAGCGCTGCGGCAAGCAGCAGAATGTTCTTTATCAGCGTCTGCGTGTTGGTCAGATGGAGCGCGTCGCCGAAGCATCCGCAGTCTTTGACAGGATTGAACAGCGCCAGCCACAGGGTGACAAGCGTCATCACTGCCATAAAAGCCACGATAAGTTTCGAGACGAGACGGCGGCGGATGGCTAAGAGAATGAACACGCCTAAGCTGAACTCGAAGGCAGAAAGCAAAACGGAAGTCGAGAGCGTCACCCAATCGGGTAAGACCCCCGCCAATCCTATGGCACCGAGATAGTCCTGTATCTTATATTGTGTACCGATAGGATCCACTGCTTTCACAAAACCAGAGAAGACAAAGGTAGCCCCTATGAGGAACCGGCAAATGTTAACCAACATAGTTAACATTACGGATCTCAGCCTTCTGTAGTTGTGCTGTGTGCTGCCTGTGTCCATAATCATTATGCCTGGTTCTCTTTCAGGCGGATGGCGCCAAAGACCGAATAGTTGATGATATCGTAGAGATTGGCGTCGATGCCTTCCGAAATGATTGCCTTTCCGTCAATGTCTTCAAGCTCTTTGATTCGGGCAATTTTCGTCAGAATAAAGTCGGTGTAACTGCTTACTCGCATGTCGCGCCATGCTTCGCCATAGTCGTGGTTCTTCTTTTGCATCAGTTCAAAAGACGCTTTGGCCAGGCCGTCATAAAGCGTGAGGGCTTCGTCGGAAGTCATGTCGGGCTTGACGACAGCGGGGTGGGAGAGCTGGATAAGGCCGATGATGCCATAGTTGACCAGTGCTAAGAACTCGGGGCGTATACCCTCGTTGACCATGGCTTTGCCCGTCGTCTCCAAGTCGCGGATGCGCTTGGCTTTGATGAAAAGCTGATCAGTGAGCGAGGTGGGACGGAGAATGCGCCAGGAAGCCCCATAGTCGTGAAGTTTCTTGGCGAAGATGTTGCGGCATTCTGCCATGATGTTCTTGAATTCTTGGTCGGTCACACAAACCTGTATATTCTGTTCTGCCATGCGATACCTTTCTTATTGATTGCAAAGTTACTAATTTTTTAAGAGTGTTTGGCAGAAAACACGGATTTTCTTTTCCGGCTTGGCGAGAGAAGAACGAATGCCTCATATATCACAGCCTCGAAGGGGCTGCAGCTTTGTTCTTCTCAGGGAATATCATTGACGTGCGCCCTTATTTTTCAGCCTGTCTGCGATGGATGACGAGTACGGTACCGCAGAGTGCCTCATAGCGTGTCTGCAGCGAGTCGCGCTTTACGCGAAGCATATTCTTCCGGTACAGGTTCTTCTCTGCGTTGTACTGCCGTATGGTAGCTTGCAAGGCAGAGTCGGTCCGTCCTACATCATTCTGTGCCATCTTCAGCGAAGCGTCCTGCCATATCTTCAAGGCTCTCTCCCGGCTCTCGATAGCTTTTGGATGCTGGGCGCGCAGGCGGGTGATGGCGTTGAGCGTAGCCTGATAGTTTCCGGCTTTATACAGCGAGTCGATGGTGTTCATCAACGGAGCGGCTTTCTCATCTTCCGTCTGCTGACAGGCTGCGAAGAAGGAGAGAGCGACAAAAAACGGAATTATTTTTTTCATGCTTCTATTCCTTTGTTTTAGTCGTGTCATTTGAAGAACGGAGCTACATAGTCGGTGCGCTTGTTCTCCACGATGACATGGTTCATGTTATAGTGAATGGTTACTGTCTTGTTTGTCGTGTCGAGGTCGAAGTTGTCCATTTCGCCTTTCCCGGGGATGAAGGGTGGAACGAGTGCCTTGGTATAGGACGCTGCGGCTCCCGTAGCTGCTGCCTCAGTGTCAGCAAGGGGCAGGCGTATGCCGAGGTCGGCCGCACGCCGTCCTTCGGCCATGAAGATCTCCTGCCGCATGAGATAGATGATCTCAAGCAGCGCGTCGTCGTCTCCCGCCTCGTCTATCATCGCTTCGTCGACCGAAGTGCCGGAGATGACGGGCACGGTGAGAGCTGTCGTTGTAGACCGCGTCAGAACCAGTCCGCTGCGGTATGGCTCGTCCTTGGAGGCCCGCACGCGGTAGTCGGCCGACATGGGGTATGGCTTTGTCGGAGTGTTATACATCTCACAGTTAGCATCGATGAGGCTTTCCTTCGGTCTGCTCCTGACAAGTGTGAGGAGCTGTCGCAGCCAGGCCTTGGCGTTGGCCGCGTTGCCTTTCGAGAGCTCCGCTTCGGCTAAGATGAGATAGTTCTCTTCTGCTTTGGCAATGACGACGGGCCGCTCCTCCGTGGCGAAGCGCTTGAAGTATTTAGGATCGAGGAAGTCGAGTCGCGGCAGTGGCTGGAACCAGTTGTCCCAAAGAGCTTCCTGGACGACGTTGTTCACGCTGTTGGCTCCGTCGTAATAAGTGAAGGCGGCAAAGTCGGAGCTTGCGTTTATGGCTGCTTTCGCATACGTTTCGGCCTTGTCGGCATTGCCGAGCCGATAGTAGGTACGGGCCAGCAGCGTGTTGGCAAGCGCGCGGTCGCTGTCCTGCGGAGCCTCGGCGAGCGCCGTCTGAAGGTTCGTGGCAGCCGAATCGAGCAGCTCGCGCCAGGGCTTCACCTCGCCGCCGCTTGTGGCCGGCAGGCCGGTAAAGGTCTCGCCCCCAAGCAGGAACGAATAGCCTCTGATCCATTGTATCTCAAAGCGCTGGGCGGCCGTCATCGTGTGCTGCTTAGCGATGGTGTGGAGTGCGAAGTCGGCCGACTCTCTGAGGGTGCCGACCCAGCGCTGCAGATTCTTCACGTTGTCATCTGTATTGAGCAGATTGGGCACGTCAAAGACACTGCTCACACGCGAATACTGGTTATAATAATCGTCGGAAAGAATCTCAAGCAATTGGGCATAGTTGCCCACGGCCTGCGACAGTTGCTTCTCTGTTCCTAAGACCCAGGCATCCATGGCGTTGTCTGATTCCAGAAACTTCTCCTCCGTGACGTTCGGATCTTTGTCGCCGTCGGTCTGCAATAGGTCGCAGGAAGAGAAAAGACACGGCAGGCACAGGCAGGCCAATAATATATTTTTGGTAATGTTTTTCATTTTATGATATGTCAAGTCCGATTAAAAAGTAGCCGTCAGTGACAGGATCCATTGGCGTGGAGCCGAGAACGACGCATAATTGATGCCTCCAGCCGCTACCGCTCCCTGTGAGCGGGTGCTTGAAAGCACTGCCTCCGGGTCTTCCTTAGCGGCGGTAAAGGAGAGGGAATTGTAGACGTTGAAAGCCACGTTGATGCTCTTGACAGCCTGGATATGGGGTTGGAACGTATAGTCGAGCCGGATGTTCCTCACTTTGAAGAAGTCGGCTTTCTCTACGAAGTAGTTGGTGAAGTTGAGCCAGGCAGCCGCTGTGGAGCTTCCTTCATAGGCTGCCGCGGGCACGGTGCCGTCGGTCACGCCGCGGCGGAAGCGGAACTGTCGGTTGAACTCATGTACGTAACTTCCTGTCTGCCAGTCACCGCTGACGAAGAGCTGCCAGCTTCGGTAGCGAACGTTGGCACTCGTCATGCCGTAGAGCGTAGGGAGGGTCGAGCCGAGATAGGCACCATAGATCACTTCCTTCAGGGTTCCGTCGCTGTTGAGCACAGCTTTATTTCCGTAGATATAGCCTACGGGTTTGCCTTCCGTGACAGCCGTCATCACGGTCCTCGCGTCGAAGCCGCCGACACGGAACGTAGGCAGGCCTCCGGTCGACTCTACGCGGTTGCGGTTGGTGTTGAGCGAGGCTTTGACATTCACCGTCCACAGCTTGTTGTCTACGGGCTTGACACCTAAGAGCATCTCTATGCCGCGGTTGCTGATCTTGCCGATATTCGCCAACCGGTAAGCCTCCCGGCCTGAGGAGGGCAGGGTGGGCACGGAGAAGAGGGCATCGGTGGTCAGACTATAATAATAGGTGAAGCTCAGCGTGAGCAGGTCGTTGAGGAAGGCGGCATCGAAGCCGGCCTCATACGAGTGCTTGCGCTCCGGTCCGAGGTCCGGGTTCCCGGTTTGTCCGAACGTCACGGCGGTGCCTCCGCGGTAAGGAGCCTTTGTTACCGTGGCTTCATAGCTGAAAGCCGGTGGATAGGTCCCGGCTACACCGTAGTTGGCGCGCAGCCGCACATCGGTCACGGCCTTTTTTTCTACGAGACGCGACATGAACGGCTCGTCGCTGAGCACGTAGGACAGACCTACCTTCGGGTAGGCCTGCCAGCCCACATTGTCGCCGAAGGACGTGTTGCGGTCCAGACGCAGCCCGAGGTCCAGATAATAGCGGTCGAAGAAGCCAATGTTGTCCTGGAAATAGAATCCGTAGCTGTTGATGTGGCTTATCGCCTCGTCGGCATTGATGGTGGGGGCACCGCTGATAACCTCCGATCCGTCCCATACCCCTTGTCCCGTGGAGAGGCTTTGCCGGTCGTCGGTGGAGAAATACTGGAAGCCGGCCGTAGCTATATTGCTGATGGCATCGCCCCAGCGGTGCCGGTATTCGGCATTGAGGTCACCCGTGAGTCCGAGCACGCGGCGTGAGGTGTTGTTCACGCGTCCGGCATCGGTCGTGCCGGCGGGCTTGATCTGGGTCTGGATGAGCCAGGCATTGGTGATGATCTCCTTAAACTCATCGGTGCGATAGTCGAGTCCGAAGATTCCCTTTAGGGTCAGCCCTTCCATGGGTTTGAAGGTCAGCATGTGCGACATCTGGAAGCGCTTGATGCGCTCATTGTTGTCCTGCAGTTTCTCAGCACCGTCAACGAGCTGTTTGAATGAGGCATACATGGCATCGTCCATGGCATCGATGTCGGAGAGATAGTGCTGCGAGCCTTGGTAGACAAGGTCGGCGGCGGCACCGCACTCCGTTGTCCACAAGGCAGTGTACAATCCCTGGTTGCCGTTGCGCCGGCGGGAGAAGTCGGAGGCCACGAAGCCAAAGGAGTTGTCGTAGCTCAGCATTCGGTTGATCTGGGCGTGCGAGCCGTAGCGGATGTCATATTTCTTCGACTCGTTACCGTTGTGTATCATCATGCCGTCGTCGTGCTGCATCGAAGCGCCGAGCGAGTAGCCAAAGCGGTCGGTGCCGCCGCTCATGGCGAACCGGTATTTCTGATAGATGCCCGTCTGATGGAGCAGCTTGCCGATACGCTTGAAATGATACCACTCGGTGTCGGCGGTCGTCAGCCCGAAGTCTATGCCTGCTGTGGCTTGGAAGGGACCGTTGCCGCCTTTCCTGGTCGTGATGAGGATGACACCGTTGGCTGCGTCGGAGCCGTAGAGTGTTGTGGCGGCACCGCCGGTGAGAAACTCGATGTGGTCGATGTTCTCCATGGGTATGTCGGAGAGTGAGCCCGACGCTGCCGTCTCGCCCATCGGCAGGTCGCTCAGGCCATAAGGCTCTGCGCTGTAGCCGCTGGCCCGGAATCCGATCGTGGCACCGGTGTTGAGATTGTCAACGCGCACGCCGTCGACGTAGATGACGGGGGTAGAATTGGAGTAAGCAGAAGAGAGTCCGCGGGAGCGGATCTGTGAGGTCGTGCCGGGCTGACCGCTGCTGATGGACACCTGCACGTTGGGCAGGGCATCCTGAAGCAGATGGTCTATACGGTCGGACGGCAGGCCGACAAGGTCCTTGGCCGATACCTTCTCAATTTGGGCTGAGAGCCGCCGCCGTTGAAGTGCGCCGCCCTGACCGGTCACGACGACTTCGTTGAGATAAAGACTGTCACGAAGAAATTCTTCCGTGGGTGGTGTGACGGGAGTGCCTCCGTGGACATTGGTCATCACGACCAGGCCTGAGGCGAGACATAGGAGCCTTGTGTTTCTCATGCTATCGCTGAATAGTTTTCGCTTATTTTGCTTTATGACATAAAAATCGGTGCAATTATCGCTAAAATCTTCTGAATGAGCAAAAAAGCCTAATTGTTTTAATTTACTTTAACATAAGCGGATGCCTCTACAACTGTTTTGCTTAGCAAATTTCCTTTGTTGGTTGTGAATATCTCTTGTGCCATCTGTCTTAGCGGTTCTTGTGCGAGTAAGAGTTACTTCATCGTTTTCTATTATAAATATAGGTGGTTTCTTATTATATATATGTGTAATAGGCTGCCATATATATTATGTGCTGTCATATATATGTATAATGACCCGGCAAGTCCTTTCTTCTTGCCAGGTCATTTTGTTTGTTATATGGAACGTTCGTTCATCAGTTGTTATTCAATCCTGCCTCGTCTGTGTCACGATCGTGCCTCGTCTGTGTCACGATCCTGCCTCAGTTGTGTCACGATCGTGCCTCAGTTGTGTCACGATCGTGTCTCAGTTGTGTCACGATCGTGTCACGTCTGTGATAAGATCGTGTCTTGTATGAGAGCCGCTTTGCCCTTCTTGCTTGACATACATCAATTTTGAAGCATTTTTGAAAAATAATCTCGAAAATATTTGGAGGGTATTGGAAAAGTCTATACCTTTGCACTCGCTTTTCGGAAATACACCGGCAAGCAACATAAAGAAAGAGTTCTTTGAAAAGATTTACATAAACAGAGAAGTAGTACAAGAAGC
>Ga0256406_1003055_pt1 | contig 21802 bp, 19 predicted proteins | sample RumenRJG_03DNA_FD_185986 | JGI IMG/M metagenome (GOLD analysis project Ga0256406, IMG submission 185986) | Bovine rumen microbial communities from Lethbridge, Alberta, Canada - RJG_03 | ecosystem: Host-associated > Mammals > Digestive system > Stomach > Rumen | place: Canada: Alberta | collected... | reverse complement strand
GCCTCGCTCTCTGGCGCAGACATCCTCTCCATCCATGCGCTGGGCTCCTCCGCCATGGTTGCGGCCGCGCGCGAGGGCGCCGAGGCCGCCGCCAAGGAGCGCGGAGGCAAGCGCACGCAGCTTGTCTCGATCTCTGTCCTCACGAGCATGGACCAGTCCTCGCTCACCGAGATTGGCATCGAGCGCCCGCTCAAGGAGGAGGTCGCACGCCTCGCGAGCCTGGCCGTGGGCGCCGGCTCGGACGGCATCGTCTGCTCGCCGCAGGAGGCCGCCGAGATGCGCGCGCTTCTCGGGTCCAAGGCCCTTATCGTGACGCCTGGCGTGCGTCCCGCTGGTGCCGCCGTGGGCGACCAGCGCCGCGTTGCCACGCCCGCTGCCGCCATTGCCGCCGGTGCCTCGAAGCTCGTGGTTGGACGCCCCATCACGCAGGCAGATGACCCGGCGGCCGCGATGGAGGCAATTGTCGCCGAGCTTAGCCACTAGCTGGGGCTAAGACTTTCAGGCCGCAATGCGACGTTCGTGTCATTTGGACTACCCTTTGTGTCGCTCTGATTGTGTGTAGGCTGCATTCCTGCTGCTAGTAGTCACAAAGGGCTTGTAAACTGGTCGAGGAATTGGCAAACTAGCTAGTTGTGTCGCTGGGGCGGCCCATAGGTTCCCTCCCAGCCCCTCACAACAGTTTGTCTCGATGTTTGGAGGAACAATGGCTCTACCCCAGCTTACCGATGAGCAGCGCAAGGAAGCCCTCGAGAAGGCCGCCCAGGCTCGCCACGAGCGCGCCGAGCTTCGCGAGAAGATCAAGAGCGGCAAGGTCACCCTCGAGGAGGTCCTCGACTCCGATGACCCCATTGCCAACCGCATGAAGGTCTCCGCGCTCATCGAGTCCCTCCCTGGTTACGGCAAGGCCAAGGCCGCCAAGATCATGGACGAGCTTGGCATCTCCGCGACCCGTCGCGTCAAGGGCCTTGGTGCCCGTCAGCGCGAGCAGCTCATCGAGGCGCTCTCCAAGTAGTGGGACGCTCCGCTAGGCTCTTCGTCGTCTCTGGACCGTCAGGCGTGGGCAAGGGTACGCTGGTCGCGAAGGTTCGCGGCGACCGTCCCTCGCTTGGCCTGACGGTTTCCGCTACGACAAGGCCTCCCAGGCCCGGGGAGGCTGAAGGCGTCTCGTACTACTTCCTGGATGACGCCGAGTTCTCTCGCCGGGTGAGCCAGGGCGAGTTCCTCGAGTGGGCCAACGTGCACGGGCATCGCTACGGCACGCTTCTCTCCGAGGTGAGGAGAAACCTCTCCGAGGGGAGGTCGCTCATCCTGGAGATAGACGTTCAGGGTGGGCTCAACGTGCGCCGAATTCACCCTGACGCCGTGCTCGTGTTCATCGAGCCGCCGTCCATGGATGAGCTTGAGCGCCGTCTTCGCGGCCGCGGTACCGAGGACGAGACCTCGATCGAGTGCCGTCTTGAGAACGCACGTCGCGAGATGGAGATGGCCTCGTCCTACGACGTGAGAATCGTGAACGACGACCTCGACCGCGCGGCGGACAAGCTGGAGCGCACCATCGACCAGTACGAGTCAAATGGAGGATCTACCAAAGATGTCAGTGATTAAGCCCGAGATCGACACCCTGCTCGAGAGGACTGAGCACAACCCCTTCCTGCTCTGCTCCGTTGCCTCCAAGCGCGCGTGCGACATCAACAACATGCTGCGTGGCCAGCACCTTCGCGTGACGGCCATCCAGGACTTCGACGACATCACCACCGTCGCCTCCGGCAAGGACTCGGTCTCCATCGCCATGGGCGAGATCGCTGACGGCACCCTCGGTTTTGTCCAGGACGACTTCGACGAGGCCATCCGCGGCGAGAACGCGGGCATCCAGTAGGCCATGACCGAGAGACTCTGCCTGGTCCACTACCACGAGATTGGCCTCAAGGGCAAGAACCGCTCGACCTTCGAGAACCAGCTCGTGACTAACCTGCACCGCGCACTGAAGGCGTTCCCCGTCTCGAACATCCAGCGCATCTCCGGCTACATCGTGGTCGAGTCCGAGGACCGCATGGCCACGCCGGAGATGGCCCATGCCATCGCTAAGGTTCCTGGCGTCGCCCGCGTCTCGCTCGCCTACAAGTGCGGGCTCGACGAGGGCGAGTACAACGCTGCCGCCATTCGTGCGCTGCGCGAGGCTGGGGACTTCTCCACCTTCAAGGTGCACGCGCGTCGTAGCTCGACCACATATCCGGTGCATAGCATCGACATGAACCACATCGTGGGCTCGGCGCTCTGCGAGGCCTTCCCCGACAAGCTCGTCCAGATGCGTGACCCGGACGTCACCGTGGTCGTCCATGTTGTTCAGGGGTCGACCTTCGTCTACGCCGCGTCCATGCCTGGCGTGGGCGGTCTTCCCGTGGGGACGGCAGGAAAGGTCGTGACGCTCTTCTCGAGTGGCTTCGACTCGCCGGTGGCCACGTGGATGGTGGGCCGCCGCGGGGCAACCTGCATCCCCGTGCACTTCTCGGGCAGGCCCATGACGTCTGACACCAGCGAGTACCTGTGCCGCGACATCGTGGACGCCCTTGCGCCCTCCGGCGTGGTCGGCCGCATGTACGTGGTGCCCTTCGGCGAGTACCAGCGCCAGATCTCGCTCGTTGTTCCGCAGAGCCTGCGCATCATCATGTACCGGCGCGTCATGTACCAGGTATCCGAGAGGATTGCGCAGCTCGAGGGCGCAAAGGCCATCGTCACCGGGGAGTCCCTGGGACAGGTGGCGTCGCAGACGCTCGACAACATCGCGGCAGTGAACCAGGCCGTGACCATCCCGGTCCTGCGGCCGCTCATCGGCTCCGACAAGCAGGAGATCATTCGCCGCGCACAGGAGCTTGGGACCTACGACATCTCGTCACAGACGGCCCCTGACTGCTGCACGCTCTTCATGCCGCGCCGCCCCGAGACGCACGCGCGCATGCGCGAGGTCCTCGATGCCTGGGAGCTCTTCGACCACGAGGCCATGGTGAACGCGCTGGTGGACTCCGTAGAATACGAAGATTTCCCCCAGTGCCCGAGCTACCATGCGCCAAAGGGCCCGCTGCGCGCGCATCACTCCTCGCTTGCGCCCAGGGATGACGCACCGCAGCAGTAGCGATACGAGGTGTGTGCGGGCTTCTCTGCGAGAACTGCCGCTTCGGCGAGATTTCGACGCCGGAGCGGTATTTTTGTGCGTGATGGCGGCGAGAACATGTCCTCCGGCGTCATTTGGGCGCCGGAGGGCGCATCTCGTACGGAATCCCTTCGAGAACCCCGCTCCCGGCGTCATTTGGGCGCCGGAGGGCGCATTTCGTACGGAATCCCGTCGAGAACCCCGCTCCCGGCGTCAATTCCTCGCCGGAGGGCGCGTCTCGTACGTAATCCCGTCTGAACCCCTGGTTCCGGCGTCATTTCCTCGCCGGAGGGCGCTTCTCGTACGGAATCCCGTCGAGAACCCCGGTCCCGGCGTCATTTTCTCGCCGGAGATGCGGTTTTCGCATCCAGCTTTCAACGGCCACCGGTGGACATATAAAACCACCCTTCCGGCGCACCCGGGGTTCTCTGCCATTCATACCTGGGTAAATGCCGCGAACGGTAAGTCCTGATAACAGGATTTGAGCCAGCGACATCATGGTATTCCTGCGGTAACGCAGCTATCCGTCAGAACCTGGTCGGATTCTCGTCAGAAGTCAGTCGGACTTTCTCAGATCGATGCCATGCCAACGGAGGGACGCACCCATCATTGAGATGGGGGTGGGGACTATGGCACAGGTTTCGACGCAGCGTGGCAGATCTGGCGTACATGTACGGGGAAAAGCTCATGCGCTGGCGAGAAGGGCTGGGCTCTCTCCGGTGGCGAAGGCCGGTGCGGCAGGCATCGCGGTCATCGCGCTCCTTGCGGTGCTTGCCTGTGCACGGCTGCTTCCCGGCATGCCGGCGGATTCCTTTGCGATAGAGCGCGGGGAAGCCATCGCATCGGTAGAGGCAGTGGAAAATGAGACAACCTCGGAAGGCGAGAGGGACAACCATGCCAAGGCTCCCGCTGATGATTCCGCCGAAAGCCTCCCCACCATAGTCGTGCACGTCGACGGTATGGTTGAAGCCCCTGGGGTCTATCAGCTCCAAGGCGAGTCGCTGAGGGTGAACGACGCCGTGGAGGCAGCGGGCGGGCTTGCGGAAGGAGCCGACACCTCACGGCTCAACCTCGCAGAGGCAGTTTCCGATGGTGAGAAGGTGCACGTCCCGGCGGTGGGAGAGGAGAGCGCCAATCCGAGCGGGATGGGGTCGTCGTCTGCCTCACCTGATGGAGCCGGGTCTGTCTCATTCGATGCGGGAATCGTGAACATCAACACTGCAACCGCTGCCGAACTCACTGCGCTGCCCGGTGTGGGCGATGCGACTGCAGCAGAGATCATACGAGACCGCGAGGCCAACGGGGCGTTCACAAGCGTCGAGGACCTCATGCGCGTCTCGGGAATTGGGGAGAAGAAGTTCGCGAAGTTGAAGGACAGGATCCGTGTGTGAGGGGAAGGGGGATGCCGCGCCTGGACCAGCGAGCGCTCGTACAATCAGGCCACGCGACGCGCACATGCCTGCTCGGCCCGCCATTCCTGTGACACTTTGGGCGCTGCTCGCGACCATTCTTTCGGAACGCGCTGTCTTGCGGTGGGGAGGGCTTCCCTCGGCACACTCGCTCAAAGTGGCTGCACTGGCTGCGGCGAGCTGCTTCGTGCCTCTTGGCATGACGGTCCTGCTTGTGAGGAGGGGTGGCCGAGAAAAGCGCATGCTTCGTGTGCCCACTTCGGTCCCGCTCGTCCTTGTCGCTGCGATTGCCGGTGCGTGCCTAGGAGTTCTTTCGCTCGGCCGGGTGTCGGCGGCAGTGGACGCTCTCTCCGCATTCCCTGTCTCGAGCTGGACGCTCGAGGTCGAGGGCGACATGGTCGAGAGTAGCCGAGGCTGGTGGGGGCGCGCTCGCGTCCTCGGCGACAACTCTCAAGTGGGGAGCGTCTGGCTGAGTTCGCCGACTCGGCTGGAAAGCGGAGACAAGATCTCCTGCGTGGGAAGGTTTCGGCCCAACGACAATGACGAATGGGGCGTCTCGTCGCGCATGCAGGGCGTTGCCGGCACCGTGTCTGTGGTACGCGTGACGTCCTCCCATGAGGCCGAGGGTCCGCTCGGTGCGGTGCTGCGTGTGAGGCGAGCAGTGCTCGCGTCATTTTCTCCCTACGAGTCCGATGGGGCGGCCGTCCTTGCCGGAAGCGTATGCGGCGATCGCGCCCCCATACGCTCTCGCCGTCTGGACGAGGCATTTTCGACCTGCGGTGTCTCACACCTTGTGGCGGTCTCTGGAGGCCACCTCGCCATTCTTACTGGAGTTATCTCGGCGTTGCTTGGGAAGTCGCGGCTGAGGCCATTTGCGCGAGGAACGCTTGGTCTTGGGGCCGTCGCACTCTTCATCGTCTTCTGTGGCGCACCCGCGTCTGCCGTACGAGCGGGCATCATGAGCTGCGTATCATTTGTCGGAACGATGGTGGGGAGAAGGTCCCACGCGCTCTCGTCGGCATGCGCCGCCGCGCTCGCCATGGCGCTTCTCGATCCATACGTCTCCGGTCAACTGGGCTTCCTTCTCTCGGTTGCCTCCGTGGTCGGCATCTCCCTCTTTGGGACATATGCGAGCCACGCGTTCGATGTGCTTATGAGGCCTCGAAGGTACCGCGGAAGGCGTCTGTCTGCAGTTGCGCACGCCTCTCAGAGGCTTTGGTCCAGTGCTTGCGATGCCTTGGGCGTCTCCATGGTCGCGCAGCTCTTCACGCTGCCTTTGACCTGCCCAGCATTTGGTGAGGTTGCCCTCATCGCGCCTATCGCGAACCTGTTGCTTGGACCGCTCTTTGCGGTTGTCGTCTCGTTGGGGTTGGGTGCGGCGATCCTTGCTCCCTTGCCAGTGCTGCAGGGGCCGATTCTCATTGCTGCCAAGGGCGTCTCGCAGACGTTCTGCGTCGCGCTCACCACGCTGTCGAGGATTCCGATGGCATGCGTCCCCTTGGAGATGGGTGAGGCGACCTTGATTGTGGCTCTCAGCATCGCGTGTACCGTACTGTACGTTGCGTGGCCCGCCCCTAGTCGTCGCTATCTGGTGCGAGTGGTGGGGGTCCTCGCCGGAGCATTCGTTTCCGTACTATTCTGTCTTCGGTTCTCGCAGCCAGCCCGCGTCTGCGTTCTGGACGTGGGGCAGGGCGACGCCATCCTGGTGGCAGACGGGAGCGCCGCCGTGCTGGTAGACACGGGTCCCGATGGGGCTGTCTCCCAGGCCCTTGCACGACAGGGAATCGTCCATCTGGACGCCATCGTGTTGACGCATCTCCATGACGACCACGTGGGAGGCGTCGACGACCTCGTTGGACGATTGGGTTGCGAGCGTGTTCTGGTGGCGCGAGGCGTGGCGGGCGAGGTCTCTGGTGACCTCGCAAGGGGCGTCAGGCAGCTGACGGGGCGCGATGCCGAGGAGATCTCCTACGGGGACACCGTTCGCACTGGCTCGTTTTCCCTGCGTATGGTCTCGCCAACCAAGCAAGTCGACGGCAGCGAGAACGCAGACTCCGTCATACTCGCGCTCTCGTACGAGCAGGGTGGACGCACGCTCACCGCGCTCCTCACGGGTGACGCCGAGAGAGACGAGACGGGCGCCTGCCTGGCGCGAGGCGACGTTGGCGATATCGACTTTCTCAAGGTGGGACACCATGGCTCCGAGATATCCGTGACCACCGAGGAGGCGGAAATTCTAGATCCGGAGGTGTCCGTCGCGAGTGCCGGTGAGGGAAACCGCTATGGACATCCAAACGAGAAGTGCGTGTCCGCCCTTGAGGGGGCGGGGTCGGTCTTTCTCTGCACGAAGGACGTTGGGTGCGTCACCGTAAGGCCCGGCGAGAAGGGGCCTCTCGTCTCGAGCGAGAGGCCGGTGGGGGAGATGCCCGAAGGGCTCCTGGCATCCGGCATGTGATGGTGGGCGGTTTGTGGCAAAGTAGGGAGGACGACATGATGGAGGCATCGCATGGCAAAGACGGCAAAGCTGCTGCCGGCATATCTGGTGGTTGGTGCGGACGAGCTCAAGCGCAAGAGCGCGGTCACGCGTCTCAAGGGCTACCTTGACGAGGGGCTTGCGGCATTCAACCTGGACGAGATTGCGCCAACGGCGGACACGGACCCAACTGCCGTCCTCTCTTCCCTCAACACGATGCCCGTGGGCAACTCGCCGCGCATCGTAATCATCGAGCCTGCCGACAAGCTCCCCAAGCCAGTCTCAGAGGCCCTTGTTGCCTACCTCAAGGACCCAAACCCTGCCTGCACGCTGCTCCTCTCTGCAACCACGCTGGCGAAGTCGACCCGCCTCTACAAGGCGGTCGCAAAGGTCGGCCCCAAAGCGGTCATCGACTGCACACCTGCGACGAGAAGGGACCTTCCAGGCTACGTGCAGAAGCTCGCACGCTCGCACGGCCTGGCGATTGACCCGGATGCCTCGCACGCCCTCGTGGACCGCGTTGGGGAGTCAACCACCATGCTCGACACGCAGTTGCGCACGCTCTCGGCACTCAAGGGTGGGCAGGGCCAGGTGACGCTCGCTGACGTCGAGCGAAACGTCGCGAGGGTGGCGGAAGTCAAGCCGTGGGAGTTCCTTGACCGTTTGAGCGAGAGGGACGCTCGTCGGTCGCTCGAACTTTACGCGCTCCTGAGGGGCTCCTCTCAGGTGGGACTTCTCACCTTGGTGACCATTCGCATCCGCGAGCTCATCTGTGCGCGTGCGCTGGACTCCCGCGGTGAGGGGGCAGGTGTCGCCAGGGCCCTGGGCAAGCAGGACTGGCAGGTGAGGAACTACGTTCGGTGGGCACGCCGCTTTGCGCCGGGCGAGCTGGAGCGAGACCTAACTGCCTGTGCGAGCTGCGAACGGGCGCTCAAAGGCTCTGCGGATTCTGAGTCTGCGTTTCTCTCGCTCATCTCAACCATCTGTGGCGTGGGCAGGTAGCTGCGCTTGCCGAGACGCCTGCGCCGCAGGGTGCGATGCCACGGTGCTTCTCGCCAAAAAAAGAGCCCGGCCATGTGCCGGGCTCAAATATACTCAAGCCATCTCAGAGGGCAACTCTACTTCATGGAGTTGACGAGCTTCTGGACGCCGGACTTGCGGTCGGCGGCCTGGTTCTTGTGGATGATGCCCTTGGCGGCAGCCCTGTCGAGCTTGCGGCAGGCAGCGTTGGCAGCGGCCTGGGCGGCATCGACGTCGCCGGCCTCGACGGCGGCGTGAACCTTCTTGACGTACGTCTTCAGCTCGGAGCGGACTGCCCTGTTACGCATACGGGCCTTCTCGGCGGTGATGATGCGCTTCTTCTGAGACTTGATGTTTGCCACGGTGCGGATCCTTTCAAAAATCTTGTTCCTAGAGGCCTCTTAAGAACTAGGTAGGTGGGAAGTGGGGGTTCCGCACCAGACACGGCGAGGTCAACTAGAGCAGTATAGCAGAGCCACCGCCTGTGGAACCCTCTATTTGCCCCGATGTGCTGGCTTCGAGTGTTCATCGAGTAATTTTCACATGTTCTCGCGAGAAGAGCGCGAATCTACCTCAGGATTCTAATCGTTAGGGATTAGTGGCGCTTATTCCTTAGCAGCCACGTAATTGCTGCGACAGCAACAACAAGGCAAATAAGCACCGGTGCATATGTCACGAGAAACGTGATGATAAGCTCAGGAAATCCAAGCCCGTATACCATGGCCACTCGCCTCGATTGCTCTTAGTAAAAATGCTCGGTGAACGAAGCGTAAAACTCGCAGTAGAAATCTCCAACATAGGTTGCTGCCCAGTTGTGTGGTGATATCTTCCCTGCTGAAGTCACCCCATAATTTGCGGAAATGATAATGATGTTCGGTAGGCCTGCAATCATCAGGTTCTTCGAAGTGCTGACGGTGCGCTGAGATCCAATGACTCGAGATGCATCTGGAAATACCTGGTACGCCTCATTTTCGAGCCCGAAATATACAGGCTCGCCTTGAAGTGACGTTCGCCTGACTGTCTCTTCTCATCGACAACGAGCTCCCTCACTTCCTGGTATCAAAAATGCATCAGAGGCGCTGACCTTCTCTGCTCCTGCTACGCTTGGTGCAATTGTCGCCAGTGCAAATGCACTCGCTGCGATAGCGATCAGCTCTCTCCGCGAGACATTAGTACTTTCGAAATCAAGCATAGGCTCACCCCTCGTAGCAATCATTGCTGTTGTGCAACACGTTGCGGCTACAAGGTAGCGAATTAGGCTGTGGCAAATCTGTCATCAGCGAAAGATGCTACAAAGATTGGCCAGCAGACGGGCGTTTGACTGGATGAGCGGTCAAGTCGCTACCACCAATACCACGCTCGCCTTCCAGTCGCCCTCCAAGTTATAGCCGGAAGTGCAGCCCTCTCCCCAGGAAAAGATGGAGATGCCCGCCCCAAGTCCTGCCGCGCTTTTCGCATTCTTGATTTCAAGGACCTTGCCCGAAGGCAACTCGGAGGCCTGCGCTTCAAATAAGGGGCAAAAGCCCGCCTGAGCGACCTCGGAGGCTGCTGCGTCTGCCCGCATGCCAACCACATTTGGGAGTTCGCCATAGTCTGTGGGGATGTTTCCGGAGGGGGAATCTAGGTAGCCTCTATCCTCGAAGGAATGGGCTGGCAAAAGCAATAGTGCGATCAACGATAATGCCAAGCACGCAAGCGTTGCGAGGACAATCTTTCTTGTGGCGCATGCGTTCTTCCTGCTGTGCGAAATCGCTGCACTTGAGCAATCAGGGGCTAGTGTGTTGTTGGCAGTATTTGCCGCATCGGCATTCCGTGCGGCCGAGGCCGCCTCGGCCCTCGCCTGTGGAATACTCAAGAATTCTGATCGCGTGGAGACACCAAGTTTTTTGTATCCGCGCTGTCGGTAGGTGCCAACGGTCGAGGGGGTCACCCCCATGAGCTGCCCTGCCTCCTCAGCAGTCAGTCCTTGGGCAACGGTACGTAAAGCTTCTGCCTCACGCTCGGATAGACCTGCCTCAGACAATAGCCGCTCGAAATCAGGAGTGCACTTCTCACTTGCGTCCAAAGTTGCCCCCTCTCATACCGCGGGATTTAGCTTTCATGATACGCATCGACGCAGGCAAGACGCACGGCCCATGCGCTATGATGTCTCGCATGAAGACGACAGACACCTCACACATCCGCAACTTCTCGATCGTTGCGCACATCGACCACGGCAAGTCGACCATCTCGGACCGCATCCTGGAGCTAACGCACACGGTGGACGAGCGAGACATGGCCGACCAGCTCCTCGACACCATGGACATCGAGCGCGAGCGCGGAATCACCATCAAGTCGAACGCCGTGCGTGTGGTCTATGACGCCGACGACGGGGAGTCCTACCAGTTCAATCTCATTGACACCCCGGGCCACGTGGACTTCACCTACGAGGTCTCGCGCTCGCTCGCCGCCTGCGAGGGTGCGGTCCTCGTTGTGGACGCGACCCAGGGCGTGGAGGCCCAGACCGTCTCCAACGCCACGCTGGCGATGAACGCCAACCTGGACATCGTTCCCGCAATCAACAAGATTGACCTTCCCTCGGCGCATCCCGAGGAGGTCAAGAAGGAGATCGAGGAGGACCTCGCCATCCCGGCCGATGACGCGGTGCTCGTCTCGGGCAAGACCGGCGAGGGCATCCACGACCTTCTCGAGGCCATCGTCTACCTTGTCTCGCCGCCCAAGGGAGACGCCAAGGCGCCACTCAAGGCGCTCATCCTGGACTCCTACTTCGACGAGTATCGCGGCGTGGTGGCCACCGTGCGCGTCTTCGACGGCTCCATCAAGAAGGGCGACCACCTTCGCATGATGGCGCTCGGCGACACCTTCCTCTGCGACGGCGTGGGCTGCAAGCGCCCGCTCGAGACCCCGCTGGACGAGCTTGGCGTTGGCGAGGTTGGCTACGTGGTCACGGGCCTCAAGGACCCGGCGCTCGTCAAGACCGGCGACACCATCACCTATGAGGACCGTCCCTGCGCTGAGGCCTGCCCTGGCTACCACGAGGCAAAGCCCATGGTCTTCACCGGGCTTTTCCCCATCGATAACAAGCAGTACGAGAACCTGCGCGACGCGCTCGAGAAGCTCAAGGTAAACGACCCTTCGCTCATCTGGACGCCCGAGACGAGCGTGGCCCTGGGCTTTGGCTTCCGCGTGGGCTTCCTCGGCCTTCTCCACATGGAGGTCGTGAAGGAGCGCCTGGAGCGCGAGTTCGGGCTCGACCTCATCGCCACGTCCCCTTCCGTGGACTACCACGTCTACAAGACTGACGGCGAGATGGTCGACATCACGAGCCCGCAGGACCTGCCCGACGTCACCCGCATCGACCACATCGAAGAGCCCTACCTCAAGGCCAAGGTCATCGTGCCGCCGGACTTCATGGGTGCCGTGATGCAGCTGGTGGTCGACCACCGTGGCGAGACGAGCGACATGGTCTACCTCTCGGAGAAGTCCGTCGAGATCCACTTTGACATACCGCTGGCCGAGCTCATCCTCGACTTCTTCGACCAGCTCAAGAGCCGTACCAAGGGCTATGCCTCGCTCGACTACGAGATTGGCGACTACCGCACGAGCGACCTCGTGAAGCTGGACATCCTCCTTTCGGGCGAGGAGGTGGACGCCCTTTCGTTCATCGTCCCGAGGGACCGCGCCTATGACATGGCCAGGAGCCTCTGCGACAAGCTCAAGGAGATCATCCCTCGCCAGCAGTTTGAGGTGCCCATCCAGGGAGCCATCGGCAACAAGATCATCGCGCGCTCCACGGTGAAGGCGGTGCGCAAGGACGTCCTCGCAAAGTGCTATGGCGGCGACATCTCGCGCAAGCGAAAGCTCCTCGAGAAGCAGAAGGAGGGCAAGAAGCGCATGAAGTCCATCGGCTCCGTCGAGGTGCCGCAGGAAGCCTTCCTCGCCGTCCTCAAGGTGGACGACGAATGACGCCAGCCCAAGTTCTTGCCGAATGGGGGCCGACGGCCGGGCTTCTCGGCGAACCGGCTCCTCAGCCTGCGAAGACAGATAGAGTGGACCTAAAGTCGAGGTTTACGGTTAACCCATTCCTCATGGCGCCCATGGCCGGGGTCTCGGATGCGGCCTACCGCACCATGGCGCGCGCCGGTGGGGCCGGGCTTGCCTACTCCGAGATGGTCTCCTGCGCCGGCCTGCACTACGGCGGCGAGAAGACCTGGGAGCTGGTGGATCCGGCAGAGACCGAGCCGGACATCGCCGTGCAGCTGTTTGGATCAAAGCCGGAGCTCTTCCGCGAGGCGGCCGCGAGCGTTTCTGAGCGCCTGGGGGAGCGGCTCGCCCTTATCGACGTCAACATGGCCTGCCCCGTCCCCAAGGTGGCCAAGAAAGGGGAGGGCTCAGCCCTGCTCGACAGTCCCAGGCTGGCCGCAGAGCTCGTCCGCGCGTGCATCGATGGCGTGGACTCCCGCGTGCCCGTGACGGTGAAGATTCGCCGTGGCAGGCGCATGGGGGAGGAAGTGGCGCCCGAGTTCGCTCGCGCGATGGAAGATGCCGGCGCATCCGCAATTGCGGTGCACGGGCGCTTTGCCAACCAGCTCTACCATGGGGAGTCGGACTGGGGTTGCGTGAGCCGAGTGGCCCAGGCCGTGAGCGTGCCTGTTATTGGATCCGGGGATGTCTCGTCTGCCCAGGCGGCAACTCGCATGCTCTTGGAGACCGGGACTTCTGCCGTCATGATCGCCAGGGGAAGCTACGGGAACCCCTGGATCTTCGGGGACGCCCGTGACGTTCTCACCGGCCGTCCTCCGGCTGCGCATGACTCGCGCGAGAAGATCGCTGCGTTTCGCTGTCACGTGAGGCTTCTCGAGGCCACGGGGGCGAACCTCAAGAGGGCGCGAAGCCTTGCCGGATGGTACCTGCGCGGCATGCCCGAGGCAGCTCGGCTGCGGGGGATGGCCGTGACATGCCAGACCCTCGACGACTACCTTGCAGTTGCAGATGTTGCCGAACGGATGCTCGAAGATGCTGGATAGCGGCGTGGGCGCTGCCGGCACCAGTTGGGCCCCCCGTCTTCACGCGGATGGTGCCCATGCCCTCTACCTGCACATCCCTTTCTGCGTCAGGAAGTGCGCGTACTGCGACTTCGCCTCCTGGGCAACGCCGCGCGAAGACCTGCTTCCTCAGCACTATGCGGTCGCTCTAGGGCGGCAGGTCGAGGAGGTGTCGCATCTCGGCTTTCTGGGTGGGTGCGAGACGGCCTACATTGGCGGAGGGACCCCGACGCTTCTGGGGGAGGGACTAGGAGGGCTTGTCCGCGCCGTCAAATGCCACGCGTCGGAACTAAAGGAACTAACTTGTGAAGCAAACCCGGACTCGCTATCGGACGAGGTTCTCGCAGCCGTTGCTGCCGCTGGCTGCACGAGGCTTTCCATAGGCGTCCAAAGCCTCAAGGACGCCGAGCTTGCGGAGTTGGGCAGAGTCCACGATGCGCACTTGGCGCAAGAACGGGTTTGCGCGGCCGTTGCGACCGGGATGAAGGTCTCGTGCGACCTCATGTGCGCCATCCCTCTTCAGACGCCGGAAACTTGGGAAGCCACTCTGGAGAAAACTGTCTCTCTTGGTGTGGGGCACGTGAGCGTCTATCCCCTTCAGATCGAGGAGGGAACTCCCTTGGAGCGGAGGGTGGGGGACGAGCAACCCTCATGGAACTCTCCAGATGCCCAAGCCTCAAGGATGAAGCAAGCTCAACTAGTACTTGAGGGTTATGGTTTTCACAGGTACGAGGTAGCGAGCTATGCTCGTTCTCCTGAGGAGGAATGCGCCCACAATAAGGCCTACTGGACAGGAAGGCCGTATCTTGGGTTGGGCACCGGAGCTGCATCGATGCTCACGGTCGAGGGTTACCAAAGATTGCTCGAGATATGTCCTCAACTTGGACCTTTACCTGAGGGTATGACCCGTGTGCGGCTCAAAGTTCTCTCAGGTAGGGAAGCAATTGCCCAGGATGCCCGTCTTTCTTCCGTTCAGTTTGAGGAGGAGTTCCTTACCGAGCGACAGGCGGTTGCCGAAGACCTTATGCTCGGGGCTCGTCTTGCTCGGGGTCTGGATGAGGGTCTCGTCTCATATGCCCAGGACCTTCTCGGCGACGCTTTTGAGGTGACGCTCGATCGCCTTATGGAGGAGGGCTACCTTTCCGACTCCCTTTCGCCCACGGAGAAGGGGTGGCTCCTGGGCAACGAGCTCTATGGAGAGCTGTGGGACCTTGCGGGAGACACCGAGACGTTTGCGAGGCGGAGCTCGTAGCGGTTCCGAGGGCCTTGTTCCCGGGTGACGCAGGGGGGCTCACTTCGTTGCACGTTTCCGCAAGGGCGAGCCCTTCGGCGAGGCTGAGACGCCGGAAGGAGGTTCTTGTACGCCGCAGCTGCGATAACGCGCCCTCCGGCGAGAAAACGGCGCCGGAAGGAAGGTTCCCGACGGAATTCCGTACGAGATGCGCCCTCCGGCGTCGAATTCTCGCCGGAGCGGGGACTTCCGACGGAATTCCGTCCTTGGAATGCGCCCTTCGGCGAGAAAACGGCGCCGGAGCGGGGACTTCCGACGGGATTACGACGAGAAGCGCCCTCCGGCGTCGAAATGACGCCGAAGCCGGGGTTCTCGACGGGATCGCGTACGAGAAGCGCCCTCCGGCGCCGAATTCTCGCCGGAAGCGAGGTTTCGTGCGTGCTCGTTGCGACAACGCGCCCTCCGGCGCCGCCCCTGCTTCGGCCGGCAAACGCCACCGTTCCCACCGACACCACCGCAACGTAAACTCTTGATTTGTCGCGCCTCGCACGCCATGCTATGGCCAGCTGCGTATCTGCGCCCCTAACGGGAGCGCGGGGAATGAAGGGGAGATCATGGCTGGTGAGAGAACCGACGTCATTTCTTGGGATGAGTTCTTCATGCGGGTCGCCATTGCGGCGAGCCTGAGGAGCAAGGACCCGAACACGCAGGTCGGAGCCTGCATCGCAGACACGAACCATCGCATCCTCTCGGTTGGCTACAACGGCACGCCCTCCGCCCTCGCCGACGCGGACTTCCCTTGGGGCACCTCGAACGACCCCCTCTACGACAAGCACAGCTACGTTATCCATGCGGAGGCAAACGCAATCCTCAACTATCGCGGCTCCCTCAAGGACATGGCAGGCGCCACCGTGTACGTGACGCTCTTCCCCTGCCACGAGTGCGCGAAGACGCTCGTCCAGGCGGGTGTTGGCGAGGTCGTCTATCTCGACGACAAGTACGAGGGCACCGAGGACAACCTCATCTCCAAGCATGTCCTCGACGAGTGCGGCGTGACGTATCGCCCCATCGGCATCGACCTCTCCGCCGCTGCTCGCAGGTAGATGAGACAAAGGGGCCGCCCCTTTGTCTCGCGTGGGGAATGCGTTGGGGGCGCTCGCATCCTGTATAGAAGCGGCACCTTCCGGCTACAATCGTGCGAAGTCGGACCCATGGAGGGCCCGCCCACACATCCGGCAGGAGACTTCGCATGGCTTCGATGAACGACAAGGACTACTACGCAATCCTCGGCGTCGACAAGGACGCCTCGACAGAAGACATCCGCAAGGCCTTCCAGCAGAAGGCCCGCAAACTTCACCCCGACGTCAACAAGGCACCGGACGCAGAGGAGAAGTTCAAGGAGGTCTCGGAGGCTTACGCCGTCCTCTCTGACCCCGAGAAGCGCTCCCGCTACGACGCCATGCGCTCGGGCTCTCCCTTCGCGGGCTCGACTGGCACCACCGGCTCGCCCTATGCCGGCGGCTACGGCTACGGTGGGGGAGACCCCTTTGGCTGGGGCTTTCCCTTTGGCACGAACGGCTACTCTCGCCGCGCCTCCTCGCGCGGGCGCTCGCGCTCGTATAACCCGCGCGTTGGCTCCGACGTCATCTTCGACCTCACGCTCGACGCCGCCACGGCCGAGAAGGGCGCCAGCAGAGGCGTCACCTATCAGCGCTATGCTGCATGCGAGGTGTGCCACGGCAAGGGGTCGGTCCAGGCGGAGCACTCCGAGACGTGCCCGACCTGCCATGGCACCGGCCGCATTTCGGTTGACCTCACCGGTCTTTTTGGCTTCGGCGTCATGGACATGGAGTGCCCGGAGTGCGAGGGGACCGGCCGGGTGGTCGCAGACCCCTGCGACGCCTGCGGAGGCTCGGGGCGTGTCCTCACGGCGAGCGAGGTCGTGGTGAGCGTCCCTGCCGGCTCCCACGACGGCGACCTCATCCGCGTGAAGGGCATGGGCAACGCGGGGACCAACGGCTCTGCGTCGGGCGACTTCGTCTGCCGGGTCGTGGTCCCGGAGGAGCGTCTCAACCCGTATCAGGCCTCGGGCTTCAGGATTCTTGGCTTTGACCTGCCGTTCCTCGTCTTTGGGGCGCTCTCCAACTCGCTCATGGGGCTTCTCGCCTTCATTCTCGTTATCGCCGCGGTTGGTGTTGCGTTCGTGGTACGTGGCGGTGGGTTCAAGACCAACTCGCGCTGGTGGAGAAACGCCCTTGCCTCCCTGGGCAACGGTGCTGCCAACGGGCTGCTCATCGCCCTGCTCATGGCTTCGATGTTCTCGTGCACGGCGGCGGGTCCCGGCGTGAGGTACTACGGCTTCCTCTGGTAGGCCGCGCGCGAGGCGGATGCCGAGGGCCACGCGAAACGCGGCCCTTCTCGCGTTCGGCTACCGCGCCTTTGGGTAGAGAAGACCCTTGTACGCGCCGCTGTGGCGGTGCCCTATCTGCAGGTTTTGCCCCGGGGGTCGGGGCGGTATCGGGAGTTTGGTGAGATTGGATTCGAAGAAGGACTACTACGAGGTCCTGGGCGTGCCTCGTGACGCGGACGCTAAGACGATCAAGCGGGCTTTTCTCAAGAAGGCACGGGTGCTCCACCCCGACGTCTCCGACGACCCCAACGCGGAGGAGAAGTTCAAGGAGGTCAACCAGGCCTACTCGGTCCTCTCCGACGAGCGGAAGCGCGCGAACTACGACCGCTATGGCGACGAGAACGGCCCTGCGGGCTTTGGCTCGGACTACGTTGACATGTCCGACATCTTCAACGGGTCCGGCTTTGGCATCAACGACATCTTCGACTCCTTCTTCGGCGGCGGGGCCTCGGGCGGAAGCGCCAGGGCAGCCCGCACGCGTGGCCGCGACATGGGCATCCGCCTTTCGGTGACCCTCGCCGAGGCGGCCGCCGGCGTCACCAAGACGCTCGCCTACGACCGCCTTGCCCCCTGCGACGACTGCGGCGGCACCGGCGTTGCCGAGGGCGGCCACGAGCGCATCTGCGACCGCTGCCACGGCACCGGGCGCGTCATCGAGGTCCAGCGCACCATATTCGGCCAGATGCAGACGCAGACAACCTGCCCCGTGTGCCACGGCTCGGGCAAGGTCGTGGACAAGCCCTGCGAGACCTGCGAGGGCCAGGGCCGGACGCCGTCGCGCGAGACCGTCGAGGTCAAGGTGCCCGCTGGCGTCCACTCCGGCCAGACCATCCGCATTGCCGGCAAGGGCGAGGCGGGCGTGCGCGGCGATGCCTCGGGCGACCTGGTCGTGAGCATCGAGGTCGCCCAGGACGAGCGCTTCGAGCGCCAGGGGGACGACCTCTACACCACCGTGCGCGTCGATGCCCTGGAGGCCATCGTGGGAACCACAGTGACGGTCGAGGGTATCATGAAGGACGAGCGCGTCAAGGTAGAGATTCCCGCTGGCTGCCAGTACGGGCAGCAGATCAGGGTCGAGCGCCGCGGCATGCCGCGCCAGGGGATGATCTCGCGTGGCAGCCTCATCGCCGTGGTCCAGGTGGTCGTCCCGACCGACCTCGACAAGCGCCAGCTGCTCGACATCGCTGGTATCGTGGCCGAGCGCACCCTCGGTGACGAGGGCAATGGCTCCGATGGGGAGGCGCGCGCCGAGGAGGAGGGCGACTCCCCCGCAAGGGACGAGGAGGCCGAGCACTTCGCAAGCGAGCGCTGGGCAGCGCCCAAGAACCCCTTCAAGGACGCCAAGAGGAAGTCGCGTGCCCGCGGCAGGGGAGGGCGCAAGTGAGCGACCCCACCCCTCGGCCGGGCGCGGCCGCAGCGCCTGGCTCCAGCGCCACTATGCCCGGCGTCGCCTATGTCAACCTCGGCTGCCGCGTCAACCGCGTCGAGACGGACCTCATTGCCGACGAGCTGGCTCGCGCTGGCCTCGAGGTGCTTCCCGAGGACGAGGCCCAGGCCGTGGTGATCAACACCTGCGCCGTCACGGCGGAGGCCGAGGCCAAGGCGAGAAAGGCGGTGCGACATGCCGCCTCGCTTCCCCAGGCACCGCTCGTCGTTGCCACCGGCTGCGTCGCCAACCTCTTTGCCGATGAGCTCTCCGCCCTCGCGCCCAACGTGACCGTAGTTCGCGACAAGTCCCGCGTTTCCGACGCGGTGCTCGACGGGCTGGGGGCGGGCAGGCTCGCCGTCGGCGATGACGGGGAGCTTCTCGCCAGCCATGGGTCGGCCTCCTCGACCCCCACACCGACCGGACGCACGCGCCCCGGCATCAAGATCCAGGACGGCTGCGACAACCGCTGCACCTACTGCATCGTGTGGAAGGCCCGCGGCGCCTCGCGCTCCGTTGATGCGTCGCGCGTACGGGAGCTCGTGCTCCGCTCGCTTGACCGAGGGGCGAGCGAGGTCGTGCTCACGGGCATCAACCTGGGGGTCTATCGCTCTGTTCTTCCGGATGGCAGCGAGGTTGGGCTCCCCGGGCTCCTCTCGTGGCTTCTCGAGACCACGGCGGTGGGGCGCATGCGCCTCTCGTCGATCGAGCCGCCCGACGTCACCCCGGAGCTTCTTGAGGCCATGGCAGCCTCGCAGGGCCGTATCGCGCCCTTCCTGCACGTCTGCCTACAGTCCGGTAGCGACGCCACGCTCTCCCGCATGGCGCGGATCTACGACACCACGCTCTTTCGCAGGGCCGTCGAGCAGGCGCGCGCGATTCTCCCGCAGGTCTCGTTGGGGACCGACCTCATCGTTGGGTTTCCGGGCGAGACGGACGAGGAGTTCGAGCAGTCCCTCTCCTTCTGCCGTGAGATGGGCTTCTCGCGCATGCACGTCTTTCGGTACTCGAGGCGTCCGGGAACGCCGGCGGCATCTGCGGAGGAACAGGTTGACCCCCACGTGATGGCCGAGCGGAGCGCACGTGCACGGGGACTTGCACACGAGATGCGCCGCGAGGAGGCAAGGCGCCTCGTGGGCGCAGACGACCTCGTATGCGTGCAGACCCCGTTTCGCGGGGTCTCCGGAGGCCTCTTCGACGTCATCCTAGACGTGGAGGCTCCTGTGGACGCTGTCGTCCCCGTACGCGTGACGGGCGTCGCAGAGGACGGTACCACCCTCCTCGGGCATGTGTGCGGAAAGGCCGCGTCCTCCCTGTGACGTGCCTCGGCGTTGCCGTTTGGCTATGATGGACTTCTATGGCCTGGCCCCGTGGGGCCATGTGCAGAAGTAGTCCGTCGCACGTCTGACCGCGTCAAGCCCGGAGGAGCATGGAACCCACTCGAGTTCGCCTCACGATTCCCGACACCGTTGACCCCACGGCCCTCATGGGTCCGGCCGACAGTCACCTTCGCCGCATCGAGGGCGCCTTCGAGGACGCGATGGTCGTCGTCCGTGGCAACCAGGTCCTCATCGTAGGCCCGGCGGAGCAGGTCGAGCAGGCGACCTCGGTCTTCTCGCAGCTCATCAAGGCTGTCGAAGGGGGAGAGATCCCCACCTCCGACGAGGTCGACATCCTCCTTGGCCAGGTTACGCATGGGGCGCGGCGCGGCCGCGAGGGCGCAGGCAGCGTGATTCTCAGCCATCACGGGCGGCCGGTGCGGCCAAAGACGGTCGGCCAGCGCCGGTACGTGGAGGCCATTCGCTCGAACGCCATTACCTTTGGCGTGGGGCCGGCGGGCACGGGAAAGACCTACCTTGCCATGGCGATGGCGGTGGCCGCCCTCAAGCGACACGAGGTGAGCCGCATCGTGCTCACGCGGCCGGTCGTCGAGGCTGGGGAGTCGCTGGGCTTCCTTCCCGGCACGCTCGAGGAGAAGCTCGACCCCTACGTGCGGCCGCTGTATGACGCCCTGCTCGACATGGCTGACGCCGAGAAGGTCGCCACCTACATGGAGCAGGGGACCATCGAGATTGCCCCGCTCGCCTTCATGCGCGGGCGAACCTTCAGCGACGCCTTTGTCATCCTGGACGAGGCCCAGAACACGACGCCCCAGCAGATGAAGATGTTCCTCACCCGCATGGGCTTTTCGTCCAAGTTTGTTGTCACGGGTGACGCCACGCAGCGCGACCTTGTGGGACCCGGTGGCCTGGACCAGGCGCGCGAGGTCCTCGCCGGCATCGACGGCATCGAGTTCGTGGACCTCGACCGCAATGACATCGTGAGAAACGCCCTGGTAGCGCGCATTGTTGACGCATACGACCGCGCGGCTGGGCAGGGCGGCGCCAAGGCGCCCGGAAAGGAAGACGGTCATGTCGAACGAGTATGACATCACGGCAGAGGAGGGTATGAGCGCCCCCATCTCCGAGGAGGAGATTCGCGCCGACCTCGACCGCGTGCTTGCCGAGGAGGGCATGACCCGCGACTGCCTGGTCTCCATCTCAATCGTGGGGGACGATCGCATGCGCGAGCTCAACGCCGAGTGGCGCGGCCGAGATAGCGCCACGGACGTCATCTCGCTCGAATGCGAGCGGCCGGACGACCCCGACCTTGCGCCAGGGGAGCCCTGCGAGCTGGGCGACATCGTCCTTGCGCCCAACTACATCGCCCGCCAGGCGGAGCGCTTTGGCACCACCCCTGCCGACGAGTTCCGTCTGCTCCTCGTCCACGGCGCGCTGCACCTCCTTGGCTACGACCACCTCGAGGACGATGAGGCCGAGGTCATGGAGGCCCGCGAGGACGCCCTGCTCGCCCTTCTCCCGCATGACGGTGCGTCGCAGCCCGTCACGCTCACCAGGCACCGCAAGGGGGTAGACGAGTGATTCCCGGGTCGAAGAACGACCACCCGTCGTTTCGCAAGAGCTTCCTCTTCGCCATCCAGGGCTTCAGGACGGCGGTGCGCACCGAGCGAAACATCAAGGTGATGATCGGTGGCGGCATTGGCGCCATCGTGGCTGGGTTCATTGTGGGCCTCGACCCTCTAAGCTGGGCCATCGTGCTCGTATGCTGCGGCGTCGTGATCTCGGCGGAGCTCCTCAACACCGCCGTCGAGACCGTGGTCGACCTTGTCTCGCCGGAGTTCCACCCATTGGCCGGTCGGGCCAAGGACATTGCCGCGGCAGCCGTGTGGGTGCTTTCGGTGCTTGTGGCCGTGGTGGGCATCATTGTCTTCGCCAACGCGATCTTTTTCTAGAATGAGACAAAGGGACAGTCCCTTTGTCTCACCGAGGAGTGGCACGTGGAAAACAACAACGACAACGCAACTTTCAGAAGTGGCTTCGTGGCCCTCGTGGGAAGGCCCAACGTGGGCAAGTCCACCCTGGTCAACGCCTGCATGGGCGAGAAGGTCGCCATCACGAGCCCCGTGGCGCAGACCACCCGCAAGCGCCTCCGCGCCGTGGTGAACACCCCCAGTTCCCAGCTCGTGATCATCGACACGCCCGGCCTCCACAAGCCCAAGGACAGCCTTGGCAAGGAGCTCAACCAGGCTGCCCTCGCCGAGCTTGCCGACGCTGACGTGGTCGCCTTCCTCGTCGACGCG
>Ga0256406_1003054_pt1 | contig 21810 bp, 8 predicted proteins | sample RumenRJG_03DNA_FD_185986 | JGI IMG/M metagenome (GOLD analysis project Ga0256406, IMG submission 185986) | Bovine rumen microbial communities from Lethbridge, Alberta, Canada - RJG_03 | ecosystem: Host-associated > Mammals > Digestive system > Stomach > Rumen | place: Canada: Alberta | collected... | reverse complement strand
TACCAGTCGTATCAGCGAAGGCATCATCAGCGTAACGGCAATTAGTACAGGCATTCGTTCCTCTTTTATCGATGCTGATTCCAACAATGTTTACGACCTGCAGGGGCGCAAGATAAATGGTCAGCAAACTAAGGCAGGAATCTACATTCGTGGTGGTAAAAAGGTCATTATTAGGTAGTAGAGTACAAAAAGTGTAGGAAAAAGTCAAATTTTAGGTAGTGGTTTTCTTGCGGTAAGTCAAGAAAACCACTATCTTTGCAGCCGAAAACTACGAATATTATTCATTTTTAAATATCAACTAAAAACAAAACTTATGAAAAAACGTTTACTTTTGGCCTTTATGGCAATGAGTGCAGCCGTTTCAGGTTACGCACTTGAGCAGGGTGAGTTCGTCTATACCCCTCAAGGACGTTTCCAGATTACGGGTGCTAATGTGAATGCCAACAACGCATTCCAAGATTTGACAGGTTGGACTGTAGTTTCAGCTTCTAATGAGAAGACTTTGACCGACAACTTCAATATTAATGCCAATGGCTATGCAGAGGGTATTAATTCTGTGGCAAGTCTCGATGCAACTGCAGGTGAAGGTATGTACTTCAAGTTTGAACCTTCTGATGCAAGTACAGCTTATGTTGTAAGTTACAAGATGAAGGGTGCAACAGCCGTTTCTACCCGTGTAAAGACTGTTGCTGTTTCTACAAACCTTGTAAAGGTTGAGGGTAACTCTGATAATGCTTTTGGTGGTACCAATGATGTACTTGTAGCCAATACTGCTGAGGAATTGACCGAGAATTGGCAGACTTTTAACTATGCTATCGTGGGTGACGGTACTTCTCGTACCTATTTTATTTCATTCACTGGTATGGCTACCAACATCGAGATTGCCGACGTCCAGATTGCTCCTGCTATGCAGCTTGCTGACCTGCGTCAGCGTGACGCTATGCTGGAGAAACTGAATATTTACAAGAACTGCTATGCCTGGCCTGAAGGTCTGACAAAAGAATATGCGCTTGATGAAGCTATCGAAGATCTTACCGCTATTGGCGATGAAACAGGACAGGAGGAGCTTAATGAGAAGTTGGTTGCGGCCCAGGAGATTCTTGATGAATTTATCAAGGCCAATATGGACGACTTCTTGCCTGATGGTGCTTACACTGCAACAACGAATGGAGCTGGTACGCCTAAAGTCGATATAAAATTTGCTAATTGGTATGCAAAAGTACAGAAAGCCATTACTTGGGGTGACTGGAATTGCCTGCCCTCAGGTCGTGGTTTCTGGGAAAATGCTAATCAGGGTTGGGCTGATTTTGGTCACTTCCAAAGTGCTGCAAAATGGAATAATGGTGATCCTGATAGTCCTATGGGCGTTTATGTACAGAAGGATCTTGAGAAAGGTTCATATGTTTTTGGTATCGAGAGTAGAGCATGTTTACGTGAACCTCTGAAAAATGACTGGAACGATGATGATGGCTTGAAGCCTGCTTATGGTGTGGCATACATCGTAAAGATTGTTGATGGTCAAGAGACTCCAGATACTATCGCATCTGTTGTGAAGGGATTGTATCCTGCTACGACGACTCAATTCCTCGTTTCAGCGAATATTACTGAGGCAGGCAAATATGAGATTGGTTTTAAGGCATATTGTAAGGATACTCACAAGGATTTGGCACAGGGTTCTGTAACATACATTCGTAATGCTTCAATTTTTGGTAAGACCGAGAATAAGTATAGCCAGAAACAGTTGGGCTATGAGGCTGATGTACGCGAGCAGATTACTACTGGTCGCACACAACTGACCACCGCTAAGGAGAATATCGCTAATGCAGACTATTTCTGGGGTAAGGCTGAACTTCAGGCATGTGTAGACACTGTTGAGACAAAGATTGCTGCTTACGAGCAGATGGATCAGGATGCTATCATCGCTACTTTCCAGGATGATTATGAGAAGTCAACCACTGCTGAGACTGGTTATATGGTTTGCACCGTTTATCAGGAAGCTGTAAAGGATATCATTGCTGCCAATAAGAAATTCGTTGCAGTGAACGATACTCTTGCTTCAATTCAGGTTGCCATTGACAGAGCTGAGGCTACTTTGAGTAACCGTCTCTATAATGCAGCTACAGGCATGGATGCTCTTCAGTCAGCTATTACCAAGGCTAAGGGCATTCAGACACAGATGAAAGCTGATCAGTATAGCGAGGAGAATGCTGCTACTATCGTGGCTGCTAATGCTGAGTTGGCAGAGGCTGTTGAAGTATTCAAGGCTACCGTTCCTGCTGAGGCTATTACAACTATCGCCGATATTGACTTCTCTAACATGGCTGCTGAGTCTACAATCAGTGTAGAAGGAACCGAAGTATCTCAGTGGGTTATTGCCGGAGCAGTTAATGAGATGATATTGCCTAATTACGCTGAAGATGCTACAGGTACCGCTTACGGACAGGGTATATTTGACAACGGAGAACGTATTCATGCTGACACACTCCGTGTGGGTAACGGTGAAGCTGTTGTGAATATCCCCGCAGAGCAGCAGGTTGAAGGCACAAATATTTTGAAGATTGAATTTGATTACTACTTTGGTAAACTCATTGGCAAGTATGCTGGATTTGCTCTTCAGAATGATTCTGCCACTATTGCTGATTTCTCTTTCTCTTCATATGATGTAAAAGCAAATGTTAATACTTTCGGTCTGGATTTCTCTGCAACTTATATGCCGGGAATCGGTGATCGTAACAATTCTAACGCAGCAATTGCCGCAGTTTCTAATAAGACCCATTTTGAGGTAATCGTTGACTACGGTACACAGTTGATGTATTGCTCTACTGTGGCTGCAAAAGGATCACAGACTACCACTCCCGTAGCATTTGATGGTTCTAAGATGGCTAAGTTTATTGTAAAGAGTGATTATAATAATGCTGATCGTCGTTGCTGGTTTGACAACCTGAAGATTCAGTGCGTCAAGGCTGGTGCCGTTACAGGTATCACTGAGGTGAATGCTGCTGCCAAGGTGAAGGCTCCTACTAAGGTGCTGAAGAACGGTCGCATCATCATCAATGGCAAGTATGCTGTTAACGGTATGCTGGTGAAGTAAAATACTTCTCACAATACTTTTCCAACGGGAATGCTTTGACGGGCATTCCCGTTTTTCTTTTTATTATTCCTTTAGGAATAGTTCCTCCTTGGCTCTGTTTTTTGCGTCTAAAACTTTGAAAAATGCTTAATTCGCAAATTTGAAAGTTAAATTGTTGTAAGTTTCAATTATTTTTTGTTATTTTGCAAACTGGTTATTGTGCCTTGATGGCACTTGAAACCTATGGCGATGTTAATACTAACAGACAAATCAACAAAATCACTATAACAAACAAACTTATTTATGAAAAAACTCTTTTTATACGCTTCCCTTATGTGCTTAGGCCTAGGGTCCTGTTCTAAGGACTTCTTGGTGCCGGAGGGAGAATTGCCATCATGGCTTGGCGAGAGTATCTACAAAGAGCTTCAGCAACCCAAGGAATTGCAGGGTACGTTTAAGACGTATTGCAAGTTGATTGAAGACCTGGGTTATGCCGATGTGCTGAGTAGAACGGGTAGTAAGACTATCTTCCCTGCCAATGATGAAGCGTTCGCCAAATTCTTTGAAGGCGGTAACAACAAGTTTGGTGTCAGCAGCTACGAAGAGCTGACACATGCTCAGAAAGCTGAGTTGCTTTTCTCTACTATGCTCGACAATGCCATTCTGGTGGGTACACTTTCAAACAGCCAGAACAGCGCAGGCAATATGTTGCAGGGCCAGCTGGTGAAGCACGGTACCAACATGCGTCTGACTTATGCTGTGGCACCTTTCAAGGCCGAGCAGATGCCTGCAAACAACAAGTATTTTTCTCGTTTCCAGACGGCCGACCGCAATTCTATGCTTGCTGTATTCGACAATACCGTGGCTCCTATGGTGCACCTCACGGGCGAGTATATGCTGAACAACAATATGACCATCGCAGGCAACGAGAGCGACTTCGAGGTGCTTACTGGTCATGCGTATAACGATGGTGATGCTTATATCTTCAACCACAAGGTGATCAAGGGCGACGTAGTCTGCCAAAACGGTTATATCCATCAGCTCGACGAGGTACTGGTGAATCCTGGTAACATGGCAGAGGTGCTGCGTGCCGGCGATGATACGAAGTACATCTCTCGTATGCTGGACTACTACAGCTTCCCCGATGCCGATATGACGCTGACGGAGCAGTATAACAGCGAATCAAACGCAGCCACACAGGACACCGTGTTTGCTATCCGCTATCTGAGTAAGAACTCTCAGCGTGCCAAGTTGGCCCAGCCCGTACGTGGTATGACGGTAGCCGACAACCAGTTGCTCAACTTCGACCCAGGTTGGAACAACTATAACCCCACGCTGAAAGGCGGCAGCAGCGACGATAATGCAGAGATTGCTGCCTTCCTGGCACCCGACGACAAGGCCGTAGAGGAGTATTTCCTGAAGGAGGCTGCTTATATCCTGAAAAACTTGGGTGTGCCTTCACTCGAGATTTCGGCAGCCAACCTCAATGCGCACCTCGATGCTGTTTACAATAACGACCCTTCAATCTTTGCCAGCGTGCTGAACAATGTGATGAAGCCTTATCTCACAAAGACAGTGCCCAGTTCGTTCTCTACTGTTCAGAACGATGCCTTCGAGTTCCTCGATGTGACAAAGGATGATATCAACAAGAAGAGCAACGGCAACTACGACGTGACGATTGCCAACAATGGTGTCATCTACAAGATGGGTAAGCTCTTCGGACCAAAGTTGTATAACTCTGTGCTCGGTCCTGCTTCTGTATATAAGGATATGCGCACGATGGGCGAGATGCTCAACGACCACCAGACTACTGCTGGTACACCTTCTAAACTGGGTGCCGATATGTACTACTATCTGCTCTCAATGAAGGCCCGCTATGGTCTGTTTGTACCCACAGATAACGAGACACAGTTCATTGTTATCGACCCCACCTCTGTAAAGGACGACGACGGACTGAAGGGCTTGCGCTTCCGCTTCGACCCCCAGGCCGACGGTTCTTTCCACGTGCTGGTGAAGAAATATATCTATCAGGGTGGTCCCTACAACGAGCTCAGTTCGTATGTTGAGACTGCCGGTGCACAGGATATCAATATCGAGAGTGGTATCTTCAACAGTCAGATTAAGGATATGCTGGACTACTGCACCATCGTGCTTGCCGACTCTACAGAGACTGGTAAGGGTAAGGCGCAGTATGGCCTCTATGGTAATAAGTATTATAAGACCAAGCATGGCGGTGCTGTCATCGTCAGCGGCAATAAGGTGGCAGGCGGACTGCAGCAGAAGGATGCTTCACAGTGGTCAACCATCACTGAGACCTTTGATGCCAACAGTGCTGATGCCAAGATTGAGAACGGTACTGTTTATCGTCTGAACTATCCGCTCCAGCCTACTATCACCAGCGTGATGCAGACCCTGTCGCGTTCCGAGTTCTACGACGAGAATGCCGACTATGACGCGGCTGCTCCTGAATACGACCACTTCCTGAACTTCTGTCTGCAGTTCAATAACGAAGACCTCTACACCTTCGCAGGTATCGTTAGCGACAGCGATAAGGATGCACAGAAAAAGACAAAGATGAAGGCTTACCGCGTCATCGATGATAATGATAACTGGGGTATGCTCAGCGCCTACAACTACACCGTTTATGCTCCTACCTACGAGGCTATGGTGAAGGCACAGAAGGATATGGGTCTGCCCAAGTGGAAGGATGTGCTGGCTATCGTCAACGACTGGGAGAGCGTGAAGGACCAGTATGGCTTCGCTTCTCAGGAAGCTGCTGCTGCCTACGTGAAGGCTCAGTTGGATAAGATGTCACGCTTCGTGCGTTATCACACTCAGAATAGCTCGCTCTTTGCTGATCGCTATTTCAAGAATTACGATCCCAATACAGGACTCACCACGCCTGAGCCTTCGTTCTCTACCTTCTGCTCTAACGCTCTCGGTATCGCTCAGACACTGATCGTGACTGGTGGTGGCGACAAGCTCAATGTGAAGGATGCCTCTGGCAAGGTGGTGACGGTGAATGCCTCTTCAAACCTGGCTAACCTCATAGCACGTGATATCACGACAGTAGAGAAGAACGATGGTACGTATGGTAAATACAAGGCTATCGAGACCTCTTCTTTTGTCACCGTTCACGGCATTGGTACACCTCTGTGCTATAATAGCAACGGGAAGTATTGAAGAATTGATAATTGATAATTGAAAATTGATAATTGAATATTATGTCAAAGTCAAAATTCCTATTGACAATCCTGTTTACCTTCATCGCCCAGGTGATGATGGCACAGAGTAGAGTCATATCGGGTACGGTGGAAGATGCCATGGGTCCTATTATGATGGCCAATGTGGTGGAGCGCGACGGTAACAACCGTATTATCAGCGCCACGCAGACTGATATGATGGGTAACTTCTCAATGGAGATTAAGAACCCGAAGAATAAACTCGTCATCTCCTATGTAGGTAGTAAGACGAAGATTCTCCCTATTGGTAACCAGAAGACCTTCAAGATTAAGTTGGAGGATGATAAGACCGTGCTCGGCGAGGTAAAGGTGGTAGGACGCCGTACCAATGCTGGTGGTCTGAATATCGACAAACGCGAAATCTCTGTATCACAGCAGACCATGAATATGGCTGAGGTGGAAGGTATGGCCTTTACCTCTGCTGATGAGGCCCTGCAGGGTGAGATTGCTGGTTTGGATATCGTGGCCAACTCTGGTAACCTGGGTGCCGGTACTTCTATGCGTCTGCGTGGTGTTTCTACGCTGAGTGGTAGTGCCGAGCCTCTGATTGTTGTCGATGACAAAATCTTTGAGTACGATGCCGCCGATTTCGACCCTGAGAATATGGACGAGGAGAAGTTCTCTTCTATGTTGGCTGTCAGCGTGGACGATATTGCCAGCATTACCGTATTAAAGGATGCTGCTGCTACGGCTATCTGGGGTTCTCAGGGTGCTAATGGTGTTATCCAGATTACCACCAAGCGTGGTGCTCGCGGTAAACCTAAAGTGACACTGGGCTATAAGTTCACTGGCACTTGGATGCCTGCCGGCTACGACCTGCTGAATGGTGACAACTACACCATGATGCTGAAGGAGGAGTTCTATAACCCCACCCAGAGCTCATCGGCTACTTCTACTATCAACGAAATCAACTATGTGCCTGCTGAGTCTTGGGCCGAGGCAAACAACTGGAACAAGAATACCGACTGGGTGAGCGCTATCAAGCAGTTTGGTGAGCAGCACGAGGCTAACTTCAATATCTCTGGTGGTGGTCAGAAAGCTACTTTCCGTATCTCTGCCAGCTACAACCATCAGACGGGTACTGTTATCAAGCAGAAGATGGACCGTCTGACCACCCGTCTGGTGTTGGACTACAACGTGTCTGACCGTATCCGCTTCTCTACCAACTTTGCGTTGACCTATACAGACAACCTGAAGAACTATACTTATGGTAGTAGTAAGAGCAGTGGCTCGCACAACAACCTGCTGGCTATGGCTCTGGCTATGGCTCCTAACGCCAGCATCTATCGCTACGACCGTTATAACAACAACACGGGCGAGTATTTCCTGATGAACCCCACCGTGACAGGTATGACACCTGACGATGGTAACTACACTTCTACACAGTTGGCCGACGTCGTGGCTATCGGTAACCCTGTGGCTTATGCTAACAGCTCTTGGCAGAAGGAACAGACCTATAGCATTGTGCCCGACTTCAACCTGAAGTACGAACTGCTTGGAACAGGCACCGGACAGCACCGTCTGACATTCGATGGTCGCGTGTACTTTGATATCTATGCCTATTCTAAGCCAACCTATATGCCTGGTAGCCTGTCAAATGGCAGTTATACTGATACTGGCTATAACTACCTGACCAATACAGAGACTAACCAGTTCAAGATGGGTTCTCGTGTCACCCTGACCTATACGCCTGCATTCAAGAACGAGGATTTCTACCTGACGATGTTTGCTCGCTATGAGGCTGGTACACAGAAGAATACCTATCAGTATATTGCGCAGAGCTCTATTCCCAACGGTATGGAGTCTGCTACGATTGATGCACGTCTGAACGACATGAACAACCAGCCCAGCGCTACGAAGTCGGCATGGCAGGACTTTGTCTATAATGCTCACTTCTCTTACAAGTCACGCTATAGCGTAGGCTTCTCACTGCGTGGTGATGGTAACTCTAAGTTCGGTCCAAAGAACCCCTGGTTCTATTCTCCTTCTGTCTCGCTGCGTTACAACCTCAGCGAGGAACCATTCTTCACTCCTCTGAAGAAATATGTGTCTATGTTTGGTATCCGCGGCTCATGGGGTATCACTGGTAGCTCAAGTGTCTCTGTGGACAACTACTTCAACCAGTACACCTCTCGTGCAGGCCGCTATGGCACCAGCTACTTCACTACCATGAGTGGTATGAAGCTTGATGACCTGCGTCCTCAGAAGAAGATTGGTACAAACATTGGTCTTAACATCGGTTTCCTGGATGATAAGTTCGAGGTGGACCTGAACTTCTACAAGGAGAAGACCAAGGACCTGATTATGAAGGGTATACCCATTCCTACATCAGCAGCATGGAACACCTCTACAACACTCTCTTACGGTAACGTGGGTGAGATGGAGAACAGAGGTTGGGAAATGTCTGTTTCTGCCAATAAGATTATCACGTACAAGAAGTTCTCGCTCTCTGCCAGCTTCAACATGGCTCAGAACATCAACAAGTTGCTGGAGATGGATCAGCGCGTGCTGGATAACCTGAACTCTCAGCCCAGCTACAGTAAGCGTGGTTCTGCTTCAATCCTGAACCGTGTTGTGGTGGGCGATCCTCTCTGTTCTATCTATGGATTCAACAGCAAGGGTGTGTTCCAGTATTCTTACGACTACCTGCAGAACTATAACACCAAGCAGCAGCAGTTGCAGACTCAGGCCGCAGCGCGTGGCGAGTCTTACGACTGGAACTACGAGGCATGGATCAACCAGCAGTTGGCTGAAGGCAAGACCTTCCCTGTAGCTACCGACGAAAACGGTAAGGTTATCATGACCAATACTGGTGTGCCCAAGCGTCTTACCTATTATTATGGTGATACGGAATATGAGTTCAAGGGTGGTGATGCCATCTATGAGGATGTGAACCACGATGGTAATATCAACGAACTTGATATCAAGTATCTGGGTAACTCACTGCCTAAGATGCAGGGTGGTTTCAGTCTGACACTGCAGTATGGCAACTGGAAACTTGTGTCACGTTTCAACTACCGTTGGGGCAACAAGATTATCAACACCGCACGTATGGGACTGGAGAGCATGTATGGCACTCAGAACCAGTGTTCTTCTGTGACCTACCGTTGGCGTAAGGATGGTGACGTGACACCTATCCCACGTGCCCTCTATGGTACAGGTTACAACTACCAGGTGAGCTCACGCTTCGTAGAGAGCGGTTCGTTCCTGCGTCTGAACAATTTGCAGTTGTCTTACAGCGTGCCTAAGAGTGCTATCAAGAAATTTGGTTTGAATAATCTCTCGGCCTACGTGACTATGAACAACCTCTTCTGCTGGACAAAGTATAGTGGTATTGATCCGGAAATTGGTGCCGGTACCTATTCACCAGCATCTGACGGTGCTACTACACCAAGGTCTAAGTCTATCACTGCCAGCTTGAACTTTGGTTTCTAAGAGTATTGAACATTGAAAACTGAGAAATGAAAATTATGAAAAAGATATTTTCTGTTATGCTGGCAAGTGTTGCGATGGTCTCTTGTGTTGACACAGTTATCCTGCCCGACAATAAGACTGTCGATGATGACTTCTGGCAGAAGAAGAGCGAGGTGGATGCCGTGGTGTCAACTGCCTATGCACAGTTGCGCGACGAGACTGCTATACGCAATATGATTGTTTGGGGCGACTTCCGCTCTGACGAATTGAATATGACAACCGGACTGCCTACTGGTGCTGCCTATCGTACAGCCCTGCAGCAGATTTATTCTCTCAATATCGAGACCGAGAATGCATTTACCTCTTGGTATCCTTTCTACTCGGCAATTAACTATTGTAACTTGGTGTTGGAAAAGGCTGAGAACGTGATTGCCGTTGACCCTGACTATACTCGTGGTGACTATGAGGCCAACAAGGCCCAGGCATTGGCATTGAGAGCTTTCTGTTACTTCTATCTGACAAAGGTGTTCCACGATATCCCCGTGACACCGGGTGCTTATATGAACAGCAGTGCCGACCTCAATGCTCCTCAGGCTACGCCCGACTCTGTGCTCACAATGTGTATCCGCGATTTGGAGGAGGCTTCAAAGAATGCTATTCCTGGTAATACCTATGGCGACTGGCGCGATAAGGGCTACCTGAATAAGGATGGTATCAATGCTGTGCTGGCTGATATCTACCTGTGGCGTGCTTCTGTGAACCGCGATGCTGCCGACTATCAGAAGTGTGTGGACTATTGCGATGCCATTATCAAGGCTAAGAAGCAGGCTTACGAGGAGAGTGGACAGCGTCGTCGCTGGGGCGAGGATGATGTAGAGAAGGACTATTACCTGTCTGATTATGACGACATGTATAGCGACCTCTTCGGTCAGAATGGTCAGAATGCTGACGAGAGCATCTTTGAACTGCAGTTCCGCAATTCAAATGCTACCAACAAGGGACTGGACCAGATGTATTACCGTTACAACAATGCCAGCAGCAACAGCTATGGCTACCTGAAGGCAGCACCCCTCTACGGTACGGTGAAGTCCGACGGTTCTGGTATCTGGTTCAATAGTGTGGACCAGCGTCTCTACGAGTATCTTTATGATGCCACCAGCTCAAGTGTTGAGCAGTTTGGCGTACGTAAGTTCGTTGCTACCGTCTCTGCCGGTGTGAACAATGCCGCCGACAGTCATCGCGACACACGTTCCAACATGCTGCAGAACTGGATTCTGTATCGTCTTACAGACGTGATGCTGATGAAGGCCGAGGCCCTTGTTCAGCTCTATGAGTTTGAGAAGCAGGCAGCACTGGCTGACAGCCGAGCAGCCGATGAGACATACAATCAGGCTGCCTTCGATATCTGTAAGTTTGTGAACGACCGTGCGCTGTCGGATGCCAACAAGTCGTCATACGCTATGAAGTATAGCACTTATAAGGATAAGATGGAGTCGTTGGTACTGGCTGAGCGTGCACGTGAACTGTGCTTTGAGGGTAAGCGTTGGTTCGACCTGATGCGTTATAACTATCGCCACATGACAACCAAGGCTGATCTGACTAAGAAACTGTCTGACAAGGACTATACGGTGGTGCCAAATAGTTCGGAATTCTTTGAACTGGCCCTGCGCAAGTATGCTGTTCCTTCTGCTATGAAGGCAAAGATGCGTGATGAGCGCTATCTCTATATGCCTATCAATCAGGACGAGGTGGAGTTGAACAAAAACCTCCAGCAGAACCCTGTTTATAAATCAGCTGCGAAATATTAGACCCACCCCCTGCCCCTCCCTGAATGGAGGGGGGTAGGCAGACGTGTAAAATGAAAACAAATAATTAAAGATTATGAAACAAATAATTATAAATAAAACAAAGGAGTTGCTTCGTTTTGTGGTCTATATACTCCTCCCTCTCATAGGGGGAGGCTGGGTGGGGGTCTCCTCTTGTACTGAGGAACCCGACGGCTCAAATCTCTTCTCTACAGACGATAAGACTATTGCAGAGTTGCTGCGCGACAGAAGCGATCTGACGGCCTTCTATCGTATCCTTGAGAAGGGTGGCTTCGACAAGTATATGGCAACCTATGGTGAGTACACCTGTTTTGCTCCGTTGAATGATGGTGTGAATGTTTATCTCGACAGTCTGTATAATGACGAGTCGTACCTCATTTCAAAGGCAAAGGTTAAACATAATGGTATTAAGGAGGATGGCAACTGGGATAACCTGGATGTGATGTCAAAGGTAGATCTGATGTCCGACTCGCTTTGTGAGGACATTGCACGCTTCCACCTCTCCGGTGAAGAGCATCTGCAGGTTGACCTCGACGGTACTACGACGACATGGACCACGATGAAGACCGGTCGTAGCATCCGTGTGGGTGTGTTCTTGGACAACGAGTATAACAATACCCACTTCCCTGATTTCGTGGGACTCACCAGTCTGAATGACATCTCAGCTATCATTGACGGTGATATCGAGGCCATCAATGGTGTGCTTCATGTTTGTTCTAACGTGATTCCTCGTTCAGACCGTACAACAGACGACCAGCTGCGTGTGGAGGGTGAGAAAGACCTGAGCATCTTCTATGCTGCTCTTGAGGCTACTGGTTATACGGATACACTGCTGATTGAGAAGAAGTATAATGCCGACGGCACGGTGAAGACCTATGACTTGGGTACCAACCATAATGACCGTGACGGCAACCCACTTTATTATCCTAAGGAGTGTATGATTAAATGGACCGTTTTTGCTGAGACCGACGACGTGTTCCGTGCTGCAGGTATCAATAACTTTGACGACCTGAAGGCAAAGTGCGTGGAGTGGTATGGCAACTGTGGTGCTTGGTATGACTATATCAACGAGAAGAATATCACCATCAGCACGGGCGACGACTATACGAACCCCTTCAACGTGGTGAATATGTTTGTGGCTTACCACATCTTGCGTGCAGGTATGCCTATCGACCGTATTGTCTATGAGAAGAACAAGCAGACGGATGGCTCATGGAACTTCTGCTTCGGCTATGAACCTCAGGAGTATTTTGAGACAATGTTGCCCAATACCTTGTTGAAGGTGTGGGAGACGAATCCTAAGAGCACCAAGAACCTGTGGCTGAACCGCTATTTGTCAAACAATACGCTGACAAAGAAACTGGGACTCTGTGCCCTGGGCGATGGTGACGAAGACCACCAGCTCATCTTCAAGGGCGTGCCCGTGGATCGTGATAACAGCGTGGAGACACTGAATGGTTATATCCACCGTATCAAGGGTATCCTGAAGTACGACCAGAATGCCAAGGACGGCCTCCACGAGCGTCTGCGCCTGGATTCTTCTACCTTCCTCTATGAGCTGATCAACAATGGTCTGCGTGGTGCAACAGCTGCCGAGGTTAGCTCAATGAATGGTGGTGGTGACGGTAACCGTGTGGCTTTCCATAACACCTATTTCGATAATATCGTATGCTACAACCCCGGCACACTGCTCCGTTTCAACGTGATGGGTGCTTGGCGTGCACACAACTCAGACCAGTTCCAGGGATGGGATGTGTATGACTTCGCCATCAAACTGCCTCACGTGCCAACCGGTGACTACGAGTTGCGTATCATCTATCCCCCAATGGCTCGTGGTGGTCTGATGCAGTTCTATCTGGGTAACTCACCCAAGCAGTCGGACATGGTGGCTGTAGGTATTCCTTTCGATGCTTGTGCTAATCCTTACGAGGATGCTACCATCGGTTATGAGGATCTGATTAACCGCGCCGACGACGAGACTTCAGACTGTGGCGTAGAGAGCGACCAGCGTATGCATGTACGTGGCTATATGCGTGCTCCGGCATCTTTCTCTCGTGGTACATACAATTCTGTTACCGATCCTCTGAGTTATTCGCCAGACGATATCTATTCTGCAGCTAGTCAGATTATCGGTTCTACCAGCTGTCGTTCAGAGACTGGTTATGGTACGATGATGCTGCGACGCATTATCACTGCCCAGCGTTTTGAGCAGGGTAAGGACTACTGGTTGCGCATCAAGAACCTGGTGAACGATACCAACCTGGGTTGGTCGTTCGACTTCGTGGAACTGGTACCTCTGGATATCGTGAACAGTCAGTCTATGTCTGAGGACTGGTACTAAAGACCCACCCCCGACCCCTCCCTGCAGGGAGGGGAGTGGTTAGACATTAAATTGAAAATTAAAAATATAATAATATGAAACATCTAATATGTAATAAAACAAAGGAGTTACTTCGTTTTATGGTCTATATACTCCTCCCCCTCACAGGGGGAGGCTGGGTGGGGGTCTCTTGCTCCGACTATGATGACTACAATACGGTGCCTGGTGTGTTTGGTGGTGACCAGACTGGAGCCAACAACACGTTGTGGGAGAATATCTCCAACGATCAGCAGCTGACCCGTTTTGCTGATCTTGCCCGTAAATGCAGTTTCTCGGAGGTTCTCAACAGTCCTCGTTTCTACACCGTATGGGCACCCGTTAATGATGCCATCAGCGATGCAGAGTATAACCGCTTGATGGCCAGCGACAGTGCTACCGTGCTGAAACAGTTTATGCAGCAGCATATCACGGAGTATAACTATCCTGTTTCTGCTGCGCTCGACAGCACCACTATTGTGTCGCTCAACATGAAGCACCATCCTTTCACTCAGTCCTCATTCGACGGCTACAGCTATAACGCTGTCAATATCGCCTCGAATAATGGTGTGATGCACAAGCTCAACGGTATGTCTGAGTTCCATAATAACCTCTATGAGAATATTGACAACCTGCAGGGATGCGACTCTATCAAGAAGTATATCCAGAAATATGACGAGTACTACCTCGATGTCAATGCCTCTGTCATTGGTCCGTTGCGTGATGGTAAGCAGACCTATCTGGACTCTGTGATGAAGAAGCGCAATAATGTGATTCGTACCATTATGAAAGCCGACCTGGAAGATGAGGATAGCACATTCTGCATGCTGATTCCTAACGACAAGGCATGGAACGCTGCTTACTCAGCCATCAATCCTTGCTACAACTATATTGCCAAGCTGGACTACATGGACCTTGCCAAGAAGAGCACTGTTGCCTCTTCTATCAAGGCTACCGATGCCAAGGCCGACAAGGCTTCTGAGGCTACAAGTGCACTGCAGGACTCGCTGACCTGCCGCAATATTGTAAACAACCTGGTGTTCTCTGCCAGCTATCCTCAGAACGGACCGCTGTTTGGTCAGGGCACACTGACAAGCAAGGACACGGTGGTTACTACAAACGGACGTTATTTGCGTCATGCCGATAGGGTGCTGGACCACACGCTTGCCATCAATGAGATGAGTAATGGTATCACACGTACTATCGACTCGCTGACTTTCGACTCATGGAACAGCTATAATCCGGTGATTAGAACTATGCGTCCTGACGCAACGATGAAGGTGAGCAAGTTGACCACGCACAATATCCCTCTGGATAGTCTGGCAGGTCGCGACAGCCTCTTCTCGAAGGTGCCTGCGATGTTCCATCAGTGGCTCTTCCCCAATACCTCTCGTTTCTTCTCATACGTGGCTGTGGATAGTGCCAATGTCGAGGGTACTACAGGTAAGCCAGAGTTCAACTTCGCCCTCGAAGGCGTTCGCTCTGCCACCTATCATATCTATGTTGTTACCGTTCCTGCACAGGTGGAGGAGCCTGCGGCTGATGTGAAGCCTTACTACCTGCGCTTCTACCTCAGTTGGACGGATGCTGACAACAAACAGCAGCTCACCGTATTGCCTCAGGGAGCCGCTAAGGATCTGGAGATGACCACAGATAATGGTACGGATACTAAGAAACTGACTTGCATCGGCGACCCCGGTCGTGTGAATGTCTTCGACCTGGGTGAGTTCACCTTCCCTGTGTGCTACTACGGCCTGGATGCTTATCCCAGTCTGATGATGATGCACACCAAGAGCTATACCTCTTCTGCTAACCGTAAGAAGTACGACCAGCAGATGCGTGTGGCAGGTGTTTATCTCGTACCAAAGGAGTATAACGATTACTGGACTAACGCTTCTAATGATTAATGACAACGATGAAAAGTATGATATATAACTACATACAGCGTCAGAGTCTCAGACTCTCACTCTGTGCCATTGCTTTGACAGCATGTTCGGTGGCTTATGCTCAGGACGACGTCGATGCCGAGGAGGAATCCACGGGTTTCAAAGCTCCTAAGCGCACACAGGTTGTTGACAATAACCCCACCTGCAATGTGCAAGGTATTGTGTTTGACGACGCCACCAAACTGCCCTTGGCAGGTGTACGTATCCAGGCACTTAACGACAAGCGTTATGTAGCCATGACCGATGATGATGGTAAGTTTTTTATCAAGGTGCCAACCTTCACTACTGCCCTCTTCGTGCAGACACCTACCTACCTCTCTCAGCAGGTAAGCATCAAACCTGGTGACGAGCAGCAGCGCGTGAGCATCTACCTGTTGAGTGATGCCTTTGCCAAGATGTATGCCGATGGTACTACCATCACCGCTCAGAACAGTTTTGTCTCTAACGGCAACGGTCTGTCTATCGATGAAGAGATGACCGCAAAATTGGGTGGCGACATCCGTATGAACATGCATTCCGGCAACTTGGAACAGGGAGCCGCCATGTTTATCCGTGGTATCGGTTCGCTCAACGGCAATGCCCAGCCCCTCGTTATCCTTGATGGCGTAGAGCTCGACATGCAGCAGAGCCGCAGTTCACTGCATCTGGGCGACATCTTCAATATGCTGTCAACCATCTCGCCAGAGGATATCGACAAGGTGACGGTGCTCAAGAATGCCACTGCCCTCTACGGTGCCCGTGGTGCCAATGGTGTCATCATCATCGATACCAAGCGCGGTCACTCTATGGCCACTCGTATCGATGCCAAACTGGGAGTAGGGTGGACCTTCACCCCAAGTTATCCTAAGATGATGAATGCCGCACAGTACCGTAACTATGCCGTGGAGCAGTTGGGTACTATCGCTGAGGTGCAGAACCGTATTGGTTCTTCAACGAACCCCTTGCAGTTCAATTTCCTCAACGATGCTAAGGACGGCTACTATTATAATACCTATCATAATGATACTGATTGGAGCAAGTATGTCTATCGCACTGCATTGACCCACAACTACAGTATCAATGTGCAGGGTGGTGATGATGTCGGTATGTACAACCTCTCTGTGGCCTACATCCAGACGATGAAGAATATCAAGTCAACCAGTTTTGACCGTATCAACGTACGTTTCAATACGGATATCCGTCTGCTGTGGAACCTCACCACGAAGTTCGACATGTCGTTCTCACGTACAAACACGAACCTCTTCGACGACGGTATCGCTGAAGACCTGAACTCAGGCGTGATCACCTCGCCTGCCTTCCTGTCGCTGATTAAGAGTCCGCTGCTCAATCCCTATCAGTACAACAAGAATATCAATGCCTTCACCTCGCTGCTGGCCGATGCCGATGATTTGTACAGCACTCTGAAGGAAGGCAACTATTCACAGGCCAACCCCTTGGCACTGATGAGAAATGGTAACGGTGAGCGTAAGAACCGCAACGAGAACACATTCTTCAACGTGGCTATCGCTCCTACCTATGAGATTAACAGTGACTGGTCAGTGACCTCTCATTTCAGCTTTTACCTGAACCGCAACTCCCAGGCCTACTACCGTCCAAATATTGGTCTGCCTTCATTTGCTATCAAGAACCTGGGTACGGTTTATTCCAAGACGGCCTCTATCTTCTCCAAGGAGAACAATGTGCTGAGCAATACCCATGTGGACTGGAATAAGAAAATCGGTGCCCACACCATCGCTGCTACGGGTGGCTTCCGCTATACCTATTTCTCTTACAAGGGTAGCGACCTGTCTACACAGTATTCTACCAAGGGTGAGGACGACAAGAACCCCAAACAGGGTGTTGGTAATGATGTCTATGATACCGTAGATGGTCCTGACGATGTGTGGAAGAACATGCAGTGGTACGCTTCTGGCGACTATAACTACATGAACAAATACTTCGCTACTGTTTCTCTGCTTGCTGAGGCCAACAGTCGTTTCGGTTCCAATGCCAAGGGTGGCGTGAAGTTGGCTGGCGTGAAATGGGCCATCTTCCCCAGCGTGCAGTTGGGCTGGGTGCTCTCTAACGAGGATTGGTTCCCCAAGAATGCTGGTATCAACTACCTGCGCCTGAATGCCGGTTTCGATATCAGTGGTAATGATGACATCAGCAACTATGCTGCACGTACATCGTTCACTTCCGTACGTTACAACTACCAGGAGATTGGTGCACAGCTCACCAATGTAGGTAATGAGGAGATTAAGTGGGAGACAACGTCTAAGTTCAATATCGGTCTGCAGGCCAACTTCCTGTACAACCGTCTGGGCTTTAATGCCAACTACTTCATCCACAACACCAAGGACCTGCTGGCACTGAAGAGTTTTGAGAATCCTATCGGTGGTATCAATAACTACTGGACCAACGATGGCGAACTGCGCAACACTGGTTTCGAGGTTGGTATCAATGGTAAACCCGTCTCACTGAAGGACTGGCATCTGGAGATCGGTGCTACTGTGGGCCACTACAAGAATGAGGTGAAGGCACTGGCCAATGGCAACTACACCTCTTCTATCTATGGCACCGACAATATCCTGACGTCTGTAGGCAACCCCGTGGGTGTGTTCTATGGCTACAAGACCAAGGGCGTCTTCTCTACCACCGCCGATGCACAGGCTGCAGGTCTCTTCCTGGTCGACGAGACTGGTGCCAAGCAGTATTTCCAGGCTGGTGACGTGATTTTCGATGACCTGAACGGTGACCACCAGATTGACGAGACCGATAAGACCATCATCGGTGATCCTAATCCTGATATCTATGGAAATATCTTCCTTAACCTCAACTGGAAGCGTTTCACGCTGGGCATGACCTTCAACTACAGTCTGGGTAATGATGTGTACAACTATCAGCGCTCTATCCTGAATAGTGGTTCTACGCTCTACAACCAGCAGGTGGCCGAGATTGCTCACTGGCGTTACGAGGGTCAGCAGACCTCTCTGCCTCGTCTGAACTATGGCGACCCCATGGGCAACAACCGCTTCTCTGACCGTTGGATTGAGGATGGCTCTTATCTGCGTATGAAGAGTGTGATGCTGACCTATCAGGTGCCTATGCCCGAGGCTTGGCAGTCATGGCTCCAGGGTATCTCTGTATGGGCCGAAGGCCGTAACCTCTTCACTTTGACGAAGTATACGGGTAGCGATCCTGAGTTTGCCGCTGGCAATAATCAACTCTACCAAGGCATCGACTGCGGCACCATCGCCCAGGGACGCATCTTCTCTATGGGTGTGAAGATAAACCTGTAGACCCTCCCCCTGCCCCATTCCCGAGCAAGGCTCGCCTACCCGTAGCCTTTCCCTGAATGGAGGGGAGTAGTTGGAAATGCAAATAGAAAATATACTTAATTGATAAAGATTATGAAATATTATATATATAATAAGACAAAGGAGTTACGTCGTTTTATGGTCTATATACTCCTCCCCCTCATAGTGGGAGGCTGGATGGGGGTCTCCTCTTGCTCAGATATGCTTGAGTCAGACAGCTCACGCCAGTTGTTCGACCCTGCCCTCGACCAGAAGACAGACTCTGTATTCTATGCCTATGGCATCATGCAGGCCATGCAGGAACTGGCCGATCAGTATTACTATCAGAACGAGATGCGTGGTGATCTGGTGAGCCCCACTTCCAAGGCTACCACTCACCTGCGCAACCTGGCATCGTTTACGGCCGATGCCACGAATAAGTACGACAGTGTGTACCTTTATTATAAGGTAATCAACAACTGTAACTATTATCTGGCTCATCGTGATACCACATTGGCCACAGGTGCCCGTAATGTGGTGTGCAACGAGTATGCCGCTGTGGCATCTTTCCGCGCTTGGACCTACCTGCAACTGACTCGTCAGTATGGTCAGGTGCCTTATGTCACCGACCCTGTCACCACCATCGGTCAGATTAATGCTAATACGCAGATGACCGACTATCGCACTATCCTGACTGAGGAGGCTAAGATGATGGAGGAGTTGAAGGCCCGCTATACCGACGAGCAGTTGGCCGTGCCCACCTTCAACAAGTCTACTGGTTCGGGACGTTCTGCAGGTATGCTCAACTGGGGCGGAGGCGAGAAATTCTTATCACCAAAGAAGTGCTTCGTGCCCTTCAACGTGGTGCTGGGAGATATCTACCTGGAACTGGGTGAGTACGAGAAAGCAGCCACCTGCTACTATCAGTACCTGCGCTACGAGGGACAGTTGAATACTTCCAATATCTCTGTAAACTACAACAACTTTATGTCGCCTAACTACAGCCGCTACAGTCCAATATTCAAGAACTTCACTGAGTGGCCAGCCGACTTTAATGACGGAAAGAATTCATCCCTGTTTAATAATACGCCTATTTGGGAAAACTCGTTTACACATGCGGCCACACCTGGCGATGTTATCTCTTACATCCCCATGGCCGTGAACTACACCATGGGTAAGACGACTGATATCCCTGCCTCTTACGGTTATAATTACTATGGTACCGAGAGAACATCTACGGTAGATGTGAACGATCCTATGGAGAGTATCTTTGATTGTCCCAAGACCGAGGATATCCAGATTGTGCCCTCACAGGCCTACTGCGATTCAGCCCGTCGTGCCCAGTATTATTACTATACTGAGCAGGTAAAGGTGACGCCTTTCAACTGGATTGTGAAGAATGTGGCTGTGGGTGATGCCCGTGCCCAGAGCATCTGTCAGGGTGTTGGTGCCGACTCCACCTTCGTCTATACCTACAAGCCCTCTACGGCTTATGTCTATCTGTATCGTAACGCCACGGTGTGGCTCCACCTGGCCGAGGCTATCAACCGCATGGGCTATCCTGATGCTGCCTTCGCCGTGCTGAAGAACGGTCTGCACACCGAACTGCCCAACTATCGTTATCTGGAGGTTTATCTGAAGAATGCTGAGGGCAACGACTCTCTGGATGGCGACGGCAATAAGATGCTCGATATGACCCAGTCGCACTTGGATGACAAGTATTACCTGACGCCTGAGTCTTACGAACTGCTGACCACGAAGTTGCCTTTCCTGGCTCAGGAAAACTCTGAGATTTTCAGAAACGGTGCGCAGAAATCGTTCGTGGGTATCCACATGCATGGCGCCGGTGCTGTGGAAGATCTCTATTCTACTTATCGCTATAGTAATGTCCTCGCTGCTAAGTTGGCTGATATCAACAGTAAGTTCAGTCTCGGTCTGACTACTTATACCAAGGACGACTATATCAATGCAATGGAAGACCTGCTCTGCGATGAGTATGCCATGGAGTTTGCTTTTGAGGGCACCCGCTTCTCTGACTTGCGCCGTCTGGCACTCCACAAGAACCAGTCTGGCATCTATGGCGGTAACTTCGGTGACAAGTGGCTCAGCACCAAACTGCAGAACAATGCCCCTGGTATCACCACGCAGAACTGTTACCTGCCGTATAAATAAGATTCATATTTATAAAAGAATATTTGGTTTACAAGGTGTAACAGTGGTTACAAACAAAGGCTCCTGAAGTGATTCGGGGGCCTTTTTTTTGTGGTTCTACTTTTTTTTCGTACCTTTGCGACAGAAAAACTTAAAACGTAGACTAAGATGCGAAAGATTGTTTCTTTTGGATTGTTGCTGCTGGCACTGACCCTCCAGGCACAGACAGCACGGAAAATCACAGTGAATATCACCCCCGACGGCAAGGCCAATATGGTGGGCTATCTGCCAGAGAACCCTTCTGGTCGTGCTATTGTGGACTGTCCTGGTGGCGGCTATAGTCACCTGGCTACCCAGCACGAGGGGCACGACTGGGCTGAGTATTTCAACCGTCAGGGCATCGCCTTCTTCGTGCTCACCTATCGCATGCCCAATGGCGACCGCTCTATCCCTATGGGCGACGCCCAGCAGGCTATCCGCACCGTGAGGGACTCTGCCCGGGTATGGGGCATCAATCCTGAGGATGT
>Ga0256406_1003052_pt1 | contig 21837 bp, 13 predicted proteins | sample RumenRJG_03DNA_FD_185986 | JGI IMG/M metagenome (GOLD analysis project Ga0256406, IMG submission 185986) | Bovine rumen microbial communities from Lethbridge, Alberta, Canada - RJG_03 | ecosystem: Host-associated > Mammals > Digestive system > Stomach > Rumen | place: Canada: Alberta | collected... | reverse complement strand
AATATTCTTTGAGTATTTCTTCTGTTTTGCTTTTTGCAGTTTGGAGAGCTGAACCTTTTTTAGAAATATTTTGCATTGAAAAACTGTTGTCCAATATAATAACTACAGCATTACTATCCTCTCCTTTAAGTTGGGAATCATTGTTTTTGATATAAGGTTGAGCAAATAAAAGAGCAAGAAAAATAATAGCCAAACAACGACTTAGTAGCAAAAGTCTTTGAAGTAGTTTGTTGTGTTTTTTGTTTGCAATAGCAATATTCTTAAGCATGCTTACATTGGTAAACAACACTTGTTTAAATCTGTGAAAGTTAAACAAATGAACAACTATTGGGATTACAATAGCCAAACCTAACAGCAAAAAATATGGATATAAAAAACTCATACTTTCTTTTCTAAGATTAGAACTGCAAAGTTACTAAATTTTAGCTAACTTGATATAAGGAATAAAAAAAGTCTTGATTTTAGCAAAAAAAGACTAAGTCTTTTGGTGCAAAAGAGTTGGTTTTAAGAAAAAAAGATCAACTCTTTTTATACAAAAGACTTAGTCTTTTTAAAATGAAAAGAAATAAGGCTTTTAGTTATCTTTTTTACATATATTTATTATCAAAAAAACAGCGTTTTGATAATAAAAACGCTGTTTTTTGATAAAAGAGAGAAATTAATCTTCCCATCATCTTTGTTGATAAAGTCTCAAACTGAGAGCTTATCTAACTATATTCAATTCTTTGATTAAATGTTTTGCATCAAGAAACTTATCTATTATGAATAGACAATATCTTATATCCAAAGAAATATTTCTACATAGGTCTTTGTCGTAAAGAATGTCGCTCATTGTTCCTTCCCAGTTTCTGTCAAAGTTTATACCAATAAGGTAGCCGTCTTTATCCATAACAGGAGAACCTGAGTTTCCTCCTGTGGTATGATTACTTGCAATGAAAGCAACAGGCATTTCTCCTAAGGAGTTTGCATATTGACCATAGTCTTTATTGTTATATAACTCTTTAAGTTTGTTCTCTACCACATAATCATATATTTCAGGATTTTCTTTTTCTACAATACCTTCAAGAGTAGTGTAATGTTTATAAGTAACTCCATCTCTTGGTTTAAAAGAAGATATATTTCCGTAGGCCACTCTTAAAGTTAGGTTTGCGTCTGGATAAAACATTTTTCCTTTTTCTTTTTGCATTATTTGAGCAACATATATTCGGTAAAGACTATCTATTCTGTTATTATTTTCAGAAAGATAATAAACATCGCTACTAAAATACTCTCCCCATATAGGAGAAAGAAGTTCTATAGAAGCATCCTTAAGAAGTTTTTTGCTATCTTTCTTTTTGTAGTTTGATAGTATCTGTTCTATTTTCTTTGGATTTGTCAAAAGAGTTTTTGAGAAAACTTCACCAAAATACTTTTCTGCATTGCCTTTATAGTTTTTGCTTATTCTTTCTCTTAAAAAAGTGTAGTTGTTTTTTGCGAAGTCATTGTAGAAAATAAGCATAGTTTTAACAAATATTGTACTATCTACTATCCTTTGAGAAGAAAAGTCATTTGCATAATATGTTTTTAAACTTTTTAATAGAGATGTTGCAAGAGCAGATACTTCTTCGTCTGTCGCTTCTGAGTTGGAAGTAGAAATAAGAGAAAGCACTTGTCGTGCTTGTTTCATCATTTGAGAAGCAAGAACAGCTTCTCCAAGATATATCTCTCTTAGTTTATAACTGTGATTATCAGAGTACAATTTCTGGAATTGTGGTATTATATCGGTATAGTTCTGTTCAAAGTCTTTCTTCTTTTCTATTGCGTTAAGGAATTTCAATCCTTTTACTTCTCCTTGCCATTTTTTCCAACCATTTGCTATGCTTGCAACATTAGAAGCATATCTTAAACGTTTGGCAGGACTTTCATTCATTGCTTGATTATAGACTTTAAGAACCTCTGTGCGAAGTTTAATACGAATAGGGTCTTCATAGTTTTGAACTTCATCTACTGCAAAAGATGTAAGGAATTGTCTTGTTGTTCCAGGATAGCCAAAAACAAAAGTGAAATCGCCTTCATTCTTTTCTTTCAAAGAGATAGTCATAAATTTCTTTGGAGTATAAGGAACATTATCTTTACTGAATGAAGCAGGCTTATTATCTTTGTCTGCATAGACTCTAAAAACAGAGAAATCGCCTGTATGTCTTGGCCACATCCAATTATCAGTATCTCCTCCAAACTTTCCTATATTACTTGGTGGAGCAGCAACAAGACGAACGTCTTTGAAAACTTCATTTACATACATTATATATTGATTACCATAATATATAGGTTTAACAATAGCAGTATAATGTGTATTCTTTATTTCTTTATTAATGATGTTATCAATGTTGCTTTGGATAAGAGTTTTTCTTTGAATCTCATCCAAAGAGTTATCAACGCCTTCTAATACTTCCTTTGTAACATCTTTCATATATTTTAAAAGAGTTATGGTTAAGCCAGGGCAAGGAAGTTCTTCTGCTTTGCTTTGTGCAACAAATCCATTTGTAAGATAGTCGTGTTCTACTGTAGAATGCTTTACTATATATGAATATCCGCAATGATGATTAGTAAAAAGCAAACCTTCATTAGAAACAAACTCTCCTGTACAACCACTACCAAAGAGCATAACAGCATCCTTCAATGAAGCATTATTAACATCATAAATATCTTTTGCAGATATTTTCATTCCTTTAGCTTGCATATCACTTTCATTCATATAAAGTAACATCGGCAACCACATACCTCCGTCTGCTTTTGCTATATTGCAGACAAAAGAGGTGATAATCAAAGATAAGACAACAAATATTTTTCTCATAGTTCTTATATTTTTAAAGTGCAAACTTACAAAAAATTATTTAAACAGCAAGAATATCCTTTATAAATACAATACTCAACAATAAAAGCGGAGAAAACAAAGGTTTTCTCCGCTAAGTTAAATATGTTATGAAAAGATATTATCCTAAACGTTTAAGTTGAACTGTGAAGTGACGCATCAATGGAGCTTCCCATTCAATAGCAACACCACGAGTGATTTCATTTCTGCGATCATAAACATTCTTTAATGCAGCAGCAATTACATCCATGTGATTGTCTGTATAAACTCTACGAGCAATGCAAAGACGTAATAAATCTAATCCTCCGAAGCGGTTCTCTCTTGTAACAGGATCACGGTCAGCAAGAATATAACCGATTTCACAACCACGTATTCCTGCTTCAAGATATAGTTCGCAAGTCAATGTTTGAGCAGGGAATTCTTCTTTAGGAACATTGCAAAGAACTTTGTCTGCATCAATGAACAAAGCATGTCCGCCAACAGGTCTTTGATAAGGGATTCCGTATTCATCTAATTTCTTTGCTAAGTATTGAACTTGGTGAATACGAGTTTCAAGCATATCAAACTCTGTGTTTTCATCCAATCCTACTGCAAGAGCATTAAGATCTCTACCGTTCAAACCGCCGTAAGTAAGGAAGCCTTCAAAAGGAATGCAGAACTGTTTTGCTCCTTCATACCATTCTTGTTTGTTTGTTGCAATGAAACCACCCATGTTAACAAGACCGTCTTTCTTTGCAGACATAGTCATTGCATCAACGTATGAGTACATTTCTTTTGCAATCTCTTTGATGGTTTTGTTTGCATAACCTTCTTCTCTTGTTTTAATGAAGAAAGAGTTTTCAGCAAAACGAGCAGAGTCCATTACAACAGGAACACCATATTTATGACAAAGTTCGCAAGTTTCTTTAATGTTTTTCATACTTACAGGTTGTCCTCCAACAGTGTTGTTAGTAACTGTAAGAACCATGAAAGGAACATTACCTTTGTTCTCAACAAGAACTTTCTCTAATTTTTCTAAAGAGACATTACCTTTGAAAGGTATTTCAAGTTGAGTGTCTTTTGCTTCGTCTATAGTTACATCTATAGCTTTTGCTTTACGAAACTCTATATGTCCTTTTGTTGTATCAAAGTGAGCATTTCCAGGAACAACGTTACCTTCTTTTACTAAGTAAGAGAAGAGAACATTTTCTGCTGCACGTCCTTGGTGAGTAGGAATGACGTATTTAAAACCGAATATACGTTGAACAACTTCTTCAAATTTAAAGAAAGAAGTAGCACCAGCGTAACTCTCATCTCCTAACATCATTGCAGACCATTGACGATCAGACATTGCTCCTGTACCAGAGTCAGTCAAACAGTCAATATACACTTGCTCTGCTTTTAACATAAATACATTGTAATGAGCTTCTTTAAGCCATTGTTCTCTTTGTTCGCGTGTGGATTTTTTTAAAGGTTCAACCATTTTTATTTTCCACGCTTCTGCAAAAGGTATCTCCATAATAAATTAATTTTTTAATGATTATATAAATTGAATGAATGAATTATTTTCTTTTTACAAAAGACCTAAGCCTTTCGTTTGAGCTAACAAAACGGATAAATGAAAAGAGATTACATAGAGAAACTGTCTCTTTCTTTGATGTTCAAGTAGAGATTAGTAATATCTGATATGTGTTTGATAAAAATCACAATAATAAAATTTTACTTGATGTGTGCAAAATTACATAAAGGATTAATAATTGCCAAACTTTTTATAAAAAAAATGCAAAATTTATTATTTTTGCTCTTTGTTTTGTAACTTTTTGCACCTCTTATTTGTTATACAATAAACGTTAGGCGAAAAGAACTATAAATAAACTCTATGACAGAAAAAGAATACAATGTTTGTGTAGAAGAATACTCCGACAGAGTGTTTGCATATCTTGTAAAAAACATGCAAGATAGTGATTCTGCCAAAGATGTTTTGCAAGATAGTTTTGTTAGTCTATGGAACAACAGGCAAAAAGTAGAAAAAGAAAAGTCAAAATCGTTTCTCTTTACTGTAGCTCACAATCTGATGATGAACACTTTTAACTACAATAAACTGAGGCAACAGCCTATAATATTAGAGGAACTGATGGAGAATAGAGATTTTGAAAACAAGGACTTTATCAACTATTTAACTAACTTGCTTACTCCTATAATGAAAGAGTGTTTGCTTTTGAGAGACTTAGAAGGGTTTGCCTACAGAGAGATTGCTCAAATGATGAACATAACAGAGGAAAATGTAAAAGTAAATATTTTTCGTGCAAGAGTGAAAATGAGACAATATATAATGAATTTGGAGAAAGGGATTTAGGAATGAACAAGATAAATAAAGAAAACATAGAGGCGTATCTTTTGGATTTGGTAGAGGGAACAATAAACCAAGCCGATAAAGAAGAAGTTTTTGCTTTCTTGAAACAAAACCCAGAATACAAAGAAATGCTTGCTTTGTATGATAAGGAACTTGTTTTACAAGAAGACCCTTCAATTTGTTATGAAGACAAAGAAAGTTTGAAGCATAAGGTCATCTTCCCTTATTGGAAAAGAGTTGTCTATGTTGCAAGTTCTGTTGCTGCGGTTGTTTTATTGTTTTTCTTGCTTAAACCAAGCACAGACGTAGTAACAAATTCAACAAAACCAACAAACACTATTGCAAGGATAGCACCAGAAGCAGGTCATCCAACCGATAAAGAATTAGTAATAGGGGACACTACAAATACTTTTACTCCTAATAAAAAATCTAATAAAGTAAAAGCAGTTGATTCTTTCAAAACTACAACACCAAAAGAAGAGACCCCTGTTTATTATGAAGAAAATGTAACAGAAAACACTACAATCTCAACTAATAACCAAACTAATCCACAAGACTTGATAGCTCAAAACAATGCTTATGTTTTCAACAATGTAAAAAATGACACCGTATATATAATATATGTAGGAGGAAAGCAAGACTATACAAAAAAAGTAGTTGATTTTGTAGAAAAACATACTAATGTAAATGTTGCTCCCGCTGTTACTTTTATTAAACAAACGGCAAACAAGGTAAAAGAAACAAAAAACAAATATTTGAAGATTTAATAATAGTAAAAAGTATAGTAATATGAAAAAGCAAATTGTAAAAGTTTTGAGCCTGTTATTAGTTCTCATAGGAACGGGTCAAGTAAAAGCACAAGGTTATTCTTTCCGTAGTGAAATAGGCATGAAAGGAGACACAATAAAGATTGTACATAACGGAGACACAACTATCATCGTCAATCCTAATATGAAGAGTTACAAAATGGACACTACCATTGTTGTTGGGAATGACAGCACATTCATCCGAAAAATGTTCTTTGATACTACCATAATTGATGATCTTGGAGAAGATTGGAAAATATATGGTAATTGGGATTCTGATTCTTGGGGAGACAAAATGGGAGAAATGTTTGACAGAATAGGAGAAATGTTTGAAGACAGGTTTGATAGTTGGGACAGAATGGAAGAATATACCAACGATGGTAAGACAGAAAAACACGTTATCAAACATAAAGACAAAGGATTTCAATGGTGGAGTCATGACTTTTCTTTGCAATTAAGTTATGGACCTTTATCTTGGAGTAGAATGAATAGCAGTGATGACTTGTTTTCTTCTCCTTCTGGTGATTATGCTTTGAAGTTTTGGAGTGGTCAAAGATGGATGATAGGATTTTATACTACTTTCTTCCCTAAAAGCTGGATAAGTATTCACACAGGAGTATTGTATCAAAGTGATGTTTTCAAGTTTAGAAACAATGTAGATTGGGACGGTAACGGAACAGAAAAGATAACTCCAACAAATGTTTCCAATGAATCAAAGATGGTAGCAAGATACGTGGATATTCCTTTGATATTAGGCTTTAACGTAGGAAAAGCATGGAATAGTAGTTTTGCTATAGATTTAGGAGTTATAGGAGGCTTGAACTTCAGGACATCGCATACAGGCTTCAAAACAAGCTATGACAACAATGGTAAACATATAGAAGAAAGTTGGGGAACAGATTACAACAACTTCAACAAACTAAAACTTGATGCACATCTTGGAATAAAGTGGGGCGAGTTTCAGATATATTGTGAGCAGGCATTAACACCACTGTTCAAAGACAACAAAGAAATAAAGGTTTATCCGTTCTCATTTGGTATTATGTTAGGCTTATAAGAAAGAAAAAGTTTCATTGTTTTTTTAGCATATTCATATAGTGTTGCGGTAACAAACAAAAAGGTTACCGCTTTTTTTATACCATTCTTTTTACAGAAATTCTTTAGTTCATAAAAAAATATTAACTTTGCAATCTGAAAATAACAAAAAAAGAGATAGTACTATGCAATTTAACGTATCAATAGACATTATGCCTTTAAAGGCTTTATTAGACCCTCAAGGAAAAGCCGTTACTTCTTCAATGAAAAACATTAACATTACAAATATTGATAATGTTAGAATAGGCAAACATATAACAATGACAATAGAGGCAAAGGACGAGAATGAAGCAAAGGCTTCTGCAGAAAAAGCATGCAAGGAGTTGTTATATAATCCTATAATGGAGAGTTTTGAAATAAATATCATAAAATAGTTTTCCCCTGAATTGGTTGATAACAAAGAATACTTTTCTTCTCACCAATCAATGAATCCAAAAGATATTTTAATAGAAGAGTTTAACTATCCTTTGCAAGAGGGACAAATAGCCAAGTTCCCTCTCAAGCAAAGAGATAAAGCCAAACTCTTGTACTTCAATGGCAAAGAGATAAAAGATGAGGTGTTTTCTTCTTTGCCCTTTTTGTTAGATAACGGCAGCCTTTTGGTATTCAACGATACTAAGGTTATCTATGCCCGACTTTTCTTCTACAAAGAGACAGGTGCTAAGATAGAGATATTTTGTCTTGAACCCTTTGAGCCAAACGACGCTCAGTTGGCTTTTGCCGAGAAGAACAGAGTCGTTTTCCGTTGTCTGGTAGGTAATAACAAGAAGTGGAAAGATGGCGTCCTTTCTTCTTCAAAAAAAGATGGGGAAGGGGATATAACACTCTTCGCCAAGCGATTACAAGCCGAAGATGAATGTTGGCTCGTTGAATTCACTTGGGACGGAGATAAAAGTTTTGCAGAGATAATGGAACTGTTCGGAGTAGTGCCTCTACCTCCTTATCTTCACAGGGAGTCTAACGAGGAAGATAAAGAAGACTACCAAACAATATACGCTAACTATGACGGTAGCGTAGCAGCTCCAACAGCAGGATTGCACTTTACCGATAAAACATTTCAAGACTTGAAAAAACGGGGAATAGAATCCTCTTTTGTTACTTTGCATGTGGGAGCAGGGACTTTTAAGCCTGTAAGCACAGACACAATTGGCGAACACTCAATGCATATAGAGAAAATCTTTGTTCCAAAATCCGTTATCCAAAGTCTTCTAAAGCACGATACTAAAACGATAATCTGCGTTGGAACGACTTCCGTTCGTACGATAGAGAGTTTGTATTGGTATGGCAGAAAGATAATAGAAAACAATGGGGACTATCTTCCATTGGATATAAAGCAGTGGCAACCCTACGAGAGCCAGCAGACAGAAATATCAAGCCGACAATCCTTAGAGGCTATCCTTAATATGATGGAAGCTAACAATATCAACTATCTTACAGGACAGACGCAACTAATCATCGCTCCGTCATATAAGTACAGGATAATAAAAGGTATGGTTACCAACTTCCATCAGCCAAAAAGTACTCTGCTTCTGTTAGTCAGTGCTTTGATAGGAGAGGATTGGAAGCGAGTGTATCAGCATGCTTTGGAGAATAACTATCGTTTTCTCTCATACGGCGATGCTTGTCTGTTCCTTAAATAGTAGGCTTTAAAACGTTTTCTTTTCTATCTTAAAGAGTACAATACCAACTATTTCCCTTTTTTATTGGATATTCAAAGACTTCTTTTGAAGTTCCGTCTCCCCAAGTGTATCTTACTTTCACTTTGGCTTTTTTACCACCTTTTAATATCTCTTCACTTAGTATTTCGCATGAGATTAAGCCACCTTTTTTATCTAACTCCTTTTTAAGGGTTTCAGCAAATTCTTCTCTCTGTTCGTCTGTAAGCAATTCAATGTCAGCAAGGAAAGTTACAGCCGACCTATAGTCCTCTTCTATTAGAAGGTCTGTATATACTTTCATTATTCTGCTTGGAGTTACCTCATTAGTTTGAGCTTTAGCACTTAAAAAACCATTACAACCTACAAGGGTCAGAATACCGAATGCCACAACGGTTAATATTTTTTTCCAAGTCTTTTCCATATTTTTACTTATTTGATTGTTATCCACGACACGATGGTTTTCCGTTTAAACAAAGAAAGCAGTGTCTTCCATAGAATGTACTTTCTCGCTATAAATCAATACTTTTGATTTATGGATGCAAATATACAATATTCTTTTAAAATAAAGATAGTTTCTTATTAAATAATACTTGTTCTTTTTTTAATTAGAAATTAGAAATGAGAAATTAGAAATTGGGGTGGCTTCGAAGAAGACAGCCAAATTACCGCAAGAAATTGCGGATTAACGATTAAAAAATTTAGTCGCTAAACGTTATTGTCAGCTTTAGACTTTCCACCTTTCCGCAAAAAAAAGACCGCCTTTTTAAAAGCGGCCTTTTTAAATTAGAAATTTGTAATTAGAAATTAGAAATTGCGGATTAACGTTAAAATCTTTTAATTACTAATTACTAATTTCTCATTTCTAATTATTTTCTTATTAATTTCTCTGTGCGAACAGAGTTAGCAGTTTGAATTCTGATGTAATATACTCCACTTGCAAGTTTTGAACTCTCTAACTCAAGTGTCTCTTGTCCAAGAGCAAGTTTAGAAGTAGAAATTACTCTACCTGCTTGGTCTGTAACGATTACTGTTGCTTCTTCATTCAAGCCCTTAACACTCAAAGTAGCGTTATCTGATGTTGGGTTAGGATAAAGAGCTATTGAGTATTCGTTCTCAACCTCTGCTATACCACTATTATGTACAAGATTTAATACATACTCTTGAGGACAACCATTCTCATCTTCACCTGCTACTGTATATGTACCAAATTCAGTGTATTGTTCTCCTCTCCAAGTGTATGGAAGTTCTGCTGTGTTAAGTGTTACTGTCTCTTCTATTGGAGCATTCTCTGGACGAACTGTTAGGTTAAGTGTAGCAACAGAATCACATCCAGCAGCATTTGTTAATGTAGCTGTGTAAGTTCCTGTTGCGTTATAAGTCTGTCCGTTGAACTCGTATGTCTCGCCTGCACATATTGTAATCTCTGTTGTAGAAGTAGTTGGAGTACATGGCTCGTCACCTTGTTCAAGTGTTGTGAATGTAAGTTCTGAACCATAAACAGTTCCAAGGGCTGTTGTAGCAAATGCCTTATATGTATAAGTAGTGTTTGCTGTTAAGCCTGTAAGAGTTGCAGTCATTGTTGTACCTGTTGCAGTAACTGTTGTGTAATCTGTTGCAGTAGCAAGCTTCCACTCAAATCCACGTGCAGTTATTGTCTGGTTGCCTTCATCTGTTATTGCTCCGTTAAGAGTAGCAGAAGTCAGAGTAATTTCTGTTGCAGCATTTGTTACTACTGTAGGTTGAACAGGTTCAGGTGTAGTACCAGATTCTATACTAATAGCATCAACACCAGCACCATAACCCCAATCACCATAACCAAGGAATGCTATCTGATAAGTTGCTGATGGTTCTGGAAGGGTTATTGTTTCTACTGTCCAATCAGAAATATTTTGATTCCAAGAAGTAATATATGTCCAATCTGCATCTGCACTTGTTCTATAATACAATCCAAGTGTATCTTGGTCTCCACTCCATTCTTTTTGTATGTGCGCAAAGGTTAATACAGGACTCTCTGCTGAAGAAAGGTTAAATATAGGAGAAACCAAACGAGCAACACGATTGCGGCCATTTGGTATTGCTACGAATTGAGTTCCTTGATAAACAGTTGTTCCATTATATGATGTACTTGTAGTCCAATCGTATATACCAACAACTGTTTCAGAAGTCCAGCATCCTAAACCGGCTTCAAATCCTTCTTCGTAAGGGAAGTCAGTTATAGCAACACATGCAGTGGTAAATGAAGCAGTGCCTGCAGAAGACATACCATCTTCTTCCCCACAGTTTGCTCTAAGTTCTACTGTGTAAGTACTGCTTGGAGTTAAGTTTTCAAGAGTATAAGGATTCTCTGTAATTGTCTCAGTTGTCCAATCTTCATCACCAGTAGCCTTATATTTCAACTCATAGCTTTCTGCATCGCCTGTGTAAGATATTGTAACAGAGGTCTCTGTTATATTACTAATTGTTACTACAGGTGCAGGACATGCTATGTCTGTTGTGAATGTCTTTGTTGTAGACCAAGAAACAGTTGCGTCATCGCAAACTCTTCCTACCTTAACAGTATATTGTGTTTCAGGTGTAAGACCGGTAAGAACGTATGGGTTCTGTGTAGTGTTTATTAGCATAAAGTCTTCGTCAGCACTTGTCTTGTATGCAACAACTACACTTTCAGCAGTAGATGTCCAAGTAAGTGTTGCACTGTGTCCAGCAACGTTGCTTACTGTTAAGCTTGTAGGTTCAGCACATGCAGGTATAAGTTGAACAGTAAAGTCGTCCAGGTTCCAAGATTGAGAAGGACTTGAACTGGTATATCTCAAAGCTATTCTTCCGCTTGCTGCTTCTACGCTTGAGAAATCAAAAGGTCCTTGAAGGTTACCGTTGCCAGCAACTCCGTCTTGGGTTCCTCTTGCAGCAGGAGTAACACAAGTGCCTACAAGTTCAAATGTTGTAGGGTCAGCAGCGTCTGTCACAACACCGACTTCAAGAGTTCCAACGCTTGTACTTGTTGCAGTAGTCCAGAAGGTAAGTCTTAACTGATGTATATCTGTAGAGAACTCAGGAAGGACAACCATATTGCTTGCTCCTTTCATTTCAGCAGAGTAACCTCCTGAATGACATGAACGAGAATAGTATCCATAAACGAATGGTCCGTTATATGTTGCATCGGTTATAGGAGTAGCCCAACAAACAAATTCATTTTGACCATCATTTGTATAAGATTCAAAGTCTTCAAACCAAACTTCGTCAGCAGTAGGGAGGTCTGTTATAATATCACAAGCAGTGTTGAATGATTTTGTTCCCCATTGAGAATCACCGTCATCTTCACCACAGTTTGCCTGTACTTCTACAACGTATGTAGTGCTTGCTGTCAAGTCTGTAAGAGAATATGTATTGTCTGCAACAGGAATTTCTTCGCTGTATTCTTCTGAACCTGAAAGTCTATATCTAAGGGTATAGTTTTCTGCATCACCTACCCAAGAAACAGTAGCAGTAGTTGTTGTTACTTCTGTAACTGTGATAATAGGAGCAGGACAAGCTATGTCTGTTGTAAATGTTACGTTTTGAGAATAAGAGGTTTCACCTGTACCACAATCTAATCCGGCTCTTAAAGTATAGACTGTCTCAGGAGTAAGATCGGTTATTGTCTCAGGACTTTCTGAAACGCCAACAGGAGTCCATTCTTCATCTGTAGCAGTCTTGTATTCTACTACAGTTGCATCACCAAGCCACGAAACCTGTGCAGTATGTCCTGTAACGTTATCTACAACAATACCGCTTGGAGCAGCACAATCTATATTAAGTACAGAAATATTGTCCAAACCTACATTTGAAAACCAACTTAAAGATGTTCCGAATCTGATTTGATATGTTGCTGAAGGATTAGGCAGTGCTAATGTTTCAAATGCCCAATCTCCGTTTTCACTTTCTGTATAAGAAGAACCAAGTTGAGTCCATTCTTCTTCTGCGTTTGTTCTATAATAAACAGACAAGTTAGCAGAAGAACCATTTATTACATAATAGAATGTAACAAAAGGATGTTCAATATTTGTCAAATCAAAGATGGGTGAAACAATACCTCCAGTGGTAGCAGAGTAGCCTGCGGACATATATGCAAAATCATTTCCATGTTGAGCACCGTAATCATTAACAATAAATCCGTCATTAGTCCAGCAACCGAAGTCATTATCAGTTAAGCCTTCAAAACTTTCGTTGTAAGCGAACTCAGTAACAACAGTACATTCTGTTCTAAATGACGTTTGTTGAGAATAAGAAGCCTCTCCGCTTTCACAAGTCAAACCAACTTTTATTGTGTAAAGAGTAGCAGGGACAAGGTTTGTAATTGTTGTAGGATTTTCTGTTGCAGAAACAACTGTCCAATCTTCATCTCCTGCGGTTTTGTAGGCTATAACATCTCCGTCTGATTCCCAAGAAATAGTTGCTGAATTTGCTGTAATATTTGTTACAGCAACATTTGAAGGAGCAGCACATTCTATATTTTGTATAACAACATTATCTATTGCCATACCATAACCATCATTACCAACACCAAGAAATGCTATCTGATATGTTTCACTTGCTTCAGGTAGAGCAATAGTGTTTATTTGAGTAACGGCGGAAATTGAGCTACCTGCATTAGAACCATGGGCAGCAAGTTGTACCCATTCTGCATCTGAACTTGTTCTGTAGTAAACATATATAGAATCATTATAAGAAGAGTAATAATGTGCTTCCCAATTATAAGTAAGATAAGGAGCATTCAAAGCAGTTATATCCAACACTGGAGATGTTAATCTGCTTCTACCATCAGAATAAGTTCTATATGCTACTTTGCTGCCACCGTAGGTAGCAATTGTCCAATGGTAAGAACCACTAACAGCCTCTTCTGTCCAACAACCGAAGTCAGAAGAAGAAAGAGTTTCAAAATCTTCAGTGAATGAATTTGCATTAGTCACTGTAATAGTAACACATTCTGTGCGGAATGTGGCTGTACCTGCTTGAGATAAACCGTCCTCTTCACCGCAGTCTGCTATAACTTTTACAGTATAAGGACTTGCAGGAGTAAGACCTTGCAATGTTACTGTGTTTTCAGCAACAGTGGTTTCTCCCCATGTTTCTTCATTTGTACCATTAAGACCATAGCGAACAGTATAACTTTCTGCAGCACCTGTCCAGGTAAGAGTAACTTCTTCTGCTGTGGTTGCTCCGACAGTGATAGCAGGAGCAGGACAAGCAATAGATGTAGTGAATGTTCTTTCAAAAGACCATGACATATCTCCGCCACCGCAATCTACTCCGACTTTAACAGTGTAGGCAGTTTCAGGAGAAAGTCCTGTAAGAGTGAAAGGATTTTCTGAAGCAGTGGTTGTAGTCCAGTCTTCGTCTTCATTTGTCTTGTAAGCAACAGTAACAGTCTCTGCATCGCTTACCCAAGACAAGTCTATGCTGTGTCCCAAAGGATTGCTTACTGCAAAATTTGTAGGTTCTGAACAGTTTGGACGGATAGAAACAGTGAAGTCGTCCAAATTCCAAGAAGCTGTAGTAGATGTTGTGGAAACGTAGATGATAGCTATTCTACCACTCTCAGCCTCAACATTGGTAAAGTCAAAAGGTCCTTGAATATTACCATTGCCTGTAGAGCCTGAAGCACCTCTTGAAGCAGGAGTATCACAAACACCTACAAGTTCAAAAGTATTGGTATCAGCAACATCTGTCATAACACCTACTCTTACATAACCATTGCTGGTGGTTGTTGCAGTTGTCCAGAAAGTAAGTCTAAGATTGTGAATATCTTCAGCAAACTCAGGAAGGACAACAACATTAGCAGAGCCTTTGAACTCAGCAGAGTTGTATCCTGAATGGCAAGAAGGAGAGTGTCCGCAATAAACAAAAGGTCCATTATTTACTACAGGAGTAGCCCAGCAGTTGAAAGGTTGTTCTCCTCCTCCTGTATAAGATTCAAAGTCTTCAAGCCATACATTATCAGTAGTTGGAAGATCTGAAATAATATCACAAGCAGTGCGGAAAGAAGCACTTTTCCAAGAAGAAAGACTTGAACCACAATCTGCCTGTATTCTTACTTTGTAAGCAGTGCTTGCAGCCAAATCAGTAAGAGTATATTCTTCACCAGAAAGACCTGAAATGGTAGTTACTGCTTCTTCGTCATCCCAATCTGCAGAAGCAAGAGCATATTGTAGATTAACAGAAGCGTCTGGGTTGTTTTCATTCATTGTCCAACTAACAGTAGCACCATCAACAGAAATATCGCCTACTGTTATTGTAGCAGGAGCATAACAAAAATCTCCTTCAATAGGAGAAATACTTAACTGAATGTTAGGTATATATTGGTAAGAAGATCCCGAACCAGAGAAATCTGTGTAGGCATTATCGTCGTTATAACGATAGATAGTTCTACTACCTGTTACAGAAGAAGCATAAGTATAGAAATGGGCATAACTATCAGTGTTCCCACTCAAAACACCTATGACTAAATTTGAGCCTGTATAGGTATATGGAACGTCTAATTCTATGGTAGTCCAAGCATTAGCAGTAAAATTTACTGTGCCATCATACACCAAAGTCATGTTATTTATAGGAGTCCAATCTGAAGTACCACTGAATGTGGAACTCTCCCTTTCTCCCATATAGATTTTGACTGATTTACTTTTTTGTGATGTAGCATAGTAAGAAACGGAAGTTATACTTCCTTCCATACCAATATCATCTGATGTGTAAATAGACTGAACAGATGCATAGTTATACCAACCTGCGAAAGGAGTATAATCTTGTGTCAGTGTTCCCGTTCCGATAGTCACTGTCTCTTGCGACCATCCGCTAATGGACAGTATCATCGCCATTAGCATAAACATAAATAACTTTTTCATTTTCTTACAAATTTAGTTTATAAATTGATTTAACTTTGTTCTGTTTGTAGTACGAAATATATTCAAAAACAATATCCCTTACACAAAGCACAAAGTTACAAAATATTTTTTTAAGGAGCAAGAAAAATTGTCTTTTTTTATTTTGATGACAATTTTGAAAGAGAGTTTTTTGAGAGACTTGATTAGTAATTAATCGTTTTCATTTGTTTAAGTGTTTTAATAATTTGAATTTTTCTTATGCAGGATTAACGTTTTTTCGTAATTTTGCAATTCGTTAAAGAATTATAATAATTGATAATGAAAGGTATTTTATTTTTTTATATCTCACTTTTATTTATAGTAGTTAATGCTTATTCTCAGGGTTATGATAAGGGTTTTGCTAAACCTATTGTAACAGAAAATGGTTCTTTTGTTTATTATGAGCTACCACCCATTCAGACTTCGGAAGGAATACTTATTTTTTTGGATAGAAATCTTGGGGCTTTAAGTGAAGACGTAACTTCTTCGGATTCTTGGGGTGATTTATATCAATGGGGTAGGGCAACAGATGGACATGAAAAACGTTTGTCGGATACTATTATGAAATTGTCTCCTAACTTTATAACTACAACAAAAAAGTTTATAATTGACTACTCCCATGCAAATGATTGGATTTCTTCTCCAAAAGATGATTTATGGGATGATGGACAGACAAATAATCCTTGTCCTTGTGGTTATCGTCTGCCTACAGAAAAAGAATGGAGAGCCGTTTTGTCCTTGGGAGCAGAGATAAAGCCAACAGGGACAGGTGCATATTATTTAAGTATTGCTGATGGGGATATAAAACTACCTTGTGCTGGTTTAAGAAATGCTTACTCAGGAGATATACAATATCAAGGAATGAGGGGATATTATTGGGGAGGAGATGCTAAGTCAAAAGGTCTTTCTTCTTGTATGGATTTCAACAAGGCAGAGATAACGACGAATGTAACCGTTTATGGTTTTAGAGCTTTTGGCAGGAGTGTCCGATGTTTAAAAAAACAATAATTACCTTTCAAATATGACAGGCAACCAAATCATAGCCTTATTGATATTCATAGTAACTTATTTGGGAATAATTTTCAATAAGCTTCCTTTTATAAATTTAGACAGAAAAGCATTCGCTTTTGTTGGGGCAGTGCTAATGATAGTATGTGGAGTTATAGACTTTGATTTTGCGATACAAAGTATAGATTTCAACACTATTGTCTTACTTTTGGGAATGATGATAATTATTTCTGTGTTGAAGTTTGATGGTTTTTTTGAATTTATTTCTTATACGACGACTTCTCATGCAAAAAACCCTTCTGCATTATTGAGTGTGATAGTTTTTATCACAGGTTTTGCATCTGCTTTTTTGGTTAATGATGCTGTGGTTTTGCTTTTTACTCCTGTTATTATTAATATATGCAGACAATCTAAGTTGAACCCGATACCTTTTCTTCTTGGAGAGATTTTTTCTGCAAATGCGGGTTCTTTGATGACGATAACGGGTAATCCCCAAAATATGATTATAGGTATTGCATCACATGTCAGTTATGCAAAGTTTATGATTTGTATGTTACCTATTGCCTTGTTGTCTATGCTTGTAATTATCTTTGTGATAAAGAAAACAAACAGAGATATGTTTTCTGATAAAGCAAGCATTAACATTTCACAGCAAGAGAAGCCAAGACAGGATTTAAAGAGGATGAGGTTGTCGTTGATTGTTTTTGGTTTGGTGGTGTTAGGCTTTTTCTTTGGGAAGATACTTGGAATATCCATACCTGTAATTGCGATAGCGGGAGCTTCAATTATTCTGTTGCTTTCTAAACATAAGTCTAAAGAAGTCTTACAAGAAGTAGATTTTTCGCTATTGATATTTTTTGCAAGTTTATTCATCTTGGTTGCAGGAATAAAGCAAAGTGGGGTATTAGATTTTATTTTTAATATTTCCCTGCAAGAGAACGTTTTTTCTGTTCTTATTTTATTTGCTTTATCCGTACTCCTCTCTCAACTTCTAAGCAATGTCCCATACACCGTTTTTATGCTTCCTTTAATGAATGTAGCACATAGCGAAATACTATGGCTAACTCTTGCATCTGCATCTACTCTTGCAGGAAATCTTACCATAGTTGGAGCAATGGCTAATCTTATAGTAATAGAAGAAGCTGGAAAAGAAAATGTCTTTCTTTCTTCAAAGCATTTTGTACGTCCTGCAATACTTATCACAAGTATAACCTGTGTGCTTGCCTTGTTGTTTAGTTTGGTTCTCTTGCTATTTAGATAGTCTTATTTATATGATTGCAGAAATTATATAGTTTTATTATGTCTAAGAATTTTAGATAAGGGTGTTTTGAGTGCAATTGTCTGATGAAAATATTGTTGAGCAGAGATACTATCTTGCAATATATATTAATAAGGTGTAGAGATTCTAATTTTTCATAGGCTCTTACTAAAGAGATGTCTTTTAAAGACTCTCTATATTGTGTTTTTTTATATAATATTGCAAGGTTGCGACTTGCGTTTATTGTATCCTCAATGAACTTGTCCGTTTTTTTTAGTCCCAAATGTTCTACCGGATTATCTATGGAAGTTATTTTGTAATTGTTTTTCTTTAATTCACATGCAAAAAGTGTGTCTTCGTGACCATAACCTTTTATTTCTTCATCAAATCTTATCTTATTGAAAACTTGTTTTTTGATTAAGAAATTATTTGTAGTGAAATGTTTCTTACCTTCTTCTCGTTTTTTCCCGTTTTTCCAATGAAGTAGGTAATCTTTATTGAGTAGAGACTTATTACTGTACTTTGTTCCACCGCAAAGAACATCTGTATTACCAACTTTTGCAAGATAGTTAATAATAAAATCAGAAGATAAAGGCAGACAATCACAATCTAAGAATAATAACCATTCTCCTTTTGCTTTATCTGCAAGAAAGTTGCGTATCTTTGCACGACCTAAGTTGTTGTCAAGAATTATATATGACGTGTTAGGCATATTGATTATAGAAGAATTATCTTCTACGATTTGTTTGTTGTTAGAACAGTCGTCAGCAAAAATGATTTCATATTCTACATCATTTTTAGAAAACAGAGAACTCAGATATGTAGCAAGATTGGCTATACTATAATTATATATAGGGACAAGAATGGATAACATCTTTAAAATATTTATCTAAAACAAAAGGCAGACATGTATTATATCTGCCTTTCGTTTCAATGAAAAGATCAATAAATTATAATTTTGCAAGTATTCCTTCCAAAGTTTCCATTATTTTATCTTGGTCTGCTTTTATAGGAAGATTAACAGGCTTAATCATGTTTTCAGGGGCAAAGATAGTGTCAAGTTGCTCTTTTGTAAGAACGCCATTTTCCAATGCTATCTCATAAACACCTTTACCTGTTTTCTTTGCTATCTTAGCTATTCTTGTACTATTCTTGTAACCAATGTAAGGGTTTAAAGCAGTAACTGTGCCGATAGCCTTTGCGATGAAGTTCTTGCAGTTTTCTTCGTCAGCTTCTATTCCGTCAATGCAAAGAGTACGTAATGTATTGAAACCATTAGTTAATAAGTTAATGCTTTCAAACAAACTATAAACAGCAACAGGTTCCATAACGTTAAGTTCTAACTGTGCATTTTCACTTGCAAGCATAACAGTAGTATCATTGCCTATTACTTTGTAGCAAAGTTGGTTCATAACCTCAGGAATAACAGGATTTACTTTACCTGGCATAATAGATGAACCTGGTTGCATTTCAGGTAAATGAATTTCTGCTAAACCACATCTTGGACCACTACCCATAAGACGTAAGTCATTGCAAATCTTTATTGCTCTAAGAGCAGTACGTTTTAATTCACTGGATAAACCAACTAAAACAGAAGTATCAGGAGTAGCTTCTATTAGGTTTTCTGCTAAAGTAATATTCCAACCAGTTATATCTCTAAGAGCTTTAATACATAGTTCAGAGTATCCAGGTTCTGCACAGATACCAGTACCTATTGCAGTAGCACCCATATTAACTTCCAAAAGATTTTCTCTAACTTTTTCTACATCTTTTGCTGCTTTTCTAAGCATAGTTGCAAAAGCTCCAAAGCTTTGACCTAAAGTCATAGGAACACCATCTTGTAATTGTGTTCTACCCATCTTAACGATGTTTTTGAATTCATCGGCTTTCTTTTCCAAAGATTCAGCACAATCGTTTATAGCTTTTATAAGTTTTTCACTCTCAAGATAAAGTCCAAAATGGAATCCTGTTGGGTAAGCATCGTTAGTTGATTGAGAAGCATTAGAATGATCATTAGGAGAACAATATCTATATTCACCTGGTTTATGTCCCATTATTTGTAATGCACGGTTAGCAATAACTTCGTTAGCATTCATATTGACTGTTGTACCAGCTCCTCCTTGAATCATATCACTTAGGAAATATTGATCAAGTTTTCCTTCTTTCATTTCTTCGCATGCTTGAACCATTGCTTTGAATTGCTCGTCTGTAAGTTTTCCTTGAGCATGATTAGCAATAGCTGCACCATGTTTGGTAATAGCAAAACCTTTAATAAAATTAGGATAAGCGTTCATTGGAACACCTGAAATTTTAAAATTATTAAAACCTCTAAGGGATTGTACTCCATATAAAGCATCTACCGGAACGTTAAGTTCGCCTATAAGGTCGCTTTCTTTTCTAAATTCTGCCATCTTGTTTAACAAAAATTTTATTAATTTATAATTATATTAATTTAAAAATACTACCTCTATAACTCTGTTTTTGTTTTTTTATTGTGTTATGTTGGTGTTTTTTATCTTTTTATTGTATTACAGTGGTTTGAAGATTATATTATGTGAACTTTACCTAAGAATAATAGTAGTCCATAACCTAAAGTTAAAGTTACAACTCCCATTATTATTCCAGCTTTTACCATATCTTTTTGTTTAACAAGATTAGTAGAGAATGCTAAGGCATTAGGAGGAGTAGAAATAGGAAGTATCATTGCTGCAGAAGCAGAAATAGCGATGCCTATTAGAACAGTAGGAGTACCTCCTATTGCTCCTAATTTATCTCCCATACCAGTACAAACAACAGCAAGGATAGGCATCAATAGTGCAGCTGTTGCTGAATTGGAAATAAAGTTAGACAAGGCGTAACATACTAAGCCTGAAATCAAAAGTATTAATACAGGAGAGAAGTTACCAAAAGGAATACTTGCAACGGCATTGCTTGCAAGGCCAGAACCATTAAGAGCATAACCAAGAGCAAAACCTCCTGCTACCATCCAGATAACACTCCAGTTGATTTCCTCTAAGTCTCTTCGGTCTATAACTCCTGTGATGGCAAATACAATAAATGGTATTAATGCAACTGTGTAAGAATTTATTCCAGTGAAAGCATCAAACATCCATAATAAAACAGTGATTATGAAAGTAACAATAACAACGTATGTTTTTCTGGTTTTTTTCATAGTACTTTCAATGTGTAGCTCAACTGTTTTTTGTGTGAATGGATAAAGTTTTCTTAGAACTATCCAGCCAATAAATAGAAGGACAATAGTCAAAGGTAACATAAATGCAACCCATTCTCCAAAGCCAAGGTTCATATTTAATCCATCGGGATCGTTAAGATATTTTAATGCGATTGCATTTGGAGGAGTACCAATAGGTGTTGCCATACCTCCAATGTTAGCAGCAATAGGGATAGATAAAGCCATTGATACTCTACCTTTACCCTCTGGAGGAAGTTGTTTAAATACAGGAGTAAGGAATGTAAGCATCATAGCTGCTGTTGCTGTGTTAGAAACGAACATTGAGAATAGTCCTGTGATAAGAATAAATCCCAAAAGAACGTTTTCTGACTTTTTACCAAAAGGTTTTAAAAGCACTTTAGCCATTTGAGAATCTAATCCTGTTTTTGTGGCGGCAATAGCAAGAACGAAACCTCCAATAAACAACATCACAACAGGATCAGCAAAAGCTCCCATTATGCTTTTATAAGAAAGAACTTGTCCAACAGTTTCTTCATCTACCATAAACTTTACTCCACTATCAGAAGTGAATAAAAGCAAAAGTCCCATAATTGCAACAGAAGTACTCCATGCAGGAACAAGTTCAAATATCCACATAAGAGTAGCAAAAGCAAAGATAGCTATAATCCTTTGTTGGATAATGGTAAGTCCTTCTATTCCATACATACTCGCAGGAGCATTCCACAAGAACAGAGTAACCG
>Ga0256406_1003051_pt1 | contig 21838 bp, 16 predicted proteins | sample RumenRJG_03DNA_FD_185986 | JGI IMG/M metagenome (GOLD analysis project Ga0256406, IMG submission 185986) | Bovine rumen microbial communities from Lethbridge, Alberta, Canada - RJG_03 | ecosystem: Host-associated > Mammals > Digestive system > Stomach > Rumen | place: Canada: Alberta | collected... | reverse complement strand
GGCGTCGCCGCCGCCCACCCCATGGGGTGGTGTGTGTATGTTAACGATAGCGTGGCTAATATCGTCCTGTCCATGTCCACTTTATTGATAGCACTTCACAACTCGCTTGGCCGAGGGGGGTTATATCATCTGCGTCATCCTCCATTTGCTCCTATATTCAGATAAAAATTACACGTTACATTTCAATGTATAATGCATCGGGTATAATTATTTCTAAGATACGGGCGGGAAAAATATATCGATTTATATTTTTTAATAACAATTAATAACAAAGAACGTAATCATTATGGAACAAAAAATAATAACTGCTTCTGCAAATATGGGCATCGGTTTGTGGACCGCTATATGTGTTTTCTTCTGTGCCATCTTTGGGCGTGAGTCAAAAACATACAAAAACAAGCAAAACACGGTTCTAAATTTCGCTAATGGGGATTTGCTGCGGCAATTGAAAAGTTTTCCAAAATATAAAATATCCGACTACCGCGTTACATGGCAAAGGGCACTTGCTGTAACTGTTTCTGCTATCATCACCTTTGATAGCAAAGATATTGCCACCTCTTCTAATCATTAAAAAACACGGGCGACACCCGTGTTTTTTTCTTACTTCTCTTCTTCGGCGTTCCGGTCTAACCAATCATCGTGATCGTATTGGGTGGCAACGCCATCTTCCATGATGATGACAGAGATGTTCTTCACGCATTCGTCAATCAAGGATTCGTAATCAAACCGTTTTTCGTAACGTTCGCAATCCTCAATCTTTGGCTTAGTCTTTGGCTTTTTCGGTTTAAAAATCGTGCAACAATCTTCATAAGGGCGAATCGAAATATCATAGGTGCCAATCTTTTTGGCTAATTCAATGGTTTCGACTTTATCAGATACTGCCAAAGGACGGATGACGGGATAATTCGTGACGGCATTGATGGCAATCATAGAATCCAAGGTTTGAGAAGCGACTTGCCCTACGGATTCACCGCTTGCCAAAGCAAGGCAATGATGCGATTTGGCCACGCGGTCGGCAATGCGGTACATCATGCGGCGCATGATGGTGATGCAATAAGGCTCATCGACGTTTTGATAGATAGCAAGCTGTAGCTTCGTAAACGGAACGATATTTAACCGGATATCACTTTGATAGACATTTAATTGGGCTAAGATGTCTTTGAGTTTGTCTAAGACGGCGTCACTCGTATAGGGCGGGGCAGCAAAATGGAGCGCTTCAATCCGAATACCACGACGTAACAATAGATACGCTGCCACCGGAGAATCGATACCACCGCTTAACATCATCATGGCTTTGCCATTCATTCCTAACGGATAACCACCGGCACCGGGATAAGAATGGGCATACAAATAAGCCGCATCTTGCCGGATTTCCACGTTTAACACAACATCCGGTTGATGGACATCAACGGTAAAGTTGCTGTGTTCTAAAAGATACTCGCCTAGTTTTTGCATCATCTCCATCGAATGGATGGGGTAAGACTTGTCGGCACGACGGGCGCGCACTTTAAAGGTCTTGCCTTGTTCTTGTTGCAGTAACGATAAGGCATTGTCTTTTAGAATGTCCCAATCTTTCGGGCTTTGATAGACCAGGGAAATGCGTTGAATGCCGCTGACGCCTTGTAACCGCGGCAGCACTTCTTCGACCGGTTCATCGTGAAGTTTAACGTAGGTATGGTCGCGGTCATAAGTGATTTCTAACGTAGGGAAATCTTTTAAGGCGTGGCGAATGTTTTTGGCTAATTCACGGATAAAGGCGCGTTTATTCTCCCCTTTGGTGGAGAGCTCGCCATAATGGATCATCAATGTATCGCACTTCATCGATTTACGGTCCTTTCTAAAATGGTTTGGAATGTTTGTTCGAATATCTTGGCTTCTTCTAATGTGGAAGAAGCGTCGAACGAAAGACGAATGGAGTTTCTCGCATCGCCTTCGCTTTTGCCCATGGCTTCTAAGACATAAGAGATGGGTTCTCCTTTCGAAGAACAGGCGGAGACACTAGAAACATAGATGCCGTCATGAGACAATGCTTCGACAACGACAGATGCTTTTTTGTGAAGCAAGGAGAAATTCAAGATATAAGGCGACCCTTCTAAGGATGAGTTCAAGCGGACTTCGGGATTTTGAGAAAGATAGTTCCAAAGCTCGTCATGGATGGCTTTCACGTGAGCAAAGTTTTCTTGTCGTTTTCTATGCGCGATATGGACCGCGAGCGCTAAGGAGACGGCACCTGGCACATCGACCGTGCCCGAACGAAGTCCGCCTTCTTGCCCCCCGCCGATATGAAGGGGCGAAGGCATAATTGAAGAACGAAGGAGTAATGCACCCGTTCCTTTTAAGCCATGAATCTTATGACCTGAGAAGCTAAACGCGTCGATATCTTGCCAGGGTATATTCTCTTTTCCGACGGCTTGGGTGGCATCAACATGGAAGTAGGCCTTTGGATAACGGTGCACAATCTTTGCCATCTCCCCAATCGGGCTAATCGCGCCGGTTTCGTTATTGACGGCCATGATGGAAACAAGAATCGTCTTGGAATCCATCGCTTCTTCTAAGGTTTTTGGCTCTACATAGCCTTTGGCGTTCACTGGGAGATAAACGACTTCAAAGCCTTCTTTTTCCAATTCTTGGCAGACATTACGAACGCTCGGATGCTCCACGTTTGAAGTCAGAATCCGTTTGCCACGATTTTGGTAACGCATCGCCACGCCACGTAAGAAAAAGTTATTGGCCTCAGTAGCCCCGCTTAAGAAGACGACGCGGTGCGTTTTGGCTACGCCGAAATCCTCGGCTAACGAATGACGTGCCGTTTCTAACAAGCGGTTTGCTTCGCGCCCAAACGCATGAGTCGACGAAGGGTTGCCATAATCGTTTTGCGCCGTTTCAGTATAGGCTTTTAGCACTTCGGGCGCAGGTAAAGTCGTGGAGGCATTATCAAAGAATATCATAGGGATTAACGTTGATCCGCATGGGCGTAGATGACACGATTTGCCGCTTCATAGGCTTCGGCAAAGGAGCCATTTTGGAATAAGACTTCGGCTTGGTGAACCGTTTGTTCCTCTGCTAAGCCGAGCGCACGGAAACGATTGGCTTCCACAATGGCGGATTCGGCTTGTTCTAACGCCGCTTTCGTTTGATCGACTTCAGCAAATAAGGCATCAGCTTGCGCTTGTAATTCATGAAGTTGATTCATCACGGCTTTGACGTTGATGGGACTTGCATGAAGCAATTCCGCCAAAGCATCGATTTGTTGATGAACGCTTTGGAAACGTGGCGCATAACGTTCTTCCAAAGCAGTCACATGAAGCGAACGAACAGCGGCTTCTTTGTCTTCGGCTAACTGGTAATAATGTTGCATCGAAGCAAACGCTTGATTCGTGTTTTCCTTTAAGGACTTCAAATACGTCATGAAGGCATCATAAGCACTACGGGCAGTCGTCGTGGCTTTTTGTAAGTCACGCATTTTCTCGACCAAAACGGTATAAAGCTGTGGCACATTGCTATGGGCGTAGTTATCAAATAAGGTACGAGCTTCCGCTGAAGCATCAATCGCGGTACGGATATCTTCCATTTGTTTGCGCTCATCCGAGCCTAAGAGATAGTAGGTGCTGATGGCCTTCATGTTGTTCGTTAACACGACATAGTCTTGACTTAATTGGTTTTGTTCGCGGTAGACCGAGTCACTTTCTTTTTCATAAATGTCTTTGGCTTTGACTTCTTCATCAAAGCTGGCATTGATGCGATCGATGCGGGCAAACAAGGCTTCAATCGCAGCAGAGACCCCAACGTTATTCAAATTTTTGACTCTTAAGGACAAGTCTTTGACCTCTTGTTCCATCAAGTCAATATCGTGTGGGGTGATAATGGGGGATAACGGGTATTGCTCGGCAGTCATGGTTTCGTAACGATGGCGAAGCGACGCAATCTTGTCAGGCAAAACATTGGTTAAATCAAGGCAAATCTTAGGCAATACATCGAGTAAGGTGCTCGTGCTGGTGAGTAGCTTACCGACTTCGTTGATATAGATTTCTTTCGCATCGGTATAGTTGGCTTTATTTTGGGCATCGGAAGCGCGATCAATTAAGGCATCAATCCGTCGGAACAAGAGGCCGATGCTTTCGGAGACCAAAGAAAGGTCATCGGCGTTGCCATTGTACTTCTGCTTCACGATGCGATATTGTTCCCGCGTTTTTGCAGCAATATCGTTAGCTTCATCTTCAGGGCGGAACACTTGTTGTAATCCATCCCTTAAAGCATCGACTTGCTTGATATAGTCATCGATTTCTTTTCTAGCATTCGGTAGCGAAACGCGCAGTTCTTTCCAATGCCGGTTTTCCATCGCGTCTTTTAAGGCGTTCACCCGCGATTGGGCATTCGCGTCAGCCGCATCGCGGACTTCATTGAACCGGCCTTTCCAGGTTTTATATTGATCTATGAACAAAATGTTGACATCGGCAATGCTTTTGAGCCGGGCGATAGAATGATCAATCTCCCCCCATAGAATCGAGTGTTCATGATCATAATCCCCAATGATTTTTAAGGCTTTCTTTTTTAAGACGCTCCGCTTGATGAAAACGAAGTAAATCAAAAAGCCAATGCCGATGACGGCAACAGCCGCAAGAACAGTAATGAGAACGATGAATTGTGTATCCATAGAATGTGCCTTCGTGAGTGGTCCTTCATAACTATAACACGTGCGCGCGTTATTAAGGCAAGATGAAAATCATAAACGGCACGTTTTTTCATTGACGCCAAACCCCGAAAAACGTATAGTTATACCTGCGTGAACGCTAGCAGGCTTCTACCTTTTCGTCTGACGTCGTCCGCTCACACAAAGTAAGGATTCGCTAGAAGACCCGAAATCACAGGACGACACCCGGAAAAGAGGAAGAGCCCTCTGGACTTTGTGAACGCAAAGAAAGGAGACAGTAATATGTCTAAATTTACGGGTTCCAAATGGAAGAAATCCCGCCACCTCAATTTCAGTGTTCTCGAAACGGGCGATGAGCTCAAGAAGAGAGCCTATGGTCCTGGCCAACATGGTCAAGATCGCAAACGGAGACCGTCTGAATACGGTGCTCAGTTGCTCGAAAAGCAAAAGCTCAAGGAACTTTATGGCCTCAATGAGCGTCAATTCCGTCGCTTATTCATGATTGCTAAGAAAGATAAGACCGTCACTGGTCTTGCCTTCTTCCGCATCTTGGAAAGCCGCGTTGACAACCTCGTGTACCGCATGGGCTTCGCGAAGACCCGTGCCCAAGCTCGTCAATTGGTGAACCATGGACACGTCACCGTCAATGGCAAGAAAGTCGACATCCCGTCTTATCTTTGCAACGTTGGCGATGTGATTGGCTTCAAAGAAGCTGAACCCTTAGGTGTTGTGAAAGCCTCTGTCGAAGGCAAACCTGCCATCCCCGCTTACATCACGGTGGATGCCGAAAAGTATCAAGGCACCTTTGCTCGTTTGCCCGAACGGAACGAACTTCCGAAAGACATCAACGAAGGCCAAATCATCGAATACTACAACCGCAAGTTGTAATCTTCGAAGCAAAGAAACTTCTCTTTCTAGCAGAGAACTTCAAGTGGACCAGGAGCCTGGTCCACTTTTTGTTTTCAGAAAAAAAGAAAAGACGGCGTTTGATTACGCCGTCTCTTGAGAACTAGAGGAGGAATCCGTCTCTTCTGACGTTGTCTTCTTAGGAGGCAAAGGCTGTTCCGGATACGCTTTGCTGGAATCGAGTTTCTCTTTGCTTGGTAGCGAAGCGAAGTCTGCCAAATGCGATTGCAATGTGTTCACGTCTTCATCGCCTTTCTGCATCGTATAGGTTTGGTAGGCCGTCTTGGACGACAAGGCAAAATCCGTGACTCCTTTGATCCGAACGGGCGAAGTATCGGTGGAAGTATCGGCCGCACTGCTGCTACTCGTATCTTCACTAGAAGAGGAAGAAGTTTTCTTTTTAGCAATGGCGTCATCGTATTTTTGTTGATAATACGATTCGTTCATTTGGAACGCGAGCGCATACGAAGAAGAAACTAAGGCGTTTTCAGTGTAAGAAACATTGACTTCGAACTGATTTAACGTGAAACCAGAATCTTTTAATTCTTGGGACCAGTTTGTTAAGCTTGCCATCACATCTTGGTATTTCTCATCTTCCGGGATCAAAGTGATCATATCGTCAATGCATTGTTCGAAAGAAGCCGTATCGTTAAACGATAATGAGAACGAATAGACGTTGTTCTTTCTTGAAGACACTGCGACATCAGGATGTTCGCTTAAATAGGTGGCAAACGCCGAATTCGTGAACACGTCCTTTAAATAGTTGATGCTGGCTTCGTCTTGTAAAAGCGGAAGCTTGTTATCAATCTTGTCCCACGAAACATCGGTTAACGGGAGATAGGCCTTCGTTTCGTAATGGTAGGTCGTATCTTTGCTCGTATCGTCATCTTCATAAGTGGAATATCCAAGCATATTCAGGATTGAATCTACGGCAGGTTCTGCGACTTTTGCCATCGTGGCGCCTAACGAAGACTTTCCGGCGTCATCATCGAAGTCATAATAAAGGCGATCGGGATAATAAGGGCCGGCGTAATAAAGGTTCTGATAGATGTCTTCCACACCTTTACCAATTAATTTATTGAGGGCTTCGATGTCTTCGCTCGTATCCCGAATTAAAGCACCAGGTCCATATTCAATCGGAGCAACGCCGAGATTCCGTAATTTTTCGGAAACGTTATATTCGTTATGGCTGTCTCCGTTACCCGTATGCGTAGTGGTCCGAGAGAACGAAGATAACGTTAACTTTAAATCCCAGTTGTTCTTCGTTTCGTTCCCATCATCCCCTTCGGCCAGGCTCACGCCTTTGGAAGTGAGTTCATAAGGACGGGTGACGGCTTTAAAGCCTTTGGCCGCGGCCGAAGCGCGAATCGCTTTTTGAAACGCGGCATATTCATCATCGGCTTCCGTGTCTTTGTCGGGCATAGAGGAACGACTTGACGACGAGCCCGTAGAAGACGTCGCGGAAGACGAAAGATCTTCCACAAAAGACGATGCGGAATCTTTCGGTTCACCACAAGCGGCTAATAATAAAGTAGCTGCAAACAAGGGATAGGTTTTCCATGCATTTTTCATAATTCTATCCTCCTTTTTCATCTTCTCACGTAGTGAAAAAAAGCAAGAAAAGTTCGTTGTTAATCTTAAACGTTTTTCGCCTTTTCATTGATAATTTATGGTATCGTTCCGATGCGCGTCGATATAAGCCTGGTACGTGCTATTGACGGAAGACCAGTTATCGGCTTGGTCGAGATCGACATTCTTTAAGGTACCGGTGACATCAATCGTAATCAAGAGACTTACTTCAAGGTTAAGATCAAGTTGTGAGAAGATATAACGGTTTTCGTTCGCGCTTGACTGAGCAGAATATAAGGTCACATTAAACGTCTTCAACTGACTCATGTTCGTTAAAGTGCCAAGATTAACGCCGATATTCCACTTTCGATCGTTTTCCGTATAAGCAAATTGGGTGATCACCGATTCATAGTCCACTGCTTTTCCGGCCGTATCGCTGCTGTCCGAAGAAGCGATTTGGTTATAAACCGTATCGTTCATACCCAAGATATCTTTGAAGATAAAGTGCTGCAAATGATCACTGTCTAAGCTTCCGTCTTTTAAGAAGTAACTTGAATGATAACGATAGGCGCCATAGGTACCGCCACTTTGCTGACCATAGGTTTTCGAGACGTTATAGGTTAAATAGAGATAGCCAGAATTGTCTTCATAAGCTTTGCCCGTATTGGGATCGATATCGTCATAATACATCGTGACGGTGCGGTAATACTTCGTGAAGAGAGATCCACCGTTAACACCAAGGATGCAAGGAACATTCAAAATGCCATAGACTTTCACGATGGAGCCATCGACATAAATCCGGAAGTCGGCATCAAGGTACATCGAGAAGAACAAAATCTTCGCACCGATATTAGAACCCGTTAAATGGAACGTCTTCATTTGGGCCGTGCTATAAAGGTCACGTGCCATTGGGACAATGCCCGTAAAGTCATAGTAGGAAGAACTGGTGTGGTCCAACAAGGCTGTCTTTTGATCGCCTAAGGAAGCAATGCCAACGGTGAGATTCAAGGTGTTGTCCCCGATTTCCAAATCCGTGATGGAAATCGAAGAGACTTGATCGTCTTGATATTTCAGGGTCACCGTGAAATTATTCGGGTCCGTTCCTTTGGCTAGCCCAAAGACTTGGCCAGAGAACGTCAAGACCGTTTGATCGGCTTGGAAGGAAGAAGAGACGATCAGGTTACGATTTAAGAACGGAGAAATCTGCCCTTGTTTCAAAGCGTCCATGACGGTCGATGCCGTCGTGGCTTCAATGACTTTGAACCACTTGTTGAACCGTTCGTCATCGGAATTCATGATTTCTTTGACAATGCTTACCACATCATCAAACGGCTTTAAGGCCATTTTGCCCCAGGTGCCGTTATCTTTCTTGGACGAAGAAACATTACCGGCATCATAATAATGGAAGTAAGCCGTTTCTTTGCCTTCGAGATCCAAAGTAATGTGATGGTTCTTCTTGTCGCCGAACGAAGAGAAATCTCCATTGGAATTGAAGACGCCGATTTGTTGGATGAGGTCTAAGTCCACTGCCCCAGCTTGGAAAGAGAAGGTGGTTTTGCCGTTTGTATCGGTGTTTGGTTGAGCGGCTGTGTTCGCGCTTCCGCTAAAGGAAGAAACACCAACGCCGTTTTTGTCTTGATAAGAACCGCTGAAGGTCAAATGGAATTCTGGTTCCTGATATAGCGAATAGAATTGGTCGTAAAGCGAAGGAAACTTGGTGAGGAAGTAATAAGAGCTGCCATCAAAGGTCGTTTTGGCATAATCCACCATCGTGATGGTCGTATTGGTCAAATTCGTACCGAATAATCCCGCCTTAACAATATTAATGGTAACTAAGTTATGGTCGGAAGTTCCGTCAACAACAACCGTCACAGAAGAGCCTTCATCGAACCCCAAAACCCCCAAATCTAATTCTGCCGTAATAGAATTCCCTTCATTCGAGAGGGTTTTGATGGCCTTTACGATGCTTTCATAACGGCCGCCTTTTAAGGCAGTTGCCACTTCGCTATCCAATAAGTCTAATAAGCGGTCAAGCAACGAGAAGGTTGTTTCGTGATCGGCTTGATATCGTTTGATCACTTCTTCCAACACTTGATTGGTCACACCGAATTTCAAAGCGTCGTTGTAATCGATATAGTTCTTTTGCGTATCGTCTGCTTTTTCGGAGAAGAAGGAAATCGCGCTTTCGGTATCGGTGGAAGAGAATTTCACGTTGCCATCGAATTGAGAACAATTGAAATCTAAGTTAAGCGCTGCGGTAAACGGAATATCTTCTTCCGAAGCGACATGGCGATTTGTCTCTTGGATCTGACGATGAAGATTGCCATTGATCGTTAAACCAAATTGTTGTCTCGTCGTTAACGAATGAATGCGCCGTAATAATTCTGTGGCGTCATAGAGTTCCGTATAGGAAGAATCGGCTGGAATTTCGTTTTGAATTGTCGTCAATGTATCCGTTTTGATACCGGTGGAAAACACGAAAGAGAATTTTGTGTTTTCAATCGTCAACGAATCAGCGCTGACTTTCGTTAAATTGAAATCGGAATCGGCAGCAAAATGAAGCACGCCAAGCGAAGGAATCGTAAGCGCGTAGTTGTAATTGCCCTCCCCGTTTTCTTCTTGCCAATCGGCACTCGAAGAAGTTTCTTCCTCGTTTTGACCAAGCCAAGTATCCAACTGCTCATAAAGCGAATCAGGCACCTTTAAAGCATCGGCACCAAAAATGGAGATGATTTTGCCGATTAAAGAACGATAGGTGGTATCGTGATAGCAATAACGTAAACCGGCAAAGGAGAAATACGCATCGCGGTTTGCCGAGACACAGGTGAAATCTTTGGTGACGCCGTTATAGTCAAGCGTAGCGGAAAGAGAAAGCGCGAATGGGATTTCTTTGGTCGCTTTCGCAAAACGAAGCGTAGCGCCACTCGTTTTCACAAGATTCTCGGTGGAGGCGTCTTGATCTTGATCTGGCAAATGAAGGTCAAAATCAAGCGTTCCTTCTACGCCCGTCAAAGCATTTAACTTTGCTAAGAAGTAAGTCTTTTGTTCTGATGGGCTATTCGGGACATTATCTTGCGAAGAGGCAGATACGTTCTCCGAAGAAGACTCTTCGCGCGCGTAAGCGTCAGCCGCGGCCACTTGCGTTCCTCCGCACCCCGACAAAACCATGGTGAAAGAGAACGCCAGTAACATCGCGTTTCTAAGTCCGAACGAATGGTTTTGTAACGGGGTTGAAGGTTTGATCATAAGGGATTATTCGCTAACAGCGGTATCCGCTTCGTGAGCGGTAATATAAGTATTGAACGTATCGGTTGGGAAACTATCTTGGCCAATGTCTTCTAAGGTAATCGCGGCATTGAGTTCAATCCGAACGCCGGCATAGATAAGGAGGTTGGCACTGATGCTTTGGAGATATTCTTCCGAGGTGGCACCAAGTTGTAACGTCAATGTCTTTAAGAAGTCATTCGATAAGAGACCGCCCAAATCCATCGTGATATCCCAAGTATGGGAGGTATCCGTATAAGTAAAGCTTTGTAAGAGTTTCTCCGTGGCTAACGCTTGCTTATTTTCTGGCAAGCTAACGCCGTTCTTTTGCACTTTTTCTAAGAGGCGAGGTTGCAAATTCACAACGTCTTTGAGCACAAACGAAAGGATGTTATCTGTTTTCTCAAAATAGGATGGCGCATACTTCGCGTCCTGGGTCTCTGTGAAATCATAGGTTGTGGTTGTTCCATCATCATTTGTGGCTTCAAACTTGCCAAACGGATTTAATCCGTGGACATAAACTGCTTTTTCATCATAGTAGAAATCCACTGAACGATAGAACGAGGCATCATCGCCATGTTCGCCCGTTAACCAGGTATCATTGTTGACGGCTGGAATGAGTGGGATGTTACGTAAAGAGCCATAGACTTTCATGCTGCCATCGTCGGCTAAGGAGAGATAGACATCAGCATCAATATTGATGATATCTGCCGTCCAAAGCACCACGTTGACTGAAGCAGCGAAGTGATAGGTCGTTAATTTCGTCACCGTGTTCGCCAAGTATTTGAGCAATAGGTTGACGCTAGAGAAGTCTTGATAGGTTGCGGTCTTGTCTAAACGTGAGAGTTTCGCATCATAGGCACTCAAAGTAACCGTGAAGTTAATGGTTTTTTCTTTGAAGACAAAATTCTGTAGGGAAAGAGATTTCAGCAGACGAATGGTTGTGCCATCATCCGTCGTTGTCGTCTTATCTTCATAGGCTAAGACAAATGTCAAATCGGAATCGAGGCCAAAGAGCGTGCCATTGACCACAAAGGTGGCGCCGCTTGTAGCAAGCGTGCAACTCTTCAAGATCTTTGCGCTCAATAAACCAAAGTATTTGCCATTCATGATGTCGTTCAAAATGGATGGCGTTGCCGTAGATGTAAATGGGGTGATCAAACGGGAGAAACGAGTTTTCACTTCATCTTCGCCGCTTAATGTCTTGACCAGTTCCACCATATCGTTGATGCTGGAAATCGCGATTTTGCCGTTTAATCCCGTTTCGGTTGCCGCTTTATCGGCATCGTTGTAATTGAAATAGCCATTAGATTCATCGACATCGACTTTAAAGGCGTGTTTCTTCGTGTAGTTCGCATTGACCTGATTTAAGGTTAACGCGCCACTTCCGGCTTTATTTCCGCCATCGATGGTGAGTCCGCCATCTAACGAAATGCCATATTGGTTCGCGTCTAAAACCGAACCGGCGAGGCTTAAGGTAGCTTGTTTGCTTTGGACCAAACTTTCTACTTGATCGTAGACATCAGGAAGATGATCCATTTGGTAATAGCCATCAGTGCTCGCGAGTTTCTGTTCTTTATAGGATTGAACATTTAAGGTGATATCGCAGCCAAAATCTTTTAGGGCAATGCCACTCACCACAATCGAAGCTACCGGCTTGTCACTGGCACCTTCTAACGTAATCACCGCTTTCGCATCGGTTCCTAAGCCAAAGCGATTGAGATTCATCGTGACGGTGATGTACTCACTATTCGTTGTAATTTCGCTTACATCCTCGGCGATTTTCTCATAACGTCCCTTTCGGACGGCTGTGACGATATCACTATCAAAAATGGCGCTGAACGTCTTTTCTAAAGCCGCATTATCCGTGGTACCGTTCTGGTTTTTGATTCGTTCCGCCAACGCTTCTAACGTCACGAGCTTCATCGAAGCTTTCGCCATGTCGTTATAGTTTAAATAAGCGGTACTGTCATCATTTTCCGTCACATATGCCACTTTGATATCTTGTAAGCCTTGCGCGGTGCCAAGTTCTTCGTCCGATGCTTTCAAGTCGAATAAATAGTTCTTCGAAGCAATATCGGCACTTCCATTTAAGCTAACATAGGCTTTTTCGATATCATCGCCACTGCCATGTGTCAAATTCATGGCTAAGTCGAGATTAAACCGTTCTTTTGCGACAGCGCGACCGACTTTACGCATGATGCCTTTTAATCCCATTAAAGAAACATAGTTGGCAGAATCTGAAGGAATGAGTCCACGGATGGTGGTCAAGGCCGCATCATTCACCTGCGTTTTGAAATCCACGGTGAAAGTCATGTCTTGGTATTGCAAGTTATCCGCATAAACGCGTGTGAGGTTATAGTCATTATCACAGTCGAGATTTAACACTAAATTCGTGTCGCCTAAGCCGATCGTGCATTGGAATTCTTTGCCTGCGTCCGTTTCGCTTACGACGTTCCAAGCGATAGAGGTGTCCGCTAAAGAGGAGGCATCAGAACTGGTGCTTGTCGAACCATCGCCGCCTAATTTGTCAAACAGGTCATATACGCTATCCGGAACTTTGACCGCGGAATCGCCGAAAATGGAAATTAATTCTCCGACTAACGAATGATATTCCGTGTCGAGATAAGCAAGTTTCGCGCCCCAAACATTAATATAGGCATTGCGATCACAGAAATTGATGTGCGCTGTCGCTTTTTTCAAAGTGGCGTCATTCCAATCGTTATAGTTGATGGTTCCTTGGAAATCGAAACCGATGTTCTTGGTCGACGGAATGGCTACCCGAAGGTCGGCATTCGTGATGGAAATTTTGTTGGCCGTGACGGCATCTTCATCTTTGTCTGGGAAAGACATGGAGAAATTCAATGTGCCTTCGATACCCGTCGTCGCCGTCAATTTCGAAACGAATTTGTCGGTCGAAGTCATCGTCGGACCAACGTTGTCATCGTCAGGTATAGTAACAGTATTATCGACGCTGCTCTTTTGAAGCATCGGAAAAGCGTAGTAAGTAACGACGCCACTGACTCCACCGACCATGGTGAAGATTAAAGCAGCCCGTACGGACCGTTTTTGTAAGAATTTAGCTAGCGAAAATTTCATATTCACTCCTTTACTGCTTAAGCATTGGTCGAGGTGTCCACATCGTAGGACGTAGGCGTATTGAGTTCAGGGATGGAAGAGGGGGCGGAAATCACATAGGATGTAACGTCCCCGATGAGGTTAGAGCCGGCACCGGCAGCGGTCTTGGCGTAATACGATTCATAATTTCGCATGGATATCAATTGAAGTTTAGAATCCAGATGGAACGTCAAGTGCACGAATTGGAAGGTGGGAGGACCGGCTAAATCCGTGGTTGCTTGCATTTGTAACACATAGTTTTTCACGGTAATTTGTGGGTTAAGTTCAAGGTCAACCACGTATCCGTCATCGGTTTTTTGAATACCGGTAGCAATGCCAGACGTTGTTTTTTGGCTTTCTGGCGACAGACATTTGTCTGAAATGATATAGATGCAAGGAATACCATCAAGATATCGTCCAGCATGTTGGTAATAATCTTGACGGGAATACTCCGTGGGCGTGGCAGAAGCAAAAGACGCATCGGTTGCTTCTCCTGTAATTGTTCCGCTGTAGCGGGAAACAGTAGATTGATCGCCTTTATTGTAATCTTCATACATGCGCCAGGCGGCTTGGACCATGTTGGATTTCGAAAGAGATTCTTCGAAATAAGATTGTCCGTCACGCATAAAAGTAGAACGGATAATTTGATCGCCAGAAACACCGAAAACGTGGAACGTAGTTTTTCCATAACCCTGGATTTCCCATTGATTTTGACGATGCAAGAGCGATAACGATAAATTCGCCATTTCGGCAGGTGTGAAATTCTTAGAATAATCCGTATCTTCCGGAAGAGATTGATATTTAGAAACTAGGGCATCATAGTCAACCGCGTATTTAGAGACATTGATGTTGTCGTAATTTCCGACGGTTCCGCTATTGAAAACACTAGAAAGGATGTAACCAACACCACCACCAACGCCAAGACTCGTGACAATCCCAACCGACCAGAAAATGATGGTCTTGCGTTTAGACCAGGGTTTCTTTTCTTTTGCCTTAATGGCAATATTTTGATTCTGTTTGTCGTCTTTCATAAATCGACAGCCTAAATTCTAGGCAAAGGAAAGAAGACTCAGTTCCTATTCAGCGAATCCGCGGATGTAGAAGGGGATTCTACGAATTGGAGAGTAATATTTAGTTAGATTTTATCGGTGTTTTTTAGGATAGATTTTTAGTATTCTACACAAATCTTATTTTATGATGGACAAAAATAGAAAAATTTTGTTTTTTCTAAATATACCTTAACAATTTTTAATAATTAAAATTAAAAATATTTTATTATCGATATATTTTGTTACCTTTTTATAAGGTATTTTTATTATTGCATAAAAAATGTATTTTATGCCTGATTGGGTTTGATATAGACTAGTTTTATGGACGATTTAGCCACCACAATTTCTCAAAATTTATCCGCGCTCAGGAAAAGTAGGCATCTCACCCAACAAGAACTCGCGGAACAAATCGGCTATTCCGATAAATCCATTTCTAAATGGGAGCTCGGTAAGGCTATTCCTTCTGTGGACATTCTTTTAAAGTTCGCCGAATTCTATGGCGTGACGCTAAACGATCTTGTTGCTACAGACGGCGCAAAAAAGGTAAATGCAGGTGGGCACGATAAGAAATACCGCACGAACAAGATTGTGATTACCGCTATGGCTTGTACCTTCGTACTTTTCGTTGCCGTTGCCATCTATGTCAACGCTGTCTTTTCTTTTCACGATCCAAAAATGTGGGTCATTTTCGTTTGGTCCATTCCTCTGATGTCGCTGATCGCGGCTTTCTTAATTCATCGTTTCTTTGGAAGGCAAGTTGCCGTGTGGATTTTGCTTTCTATCTTTTTATGGACATTACTTCTATCGGTGGCCTTAACTTTCTATTTGTACTTGGATCAAAATATCTTCTTCATCTTATTGGTAGGCATTCCTGTCCAAATTTCTATTATTCTTTTAGCTCAATTAAAATAACGTCAATCTATTCATCTATAAAAAACAAAAAGCGAAGCTATTTTGTGCCTCGCTATTTTTAGTCAGCAAAAAAGCCACGTTTGTGGCTCTTTTGTTAGTCGGCTAATGTTCCCATCGGATCCCAGGGGTGCAAGTGAATTGGGGAAGCTGCAGCTTCTTCGCGTTCTTGCTTCGTCAGGTATTTTTTCATGACGACAGCTTGATAGACAAAGTGATCGAAGAATCCTGCGCTCATGACGTAATATCCACTTACACCACCTGCACTACCCCAACTATTCTCAATCTTCCACTTATCCGGGACACCATTCACCAGATTCACGCCAGTAATGACCATCGCGTGATTCATCGCACTGCACCAATAATCCAACATTTGGCCTTTATCGAAGGTAATGTCAGCGCCGAACGGTGTGGCATAATCAAACGTTTTATCACTCCAAGCAAAGGAATTCCGATCACGGTAGAACGAGACATCGCTCCCAAACCAAACTGCTTTTCCGTCGCTTAATTGATCGATAATGATTTCTTTAATGCGGTCCATCGGGAGATTTAAGTGATTGATTGGTTTCCCTTCCACGACATTTCCTAAATAATCAATGGTGTAATTGCGATGGAAAGGTTTTTCCGAAGTCGGAGCATTGATGATGGATTGATACTCATCAATGTCATCACCGATGTATTCTTCAAAGAATGCCTGCGGTGTCAAGTTCCGTTCCACGCAGTATTTCTTTTCATTCAGATATTCGAAATCGAAGGTTTTGGGTGGAACACCAAAGCAATTTAAGAAGAAATGATAGATGCGCTCCATCGTTTGATCTTTGAGTTTTCGTGCTGCTTCCATGTCACCTTTAACAAGCAATGGGTGAACTTCAGCAGCAAAGGCGCGAATCCAGCAATTCACAATTTGATTGGATTCTCTCGTACCTTCGGATTGATAGGTCTCGGGGAAGGCATCTTTTGGCATCACGCCGTACTTTTTCACCAAGTTGACGAACATGTCCCATTGGCCACCATCGGAAACAGGTTCCTTTAACACGAAAGCGAGTTCACGGTCATCATGGTCGCGATTCCCAAGTTTTAAGATGGTTTCCAACGCAAAATTCGATTTTTCAATCTTGTCGTATAACGAGACATAGTTCTGCGATAATTCAAAATTCTTGGTATGGCAACGGGCAGCAACGATTTCGCGAAGGACATTTAATCCCGCAAAAATCCAGCAACGCCCAGACATTTTTTGATCGGCAACCGGTAAGGTTTTTAGTTCTAACGAGAACTTGGGAACGACGTGGGTCAACGAAGCGCTGTCAAACACAACATTGGGAATCGCATGGCGCGACAATGCATGACGAACAATCGCATTCTTTGGGTCTTTTTGATAATCAAGATTGTAGCTTTCAATAACCTTTGCATCTAAGCTTCCCACGTTTCGATCTTTCATAGATCCCCCTTTCACCAGCCTTTATTGGTCCTATTTACATAACATTCCATATTTTATGCAAAACGCTTTTCAATTCAACCAAAGTTCTTAAAAAGTTGGGCTTGAGCATTCTTTTTTTTCTTTTTTGTAAGCAAAACGGATAGAATGTTAGAGGTAAAAAGAAAGGAATCTCAACCATGATTCAAGACGAATGTTTAGAACGTTTCTTACGTTATGTCAAAATCGATACGCAATCCGATGATATGTCTACCTCAACGCCGAGCGCAGCCAAGGAGTTAAATTTGGCCAAAGAACTGGTAAAAGAGTTAAAAGAGCTGGGTTTACCCGCGGAAATCGATGAATTTGGACGCGTTTATTCTCGACTAGACGGTGACCCATCTTTAGATGTCATTGGATTAAATTCCCATATGGATACTGCTTTGGAATGCAGCGGCAAGGATGTGAAACCCCAAATCCATGAAAACTATGATGGCGGCGATATTCACTTGAACGAAGAATATACGCTTTCGCCTGCTTCTTTCCCCGCTTTAAAGAACCATATTGGCGATACGCTCGTCACCACTTCGGGCGATACGTTGCTCGGTGGGGATGATAAAGCCGGCATTGCGGTCATTATGTCTGTCGTTGCTTATTACGTGAAGCACCCCGAAATTCGTCATCACCCCATTGCGATTTTATTCACGCCTGACGAAGAAATCGGCCGCGGTCCAGAACATTTCGATGCCAAAAAATTCGGGGCGGCTTATGCCTATACCATTGACGGTGATTACCCTGACCGCATCGACGTCGAAAACTTCAACGGTTCTCATGCCGATGTACTGATTGAAGGAGTCGGAATCCACCCAGGTGAAGCCAAAGACAAGATGGTGAACGCCATCCGCGTTGGCGAAGAATTCGATAGCCTACTAGATGTGAATGAAAAACCAGAATATACCGATGGTTATGATGGTTTTAACCATTTGTTATCGTTTCAAGGAGACGCCACAAAAGCGGAATTACATTACATCATCCGGAACCATAGTCTTGCGAAGCTAGAGAAACAAAAAGAAGAATTTCGGAATGCGCAAGCGTTCTTGGAAAAGAAATATCCTACCGCCAAGATTTCCGTCACACTCGGCGATGATTACCGCAATATGAAAGAAGTCTTAGACAAGGATCCCCGCGCTGTTGAACACGCAAGAAAAGTCTTCCATGAGCTTGGCATTCAACCGATTTCTGAACCGGTCCGTGGCGGAACTGATGGTGCGACATTCTCTTTCTTAGGCTGCCCAACGCCAAATCTTGGCACCGGATCATACAATCACCATGGACGTTTCGAGTATTTGTCGCTCCGCGACTTCCATCAAATGATTACGATTGTGACCGCTTTAGTCAAAGCGTAATCCCCTCATTCCCATTAAAAATAGACCGGCTTCCAAAGTCGGTCTTTTCTTACGTTTTGGCTGGGGTGACTGGGATCGGACCAGTGTATCTTGGATTCAGAGTCCAATGCCTTACCACTTGGCTACACCCCAAGGCGCTTCCTTATTTTACACGCATTGCCATCGCTCGCAAGGGAAAAGGGGCGGAGGGAACTTGGAATCATCAACAAATTTTCTTTCTTTGCTGATTCCTACTTATTTCGTTACGAAATGCGCCTTCATTGGCTTACAATGATGGATAGATGAAAATCATTGATGCACACGCTCATATTGCCCATTGGCCGACGTTGGCGGTAACCGAAGCAGAAATTCTCCGTTCAATGAAAGAAAAAGACATCGCTTTTTCCTTGATTAGCAACTGCGATTGCAGCGAATATCCTTCCCTAGATTCTTATCCGCCTCACCACGTCAGTACGCTAGAAGGGTTAAAACATTGTCTTACTTTCGCTAAAAAATACCCTAACCGCATCGGGGTTTTGGTATGGATCAATCCCCATCATGAATTATTGACGCCAGAATTAATCCGCTGCATCCATGATAATTCTCGCTACATCTATGGTTTTAAGTTCCATCCGTGGGAAAGTCAGATGCGAATCACCAATCCCCGCCTTGTCCCTTATCTACGTTTTATTACATTAGAGCACAAGCCTTTGTTGGTACATACGGCAAAAGATAAATATTCCTCGATTCGTTACTTGGGCATGGTAGCCACAAGATTCCCCAAGATTCGCTTTGTGGCCGCCCATTTGCAACTTTGCACCGATGATAAAGAAGAAGCAATCCGTACCTTGAAATTGCATTCGAATCTTTATGCCGATACGGCCTGGGTCAAAATGAGTGACGCCAAACGGGTGATGGACGAAGTTGGACCTGACCGCATCATGTTTGGAACGGATAACCCTGTCGACGGAGAACATACGTTAGATAACCCGATATACGAGGAATATTTCGCGAATGTATTAGATTTGTCGGGTAAAGAATGGCGCGCCTTAATGGGCGGGAATGCCGCCAAACTCTATGGCATTCGTTTCCCAGATCAAGCAAAGAAACCCCAAAAGAAAACGCTTCTTCTGAACAAAAAGAAATAAAAAGTCCTCCGTCAGCGTTTGCGCGGAGGATTTTTCTTACTTTCAGGAGTTGTAACAACCTCGTTCTTTTGTTTCTTAACAGGCTTTTCTTCACGAACCACAGGAACGAAACTCCCGCCATAACGTTCTGGATTTTCCTTTGTCCAAGCAAGACGCCATAACGAATATAGCGTCATGATGCCTTCGACGCATAACAAAACAATCGAAGCTGTGATTAAGAAATTGTTCCAAGCGATGTTGCCCTGGCTTTTGCCCGCTTCCCCAACCGTGGCGGACAATAATAAGAAGGCCGCGCCGATCGTATTGACGAGCCGCACCCAAAACTTCAAATGATTCACGGCACGAATCCGTTTGGGGGAGAAACCATCCCCTTCATCGATAAATGCCATGCATAACGTAATGATGGTAAGAATCAAAGAAATGCCAAAAACAACAGCCGTTATCGTAAGCCATACGAAAGCGTGACTGGGGGACGATCCGTTTTCCACAATAAAGGCAATGCCGCTAAAGATCAGATATCCAACCGAAAAAATGCCTAACAAGATATAGGAAAGCAAATACAACGTCTTAATGGCTTTGTTCTTATAAAACAAACGCGCTTCTTCTTCCGTGATCATTTTGCTTACGCTCCATCGATGTCGTCTTTATAGGCATCCGAACCCCAGGGCCCACCTTGGGGATCGGTCTCGTGTTCATGTAACATATCAATATCTTCCCCCGTCCGATTCTGGATGCGGTAAGAATGACGAATTTCCTGCTTGGACTGGGGATGATCTTTCTTTTTTGGTGGTACTGGCATAATTAATTCTTAATCCACAAAGTAGCATAGCCCAAAATCAAGGCAAAGAGAACCTGTAAACCCATAATTAAAAAGGCGCGTGGCAGATGCTTCTTGTCTTTGAAGAGATAAATCGGACCTAATCCAGCGTTGGCGCTTAAACCCGCTAGCAAAGCACCAAAAGGAATCATGCTTTGAAGATATAATTCGGAGATTAAGACACTGGAAGCGCAGTTTGGAATTAAGCCCACCAATACGGCAAATAAGGGGGATAGATAGTAGTTTTGCGTTAAGAAGTTCGTTAAAATCTCTTCCCCAACTCCTAAAATCAACAAGCCAAACAAGAAACTAATGACGTAAGAATAAGCGAAAATCTTAAGGGAATGAACCAAGGGGTGGACCAAATGCTCATGCCAAGGATTTTCTCCTTTGGTTTCTTCAATTTGGTGGCCGCAACAACCAACATGGACATCCTCTTCGTCATCGCAATGTTCCATGTGTTCTTGCACGGATTTTCGGTCTTTGGGGAGCAATAAATCAATCAAAATACCGATGAGTGTGGCATAGACGATTTTGATGCCAAGCATCGCAAAACCCATATACCACTTGCCTTGGAAATCACTGAAAATCATCGGGAGTGCTTCATCGGAGCAGGCGATAAAGATGGCAATCAACGTGCCCATCGTTAAATGGCCTTTCGTATAAAGATCGGCTCCAACCACGGAGATGCCGCATTGCGGAATCGCACCCGCTAACGCGCCAAAAAATGGTGCAAGACGTTTCTTTCGTTCCAAAAGATGCGCAATTTTGTTTTCAAAGAATGAAAGCAATACGTAAAGAACGAAGGCTAACGCGAGCACTTTCAACGAATCATAGAGAGAATCTAAGGCTAAATCGCCGACGGCAGACCAAGTCATAGGGGCATTTTAACGCGTTTTTCTGATTTTGTCTTTCAATGTTATCAAATGACAAACCGTAGTTGTTTTTCTATAATACCTACGGAGTAGAACTTATGGCAGAAGAAAAAGAAAATTGCACGCATGACTGCTCAACGTGCGGCGTGGAAGGTTGCGAATCCAGAGGAAAAATTGAAAAATTAAAACCTCATGAAGGCACTTCTTTTCAAAAAATCATTGCAGTAATTTCGGGGAAAGGCGGTGTTGGAAAGTCTTTGGTGACTTCTTTGCTTGCCGTTTCCTTGATGAACGCTGGTCATTCCGTGGCCTTATTGGACGCGGATGTGACAGGACCTTCCGCAGCGCGCGCATTCGGGGTTGACGATGTAGGTGCAACGGGAGACGAAAACGGGATTTTCCCGATTGAAACAAAACGGGGAATGCCATTACTTGGGGCGAATAACCTCTTAGAAACCCCTACCACCCCGATCGTTTGGCGTGGCAGTTTGATTTCAAATCTTGTCACCCAAATGTTTACCGACGTTTGCTATGGTGAAAAAGAGGTCTTATTGATCGATATGCCACCAGGAACGGGAGATGTACCGCTTACCGTGTTCCAGTCGCTTCCGATTAGCGGCGCCATTGTGGTTGCCACCCCACAAGATTTAGTGAACGAAGTCGTTGCCAAATCCATCAATATGGCCAAGCTTATGAAAGTTAAGCTGCTTGGCATCGTGGAGAACATGGCTTAT
>Ga0256406_1003050_pt1 | contig 21844 bp, 14 predicted proteins | sample RumenRJG_03DNA_FD_185986 | JGI IMG/M metagenome (GOLD analysis project Ga0256406, IMG submission 185986) | Bovine rumen microbial communities from Lethbridge, Alberta, Canada - RJG_03 | ecosystem: Host-associated > Mammals > Digestive system > Stomach > Rumen | place: Canada: Alberta | collected... | reverse complement strand
TCCGGATTGCAGAGGAGAAATTCGGAAGAAATGACGGGAAGCTTCAGGAACAGGAAGGACCGGAGCCGGCCGGAAAACTGATGCGGGAATGCGGCTTTGAGGAAGAGGTTATCTGCCGTGTGCAGTATCTGATCGCTCACCACCACACCTATCAGGGAATTGACGGACCGGATTATCAGATCCTGGTGGAAGCGGATTTCCTGGTCAATCTGTATGAGGACGGAGCTTCCGAAAAAGCCGTGAGGACAGCAGGGGAGAAAATTTTCCGCACAGCGGCAGGGACAGACATTCTTAAAAAGATGTTCCGAATATCGGATTGAATTTCAGGCGTCGGAGGCAGAAACCTCCGGCGCTTATTTTTTTTTACTTTTTTCGGATAAGCTGTAACAATCGGGTTTCTTTCTGCGTGTATAAAGTAGAAGCCGGAGGAAAGGAGGAGGCATGGAGCATAATACATTGGAAGATGCAGTAGATGCCTGGGGAGACCTGATCTATCGATTTGCGCTTACCCGTCTCCAGAATAGAGAGGATGCGGAGGATGTATTTCAAAATACTTTTCTCAAGCTGCTGGAGTACACGGAATGGGAGCATTGGGAGAAAGATCATGTCCGGGCGTGGCTTGTGCGTATTGCCATGAGCGAGTGCGCAGATGTGGGAAGGCGAAGGGGAAGGCAGTCCTTTCTAACAGAGGAGGATCTGGCCAGGCTGACGGAAGAGCCGGTGCCTGCAGATCAGACGGAGATCTGGGATCAGGTTGCAGACCTTGATGAGCCGGACAGAAGTATTGTGTATCTTTATTACGGAGAAGGGTATTCTCTGAAGGAAATCGCACAGATGCTGGGTCTTACCCATGGAAACTGCAGGGTGATTCTGCACCGGGCGCGTAAAAAGCTGAAAGAAAGGCTGGCCAGGAAAGAAAACGCGGAAAGGAGAAGGCATGGACGAGTACAGGAAATATCGGAATATGATGAAAAACATTCATGCGCCGGAAGAACTTAAACGAGACCTGATGCTGCAGGCGGAGAACAGGAGAAAAGAAAAGGCTTCCGACGGAAGCAAAGAATGTCAGATCAATATGGAAGCAGCAGATGAAAAAGAAATGCAGCTGGAGAGAAAGAATCAACTGGACAGAAGCAAGAGCACGAGGATAAAGTTCACCGGAAACAAGAGAAAAATGCAAAGAGTGACGAAGGGCGTGGCGGCGGCAGCCTGCGTCTGTGCTCTGTTGACAGGCGTGCTTGCGTATCAGAATCTTCTTCCGGGGACGACTGCTTCCATGACCGGAAATGCGGGTGTAGACCGTCAGGCGGGAGCAGCAGCACCTGACGGCAGTTCAGATAGAGAAGTAAGCGGGAAAGTGGATAACAGAAACAGATTCTATCTGGCCGGTCCGGAGGAAGAAGCCGGAGATATGGCTGCCTCTTCTATGCAGGGAGAGGGCGGAACGGTGGCGGATCCTTCAGAGGAACAAAGAACAGAGGAAAATACAGATGGAGAAACCGGGATGTCAGAAGGGGAAAACGCGGAGGAGTATCCGGATTCTTTCACACAGCCCGGACAGTCTGGCATTGATATGGTGAAGAGAATAGCACTTACCCCTGTAGATACTGACGCAGGTACTCAGTATTTTCCCGGATGTGAGTTCCTGGTGGGCGGAAACAATATCCGGTCCGTATCCTTACAGATAGATAGAGGAGGACTGTATACCGTTGCTGCAGAGACGTTGACGGACATAGAAGCACGGGAAAAGCGTAAAGAGCTGGAACAAAATGCGGATTACATCGCAGAAAACTATAAGATTACGGATTATGAGATCGATGAAACCGATGCCTCCCAGGATGATTCTATCGTAACATTTTATACAAAAACCTATGTCGGCCAAACTCTTACCTTGGAAGGCGGAGAAGAAATGCAGGAGAGAATCGGCTTTTATCTGCCGGACGAGGCGTTTTCGGATGCGGATGAAGCCGCCGACCTGAGGCAATCCGCGCATCAATCTCTGGATTACCTGAATGGGGCCGTTCTCTCTCTGGAGGTAACATTTTCAGACGGAGCAGAAGGAAACTATTCCTACCGGCTGAATACCGGAAAAATAAAATACAGCTATGAGGGCGGGGAAGGACACACGTTACCGGAATTTCTGTCTGACGAAGAAACTCAGGATCAGCCGTATGTATATGGAATTCTGCTGACAGATGTAACGGTTCAGCAATAGAAGTCAGTCTGAGACCGTAGTTGTTTATTGAAAAGTAGTGTCATGCTGACAGATGAAATAGCTGCCGGGTAAAGGGTTCTCCAGGTTTGTTTACAGGATTAAAAACGCAGATGATACCGGGCGGATGGTCCGGCGGTTTCATCTGCGTTTTTCCTCTTTCTTTTCCCGTACGGAAAGAGTAAGATAAAGACCGGCCGGAAGTATCGGAAGTTTCCGAAAAAAAGTCTGCTGCCAGGCATGCGGGAAGAAAGGCTCCGGGGAATTTTGGAACTCCGGAAATCGCACAGCGGCGGACAAAGGGACGGAACAATCTGGTCGGCCGGGAAAGGAGAGGAAATTTCATGCATTTTACAGAAAAAAAGATCAACCGTAACGACCCCTGCTGGTGCGGAAGCGGAAAAAAATACAAGAACTGTCACGAGGCATTTGATGAAAAGCTAAAACAGTACGAGATTAAGGGGATCGAGATTCCTCCGCGGAAAATCATCAAGACGCCTGCGCAGATTGAGGGAATCCGGGAGAGCGCGAAGATTAACATTGCTGTTCTGGACGAGGTAGCGGATAAAATCCGAATCGGCATGACGACCGAAGATATTGATAAAATCGTCTATGACACGACCACAAAGATGGGCGGCATTCCGGCTCCTCTGAATTATGAGGGGTTTCCGAAAAGCGTCTGCACGTCCCTGAATAATGTCGTATGCCACGGAATTCCTACCGATCAGGAACAGCTGCTGGACGGGGACATCATCAATGTAGATGTCTCCACGATCTACAACGGATATTTTTCCGACTCCTCGCGCATGTTCTGCATGGGGGATGTGGATCCTTCCTGGAAGAGGCTGGTGGATGTCACAAAGGAATGTGTGCAGATCGGTATTGAGCATGCAAAACCCTGGACGTTGCTGGGAGATCTAGGAGCGGCGGTTCACAAGCATGCCGTGGACAACGGCTATTCCGTTGTCCGGGAGATCGGCGGCCACGGGTGCGGTGTAGAGTTCCATGAGGATCCGTACGTCAGCTACGTTTCTCTTCCGGGGACAGGAATGCTTTTGGTTCCCGGCATATGCTTTACCATAGAGCCTATGGTCAATATGGGTACGGATGAAATCTTTGAGGACGAGTACAATGGCTGGACCATCTACACAGATGATGACAAGCCCTCCGCCCAGTGGGAAGTGCAGGTACTGATTACGGAAGACGGGTGCGAGGTCATCACCTACTGATTGTAAAAAATTCCGTGCTCATGCCTGTTGTCGTTTCCGGAGCAAAAAAATCCTGCCTGGCAGGCGGTTCGTAAGCTTTTGCTCCGAAACCGGACAGATCCTGTAATTTGTGAATAATCATTTTTTATTAAGATGTACACAGAATGTTTACAATTACATGATAGAATCTTTGTTACAGCCGACGGAAGAGGGGAAAATCCGGGAAATGTATTGAAATTGGGGGATATACCGGAAACAGATTCCCAGAACGGCTGTCTGCCGCAGAAGAAGCGGCAGAAATCTTTGAGGGGACTGGCAGAAACTCAAAAAATTTACAGAAGGGATGATTTTTTTGAGCAAAGGAATAAAAATACTGATTGGTATTTTGATTGCAGTGTTTGCCGTGGGGGCGGCTGCACTTGGAGTCGGGTATTATATCAATAAAAACAGCGACGGATTTTTGAAAAAGACCTGGATGAACGGCACAAGTATAGAGGGGAAATCGCCGGAAGAGGTTGCGCAGAACATCGCTTCCCAGTATGGGAACAGCAAGGTACAGCTGGTGGAAAACGGAACCGTGGTGTTGGAAGGAAGCCTTTCCGATTTTGGTTATACCTTTGACGAGAATGCCGTGAAGAAAGAGCTGGAGCAGGAGCTGGAGCAGCAGAAGAGCAGTTTTATCCGGGTATGGAAAACGCTGTTGGTCGGCTACTATCTTCATATAGAGACAGGCTACGATTTTGATGAGACAAAGCTGCAGGCTTACTGTGTCAGCCAGTCTTTCTCGGTTCCCAGAGTGGAGTCCTCCGAGGCCTCTCTGCAGCTCAACACAGAACAGGAAAAATACGAGGTTGTTCCCGCGGTACAGGGCAATATGGTTAACGATGCCGCCCTGCAGGCGGAGCTGAAGCAGTATCTGGATGAACAGACATCATCCGGAGAGATGGGAGACATTCTTTCCTTTGATATTCCCTCGGATGTATATACTTCTCAGACAGTATCCACTGATACTACAGCACTTCAGAAAGAATGTGATGAGAAGAACAAAGAGCTGCAGCTGCAGGCTTATAAAAATGTTTCGGTCACTTACACCTTCGGAGATCAGACAGAGGTTCTTGGTGGTGATACCATTATAAGCTGGATTAACCTGGCGGATGACGGAACGGTAACCGTGGATGACAGTAAGATCGCGGATTATGTTTCAGGCCTGGCAGCCAGGTACAATACCAGATATCTGGACAGACAGTTTACAACCAGTACCGGACAGACCATTACCATTTCCGGGGCGTCGAATGAATATGGCTATACCATTGACCAGGACGCAGAGTGCAAACAGCTGAAACAGGATATCCTCTCTAAACAGGCGGTGACCAGAGAGCCCTGTTACGTATCGCAAAACAGCTATGGAAATCCGCTGTATTATAAGCGAAACGGAACAGATGATCTGGCCGGAACCTATGTGGAGGTAGACATCACCAAACAGCATCTCTGGTTTTACAAGGACGGACAGCTGGTTGTGGAGAGCGATGTGGTGACAGGAGATGTCGCCACCAGTCAGAACACGGAATGTGGGGTGTTCCCTCTTGCCTACAAGGAGAGCCCGTCTACGCTGAAAGGTCAGCATGTGGACGGAAGCGATTATTCGGTGCAGGTTCAGTACTGGATGCCTTTCTTTGAGGGACAGGGTCTCCATGATGCCTCCTGGCGTTCCTCTTTCGGCGGAACCATCTATCAGACCAACGGTTCCAACGGATGCGTCAACTGTCCGCCGGCGGTGGCAAAGACCATCTACGAGAATATTGATGCGGGAACCGCCATCGTTATCTATCAGGAATCCTGAGATCCATTATATGTGAAGGGAGAAGGATCATATGCCGGTTTTTGATTTCAAGGGGACTCCAGCGGATAAGACCGGGGCAGTTCTGACGTACACGGTATTTTCATCGGACGCATCGGAGGCGTCCCCGGATCAACCGATTCTGATATTAAACAACAGCACGCACCAATGGCCGCACCATGCACATGGGATTTTTACCAACCCATCCCACAGAACATCGTTCGAGTTTGACGGTGAAGGCGGAATAGAAAGCGCTGACATCCTGAAAATAGACGCACGTTTTGTAAGTCTTCTGAAATGGCTTGGTGCCAACCGGATTCCGGTCAGGCTTTCCGGCGAAAACAGAGAAGATGGGTACGCGGTCTACCGGATCCGTGAAAAGGCCTTTGGAGGCGGTTCCAAACTCTCTGCTGAGGATGGATTTCTGCAGTACATGATAGAACGACTGCTCTCCAGCACGGCTCCGAAAACCGAAGAGGAAGACAGGGACACGGTGCTTTCCGGTGATGACATGAAAATTACCAGCATTCAGACGATCACAGATTTCCTGACATGCGCCGGAAGCACCCTGCCGGAAAATATTCAGGTCTGGGCAAGAAGAAATCTTGCGGTGGCAAAATCCGCGGAGGTTTCCCCGGAGGAAAAAAGACACGCACAGAGAGCACTGTCCACCATGCTGAACATCCGATGGAAAAGCAATTACTTTGATTCCATTGATCCGGTGGAGGCCAGAAAAATACTGGACGAAGAGCTTTACGGAATGGAAAAAGTAAAGCAGAGAGTTATCGAGACAATTATCCAGATCAACCGGACCCACACACTGCCCGCCTACGGCATTCTGCTGGCAGGCCCGGCCGGAACGGGAAAATCACAGATTGCCTACGCCGTGGCAAGAATCCTGAAGCTTCCATGGACAACCCTGGATATGAGTTCCATAAACGACCCGGAACAGCTGACGGGAAGCTCACGCGTATACTCCAATGCCAAGCCGGGCATTATCATGGAGGCATTTGCGGCGGCAGGAGAATCCAATCTGGTATTTATCATCAATGAGCTGGACAAGGCCAGCGCCGGAAAAGGCAGCGGAAATCCCGCGGATGTGCTTCTGACGCTTCTGGATAATCTGGGATTTACAGATAATTACATGGAATGCATGATCCCGACAGGCGGGGTATATCCCATAGCAACAGCCAACGACAAGAGCAAAATCAGCGCGCCGCTGATGTCCAGGTTTGCGGTGATAGACATTCCGGATTACACACCGGAAGAGAAAAAAGTGATCTTTTCCCGTTTTGCCCTGCCGAAAATTCTGCGCCGCATGCGCATGAAAGAACAGGAATGCGTCCTGACGCCGGAAGCACTGGATGCAGTCATCGGGCGCTACCGCGATACAACAGGAATCCGCGATCTGGAACAGGCGGCAGAGCATATCGCCGCAAACGCCCTGTACCAGATAGAAACCAGCCATAAAACACAGGTCATTTACGATGCGGAGATGATAAATCAGTTGTTGTAACACACGCACGGATTTATCTATGCGTTTTTCCTTTGTTCAGAAAGCATTTGAGCACCCGCACAGGAAAAGAAAAGGAATACTCTGAAAGAAACATCCGCAGCGCCGGTACTTTCTCCCTGCAAGCGTCAGCGCAGCAGGAAGATTAGTACCGCTGCGCGAGGACAGAGCGCAAGCGGTTTCTGGAAGAGTATTCCTTTTCGTATGTTATTCTTTTCGTATGGCCTTAAATTCCGTCCAATCATTTTACGCCGTAACGCTCAGGTTTTTATTGGCGGTACTGAGCATCAGCTTGATACGGTTCAACTGGTTTACCTCCGAAGCACCCGGATCATAGTCAATGGCTACAATATTAGCCTTCGGGTAATCCGCCCGGATATGCTTGATAACGCCCTTTCCGACGATGTGATTAGGCAGGCATCCAAACGGCTGTATGCACACAATATTCATGACGCCGCCGTGGATCAGTTCCATCATCTCACCGGTCAGAAACCATCCCTCTCCGGTCTGATTCCCGACAGAAACGATGGGAGAGGCATACTTCGCCAGATCTTCAACCTTGACCGTCGGCGTAAAGTGCATGCTGTGGATAAATTCTTCGTTCATTGCGGAGCGGAGCACATTTACAGCCTTTATAGCGGCATTGCACATCATGCGGGATTTTCTGGAAGCCCCCAGATGTTCTGTCTTGAAATTAGTATTGTAGAAGCTGTACATGAAGAAGTCCACAAAGTCCGGAACAACGGCCTCCGCTCCTTCTGCCTCCAGCAGATCTACCAGATGGTTATTTGCCGCGGGAGCGTACTTCACCAGAATTTCACCGACTATGCCGACCTTCGGTTTCTTCTCATTGGTAATCGGAAGTCTGTCAAAATCCCGGATGATGCTTCTGCAAAGCCGGTTGAATTTAGGAAGGGAGACAGATTTTCCGGTCAGGAAATGAATGACAATTTCCTCCCATTTCTTATGAAGCCGGTTTGCGGAACCCATTACCTTTTCATAGGGGCGCATGCGGTACAGGCAGCGCATGAAGATATCCCCAAAGAGAGCCGCGTAAACCACGCGGATCCCCATTCCCGGTGAAATTTTCAGGCCTGGATTGCTCTCCAGTCCGACCAGGTTCAGGGAGATAACCGGAACCTGCTCCATCCCTGCTTTTTTCAGGGCGCGCCGGATAAACGCGATATAGTTGGATGCGCGGCATCCTCCGCCGGTCTGACTCATGATGACCGCCGTGCGGTTCAGGTCATATTTCCCCGACTGCAGGGCGTCCATAATCTGTCCCACCACCAGCAGGGAGGGATAGCAGGCGTCATTGTTTACATATTTTAATCCGACATCCACTGCGTGGCGGTTATCATTCGGAAGAATGACCAGGTGATAACCCCCTGTATTAAATGCCTTCTCAATCAGACTGAAGTGGATAGGAGAAAGCTGCGGGCAGAGGATGGTATATCCCTCATCCTTCATCTCTTTGGTAAATATAACCCTGGGCTGCGCGGAGCTGTGAACCTCGCGCTTCATCCCTGACCGGTCGCGCGCGCGCAGGGCGGCCAGAAGAGAGCGGACGCGGATTCGTGCGGCGCCCAGATTGTTCACCTCGTCGATTTTCAGAACTGTATAGATTTTTTCGCTTCCGGACAGAATTTCATAAACCTGGTCGGTTGTCACGGCATCCAGGCCGCAGCCGAAGGAATTCAGCTGAATCAGATCCAGGTCGTCTCTGGTCTTCACGTAATTTGCCGCCGCATACAGACGGGTGTGGTACATCCACTGGTCATTGACACGAAGGGGGCGTTCTACAGGCGCCAGATGAGAGACAGAATCCTCTGTCAGAACGGCAACATCATAGGAAACAATCATATCCGGAATGCCGTGGTGAATTTCCGGATCGATGTGGTAGGGACGTCCGGCCAGCACAATGCCGCGGTGTCCGGTCTCCTCCATCCACCGAAGGGTTTCTTCCCCCTTTTTTCGGATATCCTCTCTGGTTTTCGCCATCTCCAGCCATCCGGCATGAGCTGCCTCCCGGACCTCGGATTCAGGTATGTCATGGAAAATTTTCACCAGCTCGCTGGTCATTGCTTCCTCGTCCGAAAGAGCCAGGAAAGGATTCATAAACCGGATGGACGGGTCGCGCAGTTCATCCACATTGTTTTTAATGTTTTCCGCGTAAGAGGTTACAATCGGGCAGTTGTAATGGTTTACCGCTCCGCTGAATTCCTTTCTCTCATACGGAATACAGGGATACCAGATAAATGTCAGCCCGTGACGGATCAGCCACTCTATGTGTCCGTGAGAGATTTTCGCGGGGTAGCAGGCGGTATCACTGGGAATGGACTCAATGCCCATCTCGTATATTTTCCGGGTCGAGGTGGGAGAAAGCACAACCTGATAGCCCAGTCTGGTAAAGAAGGTAAACCAGAGCGGGTAATTCTCATACATATTCAGGACACGGGGAATGCCGACCTTTCCTCTTGTGGCTTCTTCCTCTGTCAGAGGCTCGTAGCCGAAAATCCGGTTGTATTTGTACTCGAACAGGTTCGGAATATGGTTTGCGTTCTTCGGTTTTCCGATTCCGCGCTCACAGCGGTTGCCGCTGATATACTGCCTTCCGCCGGAAAAATGGTTGACGGTCAGGCGGCAGTGATTGGTGCAGCCCTTGCAGTAAGCCATTTTTGTGGAATACTGCAGGGTATTGATCTTCTGGATCGGGAGCATAGTTGTCTCCTGACCCTCGTAGCGGTCTCTGGCGATCAGCGCGGCTCCGAATGCCCCCATGATGCCGGCGATATCCGGACGAATGGCCTCGCAGTCCGCAATCCTCTCGAAGCTGCGCAGCACGGCATCGTTGTAGAAGGTTCCTCCCTGAACAACGATATGTCTGCCAAGCTCTTTCGCATCGGAAACCTTGATAACCTTATATAGAGCGTTTTTAATCACAGAGTAAGCCAGTCCTGCGGAAATATCCGCCACAGAGGCACCTTCCTTCTGTGCCTGTTTGACACGGGAGTTCATAAAGACCGTGCAGCGGGTACCCAGGTCGATGGGATGCTCTGCAAACAGAGCCTCCCTTGCGAAATCCTGAACGCTGTAGTCCAGCGACTGAGCAAAGTTTTCAATAAAGGAACCGCAGCCGGAGGAGCATGCCTCATTCAGCTGTACGCTCTCTACCGCGTGGTCACGGATTTTGATGCATTTCATGTCCTGGCCGCCGATGTCCAGAATGCAGTCCACATCCGGATCGAAGAAGGCGGCCGCTGTGTAATGGGCGATGGTTTCCACCTCTCCCTCATCCAGTATGAGGGCGGCCTTAATCAGCTGTTCGCCGTAACCGGTGGAGCAGGAACGGACGATCCGGGCAGTCTGCGGCATTCTGGAATAGATGTCTTTGATCGCGCGGATGGAAGTCCCCAGCGGATCCCCGTGGTTATTGTCGTAGAAGGAGTACAGCAGATCACCGTTCTCACTCACGACGGCTGCCTTTGTCGTTGTGGATCCGGCGTCGATTCCCAGGAAGCAGTTTCCGGAATAGGTGGAGAAATCCGCTGTTTTTACTTTATAGCGGCTTTGTCTCTTCAGAAAATCCTCATAGTCCTCCTTTGTGGCGAACAGAGGATCCATACGGGCAACCTCAAATTTCATCTTTACGCCGTGGCGGAGCTTGTCGCGCAGAAAATCCAGGGAGAACTCCGGATTCTCCTCTTTTGCGTTCAGCGCGGAGCCCATGGCTGCAAAAAGATGGGAATTATCCGGAATTATCGCGTGCTCCTCATCCAGATTCAGAGTGCGGATAAAGCAGTTCCGCAGCTCGGAAAGAAAATGAAGCGGGCCGCCCAGAAAGGCAACATGGCCGCGGATCGGTTTTCCGCAGGCCAGTCCGGAGATGGTCTGATTGACGACAGCCTGAAAGATAGAGACCGACAGATCTTCCTTTGTCGCCCCTTCATTGATCAGCGGCTGGATATCGGTTTTCGCGAATACACCGCAGCGTGCGGCAATAGGGTAGACAGCCTGATAGTTCTTCGCGTACTCGTTCATGCCTGTGGCATCGGTCTGAAGAAGAGAAGCCATCTGATCAATAAAAGATCCGGTTCCTCCGGCGCAGACGCCGTTCATCCGCTGCTCGATATTGCCGTTCTCAAAATAGATGATTTTGGCGTCCTCGCCGCCGAGTTCAATGGCAACATCTGTCTGAGGAGCCTGGAACTGCAGGGCGGAGGAGACGGCAATGACCTCCTGGACAAAGGGTATGCTGATATTCTGCGCAAGCGTGAGACCGCCGCTTCCGGTGATTACCGGCCGAAGCTGCAGATCCCCCAGCTTCTCCGAAGCTTCATCCAGAAGATCCGCGAGTGTTTCCTGAATCCGCGCAAAATGTCTTTTATAATCAGAAAAAAGAATGTGACGTTCCTGATCCAGAATAACGATCTTGACTGTGGTAGAGCCAATATCAATTCCCAGGGTATTGGTAATATCTGTCATAGTATACAACTCTCCTTTTAACGTAATGGATTATACGACAACGATTCCGCAAAAACAACTGAAGGCAGATTGGCGAATTCTTAAAAAAGGATAAAAAGGTAACGGATTTGATTTTTTGGTAAAAAGGCAGGGGAACGTACGGATGGCATTTGGTTCTTACCTTATATATATAAGACGAGACAGGGGTTCAGAATCTCCCTGTCCATCTGCCCTCCGGAAGAAAGCTTCTTGAAGAAGATGCTATTCTTTCGTATACTTGGAAGGCAAAATGTGTATACGGTGGGATATTCAAAGAGTATTTTTCTATTACACAAGATTTTCGGATACAGAAGATACTTTTCTTTATATATCGAAGGGGAGAGAAAAATTGGCTGTTTATAAAATTATTGCAGAAGAGGGCCGCGCGAAGCGCGCGGATTTTGAGACGGTGCACGGGGTGATCCATACGCCGGTTTTTATGAATGTCGGGACGGCCGCGGCGATAAAGGGAGCGGTTTCTACGGAAGATCTGGAAAGAATCGGGACGCAGGTGGAGCTTTCCAACACATACCATCTCCATGTGCGTCCCGGCGACGAAATTGTAAAAAAAATGGGCGGACTACATAAATTTATGTCCTGGAACAGGCCGATTCTGACGGATTCCGGCGGCTTTCAGGTCTTTTCACTGGCAGATCTGAGAAAAATCCGGGAGGAGGGGGTGACCTTCCGCTCCCATATTGACGGCCATAAGATTTTTATGGGTCCGGAGGAGAGCATGCAGATTCAGTCTAATCTGGCATCTACCATTGCCATGGCGTTTGACGAGTGCCCTTCCTCTGTGGCGGAACGCTCTTATGTGGAACAGTCCGTGGCGCGGACTGCCAGGTGGCTGGAGCGGTGCAAACGCAAAATGGAGGAGCTGAACAGCCGGGAAGATACCATAAATAAAGAACAGCTTCTGTTTGGAATCAATCAGGGAGCCATTTACCCGGACATCCGGATTGATCATGCAAAACGCATCACAGAGATGGAACTGGACGGCTACGCGGTCGGCGGCCTTGCGGTCGGTGAATCGCATGAACAGATGTATGATATCCTGGATCAGGTGGTCCCGTATCTTCCGAAAGATAAACCTACGTATCTGATGGGGGTAGGCACGCCGGCCAACATCCTGGAGGCCGTGGACAGAGGAGTGGATTTTTTTGACTGCGTCTATCCCAGCAGGAACGGAAGACACGGCCATGTCTATACCAGGCACGGGCATCTGAATCTTTTTAATGCGCAGTATGAGCTGGATCATAGGCCGATTGAAGAGGAATGTCAGTGTCCGACCTGCCGGCGTTACAGCAGAGGATATATCCGCCATCTGCTGAAGGCAAAGGAAATGCTCGGCATGCGCCTTTGTGTCCAGCACAACCTGTATTTCTATAATCATCTGATGGAGGATATACGCCAGGCGATTGAACAGGGAAGGTATACGGAATTTAAGAGAAAGACACTGGATTCGCTCGCGGAAAATGACGGAAATGCTTGCGCATCGGGAAACGATTGTGTATCATATGAAAAGACGCGCTAGTGAGACAGCTGATGTTTCTTTGTACATCAATTTCCTGCTTCGTGCGAAAACGAATAACGGTATACTGCCGGATTGATTGGAGGATGAAAAATGTTATTTGTAAGTTCTGCGAGTTCCAGCGGCGGCCTCAGCATGATTATTCTCATGGTTGCAATGATTGCCCTGCTGTATTTTATGATGATCCGTCCGCAGCGGAAGGAACAAAAGAGAATGCAGGCAATGCTGGACAGTATGGAGATCGGCGATGCTGTCGTTACCACCGGAGGCTTTTACGGTATTATTATTGATATTACCGATACAGATGTCATTGTAGAATTCGGCAATAACAAGAACTGCAGAATTCCCATGAAGAAGGAAGCGATTGCCCAGATTGAAAAACCGGAGCAGGCGGTCGCGGCAAAGGCTGAAAAAGAAGAAAAATCCGATAAGACAGAGAAAACAACGACAGCCAAAGCAGACAACGAGAAAAAGTAAGAAGAGAGAATGATTTTTAATGCGCCTGCTGCGGGAAGCTCCTGCGGACAGGCGTGTTTTATTCTACGGGATTCAGACCAGAATGCGATTGGAAGTCAGTAGAATTCCACCGGAAGCCGGATTACAGGTTCCTGCGGACTCTGCGGCTTTGCACAATCTGGTCTGGAGCAGGACCGGCAGATCATGGCGGGGGCAAAGGGCATACCCGATGGATGCAGGTATGATCGGTTTCCGGCCGTCTGACCTTGGCTGAACAGATTACAGGAGGAAAACGGGATGGAATATAAAATCGGTTTGATTCACGGAGACGGTATCGGCCCGGAGATTGTGAATGAGGCAAAGAAGGTTCTGGATTCTGTCTGTGAAAAGTACGGACATACCTTCACCTATGAAAATCTTCTTCTTGGGGGAGCGTCTATTGATGCGACAGGTTTACCACTGACAGAAGAAACGGTAGAAAAGGCCAAGTCCTGCGATGCCGTGCTGATGGGCTCGATCGGGGGAGATGCCAAAACATCACCGTGGTATAAGCTGGAGCCCTCCAAACGTCCGGAGGCGGGACTGCTGGGAATCCGGAAGGCACTGGGGCTTTTTGCCAATCTCAGGCCTGCTTACCTGTACAACGAACTTCGCGCGGCATGTCCGCTCCGTGATGACATCATCGGAGATCAGGGCTTTAATCTGATTATTGTGCGGGAGCTTACCGGCGGCCTTTATTTCGGGGAGAGAAAAACAGAAGAGGTCAACGGCGTGACGACCGCCGTGGATACTCTGAGCTACAATGAAAACGAGATCCGCAGAATCGCCAGACGCGCATTTGAGATTGCCCGGAAGAGGAGAAAGAAGGTAACAGAGGTAGACAAGGCCAATGTCCTGGATTCCTCCCGGCTCTGGAGAAAGGTCACCGCGGAGGTGGCCAGAGACTATCCGGATGTGGAGCTGGAAAATATGCTGGTGGACAACTGCGCGATGCAGCTGGTCCGCGATCCGAAACAGTTTGACGTCATTCTGACAGAGAACATGTTCGGCGATATCCTGTCCGACGAGGCAAGCATGGTTACCGGTTCCATCGGTATGCTGTCTTCGGCCAGCCTGAATGAGAGCAGCTTCGGCCTATATGAGCCGAGCCACGGGTCTGCGCCGGATATTGCGGGAAAAAATATTGCAAACCCGATCGCGACGATCTTGTCGGCTGCCATGATGCTCCGGTATTCCCTGAATCTGGACAGAGAGGCAGACGCGGTGGAAGCGGCTGTACAAAAGGCTCTCTCGGACGGGTTCCGCACGGCGGATATTTATTCGGAGGGGATGAAAAAGACATCCACCACAGAAATGGGAGATGTCATAGCAGAGAACGTTCGCGGCTGAAGCTGAAAACAGACCGACAGAGAAAGAAGCAGGAATACCGCTGCTTCTGAAAATCCGCGGCAGTTGAAGAAAACAGCCGGAACAGGATGGAAAAATATTAAAAACTGCCGGCCATCAGAAAATACAGATGACGGAGTACCGCAGAAAAAGGAGATAAATACATGAAGAGTGATAATGTAAAAAAGGGAATGCAGCAGGCGCCGCATCGAAGTTTGTTTAACGCGCTGGGGATGACACAGGAGGAGATGGAAAAGCCGCTGGTCGGAATCGTGTCTTCCTATAATGAAATTGTTCCGGGACATATGAATCTGGATAAGATAACACAGGCCGTTAAGCTTGGCGTTGCAGAGGCGGGCGGTATGCCTGTTATGGTTCCGGCCATCGCAGTATGCGACGGCATTGCCATGGGGCATATCGGCATGAAGTATTCGCTGGTAACCAGAGATCTGGTAGCGGATTCAACCGAATGTCTGGCAATCGCGCACCAGTTTGACGCCCTTGTCATGATCCCGAACTGTGACAAGAATGTTCCGGGGCTTCTGATGGCTGCGGCGAGAGTGAATATCCCGACGGTTTTTGTCAGCGGCGGTCCGATGCTGGCCGGACATGTCCACGGAAGAAAGAGAAGCCTTTCCTCCATGTTCGAGGCTGTCGGCTCCTATGCGGCCGGGACAATGACGGAGAGTGACGTCCGCAACTATGAGGAGCATGTGTGCCCGACCTGCGGCTCCTGCTCCGGCATGTACACAGCGAACAGTATGAACTGCCTGACAGAGATCCTGGGCATGGGACTGGAAGGAAACGGCACCATTCCTGCCGTTTATTCCGAGAGAATCAAACTTGCCAAGCATGCCGGCATGGCTGTCATGGACATGCTGAAGAAGAATATCCGTCCCAGGGATATTATGACAAAAGAGGCTTTTATCAATGCGCTGACCATGGATATGGCTCTGGGATGCTCGACAAACACCATGCTTCATATCCCGGCAATCGCCCATGAAGCCGGTTTCGATTTTGAGGTGGGGCTTGCCAATGAGATCAGCGAGAAAACTCCGAATATCTGTCATCTTGCTCCGGCCGGTCCGACTTACATGGAGGATCTGTATGAGGCAGGCGGTATCTACGCGGTGATGAAGGAAATTGCCAGCCTTGGACTTTTGAACCTGGACTGCATGACAGTGACAGGAAAAACCGTGGGAGAGAACATCAAATATGCCATTAACAGAAATCCGGAAGTGATCCGTCACGTGGATAATCCTTATATGAAGACCGGAGGACTTGCGGTGCTGAAGGGAAATCTTGCGCCGGATACAGCTGTTGTAAAACGCTCGGCGGTTCTTCCGGAAATGATGGTTCACGAGGGACCGGCCCGCGTATTCGACTGTGAGGAGGATGCTATTGCAGCCATCAAGGGCGGAAAGATTGTTCCCGGAGATGTCGTGGTTATCCGCTATGAGGGACCCAAGGGAGGCCCCGGTATGAGAGAAATGCTGAATCCGACATCGGCCATAGCCGGAATGGGACTGGATAATTCCGTCGCACTGATCACGGACGGCCGTTTCTCCGGCGCGTCCCGCGGCGCGTCCATCGGCCATGTGAGCCCGGAAGCAGCCGTCGGAGGCCCGATTGCCCTTGTGGAGGAAGGTGATATCATTTCGATCAATATTCCGGAATACAAGCTGGAGCTGAAGGTCAGCGATGAGGAGCTGGCAAGGCGTAGGGCGGCGTGGGTTCCCAGAAAGCCCAATATTACCACAGGGTATCTGGCAAGATACGCAAAACTGGTTACCAGCGCTAACAGAGGCGCTATCCTTTCCGCGGATCAGGCGGACTGACATCCGGATCTGCATCCGGGACAGGTACGAATCGGCATAGCCGGTCAGGCTGGTTAGTGGTGTAAAAGCTGCGCGGCTGCAAACGCGGCAGAGACCGCACGCGTTTTGCAATATCCGGCGCAGACGGCAGGAAGATTGATAGAATTAGAATAGTAAGAGGAAAAAAGATGCAGCTGAATGGTTCACAGATCATAATGGAATGTCTGAAGGAACAGAAGGTCGATACGGTTTTCGGGTATCCGGGTGGTTCTATTCTGAATGTGTATGATGAACTCTACAGAACTCCGGAGATTCATCATATCCTTACTTCCCACGAGCAGGGAGCTTCTCATGCGGCGGACGGCTATGCAAGAGCGACCGGAAAGGTTGGCGTGTGTTTTGCCACAAGCGGTCCGGGGGCAACAAACCTGGTGACCGGTATTGCCACCGCTTACATGGATTCTGTGCCGATTGTGGCGATTACCTGCAATGTGGGAAGGACGCTTCTTGGGAAGGACAGTTTCCAGGAGGTAGACATTGTAGGTATTACCATGCCAATCACAAAGTACAGTATGATTGTCAAGGATGTTACGAAGCTGGCGGACTCCATACGGCGCGCCTTCCGGATTGCGAAGAGCGGAAGGCCGGGTCCGGTTCTTGTGGATGTTACCAAAGATGTGACTGCTGCGTCCTGCGAGTTTACGCATAAAGACCCGTCTCCCGTGCAGCCCTCTGCAGAGGGGCTGACGGAGGAAAGCCTGGACAGGGCGGTTCAGATGATCAATGCATCCAAGCGTCCCTTCCTCTTTGTCGGGGGCGGGGCGGTCATCTCGGATGCTTCCCGGGAGGTCTGTGAACTGGCAAGAAGGCTGCAGGCTCCGGTCTGCGATACCCTGATGGGGAAGGGAGCGTTTCCCGGTACGGATCCGCAGTATATGGGAATGCTTGGCATGCACGGGACGAAGGCTTCCAATCTCGGCATGTACAAGTGTGATCTGCTGATCGTCCTGGGAGCCAGATTCTCTGACCGTGATGTCGGAAGCCCGAAAAATTTTGCCAGACAGGCAAAAATTCTTCAGATTGATGTGGATTCGGCCGAGGTCAACAAAAACGTGGTGGTGGACGCAAGCGTGAACGGCGATCTGAAGCTTGTTCTGAATCAGATTCTTCCCCGGCTGGAACAGAAAAACGGGGCAGACTGGCTGAATCAGATGGAGGAGCTGAAAAAAACGACAACCGTTCCCGTGCCTCAGGACTGGCTGACCGGGCCGTTTATGGTAGAACAGACCTATCAGGTAACAGAGGGAAAGGCAATCATTACCACAGATGTTGGACAGCATCAGATGTGGGCTGCCCAGTATTACAAGTACACGGAACCCCGCACATTTCTCTCTTCCGGCGGACTGGGAACCATGGGCTACGGTCTGGGCGCCGCGCTGGGAGCAAAAACGGGGAGGCCGGACAAGATTGTCATCAATATGACAGGGGACGGCTGCTTCCGGATGAATATGAATGAGCTGGCAACTGCTGTGCGCAGTGAAATACCAGTCATCGAAATCGTGTTTAACAACCATGTTCTGGGAATGGTAAGACAGTGGCAGACGCTGTTCTACGGCAAACGTTATTCGCAGACCATTCTGCGGGACAAGGTGGACTATGTCAAAGTAGCGGAGGCCATGGGCGCGGTTGGAATCCGCGTGACGAAGCCGGAGGACTTTGCACCGGCGCTGCAGAAGGCAATCGAGCTGAACCAGCCGGTCGTTCTGGACTGTCTGATTGATGACGATGACAAGGTCTTTCCGATGATTCCGGCCGGAAAACCGAATTCCGAGGTCTTTGACCAGACGGATGTGAAGGAGTGAAAGCTGCCATGACACTTTGCCGTCTTCTTTCCGGCAGAGGCCTGTTTTACACCGGAGACGATGAAGGGGATTCTGTACGCATCGAATGCAGGGAAAGGGCAGCGGCGGATTGACAAAATTATATCAGGAGACTACACTTGTACAAGATAACCCAAAAAGAGACAGGAGGAAAGTAAAGTGGGAAGAGTATATAACTTTTCGGCCGGCCCGGCGGTTCTGCCGGAAGAGGTTCTGAAGGAAGCACAGGCGGACATGCTGGATTACAAGGGGTGCGGAATGTCCGTGATGGAAATGAGCCACCGCTCCGCGATGTTTGACAACATCATTAAGGAAGCGGAGAAGGATTTCCGGGAGCTGGTTGGCGTGCCGGACAATTACAAAGTTCTGTTTTTACAGGGCGGCGGTTCTCTTCAGTTTGCTCAGATTCCTATGAATCTCATGAAAAACCGTGTCGCGGATTATATTGTGACAGGAAACTGGGCAAAGAAGGCTCTTGCGGAGGCAGAGATTTACGGAGACGCGAAAGCGGTTGCCTCTTCCGCCGACAAGAATTTCACCTACATTCCCGACTGTTCCGATCTTCCGATTCGTGAGAACGCAGATTATGTCTATATCTGCGAGAACAACACCATCTACGGAACAGAGTACAAAAAGCTTCCGAACACTAAGGGCAAGCTGCTGGTGGCTGATGTCTCTTCCAACTTCCTGTCTCGTCCGATTGATGTAAAAAAATACGGCCTGTTTTTCGGCGGCGTGCAGAAAAATGTAGGACCGGCCGGCATGGTTATTACCGTTATCCGCGAGGATCTTGTCACAGATGATGTCCTTCCGGGAACACCGACCATGATGAAGTATAAAACGCAGGCTGACAAAGATTCTCTCTATAATACGCCGAACTGCTGGTGCATTTACATCTGCGGCCTGGTATTCAAATGGCTGAAGGGCATGGGCGGCCTGGAGGAGATGAACAGAAGAAACGAGAAGAAGGCTGCGCTCCTTTATGATTATCTGGATCAGTCCAGGCTGTTTAAGGGGACGGTACGCAAAGAGGACCGCTCTCTGATGAATGTTCCCTTTGTTACCGGCGATAAGGATATGGACGCTAAGTTTGTCGCTGAGGCAAAGGCTGCAGGACTGGAGAACCTCAAGGGACACCGCACGGTGGGCGGCATGCGCGCCAGCATCTACAACGCCATGCCCTATGCAGGCGTTCAGAAGCTGGTAGAGTTTATGGATAAATTTGAAAAGGAGAACAGCTGATTATGTTTCAGTATCATTGCCTGAATCCGATTGCATCTGTCGGACTGGACGGCTTCGGAGAGAATTACAGACAGACGGATGATTTTAATGAGGCGGACGCGGTACTGGTTCGCAGCGCAAAAATGCTGGATATGGAACTGCCGGGCAAGCTCCTGGCAGTCGGCCGCGCGGGTGCCGGAGTCAATAACATTCCGCTTGACCGCTGTGCGGATCAAGGAATTGTTGTTTTTAATACACCCGGAGCAAATTCCAACGGTGTCAAGGAGCTGGTTCTGGCAGGAATGCTTCTTGCCTCCAGAGATATTGTCGGAGGCATCGAGTGGGTAAACAGCCAGAAGGATAATCCTGATGTGGGAAAACTGGCGGAAAAACAGAAAAAGCAGTTCGCCGGCAGCGAAATCAGCGGGAAAAAGCTGGGAATTATCGGCCTTGGCGCCATCGGACAGAAGGTGGCCAACGCGGCGACACACCTGGGGATGGATGTCTATGGCTATGATCCGTTTATTTCCGTAGACGCTGCCTGGAATCTTTCCCGCACCATTCATCATATTCAGGATGTCAATGACATTTATCGGAATTGTGATTTTATTACTATCCACGTTCCGCTGACAGACGGCACCAGGGGAATGATCAGCAGGGAAGCCATTCAGATGATGAAGGATGGAGTGGTAGTTCTGAACTATGCAAGAGACGTTCTGGTCGATGAAGAGGCTATGGTCGAGGCACTGAACGCGGGCAAGGTAAAGCGTTACATGACGGATTTTGCCAACCCGACGGTTGCGGGAGTAAAAAATGTCATTATTACGCCGCATCTGGGAGCTTCTACCAGAGAGTCGGAGGACAACTGTGCGGTTGCCGCCGTTAAAGAGCTGAAGAATTTCCTTGAAAACGGAAATATCAAAAATTCTGTGAATTACCCGGCCTGCGATATGGGTGTCTGCACCTCTGCAAGCAGGATTACCATCTGCCATAAAAATGTTCCGGATATGATCCGGCAGTTCACCAGAATTCTCAGTGACGCCGGCGTCAACATCACAGATCTTACCAATAAGAGCCGCGGCAGTTATGCGTACACCATGATTGACATGGAGACGCGGGCCAGCGAGCAGATTATTACCAAGATCGCCTCTGTTGAGGGAGTGCTCCGCGCACGTATTGTTAAGTGACATTATGTCTGCCAACGGCGGATAAACAAAAAAGAAAAACGGCCGTCAGTTCTGCGTCTGCAAATGCGGGCGTGGATCTGGCGGCTTCTTCTGTATTTCCGTCGGCCATGGAAGGGGTCAGACAGAGCAGAAGAAGGTTTTCGTTTACCTGTAAGAGAAAAGGAGAATTTCAAATGGCAGAGATAAAACCGTTCCGGGCGCTTCACCCGACAAAAGAAAAAGCAGCGGAGGTGGCGGCTCTTCCCTACGACGTTTACAGCAGAGAGGAAGCCAGGGCGGAGGTGACTGCACATCCGCAGTCTTTCCTGGCAATCGACCGCCCGGAGACCCAGTTTCCGGAAAATCAGGATATGTATGCGCCGGAGGTTTATGAGAAGGCGGCCGAAATGCTGCGTGGCTGGGAAGAGAAAGGAATCTTTGTGCAGGACGAGGAACCGTTTTACTACATCTGGGAATTGACCATGGATGGAAGAACGCAGACCGGGCTGGTCGCCTGCTCTTCGGTTGACGACTATCTGAACGGTGTTATTTTACGCCATGAAAATACCAGAAAAGAGAAAGAGGAGGATCGTACCAGACATGTGTCGGTGACAAGCGCGCAGACCGGGCCGATTTTTCTTGCGTACCGCAATAATGCCGAAATTCGGAGCGCGGTGCAGGACGCCTGCACCGGCCTTCCATATTTTGACTTTACAGAAGAAGATGGAATCCGCCACCGCGTCTGGAGAGTAGAGGATCAGGGCATAACAGGGAGACTCACCGATGCCTTTGCAAAGCTGGAACATACTTATGTCGCGGACGGACATCACCGGGCAGCTTCCGCGGTCTCCGTTTCACTGGAGCGCAGAAAAAAATATCCGCATTACACAGGAGAGGAAGAGTTTAACAGCTTTCTGTCCGTCCTGTTTCCGGATGACGAGCTGAAAATTCTGGATTATAACCGTGTTCTGAAGGATCTGGCAGGCAATACACCGAGGGAACTGCTGGAAAAACTGGGGAAGCGGTTTGAGATTGAAGAATGCGGCAGAGAGCCTTTTCATCCGGGAAAAAAGGGAGAAATGGGATTATACCTGGATGCCTTCTGGTACCG
>Ga0256406_1003048_pt1 | contig 21867 bp, 17 predicted proteins | sample RumenRJG_03DNA_FD_185986 | JGI IMG/M metagenome (GOLD analysis project Ga0256406, IMG submission 185986) | Bovine rumen microbial communities from Lethbridge, Alberta, Canada - RJG_03 | ecosystem: Host-associated > Mammals > Digestive system > Stomach > Rumen | place: Canada: Alberta | collected... | reverse complement strand
TTTGATTATATAATCCGGCTACATTCTCATCAATATGTAATTGTCATCGTGTCAATTATCACTTGTATTTTATCTTTTTCGACTTAATTTGAACTTATATTTTGGCTATGCTTCTTGCAGTTATTTATTTCTGAATATTTTGTCTATCAAGACATCCGAGCCTGTCCGCGGCACCGGTGCGTCTTCATGGAGGCGCCGGATCAAACTGGTTTTTCATGATCCTCCTTCACGTCGCCAATTCAGAGACTTCTCACAGCGTAAACTTTGTTACAAGTCATTTTTATCATAAACATTTTTCTGCTGACAGAACGGATATTCAGAATGATCCGAAAAAACCGGCACTTGACAAAACATCCCGGATATGATCTCAGTCAGACAGCGTTGTCCCCTGTGCTCAAAATAAAGCGGCGGCAGGAAGCGGGCATGACCATGAGGTCCGCTTCCTGCCGCCGTTTATAAAACCCGTACGGCTGTCATATATATGTTTAAATGAGAGAATGGGGCGGATCCGGCGCCGTCAGTGCCAGACCAGCCAGATGTACGCATACCCCGCGGTCACCGCGGTCAGCGTGAAGGGCACGCCGATCCGCATGAAATCCCGGAAACTGACCTCCCAGCCATGCTTCTTCAGAAGTCCCACGGACGCGATATTGGCTGACGCGCCGATCGGCGTCAGATTGCCGCCCAGCGTCGCACCGCAGAGAAGCCCGAAGAAGAAGACATAAGGCTCGACGCCCAGAGACGAGGCCGCCAGGGATACCACCGGAAGCATCGTCGCGACATAGGGAATGTTGTCCACGAACGCCGAGATCGCCACCGATCCCCAGACGATGATCGAATAGAGCAGGAAGAGATTTCCGCTGCCCACCTTCACGATCAGATTCGCAAAATCCCGGATGATACCCGCTTCCGTAACGCCTCCGATCACGAGAAAAAGGCCGGCCAGAAGCAGCAGCGTCTGCACGTCGATCGCGCGAACCGCCTGCTTCGCGTTGGTCTTCCGGCGCGTCCGGCGGTAATTGTCCGCCATCGTGATCAGCGCGACAAGCACGCAGATGACGCCGTTGGTCACCTCCGGCTTATTCCGGATGAAGGAGGCGCAGATCAGCGCGCCGATCATCACCAGCAGCATCACGCCCGGCACATGATCCTCCACGGCTGTCTTCTCATCCATCGACACCGGCTGCTTCTGATCCCGGAAAAGGATCATCATGATCGGGATCGTCGCCAGCGCGCCGAACTCCACCGCGAAGAAAATCCCGGGTCTTCCGTTCATCCAGAAGAAATCCATGAAGCTCATATGCGCGTAGGAGCCCAGCATGATGGATGTGGTATCGCCCACCAGCGTCGCCGCGCCCTGAAGATTGGACGAAACGGCAATCGAGAGGATCATCGGCACCGGCGAAATCTTCAGCTTCCGGCAGACCGCGATGCCGACCGGCGCCACCATCAGCACGGTCGCCACATTGTCGATAAAGGCCGAGATGACGCCGGCGAACAGCGACATGAAGATCGTGACCCACATCACATTCTTCGATTTGTCCAGCAGGATGTCCGCGATCCGGTTCGGCATCTTCGACTGGATGAAATATTCCACCGTGACCATCGTGCCGGCCATCATCAGCAGCACGTTCCAGTCGATCGCGCCCGGTACCGCCGCAGCCGGAAGCACGCCGGAGAGAATATAGACGGCAGCGACAGTGAGCACCACCGGGACACGGTACTTCTGAAACGCGATCATCACGACATACATCGCAAAGAAAAGGACCAGAGCAAACAGTTTCATCCACTCACCTCATAAGGAACATGCAGCCGCCGGCGAAACCTGTCCGGCACGCTCACAGATTGGAAAGGAAGATCTCGGCGCCGATCACGATGAGAATGCAGCCGCCGAGAATCGAGGCCCGGCCGGCCAGCTTTGTCCCGAACCGCTTTCCGATCAGGAGCCCTCCGACGCAGAGCCAGAAGGTGACCGCCGCGATGATCAGCGATGCCGTCAGCGCAGCGTCCATGCCATATTCCGCGATCGTGAAACCCACCGACAGCGCGTCGATGGAGGTCGCAACTCCCTGCAGAAACAGCGTCCGGGCGCCGAGCCTCGACACCGCCGGCTCCGCGCACCGGCGGCAGCGCACGCCGTCCCGCAACATGCCGCCGCCGATCAGACAGAGCAGGACGAGCGCGATCCACGGAATGCATGTCTCGAACACACGGAAGTACGAAGCCGCCATCCGGACGAAGAACCAGCCCAGCACCGGCATCAGAAACTGAAACCCGGCGAAGGTTCCCGCAATGATCGTCATCCGCCTGCGGCTCATCCCCGGATCGCCGAGACCGTCGGCCATCGAGACAGAGCACGCGTCCATCGCGAGCCCTGCGCCCAGCATCACGCTGTTGAAGAAAAAGGCCAGGTTCATCCCGTCTTACGCCTGCTCCTTCATCTTCCGGATCAGATCCCAGATCGCCTCCGCGGAATTGAAATTTTCGGGAAGCAGTTCATCCGCGCTGATGCTGACATCGAACGTATCATTGATGTCCCCGACGATCGAGATAATATCGAAGGAATCCAGAATTTCGTCGTCAATCAGTTTCTTTTCCTTGTGAAAGTCCACATCCGGTCTTGCTTCCTCAAGAATCTTCATCAGTTCATCCATCTTTCTACCTCCTGACTTTGTTACGCGGCCCGGTGGACGCCGTCTTTGTCCGATCCTCCGACCGCATCTGACGCTGCGCCTGTCCGGAACGAAGTGTAATTGTGTTATTGTAGCACGTCCGGTCCGCCCGCACAATGCGAAGATTCTTCCGGACACGCGGGTTTCAGAAAATGCAGTCCGACAAACGCGCCGTAAGCGGCGAGATAGGCCGCAGCGGCCAGCCGCAGGTCAAAGACCTGATCGAACAGATACCCGCTGTAGGACAGAAGGCTCTCGGATACCGCCACCGTGAAAAAAGCACCGAATGCGCGGGGCTTTCGGACCGTGAGAACGAGCAGCAGGATATCCAGCAGATACGCGTACCGGTCATGCATGCCCGGCAGGATCAGCACCGCGGTCCAGACAAAAAGCGCCGCGGTGGCGAGGAATCCCTCCGGCGTCTCCAGCAGATCGCGGCGGCGGCCCAGCGCGAGGATCAAAAGCGCCAGCGCAGCCGCCGCCCCCAGCACCGCGCCCCGGTGGAGCACGTCATAGGAGCCGCCAAAGAGCTGCCAGATATTCGGGAAGCGGGCCGTCATCACCGGAAACTCCGTCGTCTGCTTCGCGTAGATCAAAAACGCTTCCGTCACCGGCCGCCCCATCAGCACGGCCGGCAGCGAAGCCGCCAGCATCACGGCCGGAACCAGGAGAAACCAGAAAATCGAAAACCGTTTCCGGTACAGCCAGACGGCGAGATAGAACGGAAGGATCAGGATCGCCTGAAGCTTCCACGCGAAGGAGATGCCGAGAAGAAGAAGCGAGCGGCCGTAAGCCCCGTCATAGAGATCCGCCATCGACCAGACGATGAAGGCGGTATAGATCGCGTCGCACTGGGCCCAGAGCGAAGAATTGAAAATCACCGTCGGCGTCAGAAGGCAGAGACAGACCGCCGCCGTCATGCTCCGGCCTTCCGGACCGGAGAGTGGAAAACCGATCCGCCCCCTCCGGCGTCCGGAAACGGGAAGAGCGGAGGCGGAATCCGGCCGGCGCGTTCCCATCACGGCCAGCACACCCGTCCCGGCTGCCAGAACATAATCGAACAGAATGGAGAGCGCCTTGTACTTCGTCAGCGGATTCATCGGAAGATATGTCATCAGCGCGATCGCGGTCTGGTAAAGAACGTTGTAGTTGCCCGTCTGATGTCTCAGAGAGGCGAGCCCCCCGCCCCGGCTGATTTCCTGATACCAGGGCAGCAGGTACTTCTGCACGTCCTTCGAGACAAAAGTCCGGTTGCTCACGCGGATCGCAAAGGAAAGAACCAGCACCAGACACAGTACGATCTCTGTCAGATGGCGGTCCATCCAGTCAAGACATCTCGATTCCCAACGGCTCATCGCCTCTTCCCCTCTTTCAGATTTGCTGGTAGATAAACGCCGCCGCGTTGTACCCCGGCCCCCACGCGCCGAAGACCAGCACGGCGAAGATCGCGGTCAGGTAGACCATCCACCGGAAGACAATGCCCTGCTTCGCGAACAGCTCCCGGAACACGAGTCCCTTCTCATTAAAGACATCGACGGCGATCAGAAAGACGATCAGCAGCATCGTGAACCGGAAGGTTCCGGGATCGAGTCCCATCTGCAGGAAGCTTCCGTCGAGGAAGACCGTCGGGTTGAACGTCGTGAAGGTAGCCTTCAGCATCCGGAGCGCCGTCCTGAGAGAAGCCGCGCAGTCGAAGTAGCGGCCCACTGTCACCAGCGCGGCCGTCCTCAGGATCTGGAAAAGCCGCCACGAGAAGCTCGCCCCGTCGATCCGGAGGACGCCTCTCGTCTTCTCCGCCGTACGCTCGAAGACGGAATCGAGAGAAGTGAAGGTTGCCTGATACAGACCGAAGGCGACATAACGCCATGACGCGCCGTGCCAGAGCCCGACCAGCAGGAAGATCACAAAGGAAGCGATCGTCGCGGGCATGATCTTGCCGTAATACGGTCCGATCCGCTTCTTCATCCGCCGGGCCATCCTCGAAAACGGTTTCGAGAGCGCGATCGGATAGAACAGATAATCACGCATCCAGTGCCCGAGCGAAATATGCCAGCGCTGCCAGAAGTCCGAAATCGTCGTCGCCATGTAGGGCGAGCGGAAATTCTCCGTCAGACGGATACCGAAGAGCTCAGAGATCCCCATGATGATATCGATGCCGCCGGAAAAATCCGCGTACATCTGCACGCCGTAGAGCAGCACGCCGGTGAAGACCGTAAATCCCGCGTATCCCTTCGCGTCGAACTGGCCGATGATCTCGTTGGAAAGGACCGATACGTTGGCGCAGATCACCATCTTCTTGAAATAGCCCCAGAGCAGCCGGAGCAAGCCCTCCCGGAAAGCCGTCTCGTCGTACTCGTGAGGCGTAAAAAGCTGCGGCGCCAGCTGGCTGTGCTTGCTGATCGGTCCCTGAATCATCTGGGGAAAATACGAGGCGAACAAAGCATAACGGAAAAGATTTCCCTCGGCTTCGGTCCGCTCCTTGTACACATCAATCAGATAGCCGGTCAGCTGAAACGTATAGAAGGAAATGCCCAGCGGCAGAAGAATATCCGGGACCGCGAGAGCGTGTCCGATATGAAGCGCGCCGGCGGCGGCATTGAGGTTCCGCACCGTAAACGCGCCGAACTTCGGAACGAACAGAACCGTGAAGCAGATGATCAGGGAAAATACAAGCGTCCGCTGCCGCTTCTTCCGGTACGCTTCCTTCACCGCCTTCTTTTCTTCGCGGGAGAGCGGCGCGCCGTCCGCGCCGGTTCGGGCCAGCTCGCTCTTCTGACGACCGGCCAGCCTTCCCATCCGGAACGCGCCCGCCCATGAAATCAGAATCGACGCCGCGAGCACCGCGCAGGCCCGCAGTCCGCCCATACTGTAGAAAAAGACCGCGCTCGTCCCGAGCAGCACGCACCACTGGAAGCGCCGCGGAAGCAGATAATAGAGTGCGTACGCGATCAGCATCAGGAGAAGAAACGGCAGTGAAAAAAGTGTCATATTCATCCTCTATCCTTGGAAGAAAACGGTACGGGACACGTCCCATTGACGCGCCCGGAACGCCGAAACATCTGATCCGGGTTCCCCTCATGTGCGGGGCACGCCCCGCGCGGGACGGGACCGCGGCTGCCTTTCCCGAAACCTTTACTTCAGCGACGCGTACGCCTCGTCGAACTGTTTCTCATCCGCCGCCACCTGATCGTGCCAGGCCGGAAGATCCGACGTCCAGTCCTGATACGCCGCCTCTCCCCGGTGATCCGGCAGTGCGTAGCGCTCCTTCAGCCGGGACGCCAGCCACGCGGTCAGCTTCTGGGCGCCGTAAGCATTCAAATGTGCCGGGTTGACATAATCCCTGGTGATATCCAGCCCGATTTCCCTGATATCCTGCTGCGTGTCGAAAAGATCAAAGCCCGCCATCTCCACCCGCTCCCGGACCGTATTCAGCATCACGAGGGCATCGCCGTTCGGGTCATAGTGCGCATAGGGAAGATAGAAAAACAGTATCTTTGTCTGTTTTTCCGCCTGCCTGCACTCTTTCAGAAGATCATCCAGCACACCTGAAGTGTACGTATCCAGCGATCGGATTTCATCTGTGGGCTGGTCAAGCTCTTCTACCTTCATCACATCGAAGAAAGCGGAATACCCCCGGCCCAGCACCGGATACGCGCTGTTCCAGTTGGCCGGATTCAGCGGTTCCTTGTGATAAATCGCCAGATCAAAGACATAAGGAAGCATGGAAGACGTATGCGGCAGACATTTCCAGAGAAAACGGAAACGATTCATCGAATAGCGGAACGCGTCCGTGTTGAACGCAATATCCTCCTCCGCGCCGTCACGGACATACGCCTTCATGGAACCGTCCGTCAGGAAGGGCCGCACATCGATCAGAATCACCTTCGGATGCTGCGTCTTCAGAATCTCACGGAGCCCGAACGCATAGGTCTCGATTGCCATATCGTTGACACAGAAATTGTAAGAGGCGTAGCCGTATTGCTCAAAAGCCTGCATGGGCATGTAAGCGGCCATGCCGCCGCTGTTACCCATCAGAACCATATCGATCGAATCTTTCTTCTGGGCGTAGAATCCGCTGATTGTGTCCCGCGAGTTACCGAGCACGGGACGCTTCGCGTACGTCAGATGGATAAAAAGATAACTAAAAATAAGAAGGAACACCAGCGCTCTGATGATCCGGACGGCTCCTCGTCTCATGCCACCTGCATTTCCATATAAAACCGGTTCATAAAAGATACAGGTCGATTCTACAATAGTGAATGATGGGTGTCAAATGCGCTCTCCCGGTCAGGCTATGCATTTTTTCAGATTCATTCTTCCGAATCTCCGGCATGCGGATCCGGCCGCATCCGGAAACCGGCCTGCTCGTTGACAGAGTGTACAACTGTACAAATTGTGGATTTTTTGTGAAACAGAAAGTTTTTTGAGAACTAAAATAAAAAGTGTGCTATACTTCTGGTTGAGGATACTGTTGCAACCAGTATCCGAATCCCGGGCTGTCACACCCCTCATATTGGCAGTCCGGTTTATTTTTGCTGTTTTTCAGCGCTATCTGAACGTACCCTTTTCAGCCGCCGGAGTCCTGTTCTCCCCACCAAAGGACATCCGGATGCATGTCCCGGCGAAACGGGCATCCTTCCGCGACGTACGGGCATCCGATTGCATGTTCCGCCAGAAACGGCATCACCGGCAGCGGACCACAAGGAACGAACCGTACCGCTCCGTCTCAGCGCGCCCTCCCTCGCAGGAAACATCCGTCCCGTCCAGCACGACGGCGGTCTGCCCCTTCTCAAGCGTCGTCTTCGTCTGGAAATGCACCCGCCCGATCCGCGTCACCTTCTGAAACATCACATGCTTCTCCGGAATCTCACGCTCCGCAAGATACGTCCGCGGACTGATTTTCCCGTAAAACAGATAGTAAATATAAACGCTGTTAATCTGATCCGTGATGTAGACATCCCTGTCCTCCGCCGTCAGCGAGGCCACCGCCCGGTCGATCCCCTCCGCATCGACACGCCGGATACTTTCCTGATAGCCGCCCGCGTAGCTGCGTGTGAAGGCGGCGAAAGAGAGGATGTAACAGCAGGCGATCACGGCGGCGAAGAGCCTCCGGTCTTCGGCCAGACTGACGATTCCCACCGTCATATAATATAGAAGAGGCAGCCAAAGCGCGTTGATCCGGTTGATGTTCGGCTGCGTCATCGCGCATACAGCGCCCGCCGCGATCAGATTCGCCAGCGCAATCCGGTCGAAGAGCTGTCCGCGCCGCTTCGCCAGAGACACAGCCAGCCCGTACACGATAAACGGCAGTGAGAAGAAGTAGTAAATTCCGTATCCGCTGACCGCGTTCAGCGGCATACCGTCCGTCTGATGCAGAAGAATCCGGAAAGAACCCGCCAGATTGGAGCGGCAGTTGGCAAAAAACGATCCGTTCGCGCTGGTAATCGCCGTAAAACGGTTGAAATCCAGCCTCGGAATCGTGACGCGTCCGAGATGAACCGCCGGAAGATCCAGCGCGTTGATCACGACGAAGACCGCAATCGGCAGCGCGATGACGAAAGCCGCCAGCGCATACAGCACCGTGCCGCGGAGCACACGCCCCGGCGAAACCGAAAGAACTGCCGCCTTTCCCTCCCGCCCGGATCCCGCGCGGACGGACGGAATCAGAAAGAGCAGAAACGCCGCCAGAATCACCGCGGGGATGTAGAGATAACTTGTTCCGTAGGCGTACGCCGAAAGCCCCAGCAGGACGGCGGACAGAGCCGCGTACCGCCGCTTTCCGCGTTTTATCCCGAAATAGAGAAACACCGCCGCATACAGCACGAGGTCCGGGAACAGATTCGACTCGAGCCCCCACCGGCTCTTCATGATATGCCAGGGATTCACGGCAAAGAGCAGAAGGGCCAGCGGTCTTCCGTATCCGGACGGAAGAAGTGAGCGGATCAGAAGCCAGACCACGGCGAGCGAGAGACATCCGATCAGTGCCATCGGAAGCCGCACCGCGAGCGGCGTGCAGCCAAGAAGCCGTATAAACGGAATCAGAAGATACGCATAGAGCGCGTTCTGGCCGCTGCCCCACGCAATCAGATGCACCGGCCAGCTCTGGCCGTTCCGGTCGATACCGTCGTGAACCAGCGCGTACGCCTCATAGCCGATCGACGCCTCGTCCTGATTGAGTCCCGCCGGCATCCCGCCGATCCACGCGATCCGCGCCGCCACGCCGGTCAGCAGAATCAGGCAGACCGCCGCCGTATACCACCCTCTTCGTTTCATAGGATACCTCATATGCGCCGGGTCCGGCGCTGTCCAGAGAAGACTCCGCGGGTTTCCCCGGCCCCTCTGGCCGCTGTCCCGGACCCGGCTGCGTCTCCTGTTTTCCGTGAAATCGCACCGCGCCCCCGCTTCTCAGTCCAGCTGCCACCGCACGTGGCTTCCGGATTCGTCCCGCCGCACGATCAGCTGATTGCCGATCTCCTGCCGCAGTTCTGTCACATGCGAGATGATGCCGATCAGCTTTGTCCGTCCGGCCATCTGCGTCAGCACCTTCACAGCCTCGTCCCGCGAATGATCGTCCAGCGAACCGAAGCCCTCATCGATGAACATCATGTCAAGATGAATCGACGCCGCGTTCTGCTGGATCTGGTCGGCCATCCCGAGCGCCAGGGACAGCGCCGCCATAAACGACTCGCCGCCGGAGAGCGTCCGCACATCCCGGACCCGCCCGGTCACCGCGGAATACACCATCAGGTCCAGACCGTGGTTACGGCCTTCGCCTGCCCTCTCAAGATCATACATCCGCAGCTCGAACTGTCCCGCCGACATCTCGCGGAAGCGGATATTGGCCGCGCGGAGAATCCTCTCGAGATAGTACCGCTGCACATAAGTCTCGATGTCCATCCGGAAGCCGCTTACCTTGCCCGCAAGCCGGCTGTACATCGAATCCGTTCTGGAAAATGCATCCACGGCCGCGGCCCTCTCCTCCATCCTGGAGGACAGCGCCGCCAGCGCGGTCCGGTCCGCGCTCCGCTCCGCGCGGCACGCTTCGAGAGCCGCCTCAAGCCCGGCCCTCCGTGCCTCGGCGGCGGCCCGCGCCGCTTCCAGCGCCTCCGGATCCGGCTTTGCCGCTCCGCCGATGGCCTGGACGGCGGCGGAGCGCAGCCGCTCCGCGGCCGCCTGACGCCGCCGCCAGTCGTCCGCCCGCTCGCGGATCGTCTCGATTTCCGTCTTCGGGTAACGCGCGGTCAGCGCGCGCCAGTCCGCCTCCGTCAGCTTCCGCTCCTCCATCGCCGCGCGGTACGCGCGCTCCCGGCCGGCTGCGCGCGCACGGAGATCCGGCAGTTCCGCGTCATACCGGCCGATCAGCGCTGCGGCACGGTCCCGGGCGGTGCGGCGGGCGGATGCCTCCGCCTGCGCCCGCCCGGCCTCCTGCTCCGCCCGTTCCTTCGCCGCTCCGGCGGCGGCCAGTTCCTTCGCCGCCTCTTCTTCCGTCGGGAACGTGAGTGAAGCGGAAAGCGCGGCGAGGGCGGCTTCCGCCGCCGAACCCGCCGCCTGCGCCTCCGCCAGCGCGGACTGCGCGTCTCCGGCCGCCTTCTCCAGCTCCGTCCGGCGCGCGGCCGCGCCGTCAAGGAGTCGCTGTACCTCCTCAGCCTTCCGGCATTCCTCCTTCCGCACACTCTCTTCCGCGCGAAGCGCCCCGATCAGCGCGTTCAGATGCGCGGCCGCTTCCTCCGGATCTTGGATCGCTTCATCAGCCGTTCCCGGGCTCCCCGCAGGTCCCGTCTTCATGCTCTGCGGCTCTCCATCAGCCGCATCCGTCTGTTCCTTCCTCTCCTGTCCGGCGATCCCCGATCCGCTCACGCCGGCCGTGTCCGCCCGGCAAGTGTTTCCCTCCGGGTCTGCATAGCCCGTCCTGCTTGCACCGGCTGCGTCCGCGCTCTGCGGCTCATTCCCGGCCATCCGACGCTCCGCCGCGCGGATCCTTCCGGCAAACGCGTCAAGAGCCGCCGACAGCTGCCTTTTTCTCTCCGAAAGCACCTCCGCTTCCGCCTGCGCAGCTTCCGCCGCCTTCTGCTGCGCCTCCTGAAGACGCGTAGTCTCTGCCTCAAGACGGTCCAGTTCCTCCCGCGTCAGCACATCTCCGTCCGCCAGAGGACAGGGATGCGGATGGTCAATCGAGCCGCAGACCGGACAGGGCTCGCCGTCCCGCAGCTTCTCCCGGGCGAGAAAACCGGCCTGTGCATCCAGAAACGCCACCCGCTGCTTCCCGTACGCCGCGTAGCCTTCAAGATACCGCTCACGGGCCAGCCCGTAGGCGTGTCTCGCCGCCGCGGCCCGCTCCGTCTGTGCCTCCGTCTCCTTTCCGGAAACGCGAAGCGCCTTCAGTTCCTTCGCGAGCGCGTTCGCCTCGTCCGCTTCCCTTCTCCACAGCGCGAAGCGCATCGGCGCGTCCTTCAGCCGTTCCGACTCCTTCCGCCAGACGGCCTCCTGCTTTCCCAGCGCATCCAGGTCCGCGGAAGCCTTCGCCGCGGAGGCCTCCGCTCTCTTTCCAGCCTCACCGGCCCGCTTTTCGTCCGCCTTCGCTTCTCTGATTCTCGCGAAGGTATCCAGCGCCTTGCCCGCCTGATCGGAAACGCGGCTCCAGTCCGAAAGCGCCTGCTCTCTGGCCGCGCGCGCCTCCGCCTCGGCGGTATCCGCCCGCACGGCGGCCTCCTTAAGCTCCGGCAGCGCTTCCTGCTGCGCCGCGCGGTCCGTCTCCTCCGCCTTCAGCTGCCGCTGCGCCTCCTCGTTCAGTTCCGCTGCCGCCTTCACGTCATAGGCGGCCGCGATCCTCCGCATCCGCTCCTCGTCCGCGCGGACCGCATCCGCTCCGGCAGCCAGAGCAGCCAGCTCACGGTCCGCCTGCTCCCTCTGACCGAACCAGCGGAGCAGATCCTTCGCGGCCGTGCACGCGGCGTAGCGCTGATCGCGCGCGCGCCGCGCCTCCTCATACGCGCTTCTGAGGCCTTCATACCGCGCGTCGAGCCTTACGCAGAGCACCTTCAGCTTCTCCATAAACGGCTCGAACACCGTCACCTGCAGATGATCCCCGGAAAGAATCGAATCCTTCAGCGCATTGATCTCCTCCGCCTCCGGATCGTCCTCCGGCACTGTCACATGGGCCGTCTCGGTCTGCACGGCGGTATGGATCCGGGCCATACCGGCCAGCGACTCCTTTCTCCGCCGCGCCAGCTCATCCACCATCGCCTGATAGAATTCCGTGCCGAACAGACGCCGGAAAATCAGCTTCCGCTCATCCGACTTCGCCCTCAGCAGCGTCATAAACTCGCCCTGGGCGATCATCGCCACCTGCATGAACTGGCTTTTCGTCAGGCCGACGATCTCCACCAGCTTCTCATCGGTCTCCTTCGCGCTCCCCGGAAAAACCGTTCCGTCCGGCAGCGTAAGCGTCACCGTCTCCTTCTCCTCCCGAAGGCCGGATCCCTTCTTCAGCGGACGGAGATGGCGGGGCGTCCGCCGGACCTGATAGATCCGAATCCCGCCGTCCCGCTCCTCGGAGAAAGTCAGCTCGGCAAACGGCTCCGTGCTGACCGCCGAGTACTGACTCTGCAGCTCCGCGCCGTCCTTCCGGTTGCTCTCCGAGCTTGCCTGACCGTAAAGTGCGAACACGATCGCGTCGAAAATTGTGGTCTTTCCGGCGCCCGTATCGCCGGTGATCAGAAAAAGGTTCTGCGTCGGCGCTGTAAAATCCACCGTCGTCCGCTGTCCGTACGAACCGAAAGCCTCCATGACAAGTTTAACCGGCCGCATCGCACAGTGCCTCCTTCCTGATCCATCCGTTTCCCCTGCCGGCCCCCGCTCTCCCGAACAGAGTCCGCTGTTATCAGCGGCCTCCTCGTCACGTTCGCACCGTGTTCATCACATCCGTCAGCAGCGCGCGGTCCGGTCCGTCCATCCCGCCCAGAAAAGCGTCGCAGAGCGCCATCGGATCCAGCTCCGCCGCCTCCGCCGGTGCTTCAGCGGAAAGAGGTCCGCGAAGCGTCTTCCTCCGGATCTCGAGCAGATTCGGAAACGCCGTCCTCAGACGGTCCTGCATGTCGATCACGTTAAGATCCGCCGGATCGGTGAGCGTCACGGTCACATAGTCCTCCGAAGGCCGTGCCAGCACCTCCTCGAGACACCCCTCCAGCACGCGGACCTGATGAAGCGGCCTGAGCGGAAGCACCCGGATTGAAAGATTTCCCTTTTCTCCCAGATCCGCCTCGATGATACCCTTCTGCTGACCCGCCTCGCTCACCGAACAGGCCAGCGGCGTGCCGCAGTAGCGGAACCGGTCCGCACCCACCTTCATCGGCTTGTGGATATGCCCCAGCGCCGCATAGTCGAAAGTTTCCAGCACATCCGCGTACACCGCGTCAATGTTTCCCACCGTTCTGATCTCCGAGTCCATCCGCTCGATCTGCTCCGGATCCGTTCCGCGGGGAAGATAGAACTGATGGCTCACAAGCACATTCCGCTCCGAGCGGTCGATCTCCTCCCGCGCCAGAAGCCGGCGAACCGTCTCGTCATAGGAAAACTGACTCCCGTCCTCATCTGTACCGATGACGCCCCGCACCATCGAAGGGCGAACGAAAGGCATCAGATAGAAATGCACCCGGCCGAACGAATCCGTCAGCACAACCTGCTCGATCCGCTCATCCGGCGTCTGCGGCGGCATACCGATCATATGAACCCTCTGATGGCTCAGAATACTCCGGTAGACATTGATCCGCGCCGCGCTGTCATGATTTCCGCTGATCATCATGATCTCCGCTTCCGGAACGGCGGCCGCCAGCGCCGAGATGAAATGATCGAATACTTCCGCCGCGTCCGCGGACGGAACCGCGCGGTCATAAAGATCGCCCGCGATCAGCACCGTGTCCGGCTTCTCTTCGGCTGCCATCTCCACGATCTGCGAAAGGATCGCCTCCTGATCCTCTCTCAGATCATGATTGACCAGCTTCAGCCCGATATGAAGATCCGAAAGATGAAACAGTCTCATGGAACGCGCCCTCACGCACCGAACAGCATCTGAAACAGCAGAATCATCGCCGGCAGTGTCACAACGCAGAGCAGCGTGCCCAGCACGTTGTAGCGGCTCGCCTTGACCGGCTCCTTCTGATAAAGGACGGCGAGCTGCGACACCGTCGCGGCCGGAGGCGCCGCGGCCCCCATAAACAGCACCAGCATCACCGGCTTCAGGTCCGGATGCGCGGCAAGCCATCCTGTGGCGTAGAGAAGAAGCATCGCGATCAGCGGCAGCACGACAAGACGGCCCGCGTTGATCAGCCAGGCCTGTCTCATCGTGAACACTTCTCTCAGATCGCTTTCCGCGATCACCATTCCGATGATCAGCATCGACGCCGGTCCGACCATACTCCCGAACCCGCTCACAGCCGTCATCAGAATCTGAGGGATGCGGATTCCGGCCAGCATCAGCGCCACCGAGATCAGGATCGCGAGCACGTTCGGGTTAAGCAGCAGCTTTGCCGGGCGGAGCCGTCCTCCGCCGATAAAAAGAGACTGCCCGTGGCTCCAGGCCAGCAGATTGAACAGGACCTGTATCGCGCAGCTGTAGAAGACCCTGTCGTCGCCCAGTGTCAGCTGCACCAGCGGCATGATCAGATTCCCGCAGTTCATGTAGATCAGCGACGCCTGATCAATGGCGTCGATCCGTCCGGTCCGCCGGAGCAATCCCGCGATCAGAATAAACAGAGCGAAAATCAGAGCGGAAACCGCCACCGCCGCGAAGAATCCGACCTTCTGCTCCGGCGTGATGTCCCGCTGGAACGCCTGCAGAATCAGGCACGGCGTCAGCACATACGCCGTCAGCTTCGTCAGCGGTCCCGCGTCCGCGCTTTTCAGAAAATGCACCCGCACGATGCCGAATCCCGTCACAACCATCAGCATCATCGAGATCAGATTCTTCATGAGCGCCAGACTCATTGCCATCGTTTTTCCGCTCCCCTCCGTCTATGGCCGCTGCCGGCTTCCGGCTTCGGCCCTGTTTCCCCATCGAACCGGCTGCCGTATCGCCGGTGCCTCTTACCGGCTCCGTTCTGCCGGCCTCAGTCAGTTCTTCGTCTCCTGCGGCTTCAGCCCTTCACTTCATCAAACACCTTCGTCACTGCCTCCTCCGGAGCCGGCGTCGCAAGCGAGACGATGACGTTCACGACGATCGCCAGCACAAACGCCGGCAGAAGCTCGTAGATGTCGAAGCTGCCGCCCAGCGGACGGACACAGTATTTCCAGATAAAAATCATCAGGCCGCCGGTCGCCATCCCCGCGAGCGCTCCGTACCGGTTCGATCTGCGCCAGAACAGAGCCAGCAGCATCACAGGACCGAAGGAAGCGCCGAAGCCGGCCCACGCAAACGAGACGATGCCGAACACCGAGCTGTCCGGATTCCAGGCGATCCCCACGCCGACCAGCGCGATGATAAGCAGCGAAATCCGGGAGATCAGAAGAAGCTTCTTCTCCTCGATCTTCGCGTGCAGGCAGCGGATCAGAATGTCATTGGAAACCGAAGAGGACGCGGCCAGCAGCTGCGAATCCGAGGTGGACATCGTGGACGCGAGTATACCCGAAAGCACCACGCCCGCGGTCACCGCCGCGAGTATGCCGTGCCGGGAGAGAACATCGGAAATCCGTACGATCACGGTTTCGGATGCATTTCCCGAAAGCGACGCGATCACTCCCGCTTCCGTCATCGCATGGCCGACCAGTCCGATGAGAACGGCCACTGCCATCGAGATCACGACCCAGACCGTCGCCACACGGCGTGAAAGCGCGATCTTATCCTCGCTCTCGATCGCCATAAACCGGAGCTGGATGTGCGGCATGCCGAAGTAGCCGAGTCCCCATGCCAGCGTGGAGACAACCGTCAGCGCCGTGTACGTGCCGGCCTTGCCTGTAACCGGATTATAGGACTGTGTAAAGCTGAGGTAGCCGGGCAGCTCCTGCGCGCGGGCGACGACCTGATCCCAGCCGCCGGCCGACCAGATACCGAAACCAAGCACCGCCAGCAGTGCAATCGTCATGATGATGGACTGAATAAAATCCGTGAGCGACGCGGCAAGAAATCCGCCGGATGTCGTATAGAACATGATGACGATCGCGCTGATGATCATCGCGAGATGATAATCCACTCCGAACAGCGAATGAAAAAGCTTCCCGCAGGCCGCAAATCCGGACGCCGTATAGGGAACGAAAAAAATGATGATCCAGACCGCTGCCAGAAAGGTCAGTACATGCTTTGTATCACCGTACCGGTTGGAGAAAAACTCCGGCAGCGTAATCGAGTTCGTCCGCTCCGTGTAGCGGCGCAGCTTCTTCGCGACCAGCAGCCAGTTGAGATACGTACCGCAGGCCAGCCCGATTACCGTCCACCCCACATCCGCAGTGCCTGTGAGGTATGCCAGTCCCGGCAGACCCATCAGCAGATAACTGCTCATATCCGAAGCCTCGGCGCTCATCGCCGTGACCAGCGGCCCGAGCTTCCGGCCTCCCAGATAGAAATCGCCGACCGTCTCGTTTTTCTTCGACAGCCTGACTCCGATGCCCATCATCGCAATCAGATAGATGCCCATCGCCGCCAGCATCAGAAACTGTGCTCCCGTCATATCGCGTCCCCCTCCCGGTTGTCCGTATACGTTGTGCGGTACGCCTCCGTTTCCGGCCTCCGTCCGACCTCCTCACCTGAAGGTCCGTATACATAATTTTGCATAATTATAAATCCGCACGCCTCTCCTGTCACGACCTGACGCGCGGATTCCTCTCATTTTCCTGTTTCTCCGGTTCCGTTTTCCGAAGCTGTTCTTTATCCGCCTTCCGGCTTGCTCTTCTCCTGTAAACAGGGAAGCGGTAAAAGATCCTCCTCCCGCTTCCCTGTTCTCACCATTCGTCCGCCTGATTTTTTTCCTGTTCCTTACCTGCTCCGGTCCGATGTATAATCATTTCGTATGAATCTGGTCATGAAAGCGATAATGGGAGCAGATTCTGACCTGCTGTCAGTTCTTCTGCCGCCCGCCACCGTATTGCAGAAGGAGGATTGAAATGACGATCACAGAATTTGTCTACCCGGGCTGCCCTTACTGCGCTCAGATGCGCGGCATTCTGAAGGAACTAAGAGATGAGATACCCGAAATGCAGTCCGTCGACATCCGCGAAATCGATGAAGTCGCGGATGCCGAAACAGCCGGCCGGTATGATTATTACTACACGCCGAGCTTCTTCGCCGAAGACCGGAAAATCTATGAAGCGCACCCCTCCCGCAGCCGTGCGGAAGCGAAATCAATGATGAAGACGGCCCTGCTGAACCTGCTGTAACTTTCTCCGGATGGTATTGAGCACCCTTTTCTTGTCCGCTGACCAGAGCGGTGCAATCAGGAATCGTTTCGGTCCGTCTCCGGTGAGGCGGTGGATGACCATATGCTCCGGAAGAATCCGGACACAGTCTGCGATCAGATCGCTGTATTCATCCAGTGACATCACCGGAAACGGATCCGCTTCGTATTCCTCCGCCATCCTTGTCCCTTTCAGGATATGAAGCATCTGGAGCTTGATTCCGTCTATCCGTCCCTGTGCCGGCCGGCCGCCGTGCTCAGCAGCTTTCTTCTCATCCTGACCGTCGTGCTCAGAAAATACCTGCTCTCTTGCTTCTCCGTCTCCGCAGTCCGTTCGGTCTCTGCCCAGCCCCGCCAGATATCGCACCGTATCCAGCATATCTTCCCGGCTTTCCCCCGGCAGACCGAGAATCACATGAACGATGACGGTCAGTCCGGCTGCCTTCAGCCGCCGCACCGCATCCTCAAAAACCGGCAGCGGATATCCCCTGCGGATCCGAGCCGCTGTCCGCTCATGAATCGTCTGAAGCCCGAGTTCCACCCAGACCGGCTTGCCGGATTCCTCCTGAAGCCGCCGCAGCATATCAATTTTCTCGTCTTCCAGACAATCCGGACGGGTACCGACCGACAGGATCACGATCTCCGGCCTCATCAGGGCTTCCCGGAACAAATTTTCCAGATACGCGGTATTCCCGTAGGTGTTGGTATACGACTGGAAATACGCGATGTACTTTCTCCGCTCCATCGGAACAGACGCGGGGATCTTGCCGTCCACCAGCTTTCTGGCCAGCCGGATCTGCTCTTCAACGGGAAGCATCGGCGCGGCAAAGTCACCGGATCCTCCCGCCGAACAGAACGTGCACCCACCCGTTCCGACTGTTCCGTCCCGATTCGGACAGGTGCATCCAGACTGCAGCGACAGCCGGTAGACCTTGACTCCGTATTTCGCCTTCAGCACCTCCGATACAGTCAGAATCCTTTTCATGTTCCGCCGCACAACATCCTTTCCGCTGCAATCCTTTCTGCTGCAATCCGTTTCGCTCCCGTCAGCCGCATCTTCTGCAACTACTGTTCCCGTTTCTTTCTTCTTCCTTCCGAATCGTTTCCGTTCTGCCGTCTTTTACGCCCCCGCAGCCGCCTGTTCCGCTTCCGCTGCCATTCTTTCACTGACCTCTCCCTGCCTGCGCCGCAAATTTCTCCAGTTCCTTATTGCCGGCGGGGCGCCTTATGACAGCTCCTTTCTCTCATACACTCTGACGGAAATCAGCCACGACACGACGGCCGACGCAACAGTCAGAAAAATCGCTGCTCCCGCCAGGGCCGCCGGCTGCATGCCGCTGATCCCGCCGGTTATCTCTTCCCCGCCGCCTGTAAGCAAACCGACCGCCACCACCATCGCGATCAGAATCAGCCGCACCACCGAGGCCCGCTGTGAGCCGAAGATCAGAATCAGAGGAATGGACATAGCGGAGAATAAAAACGAGACAACCGTCATGACCAGCGCCGTGAGGAGAACCTCATCGCTCCCTCCGGTAAAAGCCCTGGCTATGGCTGCGATTATCACATAGAGAACAATCTCCATCGCGAGAAGAAGATACGTGCCGGCATAATAGGATGTGACAATCTCCTTTCTCGAAAGCGGGAGCACCTCACAGTACTGTTTCCACTTCGTCGTTTCATCCGATTGAAGAACCGACGCGGCAAACATACTGAGCATCACAATCGCATAGACCGCCCAGAACTGTCCTTTTCCGGGTATTACCCCCATTACCAGAAAAAGCAGGGAAAGGATCAGCAGCCTTTTGAACTGCCGTACAATCAGCAGCATGTTCTTGTAAAGCAGACCCTTCATTCTTTTCCTCCTTTCACCATCATGACGAACAGTTCTTCCAGTCCGACCGGCTGAACCTTCACAGCTCCGCTCAGCGCTTCTCTTCCGGCAATGCACTCGACTCCGTAATCCGTCTCCCTTTTTCCAATCACCGCCGCGGAAGAAATCTGCGCAAACCGTTCTCTGCTGCAGCAGACTTTCCCATATTGCTCGAGCAGCAGGTCTTTCTCCCCGGACAGAAGAATCCGCCCCTCATGAAGAAAGACAATATAGTCACATGCTTTTTCCAGATCACTCACGATATGGGAACTCATGAGAATCGAATGGCTTTCATCGCGGGTAAAGTCCAGAAGAATATCGAGCAGCTCATCTCGTACAACAGGGTCCAGACCGGATGTTGCCTCGTCAAGAATCAGGAGCTTCGGGTGATGGGACAAGGCACAGGCGATGCCAAGCTTCATCTTGTTCCCTCTGGAGAGCTTGCCGAACATTTTATCCTTCGGAATGCCGAGCACGGCAAGCAGGTGCTCAAAATCTCTTTCGTCCCAGTTCCGGTAAATCATGCTCATCATCGTCCCGATTTCCGCCGCCTTCATGACGGCAGGAAAACAGGATTCGTCCATAACCACGCCGAGATCCTCCCGGATCTTCGGATTCGCACGAAGATCGTTATAGCCGAGCACACTGACTGATCCCGAATCCGCCCGGATCATCCCAAGGATCAGCTTCATCAGAGTGCTCTTGCCTGCCCCGTTCTCTCCCACAAGTCCCAGAATGGTTCCGGTCGGCAGACTAAATGAAATATGGTCAAGCAGAAAACCGGGATACGCCCTGCTGATCCCGTTGACTTCGATCGCGTTCATTCATCATCCTCCCACATGGTATTCCACATTTCGAGAATCGTTTCCCTGCTCAGGCCCGCCGATCCGGCAAGCACCTGAATCTGTTCCATCTTTTCCTCGATCTCTCTGAGCATGCTCTCGCGGACCAGGTCGTCCGTCTTCCTCGCGACATAGCACCCTTTTCCGGCAATCTTATACAGAAAGCCTTCCTTTTCCAGTTCCTCATACGCCCGTTTTGTCGTGATGACGCTGATTCTCAGATCCTTTGCCAGCTTTCTGATCGACGGAAGCGGATCATCGGCGTGAAGCTTCCCCTCCATAATCTGCTCTTTTATCTGGGTACAGATCTGTTCGTAGATCGGGATCCCGCTGTAATTGTCCAGCAGCACTTCCATCTGCTCCCCCTCCTGTATATAAACAGTATATACAGTATAATCAGTTTCGTCAATGCATTCCCCGTTTTGTCACGGCCTCCGGATTCAATCATCCTGTCGCGCCGCTTCAATCAGGCAGGGGACAGCGACCGTACCCTTCCCGCTTCCGGTCGGGCTGCGGCGCGGTCGCGCAATGATTCTCACTCATGATGATTCTTTCCGCTGCCGGTCGAATTCCGGAATGGCACAGGTTAGAAATATGCGCCGCTGCAACAGAGTCGGGTAAAAAGTCATGCCAAAGCGGGCACAGTAAAAAGGCCCCTGCTCCAACGCTCAGGCTGAAGCAGAGGCCCTTTCTACTGCCGCATGTTACAGAATCCGAAATCAGGGGCAGTCCGAATGAATCAGAACGCCGCCCTGTAAATCTCCACAATATCCTCTTTGGTGAGCGGAACAAAGCATCCGACGCTTCCCTTGGCGGCCTTTTCCGCCATCACCTCAAAATGCTCATCGCTGTCGATGCCGACTGCGCGAAGGTTCGCCGGAAGTCCCATCGTCTCGAAGAAGAACGTGCGTGTCTTCGCGATCGCCTCCTTTGCGATATCCATGTCGTTCTCCCCGGAAAGCCCCCATACGTTCCTGCCGTAAACCGCGAAATTCACTGCAGTGGAAGGATCCTTCTTCAGCACAAACTCCATCCAGACCGGTGTCAGAATCGCAAGCCCCTGCCCATGTGTAATATCATAGAACGCCGAAAGTTCATGCTCCATCGGGTGAACACACCATGCCGGCTGACTGCCGTCTGCGATCAGTCCGTTGATTGCGTGGCTCGCTGCCCACATCAGATTTGCGCGTGCGTCATAGTTTTCCGGCTCGGAGAGCGCAACCGGCCCGTACTTGATCATGGTCTTCAGAAGACCTTCGGCGAACCGCGCCTGAACGTCGCAGCCCGGTTCCTTCGTGAAATAATTCTCGAATGTATGGCTCATCATGTCCGCCGTCCCGGCTGCCGTCTGCTTTCTGGAAACAGAATAGGTATACTCCGGATCAAGCACGGACATCGTCGGCTTCAGAACCTCCGCGCCCGTTCCCCATTTTTCATTCTTCGTCATATCGGAGATCACCGCGAACGAATCCATCTCCGACCCGGTGGCTGCCAGTGTCAGAACCGAAAAAATCGGCAGCGCCCTTTTGATTCTGGACGGATCCAGGACAAGATCCCACGCATCTCCTTCATAAGCGGCACCTGCGGCCACGACCTTCGCGCAGTCGATCGTGCTCCCCCCGCCAATGGCAAGGACCATGTCGATCCCTTCCGTTTTGCAGATCTCCACACCTCTGCGAACCGTCTCGATCCTCGGATTCGGCTCCACGCCGGCCAGCTCACTGACAGCAAGCCCCGCATCGCCGAGAATCTTCATCGCGGCGTCATAAATTCCGTTCCGCCTGATACTCCCTCCGCCGTAAACAAGAAGGACTTTCGTTCCATATCCGGCCAGTTCGGACAGATGGGAAATCTGCCCCTTTCCAAAATAAATGGTCGTCGGCACACTGAATTTGAAATTGTACATAACCCGTCTCCTTTCGTTTTATACCCTATGGGGGTATTCTAATAATGTCACTATACACTCCGAAATGAGGAACGTCAAGACGCTCCTGACCGAATGAGGTCTGCTGCGGCCCGCAGAAGCGGCTGAATCACCGCCTATTCTAAAGCGCTTGAAAAGCGTATCCCGGAATTCTTCGATCGCCCGGTACGGTTAAAAA